>Ga0137397_10003714_pt1 | contig 10653 bp, 7 predicted proteins | sample czorhiz116metaG_FD_106658 | JGI IMG/M metagenome (GOLD analysis project Ga0137397, IMG submission 106658) | Vadose zone soil microbial communities from Angelo Coast Range Reserve, California, USA - czorhiz1.16 metaG | ecosystem: Environmental > Terrestrial > Soil > Vadose zone | place: USA...
AACTTCCACTGCAGGAAGTTGAACTCGTTGGTGTCGGTGCATCCGCCGACCACGGCGAGGCCGGGCGTGCGGTTCACCGTCTGTCCCTTCGCGTTCTTGGCGACGAAGGTCCGGTCGCGGGTGGTCTTGATGTGCCGCGCGATCCCTTGGATGGCGTCGTCCCAGGAGATTCCCTCCCAACGGTCGGAACCCGGGCGGCGGACCTTGGGGGTCAAGATCCGGTTCGGGTTGTCGATGTCGTACTTGAGCGTCGCGCCTTTCGGACACAGTGTGCCGCGGTTGGTGGGCGCGTCCGGATCGCCTTCGACATGCACGACGGTGGACCTGACGTTCTTCGCCCTGTCGCCCAGCGTGTGGACGATGACGCCGCACGCCACCGCGCAGTACGGACAGATGCTTCGCGTCTCGGTGGTGCGCGCGATCTTCAGCTCCCGCATCTCCGCGCGCGCGTGCGAGATGTCGAACCCGATTCCGACAGCCGCGCCCGCCGCTGCCGCGCCCTTCAAGAACGTACGACGTTTCATCGGGCCTCCCCGCGGGTCCTGCCGAACCCACCCAGGTGTCCTTTCACGGTCCATGCCGGCCTCGATCCGCCCGAACCAGGGCATTCCGCTACCGGATCGGCCCCAAGCGCTGCCCGGTCTCGAGACAGGCCTGTCAGGAATCGATCAACGTCCTCGCTCAAGGCCGGCCTCCTTCGCGTCCAATGAGGATAGGGTGCGCGCCCTGCCCGCCCGCCCCCGATCCGACCGGGAGCCATCCGGCGCCGACGAACGCCGGACAGTTGAGCACCCGCCCGGTCCTCTGGGGCTACTGCGTCGTCGCGCGCCTGGGGGTGAACGCCCGCTGCGTGTCGCGGAAGGGACGGCTCGTCCTGGACAGCGAGCGCTGGCGAGCGAGCTCTTGCGCTCCCTGTGCCCGGTAGACGTCGCTCGTGAGCGACGCCATGAAGGCGACGAGGTCGTCGAGTTCGCCTTCCTGGAGCCCGAGCGGCAGGATGTCCTGATCGAGCCAGGGGTCTCGCGGACCGGCTCCCTTGTTGTAGTGGTCGAGGACGTCCCAGAGGGTCTCGTGCGACCCATCGTGGAAGTACGGTCCGGTGACGAGGACGTTCCGCAGGCCCGGGGTCTTGAACGACGCGATGTCGGGCTCCTTCTTGGTGACGAGAAAGCGGCCCAGGGCGCTCATGTCGGTCCCGATCGCCGCCCGGTCCACGTCGGCCGGGTTGCCGGAATCGATCAGCTTCTCCGCCTGCCGCGCGAGCGGGGCCACGCGATGGCGGACGATGAGGACGCCGATGTTGTGGAAGTCGTCGTCCTTGAAGTTGGTCAGATCGGGCGTCTCGTCGGGAAGCGCGTGGCACTTGTTGCAGCGCGCCCGGTCGTTGAAGAGCGCCCATCCGCGCTTGGCGGAGTCGTCGATCGCTCGATCGTCACCGGCGAGGAAGCGGTCGAAAGGCGAATCGAACGAGGTCAGCGTGCGCTCATAGGACGCGATCGCGCGCACCAGGTCTTGCCCGTTCGGTGGGCGGCCGAACACCGCCAGAAACGCCTGCTGGTACTCGGGGAGCGCCGCGAGCGACGCGACGGCGGCCTCGATGTCCGGCTGCCCCATCTCGACGGGATTTGCGATCGGGAGCGCCGCCTGATCCTCGAGGGTCTTCGCCCGACCGTCCCAGAACTGCGTCGCGTTGTAGAGCGCGTTCAGCACCGTCGGCGCGTTGCGCTGGCCGCTGCGACCGTGCACCCCGATGGAGGTCGGCCGGCCGTCGGTGAACGCGCGCTGGGGATCGTGGCAACTGGCGCAGGCGACGGTTCCGTCGACCGACAGCCTGCCGTCGAAGAAGAGCTTCTGCCCGAGCGCGATCCCTCCGGCCGTCTGCGGATTGTCGGGCGGAATGGCTGCCAGCGTCTTGTCATTGGGCATGCCCACTTGCTTCGTGGATCGCGGTTGAGCGAGCGGGCCTGGCTTCGGAATCGGCGGTAGACGAGCGCTGAGCAGGGACGCCGGCGTGTCGCCCGGCACCGCGATCACGGCGACCATCACGACGAGAGCGCAAACGGCGCAGCCGATCGACCCGCCACGTCCCATGCACGCATTCGCTGCAGCCGGCAGGCCAACCTCCCTTTTTTTGCCCGCAGGACTGCCCGCGCGATGCGGTCACGAGGTGTCGAGCGGTGGGCAGTTCTGTACGGCGGTTCGACAACGAAGCTCGTCCCCACCGAGCGAGCCGCCGCCGGCACGATCCGTGAAAGGAGCGCCGTCCCACGGAGGCAGCGAGATGACAGCGCGAACGATGGGGAAAGTGGGCCTGTTGATTCTGGCCGGAGGGCTGGTCGCAGGGGCCGCCGAGGTGAAGAAGCGTGGCGACACGAGCTACATGACCGTCGACCAGAAGGAGCCTTTCGCTTCGGTCCTCAAGCGCATGACGGCCGACAAGCCCAAGGTGGAAAGGCGGCATGCCCAGGTGCTCGAGAGCCGCTACGACCTTTCCAACCGGCCGGCAAAGGACGCCGCGATGTTCCGCGGCAAGCCCCTTCAGGACGGCGTGCGCGCCAGGCTGCCTCAGGGCGTGACCTGGCAGTCGCTGGCGGCGATGAGCCCCGAGCAGATCCGGGAGAGGGACGCTTTCCCCGGCGCCTTCAAGCCGTTGCCACACCCGAACCATCCCGAGGGGGGCATGGTCTTTCCCAAGTTCCACATCGATGAGATCAAGCGCCAGGAAGGGCGCGACCTGACCCGCTTCGATCTCGATTTCGACCTGCCGGATCACTTCCTCCCAGAATTTCCGCCGGCGATCTTTCTCACCACCCGGACGGATCTGGGCGACGTCTCGCAGGGCAAGCTCGTGACCATCATGAACTACTACGAGCTGTTCAGAGGGATCCTCAACCCGAAGGACCTGGAGGGGCTGCGCCTGCTCGTCACGCCCTTTCCGCAGCAGCAGTTCAATCAGACGGAAGACCGCAGGAGCGAGGTAGCCTCCCGCGGCGTGACCTGCTTCGACTGCCACGCCAACGGGCACACCAATGGCGCTACCCACGAGGTCGGCGACATCCGGCCACAGGAGTTCCGGCACCGCATCGACACGCCGAGCCTGCGCGGCGTGAACATCCAGCGCAGCTTCGGCTCGCAGCGTGCCCTGACCAGCGTCGAGGACTTCACCGAGTTCGAGCAGCGAGCGGCCTACTTCGACGGCGACCATGTCATCGCCGCCAAGAAGGGGGTGAACCCCCTGGAGCGCGGCAGCCAGGTGCACTTCATGGCCGAGTTCCAGAAGCTGCTCGACTTCCCGCCCGCGCCCAAGCTGCGCGTCGTGGACGGCAAGCTCGACCCCGCCAAGGCGACGCAGGCCGAGTTGCACGGACAGGAGTTGTTCTTCGGTAAAGGCCAGTGCGCCACCTGCCACACGCCGCCCCACTATACCGACACCTCGATGCACGATCTGCACACCGAGCGCTTCTTCAAGGAGGAACTGGTGAACGGGATGGTGATGGCCGGCGACGGTCCGATCAAGACGTTCCCGCTGCGCGGCATCAAGGACTCGCCGCCCTACCTGCACGACGGACGCCTGCTCACGCTCGACGACACGGTCGAGTTCTTCAACCTCGTGCTCGAGACGAAGCTGACCGACGCCGAGAAGAGGGACCTGGTGGCATTCCTGCGCACGCTCTAGTTCCCTGGTGAGCACGCCTCTGCGAGGAGTTGGTGAGGACCTCCGCTCACCCGGCGCGAGGCCCCAGCCACTCGGGGTGGTGCACGGTGCCGTCGAAGTGATGGCTGGTCTTGTACTTCTCGACGGCGCCCGTCTTCGCTGCTTCGGCGGTCCGCGCCAGGATGGCGACGACCTCCTCCTCCGAGAGCAGCTTGCTCTCTCGCGCTACGGAGAGCGCCTGGTCGAGGCGCTCGAGCGAATCGATCCCCGTGATCACCACGCTGACCGGCAGCGAGAGGTCGTACCGCAGGCACTCCCGCGCGGACGCCGTGCCGGTCTCGAGGATGAAGGGGTCGCCCATCGGCTTCATCGCCAATGCACCGATCCCTTCGCGCACCAACCGGGGCAGCACCTGCTTCTCGAAGCTGTCGAAGTGCGCGTCCATGACGTTGAGTGGCATCTGGACAGCGTCGAAATGGAAGCCGTTGGCCTGGGCGGTATCGAGCATCTTGAGATGGATTCGCGGCGACTTGTGGCCGGTGAAGCCGAGGAAGCGCGCCTTGCCGGCCTTCCGGGCGGCGACCATGGCCTCAATCGCGCCGCCGGCGGCGAAGGCCCGCACGGGATCGTCGTCGCGGATCACCTCGTGGAGCTGGAGCAGATCCACATGATCCGTCCGCAGCCGCCGCAGCGATTCGTCGATCTGGGATCCCGCCGTCTTCCTCTCGCGGCCGTCGATCTTCGTCATCAGGAAGGCCTTGGCGCGGTAGCCGTCGCGGAGCGCCTTTCCCATCCGGATTTCGCTCTCGCCGCCGTTGTAATCCCAGCAGTTGTCGAGGAAGGTGATGCCGCCGTCGATCGCCTGGCGGATGATGCGAATGCTCTCGGCCGGATCTTCCTGGTGGCCGATGTGATACCCGCCGAGCCCGATGCACGAGACCTTGGCGCCGGTGCGACCCAGCTTGCGGAGCGACACGTTGGAGGCAGTGCGCTCGCGGGCTGCGGAGGCCATTCCCGGGGCGACCATCAAGGCAAGCGCGGCATCGATGAATTCCCTGCGCGTCATGGCGGCCTCCTCCTTGCAGTTTCAATGCCGGAACACTGTCCAAGCGGCAGACAGTCTGCTCACTCGTTCGACAGACCCAAATCGGACGTTGCACTCGCCCAGCGAGTCGCGACCGGGTGCGGCGCGGCTGGCGCGCTGGTTGCAGCACCGCCTCGCGCAGGCATCCTCGCGCGTCTCCTTCTGGGGGATCACCGAGGACCAGGAGGACACCGTGAGCAGCAGGATTCTCGTCGTCGGGGTCTTGATCGCCGTTCGCACCGCCGCTGGCTCGGACGCGCCGCTGGTCGCCAAGGCAGCGCTCAAGACCGCGGACGGCAAGAGTGCCGGCACTGCCCGCCTGGAGGAGACGCCGCACGGGGTGCTCATCCGCGCAGCGCTGGAGAAACTGCCGCCCGGCGAGCACGCTTTTCACGTGCACGAGAGAGGCAAGTGCGAGCCGCCCGGCTTTCAGAGCGCCGGGGGTCATTTCAATCCCGCCGGCCACAAGCACGGGATCATGTCGCCCGAGGGTCAGCACGCCGGCGACATGCCCGACATCTTCGTTCCCGCGGGCGGCCAGCTGACGGTCGAGGTGCTGGTGCCGGGGGTGACGCTCGAACCTGGCAGTCCCAACAGCCTGCTCGATGCCGACGGTTCCGCGCTCGTGGTTCATGCAAAGGCGGACGACAACGTCACTGATCCGGCGGGAAACGCCGGCGATCGCATCGCCTGCGGCGTCATCGTGAAGACATGACCGGCGAGGTCCGCATGCGAACGCTGTTTGCGCCCGCGCTTCTTGTGGTGGCTCTCGCCGCATGCGCCACTCCCGGCGAGCGGACCGCGATCGGCGCGGGCGGCGGAGCAGCGGTCGGCGCGGGCGTCGGCGCGCTCGCTGGCGGGTGGGAGGGCGCAGCCATCGGCGCCATCGTCGGCGGCGTCGCGGGCGGCGCGATCGGCAACTATCTCGACAAGCAAGCGCAGGAGCTGCAGGCGGTCACGAACGCCCGGCGGACCGAGAACGGCATCCTGGTGAATCTCAAATCGTCTCTCCTGTTCAGCACCGACAGCGCGGTCCTCAAGCCGGCCGCGGTGGAGCAGATCGCGCAACTCGGCGATATCCTCGCCAGATACCCCGATGATCGCATTCGCATCGAGGGGCATACGGACTCGACGGGTTCCACGGCGCACAATGAGCAGTTGTCGCTGCAACGCGCAGCGGCGGTCCGCGACGTACTTGCGACCCGCGGCGTCAATCCGCGGCAGATGCTCGTCGAAGGCGCGGGAGAGGCGCGACCCATCGCCGACAACTCGACGCCCGAAGGGCGCGCCGAGAACCGACGCGTCGAGCTGCACATCGACGTTCCGCAGCGCTCCTGAGCGGCCTCAGCAAGCGATCAGCCGACCACTCCATCATTCCGGAGCCAGCGCACTTTGAACCGCCTTGAGCAGCCTTTCCTCGCTGAAGGGCTTGAGCAGGTAATCCACCGCGCCTCCCTTCAGGGCTCGCAACCGCATCTCCTCGTCTCCATGTGCGGTGATGAAGATGATCGGCATCTCGGCATGGTTGGCCACGAGATGCCGCTGCAGCTCGAACCCGGTCATCCCGGGCATGCGCACATCGAGGATCAGACAGTCCGTCTCGCGCGCGCGATCCGAGCTCAGGAATTCCTCGGCCGACGCAAATACCTCCACTGCGAACTTGACGGACCTGAGCAAGGCCCGAAGGGATTCGCGGACGGCGTCATCGTCGTCGACCACGGCAATACGAGGTATTTTCGCCACCCGGACCCTTTCGCGCTCGCCAGCCATGATCAGCGTTCAGCGGAGAAGATCCAATTACACCTTGGTATAGGCGGCATCGGCGCACCCGGAGAGCGAAGATCGGTGGCGCAAAGTCATGAGCCAGGGAGCCTGCCAATCCAAGCGCAGGCGCGCGTTCGAGCGTTACCGCGCCTTCCGGCGAGGGCGGGACAAGTCCTTGCTCGAGGCAGGTGCAATGTGCATCCGTGTCGAAGGTACCGGGTATGTGGGTCCGACACCGACCTGCGTCCGTTCGATCGCGCCGGCGATTTCAGCCAGGTCCACTGCATCGAGGTTCAGGTTCCCGGCGGCGATCCAACCATCGACCTGTTGTTGCGACCGGGCGCCGACGATCGCGCCGCTGACCCCGGGCCAGCTCAGTGTCCAGGCGACCGCGACAGCCGCGATCGAGACTTGGTGTCGTGACGCGATCGGCCGCAGGGCGTCGCGCAGCGCCAGGTTCCGGCTGAGAAGCGGCTCCTGGAATTCGGGGTTGCGCCGACGCCAGTCATCGGTCGCCGTCGCTTCGATTCGCTCGCGACTGAAGGCGTCGGTGAGGATTCCCGACTGCATCGGACTGTACACGATGACGCCGGTGCCATGCGCGGCGCTCCAGGGAATGACGTCCGAGCCGGCCTGGCGATGGATCAACGAGAACGGCGGTTGAAGCGAATCGACGTGACGCACCCGCTCAGCCCGCTCGAGAAGGCCGACGTTGAAGTTGGAGACACCACCGGCGCGGACTTTCCCCTCGTCGATCAGGCGCGACATCTCGGCCCACGACTCTTCCACCGGCGTTCCCAGCGCATCCGGCCAGTGGAATTGGTACAGGTCGATGCGCTCGATGCCGAGCCGGCGAAGCGAACCCTCGACCTCTTTGCGGATCGATTCCGGCCGCAGGTTGCGCTCGGGCTCCGCGAACGGCCGCGATCGGTCGGCGATCATCCCGCCTTTCGTGAAGACGTAGGGCCGCTCGGCGGCAGGGATCTCGCGTAGCGCCCGTCCGACGACCTCCTCGGAATGGCCCACTCCGTAGATGGCCGCGGTGTCGACCCAGTTGATGCCAAGCGCGACCGCGTGCCGGATCGCAGCGATCGAGTCGGTGTCGTCCTGGCTTCCCCAGCCGTAGGCCCAACCTCCACCACCGATCGCCCAGGCACCGAAACCGACCTGAGTGATCCGAAGACCGCTCGTTCCGAGCGGACGCCTGAGCAAGCTCATGAGGCAACCTCCTTCGCCCGTCTGAGTGCAGACGATGTGCCACACCACGGCCGGCGGCGGCCCTGGCGATTCGAGGTTGCCGTGGGGCCCGCTTTTGATCGATTCCGCACAGCGGTGTCGGATCGTTGTGCATGCGCCCTCGGGCGTTTGCTGGAGAAGCCCGGCCGCAAAGCCGGGCCTCTCCGACTTCCCTAGCGGTCGTCAGCCGGCAGGCCGCCGGGTCGAGGAAGAGCCGCTTCGCTTCACCCTCGGCGCCGCCGAGGGAGAACAGGGTCAAGAGCGAGCCAGCCTTCGTGTCGAAGGAGAAGTTCCCGATCCTCCTTTGTTTGCATGCGTCTGCAGGCAGTTGTGGAAGCCGCCGTTGAACCAGCCCCAGGTGATCCCCTTCTCATTGAGCAGATCGCCGACGTTGCGGTTGTTCGGATCGACGGAAGCAGAAGTGTCGCGCGTATCGCAGATGTCGCCGGTGGGCTGGGGGTCGCCGAACACCGTGCCCGCCGCGGTCACCGCGAAGGGAAGATCCGGCGTGAACCCGTGCGTCTGTTCGTTGGGCTTGCGCCGACTCCATGCCGGCGCGGCGCGAACAGTAACGATGGAGCGGCGCCGCTCGGTGATCTCGGCGTGCCATGATCGTGTCGCTCGAGCGCATCGCCATCCGACGAACGGCTCCGCGCCGTTCGTCGGGGCTCTACCTGCCCTGGTATTTGCGCGAAATCTAGAGCGCGTCGCAGGCCGTCGCGTCGGGATCCGCCGCCGCCCCGGGGACCCAGCGCACGTTCGCGAACGAGAGCTGGAACGCTCCCTCCGTGTAGAAGAGGAGCGGCGTGTTCACGATGGCCATGTCGGTACCCGCGGCCGCGAAGCACTGGAGCGGGATCTTGACCGTCCGCCGGACGCCCGCCGGCAGGCTGCGGAACAGCCTGGTCGCGTCCACTTCGCCGAGACAGGGCCAGATGCAGTCCACGCGCATCTTGAGCGATCCTACCGGCGCCTGTCCGACGATGGCATCGAGCACGAGCGCTCCCGTGGCGTTCAGGTAGCCGCGCAGATCCGCCGTCGGCCCCGACTGCGAATAGAGCTGTCCCGGGCCCGTCCCCGCCCAGGTGACCCTGCGCCCGTCTCCCTGGACGGCCACGTCGGTGGCCTGGACGCTGATGTTGCCGTCGGCCGAGGTGGTCACCGCGGACGGATCGGGGTTCACGCCGACGCTCCAGTTCGCGGGGGAGCCGATGTAGAGCTGATATGGTGGCACGTCTCCTCGGACGTAGATGTCGAGATCCTGCGTGGCGCTCCCGCCGCCGCCGGTCTGGCCGCACCCGATGGCCGGAGACGTCTCGTCGAGCGGGCGAAGAGTGACCTGGTCTCGATAGCCGAGCCCGAAGCCGTAAGCGAAGAGCGGACTGTAGGGCGTGTCGCCCACGTTGAGCGGCGTCTGGCACCCCGAGGCCGGCCACGAGTAGGAGAGCTTGCCCGTGAAGCCGCGCCCGGTCCGGCCGCGCGCATCGCGGAAGAGGAGGTCAGCGATCGAGCCCGCCTCGCTGCCGGGCAAGAACGCCGCGACGAACGCGTCGGAGCGGTTCAGCTCCTTGTTGACGTAGGCCGGACGGCCGGAGAAGAAGATGGTCACGACGGGCACTCCCCGGCCCGCCACGCGGTTCAGCACCGCCAGGTCCGAGGGGTACCGCGCCGCGTGCTCGAGCGTGCGCGTCCTGCCGATGTCGCCGACGCCCTCGGCGTAGGGCGTCTCGCCGATGGCCGCGATCACGGTGTCGAACAGGGAGGGATCGACGCCCTCCGCCGTGGCGTTGAAGGTCACGTTCGCGTCGCCGACCACGCGGCGGATGCCGGCCAGTACCGTCTCGCCGTTCGGGAAGTCGGCGTTGGTGTTGCCGGTGCCCTGCCACGAGAGCGTCCACCCGCCGGTCTGGACAGAGAAGCTGTCAGCTCCCTTCCCGACGACGAGGATCTTCCGGTTCCGCGCCAGAGGCAGCGCGTTCCCGTTGTTCTTGAGCAGCACCGTGGAGCGCTGCACTGCCTCCCGGGCAAGCTCGCGGTGGACGAGCGCGCCCGTGTCTCCCGCCAGCTGGCGCTGCGAGGGGCGGCGCGCTCCGAAGAGGCCCGCGCGCAGCTTCACGCGCAGGATGCGGCTCACGGCGTCGTCGATGCGCGACATGGGGACTTCGCCGCTTTGGACGAGCAGGATGGTGTTCTCGATGAACTGGCGCCACTCCGCGGGGACCATGAAGACGTCGATGCCGGCGTTCAGCGCCTTGGCGCAGCGGAAGTTGCTGCAGCCGGCCACCTGGCCGATCCCGTTCCAGTCGGACACGACCAGCCCGTCGAAGCCCATCTTCCCCTTCAGGACGTCGGTAACGAGGTAACGGCTCCCGTGGATCTTGCCCTCGCGGATTCCCAGCTGTTCGTTGGTCCAGCTGTTGAACGAGATCATCACCGTCTGTGCACCCGCGCCCAGCGCGCCAAAGTAGCCCTGGCCATGGACCTCTCGCAGGATCGCCTCCGGCGACGCGTTCACGCCCTGGTCTCTGCCCTCGGCGGTGCCGCCGTCGCCGATGAAGTGCTTCGCGGTCGCGAGCACGCCACGGAGCCGGCGCACCGAGCGGTCTTCGCCCTTGCCCTCGTGCTCGCCGTCGTCCTCGCCCGCGTTCTGAAGCCCGGCCACGTAGGCCGCGGCATAGGCGCGGGTGATGGCTGGATCCTCGGAGAACCCCTCGTACGTCCGGCCCCAGCGATCGTCGCGCACCACGGCCAGGGTAGGCGCGAAGGCCCAGTCCTGGCCGGTGACGCGGACCTGCTCCGCGGTCGCGCGGGCGATCCGGCGCACCAGGCAGGGGTCGCGCGCGGCGCCGAGGCCGATGTTGTGCGGGAAGAGCGTGGCACCGAACACGTTGCTGTTCCCGTGGACCGCGTCGAT
>Ga0137397_10003715_pt1 | contig 10650 bp, 10 predicted proteins | sample czorhiz116metaG_FD_106658 | JGI IMG/M metagenome (GOLD analysis project Ga0137397, IMG submission 106658) | Vadose zone soil microbial communities from Angelo Coast Range Reserve, California, USA - czorhiz1.16 metaG | ecosystem: Environmental > Terrestrial > Soil > Vadose zone | place: USA...
CAAGGATCTTCAGGAGTGGGAGAAGTATCACCAGGAGCGCCAGGGCAACGACAAGACCTCCGAGGCGCTGACGTCCATCGCCGACGCGATCCACCACATGCCGGGCGGCTGGATCGTCACCACTTCCACTGAAAAGATCTTCAACTGGGCGCGCAAGTCGTCGATCTGGCCGGTGACCTTCGGGCTGGCCTGCTGCGCGATCGAGATGATGGCGACCTTCGCCTCGCGCTTCGACGTCGAGCGCTTCGGGATGGTGCCGTGGGCCTCGCCGCGGCACTCCGACCTGATGATCGTGTCCGGCACCGTCACCATCAAGATGGCGCCGATGCTCAAGCGCATCTACGACCAGATGCCCGATCCCAAGTGGGTGGTCTCGATGGGCTCCTGCGCGAACTCGGGCGGTCCCTTTCGCCACGGGTACCACGTGGTGAAGGGCGTGGATCGCGTGGTCCCCGTGGATGTCTACGTGCCGGGCTGCCCGCCGACCCCCGATTCGCTCATGTACGGCCTGCTCAAGCTGCAGGAGCAGGTCGCCCAGTTCCAGAAGACCGGCGAGCGGCCGGCCCCGGCCGGGCCGGCGTGACCGCGCTGACCGGCGCCGCCGCGGCCTCGCAGATCCAGGAGCGCCTCGGCCTCACCGCCACCGTCGCGGGCGGCGAGGTGGGCCTGACGGTTCCGCCCGAGCGGTGGGTGGAGGCTGCGCGGTTCGTGAAGGACACGCTCGGCTGCCGCTACTTCAACTGGCTCACCGCGGTGGACTACAAGGATCAGGGGCTCGAGGTGCTGGTCCGGCTCGACGACGTGGAGGCGGTGGTCGGCATCACGCTGCGCACGCGCCTGCCGCCCGGCGCCCCGCGCTGCCCGTCGCTGACCGGCCTCTTTCGCGGCGCCAACTGGATGGAGCGCGAGTGCTACGACATGTTCGGGGTGACGTTCGACGGACATCCCGACCTGCGCCGGATCCTCCTGGGCGACGACTGGGAGGGCTATCCGCTGCGCAAGGACTACGCCGTCGACACGCCGCACGCGCCGTACCGTTAAACTCCCAAAGGAGCGAGCCGTATGATCTACGAGCTGCGCACGTACACGCTGTTGCCGGGCAAGCAGCCTGACTACCTCAAGCTCAACGCCGAGGTCGGCCGCAAGATCCGCGGCGACAAGTACGGCAAGTTCGAGGGCGGCTGGACGACGGAGTTCGGCACGCTCAACCAGTACGTCCACCTCTGGAGCTATCCCGACCTCGTCGAGCGCGACCGCCTGCGCGGTGAGCTCGCCCGGAACGAGGCGTGGACGAAGGAATATATCCCGCAGATCCGGCCGCTCATGCTCGCGCAGGAGAACAAGATCCTCTCGGCGGTGACGGCGTTCAAGCCGCCGGCCGACAGCGGCAACCTCTACGAGCTGCGCTGGTACCGCACGCAGGTCGGCCGGCTCGGCGAGTGGCTGAACCTCGCCAAGGGCGTGCTGCCGAGCCGCGAGAAGTACTCGCGCAACGTCTGCTACTGGCAGACCGAGGCCGGCCAGCTCAACGAGGCCGTCCACCTCTGGGTCTACAAGGACCTCAACGAGCGCGCCGCCGCCCGCAGCAAGGCGCTGGCCGACCCCGAGTGGCAGGCCTTCCTCGGCAAGGCGCTCCCGCTGCTCGTGAACATGCAGTCGGTCGTCCTCGTCCCGACGCCCGTCTCGCCGATGAAGTAACCGATGGCGTCCACCGCGACGACGCAGACCGTCGAGATCGGCTACGGGGGCAACGAGCGCCTCATCATGAACATGGGGCCGCAGCACCCGTCCGCCCACGGCGTGTTCCGCGCGATCCTCACGCTGGAAGGCGAGACGGTCGTCGCCGTCGACGCGGTCATCGGCTACCTGCATCGCTGCCACGAGAAGCTGGCCGAGAACCTCACCTACGTCCAGTACCCGACCATCGCGTCGAAGACGGACTACGTCTCGGCGATGACCGCGGAGCTCGCGTACGTCGCCTCGGTCGAGAAGGTCGGCAAGATCGACGTGCCGAAGCGCGCGCAGTACCTGCGCGTGCTGGTGGCCGAGCTGCAGCGCATCGCCTCGCACTGCCTGTGGCTGGGCACGTGGTGCATGGACATGGGCGGCGCGCTCGGCGGGGGCGCCACCATCTTCCTGTATGCGATCCGCGAGCGTGAGCTGATCCTCGACCTGTTCGAGGCGCTCACGGGCGCGCGCCTGCTCTACGGCTTCCACCAGATCGGCGGGGTGCGGTACGACGTGCCGGCCGGCTGGGCCGAGCGCTGCCGGCAGACGGTCGACCTGATCGAGCGCCGCGTGGCCGAGTACGAGGCGATGCTGGAGGGCAACGCGTTCTTCCTCGTGCGCACCCAGGGTGTGGGTGTGGTCTCGCGCGAGCTGGCGCTCGACGTCGGCGTGTGCGGGCCGCTCATCCGCGGCTCCGGCGTCGGCTACGACGTGCGGCGCGCCGAGCCGTACTCGTCCTACCAGGACTTCCAGTTCACCGTGCCCGTCGAGACGGCGGGCGACTGCTTCGCGCGCTACCGCGTGCGGATGGTGGAGTTCCGCGAGTCCATCAAGATCGTGCGCCAGGTGCTGGACGGGCTGCCGGAGGGGCCGATCTCCTCGCGGCCGGGCGTGAAGTCCGTGGGCCAGGTGCGCATCCCGAAGGGCGAGGGCTACACGCGGGTGGAAGGCGCGCGCGGCGAGCTGGGCTGCTACGTGGTGGCCGACGGCGGGGCCAAGCCGTACCGCCTGAAGTGGCGCGGCGCTTCCTTCTGCAACCTGGCCGTGCTGCCGCACATCATCCCCGGCCACAAGGTGGCCGACGTGGTGGCCATCATGGGCTCCGTCGATCCGGTGTTCGGGGAGGTCGACCGCTAGCCCGATGCCGCCGTTCGTCTACCACGCGCTGGTCGGCTTCATCGTGCTCAATGCCGTCATCGGCATGGTGACGTACGTCACGCTGCTCGAGCGGAAGTTCGCGGCGCGCATGCAGTCGCGCATCGGCCCCTACTACGTGGGCCCGCACGGGCTGCTGCAGCCCATCGCCGACGCCATCAAGCTGATGCTGAAGGAGGACGTGGTCCCGACGCTGGCCGACCGCTGGGTCTACAACCTGGCACCGCTGGTGTTCCTCGTCCCCTGCATCCTCATCTTCGCGACGATTCCGTTTGCGCCGGGCCTCGGCGTGGCCGACCTCAACATCGGCGTGCTGTTCTTCCTCGCCGTGTCGTCGCTGGAGATCGTCGGCCTGTTCATGGGCGGCTGGGGCTCCAACAACAAGTACGCGCTGCTGAGCGCCATGCGCGCGGTGAACCAGATCATCTCCTACGATCTGCCGTTCATCTTCGCGGCGCTGGTGCCGGTGGTGCTGGCCGGGTCGCTGCAGATGTCGGCCATCGTCGAGGCGCAGCGCGGGCTGTGGTTCGTGGGCGCCTGGTACGTGCTGGGACCGCTGGCGTTCCTGGCCTTCCTCGTCGCCACGCTGGCGGCCGAGAACCGCGTGCCGTTCGACATCCTGGAGGCGGAGTCCGAGCTCGTCGCGGGCTTCCGCGTGGAATACAGCGGCATGAAGTTCTCGCTCATCATGCTCGGCGAGTACGCCCACATGATCGGCACCTCCTTCCTGGGCGCGCTGCTGTTCCTGGGCGGCTGGCTCGGCCCCGGCCCCGAGTGGCTGGGCCCGGTGTGGTTCCTGCTCAAGGCGCTGTTTGTGTTCCTGGTCGTGACGTGGGTGCGCTGGTCGTTCGTGCGCATCCGCGTGGACCAGATCCTGGCCATCTCCTGGAAGCTGCTGCTGCCGCTCACGCTCCTGCTGTTGATGGTCACCGCCTTCCTGGTCGCCTGGAGCGCCGGTGGCGCGTAACGGCTCCTTCCTGGGCGAGACGGTCCAGCTCGTGGGCGCCGTGGGGCGCGCCATGGGCATGACCCTGCGCAACTTCTTCCGGCGCCCGGTGACGGTGAACTATCCGACCGTCAAGCGCGTCTATCCCGACCGCTTCCGCGGCATCCTGGCGCTGACCTACGACAAGGACACCGGCGAGGAGAACTGCATCGGCTGCCGCCTGTGCGAGTTCATCTGCCCGCCGCAGGTCATCAAGGTCGAGATGCTCAAGGCCGAGAAGCGGAACTGGGCCAAGACCTTCACGCTCGAGCTCTACGCGTGCGAGTTCTGCGAGCTGTGCGTGCAGGTGTGCCCGACCGACGCCATCATCATGCTGAAGACGTTCGACCTCGCCACGGCCGACCGCCGCGAGATGCTGCTCGACAAGGACCGGCTGCACGCGCTCGGCCTGCAGCACGAGCCGTCGTGGGCCACCGGCAACCGCCTGCGCGACATGCAGGCGCCGCCCAAGGTGGCTAAGGACCCGGGGAAAGCGGAAGCCAAGGAGCCCGCCGAGTGACGCTCGAGACCGTGGGGTTCGCCGGAGTGGCGGTCGTGCTGCTCGCGGCCAGCCTCGGCGTCGTGCTCACCCCGAACCTCTTCCACTCCGTCCTCTGGCTGGCCGCCGCCCTCGTGGCGACCGGCGGCGTGTTCCTCCTGCTCGACGCGCCGTTCCTGTTCGGCGTCCAGCTCCTGCTCTACGCCGGCGGCGTGGTGACGATCGTGGTGTTCGCCATCATGCTGACCGAGCGGCTCGCCGGCCGCACGATCCGCCAGGCCAGCCGCTACCTCGTCAACGGCGCCGTGCTCAGCGCCGCCGTCTTCATCGGCGTCGCCGGCTTCCTCGTGCAGGCGCCGGCTGTGACCGGCCGTCCGGCCCTCGCGGGCGACCTCACCGTCGCGGTGGGCCGCGCGCTGGTGGGGCCCTTCGCGCTGGTGCTGGAGCTGCTGGGCGTGCTGCTGGTCATCGCGCTGCTCGGCGCGCTGTACTTCGCGCGGAGCGAGCCCTGATGCCGCTCGGCGCCTACCTCACGCTGGCGGCCGCGGTGTTCGCCATCGGCCTCTTCGGCGTGCTCACCCGGCGCAACGCGGTGGGAATCCTGCTCGGCATCGAGCTGATGCTCAACGCGGTCAACATCAACCTCGTCGCCTTTGCGCGCTTCTCCGGCGACCTCGGCGGCATCATCTTCACGCTGTTCACGATCGCCATCACGGTGGCGGAGGTCGCGGTCGGCCTGGCCATCGTCATCGTGATCTTCCGCGTGCGGAGAACGGTCGAGGCCGATCACCTCGACCTGCTGCGCGGATGAGTTTCCGCGTCGGCTCCGCGATGGTGGCGCTGCTGGTGCTGGCGCTGCCCTTCGTCAGCTTCCTGCTGCTGGCGCTGGTGCGGCCGCTGCGCCGCTCGGCGGTGGCGGCCGGCACCACCAGCATCGCCTTCATGGTGGCCGCGGTGGGCGCCGCATTCTGGCTGTCGTGGCGCTCGGTGCCGCGCGCGCTGCTGCAGAGCCCGTCCACCACGTGGACGTGGATCCCCGCCGACGGCGGGCCGATGGCCACGGTGGGCGTGATGGTGGACGAGAAGAGCATGGCCATGTGCATGCTCGTCACCTTCGTGTCGCTGATGGTGCAGCTCTACTCGTGGGCGTACCTGCACGACGAGCCGCGCACCTCGCTGGGCCGCTACTACGCGTACCACTCGCTGTTCGCCTTCTCGATGCTGGGGCTGGTGCTGGCGCCGACGTTCATCCAAATGTTCGTCTTCTGGGAGCTGGTCGGCCTGTGCTCGTACCTGCTCATCGGCTACTGGTACGACCGGCCGTCGGCGGCGCGGGCGGCGGTAAAGGCGTTCTGGATCACCAAGCTCGGCGATCTCGGCTTCGTGACCGGCATCGTGATGCTGTGGGTGGCGGCCGGTACGTTCGACTTCTGGGACCTGTTCCGGCTCGCCAACACCGGTGGCCTCCCGCGCGAGGGCATGCCGCTGATCATGTTCCTGATCTACCTCGGCGCCGTCGGCAAGTCGGCGCAGTTCCCGCTCCACATCTGGCTGCCGGATGCCATGGAAGGCCCCACGCCGGTCTCCGCGCTGATCCACGCTGCCACCATGGTGACGGCGGGCGTGTTCCTGGTCACGCGCGCGTTCCCGCTCTTCCTGCTGGTGCCCGACGTGCTCACGCTCATCGCCTGGGTCGGGGCCTTCACGGCGCTGCTGGCGGCGAGCATGGCGTGCGTGGAGAACGACATCAAGCGCGTGCTGGCCTACTCCACGGTCTCCCAGCTCGGCTACATGATGGCGGCGGCCGGCGCCGAGAGTCCCGCGGCGGGCTTCAACCATCTGCTCACGCACGGCGTGTTCAAGGCCCTGCTGTTCCTCGGCGCCGGCGTCGTGATCCACGTCTTCCACACCAACGACATCTTCCGCATGGGCGGCCTGCGCGCGCAGCCCCTGATCTGGGTGCCGTTCGTGCTGGCCACGCTGGCGCTGGCCGGCGTGCCGCCGCTGCCGGGGTTCTTCACCAAGGAGGCGATCCTGGGCGGCGTGCTGGAGGCGCACCTGACGGTCCCCTTCGCGATGCTGGCCCTCACCGCGTTCCTCACGGCCTTCTACATGTTCCGTGTCGTGTTCCTGACCTTCTTCCGCCCGGGGCTCGGCGACAGCCATGCGCACCACCACGTGCCGCCGCTGATGAGCCTCGTGTGCTGGACGCTGGCCGCGTTCACGCTCGCCAGCGGCGTGGCCATGGCGCGGCAGGTCCTGGGCTCGGGCCAGCACGGTGACGCGCCGCCCTGGCTGCCGGCGTTTTCGCTGGCGCTGGCGGGCGCGGGCATCCTGCTCGCGTGGCTCACGTACCAGCGGCAGGCGCTCGACCCCGCGCGGCTGTCGGCCGCGCTGGCGCCGCTCGACTGGGCTGCGCGCCGCCGCTACGGCATCGACGCGGTGTTCCTCGGCCTCTATCGCGTCGCGCTGCTGGCCTTCTCGCGCCTGGTGGGCTGGTTCGATCGCTACGTCGTGGACGGCATCCTCAACGTCCTGAGCGCGTGGACGCTGCGCGCCGGGGATCGCGCGCGCCGGCTGCAGAGCGGGCTGCCGCAGGACTACGTGTACGGTGTCGCCTTCGGCGTCCTCCTGCTCTTCGTCCTCGCCCAGTGGCGGCTGCGGTGATTCCCTTTCCGGTGCTGTCGATCATCACCTGGGCGCCGTTCGTGGGCGCCGTGCTCATCATGTTCCTGGCCCGCCACTCGCCGCTGGCGGTGCGGCTGATCGCGCTGCTGACGACGTCGATCTCCACGGTGCTGTCGGTCTTCATCTTCGTCGCCTACGACCGCGAGGCGGCCGGCTTCCAGTTCTACGAGAAGGTCGCGCTGGTGCCGCCGCTGGGCATCTCCTACGAGATCGCGGTGGACGGCATGTCGCTGCTGATGGTGCTGCTCACGTCCATCATCATCTTCGCCGGCGTGTTCGCGTCATGGACGGTCAAGGAGCGCAGCCAGGAGTTCTACGCGCTTCTATTAGCGCTGGTCACCGGCGTCTACGGCGTGTTCGTCTCGCTCGACCTCTTCGTGTTCTTCCTGTTCTACGAGCTGGCCGTGCTGCCGATGTACCTGCTCATCGGGATCTGGGGCTCGTCGGGCGAGGTGCGCCCGCGCGGGATCTTCGGCTGGGCCTTCCGCGAGACCGGCGTCGGCACCAAAGAGTACGCGGCCATGAAGCTGACGCTCTACCTGCTCTTCGGCTCGGCGTTCATCCTGGTGGGCATCTTCGCGCTCTACGTCAGCGCCGGCACCGGTTCCTTCTCGTTCCTGGAGCTGGAGGGGGCCTCGTTCGACGCGCGCACGCAGTTCTGGGTGTTCCTGGCCTTCTACGTCGGCTTCGGCATCCTGGCCGGCATCTGGCCGCTCCACACGTGGTCGCCCGACGGCCACGCCTCCGCGCCCACCGCGGTGTCGATGCTGCACGCCGGCGTGCTGATGAAGCTCGGCGCCTACGGCGTCGTGCGCGTGGGCATGGGGCTGCTGCCCGACGCCGCCGTGGAGCTGGCGTGGCTCGTGGGCGGCATCGCGTGCATCAACGTGGTGTACGGCGCGCTGTCGGCGATGGCGCAGACCGACCTGAAGTACGTCATCGCGTACTCCTCGGTCTCGCACATGGGACTGGTCATGCTGGGCGCCGCCACGCTGACCGAGGCCGGCCTGAACGGCTCGGTGTTCCAGATGTTCGCGCACGGCGTGATGACCGGCCTGTTCTTCGCCCTGGTCGGTCTCGTCTACGAGAAGGCGCACTCGCGCGCGATCTTCACGATGGGCGGCTTCGGCCGCGTGATGCCGGGCATCGCCACGGCGTTCACCATCGGCGGCCTCTCCTCGCTCGGGCTGCCCGCGACCTCCGGCTTCGTCGCCGAGATCCTGACCTTCATGGGCGCGTGGCGCTCCGCGCATCCGTGGTGGCTCGTGCCCGCGGTGGCCGGGACGTTCCTCACCGCGGTGTACGTGCTACGGGTGACCAAGCAGATCTTCTGGGGCCCGCCCTCGCCGCACTTCGAGCATCTCGAGGATGCCCGCGGCCCCGAGTGGCTCGCGCTCGTGCTGCTGACCGGCGTCATCGTGATCTTCGGCCTGATGCCGGCGATTGCCATCGGCCCGGTGGGCACCGCCACGGTGCCCATCTTGACGCGCATGGTGAAGCCGTGAGGGACCCGCGGTGAGCCTGACGTCGCCGATGGCGCTCGAGGCCGCGCTCGGCGCCGTGCTGCTGCTCGTCTTCGTGGGCGCGCTGCTCGCGCGCGGCGAGGACCGGCGCGGGCTGGCCTGGCTGGCGACGGCGGGCGTGCTGGCGGTGGGCGTCCTGTCGATGCTCGCGCGGCCCGCGGGCCCCGCGCTGGGGGGCATGTTCGTGCAGGACGGGCTGGCGATCTTCGCCAAGCGCCTGTTCCTGGCCGCGACGTTCATCGGCCTGCTGGCGAGCCTGTCGCTGCCCGATCGCGTCTTCGCACGGCGCGCGGGCGAGTACCACCTGCTGATCCTCGGCTCGCTGCTCGGCATGATGGTGCTCGCCTCCGCGCGTGATCTCATCCTGCTCTTCCTCGCGTTCGAGCTGATGTCGATCCCGCTCTACATCCTGGCCGGCTTCCTCAAGCGCGACGCCGGGGCGGTGGAGGCCTCGCTGAAGTTCTTCCTCGTGGGCTCGGTGTCCTCCGCGGTGATGGCCTACGGCCTGTCGTTCGTCTACGGCGCCGCGCGCACCACCGACCTCGCGAAGATCGCGGCCGTCGCGAGGGCCGGCGATCCGCTGCTGACGCTGGGGCTCGTCGCGGCGCTGGTGGGCATCGCGTTCAAGATCGCCGCCTTCCCGTTCCACATGTGGGTGCCCGACACCTACGAGGCGGCCTCCACGCCGTTCGTCGCGTGGCTCAGCGTGGCGCCGAAGGCCGCGGGGTTCATCGTGCTCTTCCGCGTGTACTTCGAGGGCGCCGGCGATCGCGCGGGGACGTGGGTGCCGATCGCGGCGTTCCTGGCCACGGTGACGATGGTGGCCGGCAACCTGATGGCGCTCCCGCAGCAGAACACCAAGCGCCTACTCGCGTACTCCGGCATCGCGCAGATCGGCTACATGCTCGTCGGTGTCTCCGCCGCGTCCGCGTCCGGCACCGCGATGGTGCTCTTCTACCTGGTGGCCTACGTCTTCGGCAACATGGGCGCGTTCCTGGTGGTCGAGGCCCTGGCGCGCTCGGAGGGCAGCGAGGCGACGACGGCGTTCCGCGGCCTCGCCCAGCGCTCGCCGCTGCTGGCGCTGGCGATGCTGCTCTTCCTGCTCTCGCTCGGCGGCATCCCGTTCGTGGCCGGCTTCTGGGCCAAGCTCTACGTCTTCTGGGCTGCCACCGAGCGCGGCCTCTACTGGCTGGTGCTCCTGGGCGCCATCCTCACCGTCGTGGCGCTCTTCTACTACCTGCTCGTCGCCAAGCGCATGTACATCGAGCCCCCCGAGCGCACCGGCCGCGTCCCCATCTCCGCCACCCTCGCCCTCTCCGTCGCCCTCTGCGCCCTCGGCGTGGTGATCCTCGGTCTCTACCCCAAGGCCGTCGTCATGGCCGCCTTGAGGGTGGCCTCACCGCTCTTCTAGTTCCACGTCGAGCGCCGGCTTTGCCGGCGCAATCCTGTCTTTTGTTCTGGGGGGTGGCAGGGAGGAGCGCGCCGCCAGGCGCGCGACGACCGTCGGACGGGGGGCGAAGCCCCCCGCCGAGTCTCTTGACGCGTTGCGTATCGCGGCGTATCTTCCTGTACCAACCGGTTGGTACAGACGATGACCGCCACCAAGACGCCAAGCCCCACGAGCCGTCCCCGAGACGGCCGATCCACCCGGGAGGCGATCATCGAGGCCGCCACGCGGCTCATGCACGTGGGCGGCTATCAGAACACCTCGCTGGACGACGTGCTGCGCGAGAGCGGGGTCGGAAAAGGCAACTTCTACTATCACTTCCGGAGCAAGGAAGACCTGGGCTTCGCGATCCTCGACCAGCTGGTCAGCCGCTTCGTCGAGCGCACGCTGGAGCCCTGCTTCTCGGACCCCGACGCCGCGCGCCTGGGACAGATTCGTTGCTTCCTGGACCGGGTGCTCGAGGCGCAACGTAAGTCCAATTGCGTTGGCGGGTGCTTCATGGGCAACCTCGCATGCGAGCTGAGCGACGTGCACGAAGGATTTCGCGCGCGGCTCGCTACGGTGTTCAAGAAGTGGCGGGGCTGTCTGACGACGGCCCTGGGCGAGGCCCAGGCGCGCGGCGAAG
>Ga0137397_10003716_pt1 | contig 10649 bp, 18 predicted proteins | sample czorhiz116metaG_FD_106658 | JGI IMG/M metagenome (GOLD analysis project Ga0137397, IMG submission 106658) | Vadose zone soil microbial communities from Angelo Coast Range Reserve, California, USA - czorhiz1.16 metaG | ecosystem: Environmental > Terrestrial > Soil > Vadose zone | place: USA...
AAAAGACCACCGCCACGCCTCGCGCGTGCTTCGTCTGCTCAAAGCCGACCACCGTCTGCCTCGCCACCACAAACGCGATCGACTTTCTCTACACGTGCGAGGCGCACCTCTCCGACAGCGGCTTCGCCACCGAGCTCGTCGATCCGGCCTCTGCCTCGGTCTCGGTCTCGAAAGCGGCGGTGAGCAAGGAGGAGATCGCGCGCGTCAAAGCAGAGTGGGAGGCCAAGGAGGCGGCGCGGAAGAAGGCCAAGGAGGAGAAGAGCGGCGGTGGCGGGAAGGACGTATCTGCGGGGGACGGTGAGGGCGAGAAGGAGGGGGACGGAAGCGGGAAGAATGGCTCAAAGTCGCCATCGCCGTCCATTCCTGGAGGGACTTCATCTCCCTCCGCCGGCGCTGGTTCGGGCGCCGCGACGCCGATGCATAAGCGTTATAGCCTTCATCGCGACTTCTACGCTATGCGCCAAGCAGAGCATAGACGGAAGCGACAGACGAAGCAGATGCAGGAGCTGGCGCCGAGATTACCTGGCGCTCCCCGGTCCCTCGTAGGCTGAGAGGCCTATGACACTGACTCACTGATTGATGGATATCCCCCACGCGCGTTTCGCACATTGTATAACTTTTGCCACGTATCGATGAGGATTATTAGGTTATGATTACTCGAGATACATATGAAGGTCTACAACCGAAGTCATGGCAATGCGTGAATAAGTTAATGCCATACATCACAGCGCCCAGATAGACAACAGAGGGCGTCCATTATTCCGCTGAGAACGGGTTGCACCCGCACACGATGGCGCGCACGATGAAGCTCAAGATGCTCCCTGTTACCAGCCCGCCGACCAAGCAGAAACCGGCAATCGTCGCCGCGATGTCGACGTCCTCTTTGCGGCCTTTCAACCGGGGGTTGTGTTCAAGAGATGGGGCAGCAATCTGGCACATGCTCGACACGTAGCCGTTGGTGATCCCAAAGACAAACAATAGCGCCAGGTATGCCATGTCCGAATTGATTATCGGTGGTGTCGACGGTGACGATGCCTCACGTTGGATGTTACACGCCAGGAAGAGTGGAATGAAGAGTGTCCGCGCGAGCGAGAGAGCGAGGAGACGCCTCGCGCACCAGACGAGGAGCCGCGGAATACCGCAAAGGTATCGACCGAACCAATCGCCTACGTTGAACACGACGAAATGGAATGCGCTGAAAAACAGTGGGTGCATCGCTGGATTGGTGGGAACTATCGATATGGTGATGGTGGGATAGACGGACTGTATGGCACATAGCATCCGTCAACCTCTCTGCTTCTACATGAGGGGGTTACGATTACTCACGAGGGTGACCACGAAAACGTAGGCAATTGCGATCTCATATGTGATGTTCCTGCGTGTGACACCCAGAATTCTGTCCCACAATGCCTTCGAGGAATCTGATGAGCCGTTACGAGGACCGCCGATGACGGGCGAACGCGCGTCTGCCGAGACCGACAGCCGACGTCGCATCCACGGCTCCTCGTCGCTTGGCACGACGGCTCGAAATGAGGGCAGCCGCGTCATCCAGGCATTCGCCGCTCCACACGCGAACAAAAATAACGCCGCGATTCCAAAGAACAGCCGCGCGGACTTTGTCTCCGCCACGCCGTCCGCGGGACCCGCTTTTGACGCGCGCAGCGAACTGGTGGCGCTGATGAGCTGAACGGTAGAGAGGATGACGGCCACCACCGCCTGGCCGGACATCAACGATTGGAGGACCGAGGGGCCGAAGAGAGATGCCACGGCCAGGACGGATGTCTGGAGATAAGAGCCGGCGGCCGCTAGCGCGATCCCTGTCGCGATGGTGTACGTAACGAAAGCGCGCTCGGGGAGTTGGACGAAAGTGCTCATTGTGAGGAGACATGTAAGCAAAGCAAGACAGAGCATTGACCATCGCGTCCGTCGATCAGAGTCGACCTATACAACCACTCGATGAGCACCCAAAGAAACGCTGGGGCGAGAGGCGACGGAGAACAAGATGTCACCTTCTTTGACGTTAATGTTGCGTGAGCGAGAAAAGCAAAGTTGGAGAGCGTGAATGTCGTTGCGAGATATGAGGAAAAGGTGCTTCGGATGGAGGAACGTTGCAATTGCGAGAGGAAATACGGCTCGGCGATAATCATGACTGAGTGAGCGCATCGTCAAGGCGGGCCACATGCCACGAGGTAATCTGTTGACGCACCGTTCCAAGGCAGAAGGACAGCGGAACCGAGAATGAAATGTATCCACTGTATGCGACTGTCGACTGGCGCGTTGAGTATGGAGTCATCAGTTTCCTCCGCGGCCATTCCTCCTTCTTCGATGGCCGACGGGATGTTGATGTCTTGAGCGACATCAGGAGACTGAGGGAGTGCATGATATTGGGTGTCCGTGGCAGAAAGGGAGGAGGAACGGCGGAGTCGCCCTAGCATCGTTGGCTTGGAGAGGGGAATGGTGGTTGTGGTTGTGTCCGAGTCAGAAAGACGGCGGGAGGAATCGGACATGAGAGAGAATGACTCGGATGCCGGAAACGGTGTAGTCGCTTTATTGATGCAGGGAACCCGCGGCCACGATGCGACATTAATATTCTTGCGGAACTCTCGGAAAGATGTCACCACCCACTAAGCGCCCGTCTATGTATGGATTACTGTGTCTGAGACTACGAGCTGGTAGCAGCAGAGACCGTGTTGGCTTGGTTCGGTGCTTCTTTGAGCACCAAGTTACGCAGCCGTTCGTCCCGTTTACGCTCCTTCCTCGCCTCACGCGCTCTCTGCCCCAACAGCGCCGCCTCCCCACCACGATGGATCCATCGCCTCTTCTTCTCCTCACGCCTATCCGCCGCCAGCCTCTCGCGCCACTTCCATACCGCCTCCGCCCGCGCCTCACGCCGCGTGCGGCCCTTAGGATCCTTCAGCTCCCGCCGCACGTACTGCGCGAGCAGCTCCTGCCGCGCCGCCAACGCCGCCTGCCACCGCGCCTGCTTCTTCGCCCGACTGTGCGGGTTCGACAGCTCCTTCTGCAGGTGCAACTCCATCGCCATAGTCACGTCGTATGCGCGGTTTTGAGGGTCCAGCACGGACTGGATGTACTCGTTCTCCTCCGACTTGCCCGCGGGTACCGCGGCCGCGCTCGCGCTCGTTTCGGAGGGAAGCGCGAAAGGCTCGTAGGTAATCGCCATCACGTCTTCCGCCTTAGCGGTGTATGGTGTAACTTCGAACCCATTCAGTGTTCACACCCAGACGCCCAAGAGAAAGCACGGCATACATTCATATTTGGGGCGGTCTGGTCGCTTTGGCCAGGGAATTTTAGTACGGTCCGAGGTGCCAGCGGTGCTCGGAAGTCTCGGTGTCGTCGCGGCCGCGAAGCGGCCCCACTGGTAGCGCGCACCCATCGGTTGCCAGTGTGGTTTTGAGGTGCCAATGCGCGTGGCGAAGACGCTGAAAAGTCGCTAAGGTCATCGAATCAGACAAAAAAAGTCGTTGGTCGTACGGTAGTGTCCTTGGCTCCGTGTCCTTGCCTTTCGGGGGGAACTCAAAGTCCCCGATGAACAGCTGGCACCGTGAATAATGGACGTTTTTCAAACCGCCTTCACGCCTCGTCTTGATTGCGCGATGGGGCATTAAAACGTAAACACGAGAATCGAAAAGAGTGAACGGTGACGTGCACGCACATTCGAGGCCAAACCCTTGAGATATACGCGACTCGAAAGCTTGTTGATCTTTGCAACTTCAAGTACCTTTCCCTCTTTGTCTCCAATGAGTCTGACTCGGTCTCCCGGCACGATGTTCCAATATTTAATACGATCTAGTGGTTTGACTGCCTTGACTAGAATGTCCTTGAACGAATACCGCTTCAGGTGACTGAGAGGAAAGGGTTCCAGATGACGAAAGTCTTTAGTCCATGGGCTGCTCGTGATTGCACTGCGGACCTGTGCTGCATTGAGAGGCATGACGACTGCAATGCAATGAACGGATGGTGTGAATGACCGTCTCGTGTTTTGAGTTTCGGCTGACTAATAAGCGCTCGGACTTGTTGTGGTCTCCCACTCTATTAGCGCGATGCTGGTAAATGGATACACTGGGTACAAAACCAAGTTACAACACGACATAGGAGAGCAGTTTAGTGTAAGAACGGCGCATGAGGGTATCTTTTTCTTTCGTACTATCCCACTGGCACTGGCCGTGAGGGCTGCGTCGTACTACTCCAGGCCACAGATGAGGAACTCGGTTCTTCAGATTCGAGAGACTGCGGGGGAATATTTTGTTCAGCGACATAAGTAAGGGGAAACAATGTCCTCACCTCTAGGAGCATGCTCACGACGCCATCCACTTCTGATGGGGGTATGCCCCCGCAGCCTGCAGCGATCAGCTGGCGGTACTCCGTCATCCGTCCACCCGTGCCCGCCTCGGCCTGAAAACGCACAAACTTGTCAAACATCTCCTTCCGACGTTTCCTGTGCTGTGAAAGTTCCTCCCTCAACCCCTCGCACGCCATCCTCAGCGACTCGGGGTCTTGCGGTATATCCGCATGCAACGCGATCAAGTCGGACACGTCTTCCTCTACCGGCGACGCCTTGCGTTTCGTCCCCGCGCCAGAGCTGAGTTCGTCTTCAAGCACAAGCTCTTCGAGAGGGTACAGAGGGACCGATGCCAAAGGAGGGAGCGCACCCCCCGCAGCGTCTCGCACGGCCTTTTCGCGCTCCTCCTCGTCCTTGACCCACTTTTCCCATCCGAGACGGTATCGCTTACCCATCTTGGCACTCAGTTCGGCTTCTATCTCTTGCAGCGTCGCACGCGCCTCGTCAAGGCCTTGGCACTGCACTTTGAGCTGGCTCACCGCCCGTTGAGAGTCGAGGATCTCGGCTTGGATGTTACCGAGGAGCGCATGAGCCTGGTTGAGATCCCGTTCCTTGTCACGCAGCTCTTGGTCAAATGACGCCGCCAAGCTGTCGAGCATGCTTGCCATATCCGTGATAGCGCGTGTGCTCGCCGTTTGCGCAGCTGTCGAGTGGTGCAGGGGCATGTGGTCACCGTTCGCTGGTGCAAAGGCGTAAGGTCCCGACGCTTGCACAGGTGGGTAGGCTGCTTGCGCATTGCGGAATGACATAGCAAGCGCACGCGATGGGATCACAGGCGAGGAGCGGAAGCGTTCGTCCTCAAGGATGTAGTCTTCTGTGCTCTTCCCATCGCGGTTTGCAATTTTCGGGTCCGCGCCGTGGTCGATGAGGAGCTTCACCAACCGCTTGCTGCGGCACCGCGCAGCCATCGTAAGGGCTGTCTCTCCGTCTTCGTCCTGGAAGTTGATGATATCCGCAAGCTCGCGCGGATAGTCCGACAACCTGGTCAACACTGTCTCCATGTAATACCGCGCGGCGTGAGTCTTTCCCTTCGACATGGCCACGTCGACAATGTGGTGGAATACAGTCCGATTGTAATTGTCGATGTTGAGCGTCGAACGATGCAGCAGCTCATACAATTCTGGGAACTTCCGCACATCGTAGTTATTGGCAAACATGACGCTGCGCATAAGCGCCGTCTGCCCCGATTTGTTTACCTTGAAGACATCTGCACCTGCCGAGAGTAGAAATTTGACGATGCGGATGCGGCCCATTGCACATGCCCAGTGCAGCGCGGTGTGCCCCTCGTCGTCTATGGCCATGTTTGGGTCCAAGTCGAGCGGCGGATTGACGAGAATGGGAGGGATTTGATTAGAGTCGGAAATAAAGTACTCCAATATTTGATCGCCATACGACCTGTCGTCAATCATACCATTCGTCCCTGGCGGAGGATCCACTTCGGAATCACCCCCGTGGATGGACGGTTGGTTGCGCCGGGGCGCGCGGCGCCTCCGCGAGTCTGGAGAAGGGGAAGCGAGACTACGATCAAGACTTTGATACGAGTGGGCATTCAGGTCCGGTGAGCTCCGGATGGGAGAGGGTGTGCGCGAGCTGGACGAGGCGGCAGATGGTGAGGGCGTCATGGACCCATCCTCAGATCCACGCATCTTATTGCCCATAGCTTCGGAATCGCCGGCGCCATCACCCGCCTTGGGTGCACGAGCATTGGAAATGCTGCTATCTGTGGCCGTGCGCCGCGGTGGACGCCCGGCCGTAGGCGCTACGAGATGCTTCGGGGCGAGCGGTGGGCTCTTCGCTGCGGGCTGAAATTCAATGATAGGTCGCAGGAGGTTCTCGCAGTTGTATTGTTTGGCCAGCTGTAGTCCGCGCTCGAGGGGAATCCAAGTGCCTGATGAAAGATTGGATTGACACCAGGGAGAGTCGCATGTAGGTCGGCCATGGTGACATACCTTGGTACTTCCCGTACCCACCTTGGACCTTTTCGTGTTCGCCTTTCTGTACCTCACGTTCGAGGACACGCGTGCGTTGTGGTTTGTCGAAACCTGCGACCTTGAGAATCTGGGTAGCATTCAGCCACGAATCAGACCGTCGACGCATTACCGCGACGCCTTTGCACATCCTGTATAGGCGGTGAGACCGCGAAGACGCGCACTAACGTCGTCTGCTAAACGCACAACTCATAGACAGGGATTCCACTGTAAGTGGCCTGTATGACGCGGGTGAGATGGTGGGGATGGTGTGAGAGCAGTAATAAGCAAGAAGCACCTTGAAAATCTGATGAGTTTCCGGCATTGCTGATGGCATGCGTCACAGCGGGGGACTGTTCTTGACGTCGCGAGACGCACAGTGTGAGGATATCACACCGAGAACAAGAGAGAAAGAGAGATGAGAGGTGTCGACGAGCAATGTAGGACGCGTGCTAAAAACAAGTATAAACAACTGTCGCGAATACCCAATGGGCAAAGGCTCCATCACATTGTGTCCAACTCATTATCTTCTGCGTCCCTCCCAGTCAAAATATCTACCTCCTCTTCTTCCTGCTTCATTTCTCGCTCTGCCAGTACATTCTCGTCCTCCTAGGAGACGGGTGAAAGCCCAGTTAGTTCTCCCAGTCCATGCATAGCGAGAAGAAACTTTACAATATCAATTTCATTCTCACGCTCCTCGTACTCCACGTTCTCATCGACCTCCTCAAAACCACCTGCAAAAGCACCCCAGCGTTCAGGCGACGGGCAGTGCCAGATGAGAATGTTTCCATGACTCGTAGTTGAGACTATCGACGGCTTGCTCGGGTGCCACATAGAAGTATTTTTACTTTAGGTCGTCCAGATACACATCAATGAATTGGCATACATGAACATGAATAAGGGGTTCCCGGCCGCCATCCAGGGTGCTCGCAAGTTGACCATCGTTTGCAATATCCCAAATGTAGATCTTATGCGAGGCGGGGTCCGCGGCACCTCCGGCTAGCCATTCGCCATCTGGACTGAAGGACATTGTTGCCAGCAGTTCTGTTGATGGGATCGCTGAATTTTTTGTGTGGGCTCGAGGTCTTGTTCTGTGTGCTCCTCCCAACCTGTCGCCCCGCCGCTCCGGGCGTGGCCGACTCGATCTCACGCAGGTCGAGGGACTGCGAGACCTCGTGGACGCAGACGCCGAGTCTCAGCGGTGCGCGCTGCTGCTCGTCGCAAGGGTGGGTGCGCTACTTCCCCCCTCTCCTTATACCAACTAAGCATACACGACTGACGACCGATTGCACTCACGTTGCTGTGCTTTTGACATGGCCGCCGGTTTTTGCAGGGTGAGGCACGAAAAGAGTTCGTTGCGCTGCGTGAGGATATCGTGGGTTGTCTCGCGATTGTCGAGGCCCTCATCGATTTCGGAGACGAGGAGATTGAGGAGGGTGTGTTCGAGGAAGGTACGTGCGTGGCGCATACTTGTCTATCTCCCTTCTGGGACGTGGGATTGTTTGAGCATTCATTGATGACCTATGTACGGCGAGGCCACGAGCACGACGTTTAAGGGATAGGATCCAAACGATCTTGGCAGACAATCGGCGGGGCGAGATCATATGAGCGGGAATCCGCCTCGCGATCTTTGGTCCGCCGAACGTTGGCAAGAGCAGCCTCATAAACTTTCTCGGTACGACTGAACCCCCACCCCCTTTCCGGTAAGTATACCGCCGTTGTGCGCTCTGACGAATGAAAGGGCAGCCTAGCGTGAAGCCGCAATCGTCACCCATGTACCAGGTACGACGTGCGATATCTTGGAGATCTCGCTAGATGACGGTGGGCTCCTAGTCATGGTCGCTGACACGGCCTGCTTGCGAGAGACCACAGACGAGATGGAGCAGATCGGGGTCGAGAAGGTCCGAGAAGCGTGAGTTTCTTCCGCTTCACCCTCCTCATTTCAAGCAAAAATAACGCGACCTCCTGTGTACTTATTTGCCTGTGTGCGTGTTTCCCACAGTTCAAGCCCCAGACCCCTCGCATCGGAGCCCGCTCCGCCCGTGACCTTAAACACGCTCATCCTGCTCAACAAAACGGATCTACTCCCCACATCTGCGCAGACGCCGACGGCGCTTACCAGCGCACTTCCGCAGCTCGGCTGGGCCATCAGCCTTACCTCGCAACACGGTACTAGTGACTTCCTGACAGGGCTTGCCACGGCACTAAAAGACCGGTACAGTGCCTTTCTTAATGATTTCTTCTCGTGACTGACGTAGGTCTAATTGGCTTTCTCTGACCTGATTCACATGTCATGCATGCAGGTATCATCTTCTCCAAGATGCTGATGGCGAGGACGCAAGCGCCCCCCTAATCACGCACGCACGGCATCGCGCCCACTTGCAATCCGCGCTGGAGTTCTTGGATGCCTTCTTGGACACGCGTGGTGCGTAGCGGTTTCTCAACGTCATCCGGCGTGTATCCCATCTACGTATGTATGCGTGCAGGGATTGGGGATGTCGTTCTAGGCCCGGAGAAATTATGCTATGCTGCCCAGGCAGTGGGCAAGATCTCCGGCCTGGTAGACATCGAAGATATCCTATGTGATCTTGAGTTCTGTGTAGGGAAGTAGCCCCATACCAAAGCCTGGTCTCAATTGTCATTGTCCCAGTGTGGTCACACAAAATTTTAAATTGTAGAATAGGCATGAGTGCAGAAAATGAGTTATCATATATGAAAACATGTTTATACAAGATACAACCAGCAAAGGAGCAAATTTATCAGAGGTAGTGTCCAAGAATGAACTCCATAAATTGTAAAATGGAATATGCCTGGGGAGCTGCAGAAAACTGCTCTATGACTGCATTGTGGGTGTTAGAAGCCCAGTATTGAGAATATGCCCTATCCAAAGCCTGATCAAGAGTTGGCCTAGATGATGAGGCATAATAAAGGGAGGTATGCTCCAGAATGAGAATTGACACTATTTTGGATGTTACAGATGGCAGAGGCAGACAGAGGAAAATGTACCAATCATTGTGTGATGGATAGCATCACTAGATATAGAGAGAGGTGGCTGAAGATGTGTTAGTAAAACAGATATAGAATGGCAAAATAGCAACAGTACATCAGTAACAAATAATCTCAGTTTGGAAAATACTAGCTGAGAAAGGAAAATGTGAGGACAGAAAAAGCAACCACAAGAGAAGTTTTCACTTTCTGCAATACAAAGGGGATGACCAAGTCAAGACACTGAAAGAAACCCAACCAGTAAGGGGCACTCACAGGCTGTCAAGTGCACAGGGAGGGTCAAGTCAGGATACTGAAAGAAACTGAGTGCGCGAGGGGCACTCACATCCTGTCGAGCGCACAGGGAGGGTCAAGTCAGGACACAGAAAAAAACCGAGCGCACGAGGGGCACTTACTCTCTGTCAAGCACACAAGGAGGGTCAAGGTCAGGACACTGAAAGAAACCGAGCGCGCGAGGGGCACTCACCAACTATCGGGCACGGGTCAAGGTCAGGACAGGGAAAGAAACCGAGCGTGCAAAGGGCACTCACTCTCTGTCGAGCGCACGAGGGTCAAGTCAGGGCACTGAAAGAAACCGAGCGCGCGAGGGGTACTCACAGACTGTCAAGCGCACAGAGAGAGTCAAGTCAGGATAACGTAGGGAACAAACAAGCAAAGAAAAACTGACGAAATACTGAGTAGTCAATTTTGTGTCAGCAAGAGGCAACACCGAACACGATATTACGACTTACCCAGAGCGACGGAAATGCCAATATGCATGATTTTATTATATTTTCTGTATCCCCAAGCCCTTGAGTAAATTTATCATGGGCCCTGTAATGGAACCGTGCTCCACTGATTCTCGTCTTACTATGCATAAGAACTTACCATGTAATGGCTTGCTTTATGTTCAACTCCAAACTATCCTTCTGAATAGTTAAGAGTATGAGTGCAACCGTGCCGCCAGAAAGCGCAGTGGCGGTCACTTCGAGCAGATCAGTACACCGTTGGCCATGCTTGTGCATTCCTACGCGACTAAAATCAGCGTATACATATTAGTTAATTAACAAAGTCCTCACTCTCCAAACGTAGAAAGGGTGGAGGTCCCTTGAGGTAGGCCAAAAAATGTTCACTGAATATTCTTTCCATCTCGTCGTTGAGGAGTGCTGGATCACGATGCTGATCCTCCAACTTCATCATGATATCGCGCCTGAATTGGTCATACTTGGTGAACACCGCTATCCCAGGAACTAGAAAAATGCCTCATTTCGATCGCCAGTTCATAAAGTTGTGCATGGACGACGTACCATTCTTATCTGGACAAATATCGCCAAAGT
>Ga0137397_10003717_pt1 | contig 10648 bp, 4 predicted proteins | sample czorhiz116metaG_FD_106658 | JGI IMG/M metagenome (GOLD analysis project Ga0137397, IMG submission 106658) | Vadose zone soil microbial communities from Angelo Coast Range Reserve, California, USA - czorhiz1.16 metaG | ecosystem: Environmental > Terrestrial > Soil > Vadose zone | place: USA...
ACACTACTTCCGGGCGTTCCGGAGCCGGAGCAAGACGTGGCAGCGGCAGATCGGTGCTGTTCAAATCGATTTTAAGGGTTTTCGTCGTTCCGAGGCGAAGGTTCGTTGGGGGGTTGTACGGATTTGGCTCGGTAAATAGCCAACCCTTATTATCAAGCGGCAATTTGGGGATATGGCAAGAGGAGCATCCAATGCGGTCGAAGACTTTCTCGCCATTCAGGACAGCCCGTTCGATTTCCGGGTCATTGGGAATCATACGGCCCGGCACGGCCATCGTCGCCTGAAACAGTGTGACTGCCGTGATATCGGCGCGGGTCAACTCGTTCTTAAAACCATCGCCATCCGGATCGTTATCTACTCCAAAGCGTTCGCTGGATTGCATGCCATGGTGCTGGTTGAAGGCGGTATTGCTGAACTCACGCAATGAGACAACGTTGCTGGCTTGATGCCACGGGCGCAAGATGAGGTTAGGGCGGTCTACCGGTGTGGGAGCGACAATGCTCGCCCGCGGAAGCCCTTCTACCTTGCTGGTGTCCCATGATCCGTCTTTCTTGCGCGTGAGTTCCCCGAACGAAACTCCCTTTGCAATCAGTTGCCTGGTTTCACCCAATTGAAGGGAGTCGCGAATAGCCTGCAACTCGGCGGTCATCTGACGCGCCAGCATCTCAAGGTAGCCCGCGCCAAACATGCCGGTCGTGGCCCGCAGGTCGCCTATGTTTTGCAGCGTGACGGGCTTCCCTTCCTCGTCCATCGCTCCTTTGGAGGGAAGAGAATCTGTCCTGTCAAGGGTGGCAAAGTCAAACCGCTGGGCCAGCACAAAAACGCTGGTAACAAAATCGCCGCCGCCACCCGCAATGCCATAAGGCATGTTGTGGCAGCCGTAGCAGGAGTTTGCGTCCGGGCCGGAGATGCGGTTCCATGCGCGCGCGCCGATCAGCGGCTGTGAAGGATCGGCCAGCGGGGTTCCATTGCCCTTCGTCTGCGGACGCCCGGCGCCTTCCTGGTCAGTCCAGTTCGCCATGAAGAGCTTCCTGCCGTGCTCAATCAGGTCTTTGAGTGAAAGCGAGAATTCTTCGTCATCCTGAAGGTGCCTGGGAATGGACACCTCGCGCCCAATAACACTTCTGGATTTTGTGTGAGCGTCATCAGAAGAGGAGACAGATGAAGGGACGAGAGCCATGCACAGACAGAGAGGAACTATCCGCCGAACATAACGGTGGTTTCTCGACGTGCCCTGTGGTCCGCCCTTTAGCATGGCTCCCATTGTATTCACTCAGTTAGCCGTTAAGGAATCACGGCAATGCCGCCCACTGAGCCGCCATTGCCCGGCAAGGTGATGCTGCTATCAACTGTATTCGTTGTTACGTCAATCAAGGTCACTCCGGAACTGGTGTGCACCGCGACCTTGAGAGAATTCGGTAGCGCAGCGATCTGGTGCACGCCGAAGTAGCAGGGGACAAAACCTATCGGTATTCGCGCTCCCGAATCGGTAACGCCGCCCGTATTGTCAATGTTAACGCTCGCTACCTGACCGTTGCAGGACAGAGTAAATGCCGCTGTGCCATTGGGCAGAAAACTGATGGATTGGGGTTCTATGAAGCCAGCAAGTACCGTCCCCGTCGAAGAGGCCGTGCCGTCAGGAGCAAATCGAAGGATACCGAGATTCGCTGACCCCCAGTTCGCAACCAGCGCCAGTTGAGCGTTTGGGCTTGCCGCTACATTGATCGGTTCAGATCCCCCGGAAGCAACGGAACCGGAGTCTGTCAAAATGCCCGTCGATGAAATGTTGAGTGTGCGAACCACTGCGTTATCAAAAGCATTCACCAGGACCTTATTGTTAGCCGTTACCGCGACGCCTTGCGCGGCGACAGGAAGGGCAAAAGTGCTGGCGATCGTTTTCGCGTTGACGTCAATCGACACGACCAGCGTTGAACCTCCGCCATCGGTCACCACAACAAATCGCCCGTCAGGTGTAAATGCCACGGCCTCAGCCAGTATCGGTGTGCTGACAAACCCTCTTACCGCGGGCGGTTGCGCCTTAAGATCGATAAACGTGACTCGCGCGGCTCCGAAGCTTGATACTGCTGCCGTCGAGCCATCCGGACTCACGGCAACATCAATTACATCCGAACCAAGATTCAGGGTCGCGTCAACCGACAAGGGAGAAGTCTTGAGGATCTGGACCAAGCCCGAATCGCGCTGCGCCACGATCAGGCCGCCACCTGCACGAAGCACGATGGCACCCACATCCGTGGTACCGCCCGGAACGGGAGACACAAACGCCGAATCACCCGATAATGTGGTTCCATTCACGGCCGTAAATTTGGCATGGCAGCGAATGTTCCCCTTGACAGTAGGCAATCCAGGGATGGAGAAGGTCCCGTTAGGGCCGCTTAGGGCCGCCGTACCAAGGCAGGTCACGGTGGCCCCGCCAACGGCGTTGTTGGCCTGATCCACGACTGTGCCTGATACGGTAGTCAGGGGATCGGGAATGACCTTTAACGTTATCGCGGGCACCGTTCCGATATTTCCGCCCAGATCAACCGCTGTGGCGCCCAGGATGAGCGTCGGACTCCCAGTTGGAACGGTGAGATTGAACTGGTAGGGCGTGGTTGTGGAGGTAAAGGCGACCTGGCCATTTACCAGGAAATTGACTGCCGCAACCGCCACATCGTCCGTGGCGGTGACGGTAATGGGAAGCGTCGCGCCTTCGATCACCGTGCTGCCCGAGACCGGGGACGTGATGGCCGCTGTGGGCGGAATGCCTTTGTTATCCACCAAAGCCAGATACTGGCCGATGTAAAGACGGCTGTCGCCAGTTGATCCAAACTTGGTGATGTTGTTGTGCTCGGTGGCCAGATAGACATAGGTGCCATCGGCGGCAATTCCCATGCCGTTGTCGTCACGCTGCGGGAAGTTGAGGATCGCGCGCGCGTGAAGGCTGGCCGGGTCAGATATGTCCGTGATGGGGATGCCATTCACGAACTTGACATCGGCCCCCAGGGCAAAGCCCCCGGAGACAACGATATCCTGCAGGAATCCGCCGAGGTTCGGGTCGAGAATATGAGAAAGAACCAGCGGCGCCGAGGGTGAGGTGATGTCCACCGAAGTCGTGCTGTTCTGGAAGTCCGCAATAAAGGCAAAATTCCCGTGAAGCGCGACATCTCGCGCATCGCCGGTGGATACTGAGCCAAGCCGCACCGGAGCTTTGGGATTCGATATGTCGATCACGTAGATGCCACTTGTGCCGGCTGCTATCACGGCCAGATTGCGCTGCGCGTCTACATCCACGCCCTGGATTGTGCCGCTGAGCGGCAGAACGGAGATTTGATTGGGTGATACGGGGTTGGTCACATCGGCAATCAGCAGATTCGACCCATTGGCGATATAGACGGTAGTACCACGCACCGCTATATCGAGGGCGTTGACTCCAGTGCTCAGCGTTCCAACACGCGCAGGCGCAAGCGGATTGGTGACATCGATCACGTGCAGCCCGGCAGAGCCGGCGGCGACGTAAGCGAAATTGCCCAGCAGCTTGACATCGTTGGCATTGCCCGGCAACGCCAACGATGCGGCCATGACGGGAAGGCTGCGATTGCTCACATTCACCACTTGCAGACCGGCAGAGCCCGCCGCCACATAGGCGAAATTGCCGTTCACGTCCACACCGTTGGCAAAGCCCGGAATGTTGATGAAGGACAATGATGTCGGAGAGAATGTCCGTACTACCCCGGTCGCCTGTGCGCTAAAGCCGTTATTGGCGACGGTAATGATGCAGGAGCCATCTGAGCCGGCAAAGACATTGCCATCGGGTGCGCCAAAATTGCAGATGTTGAGGTCGCTCGATGAGTAGTTTGTTCCTTTTTGCGTCGAGGTAAGATCCAGTGTCGTCTTTCCATCAATCAGATGACCTGGCACGCTGAGCTGCTGGGAGGCCAGCCCTTGAATTGTGTTGACGTTGAGGACAAAGCTGGGCGGCTTCACCTCCAGAGATTTAAGAGCCCCTGCTAATTTAGCGTTGAAAGAGCCCCCAAGAGTTCCCGTCTGGACCTCAATGCCGTCCGGGATGCCGGTACCATCGGTAGAAACCAGCAGCGGACTCGTGCCATACATCAACACTTCCTGGCCGTCGGTGAGGCCGTCACCGTCGGTGTCGGGGTTGTGAGGATCGGTGCCATTCTGGAATTCCTGCAGGTTGGTCAGTCCATCGTGGTCCGGGTCTTCGAATGGCATGGCCGGATCATTCGGATCAAGACCATGAGCTATGGCCCAGGAATCGGGAATACCGCCGTGAGAGGCTCCGTCCAGCACAGTCTGGATGTTGATGATGCCCTGAGTGCCTTCGTTGACAGCCTGGATCACGACTGTTCCACTGCTTACTGCCGTAACTAAACCATCGGCGCTAACGGTTGCGATCGCGGGATTGCTGACAGCGTATTGTGTTCCGCTGGATCCGGTTGTAATGTCTTGGATTGATCCATCGGCGTAAGAGGCCATTACAGTTAGCTGGGAAGACGCTCCCGCCTGCATCAGCAAACCCGCAGAAGCCTGAACATTGACATTGCCAGGTATGGGAGTGGAAATGCCGAACTGTATATGAGGAAGATTCACCGTCTGATTCGCGCCAATTGAGAACAGGGCTGACTGGCCGAAAGTAGTGATGCCATTCTGCACACAAGTGGCCCGTGCCCGGACAAGCCCAAAGTTCGCCGGCACATTCGGCAGAACCCAGCTTCCATCGGGATTGACGGCAGTATTCCGATTGAGAACGCTAACCGTACAATTCTCGTTCAGTTGGGCATGAAGAGGAAGAACCAGCCAGAGTAATGTGGCTTGCACGCCAAGCATGAATATCGCGCGTTTAGACTTCATTCTTTACCTTTCCATTTGCCAGTGGGGCTCCATGAGTCCGCATCGGCGCAGCCAGCTTGCTCACCAGTTCTTCGTCGTTAAATGACTATTGCAGGAACCTGCTACGAAACGAACTGCCCCGCCGGTCATTAACACGCATTCTCGAAGCTCCACTCAAGCTGCGGCTCATACCTTCGTCTAGGGCCATCGCAAGATATGCACCCGTTCCCTACTGGAACGTCAACCAGCGCAGTCCCTTGATTCCAGAAAGCGACCACGAGGCATTATTTCCGACGGTTTTGATGGCCAAATTCAACAAATCGCGGGCAACCAAGTGATCATTGCAAAGATCAAGCTGCACATCCTGCATTCTGATCCCTGACTTGGTTTCTACAAGGGAAATGTCGTGCGACTGAAAAATAAGAGTTAACTTTCCTCCAGATCCAAATAAGTTCTTGGTTAATATCACTCGTGACGAATCGCAGACGCTGGGGATCGACCAATCCAGTGCACTTTTTGCACGGGGTTGAATGACCACTATTGGTTCCTGGTCACTGCCATAATTTCTCCAGGCATAGCTGCTGTCCAGCTCAATTAAACGGTTCAATAGAGCTCGAACTGTTACATTTTTCTCAACAAGCGTGAAAGTTTTTTTTATATAACCAATGAGCATCGACGGATTCTCAGATGTTGCCAATACTTCATATCTTTCGAGACGTACTTGGTCGGGGACAGAAATATCGCCTCTTGCTTTGAGCGCGTGGAGTTGCTCGAGAGCCCTGCCTAGCGTAAGGCCATCCTTTTGTCGGTCGTACTCTAAGATTTCAATGCAAATTGGAAAGCTGGCCATCTGCCGAAGTGCTACTACAGCATCTTCGATGGTCGCCCCTCCAATCGCCTCCGCGCTCTGGGTAAGTTCAATGTGGGGAATCATACCCTCCAGCGTGGTCAGCGGAACTGCTGCAGTAGCTTCCACAGAAGCCATCCCGATAATGGCGATTAGCCAAAACAATACGCTGCGAACATCTTCGTTCATGGTGTCCTCAAAGTCGTCAGGTTGTTGAATCCGCCAGGCGGTGTCGTCCCTGAATTTCCGGAAGGAACAGTGAATCTGTTCGTATGTATTACATAGTTTAGGTGATTGGGCCCGACCTGCCACTGAGTTTGATTTTCGAAAACACAGCCGCTCGCAGGAATAGTAACATCAGAAGCTACGCAGGCACCAAGTTGATCAAATGAGTATTTATTCGAAGAATCGATCGTGAGAGTGGCGCCGCCAGATGTATTAGCTATGCTGAAATTACAAGTGTTTTGCGTGACACTGAGTTGCGGACTGACCTCATTGACCGTTACGCCGGAAAAATTCACACTGCACGAGTCAAACTTGACAACAGCAGACCACAAGTCCCGCTTTCCGAATTGACCAGCGGGGCAGCTGCTGGAACTAGACAGCGAGCTAGTGTCTGTGCTTGGGATAACGACGTTCACATTTTTCGAATCTAATTGTGCAAATGAACCGCTAAGGTCTTGTCCCTCAAGCTTGACCGATATGTTGGCTGGCTTATTTGGAGCCGTCCAACTCACACTTGTGCTTGTGCTCGTGCCTGGGGTGCCATCGGAAATGGTCCAGCGTACGTTAGGCGTCTTTGGCGGGCAAGTCGGCGGAGCGATGTTGTTCAGATTATCTGCGGTGTATGTTGCTGATTTGGTGATCGCAAAAGTCGGCGTTCCTGAGCATGCCTGGTTTGGGGCAATACCGATGGATGCTGAGGGCGCCGGCCCTGCCGTGCAGTTCCCCCCGGTGCACTGACCTGTCTTCGATCCGGCCAGCGGGCAGTTCTTGCATTGCTGAGCGGTATCCGTCACACAGGCGTTATTTTGACAGATTTTACAGGTCGGACAATCTGCGACCGTGCCATTTGCAGCCGGATCACCTCCGCAATGCCATCCGGCCTTCAGCACTCCCACTCCGGGATTCGATGCGATGACTGAACCATCATCGCTTACGGTTCCCGTGCCGATCGAAATGAACATCCCAAGGTCGTGGTCGTAGGAATACATTTCAGTTACAGTCTTCGGTTTGAGGCCATCCGCGTTGGGAAGCGTAATTGACGCGGGCGGATCGAACTTCGTTCCCACCGGTTGAATGGTCACGATGAATCGCGGCTGCTGGCCGAAACCTGGCGACATGGGAACTTTATCGCCGTTCACCGGCGTTACCGTGACGCAGCCCTGGCGCGAGCCCCCTGGGAACGTCGCTGAGCCCGGCAGAACAGTCAGTGCAAAACCCGGAACCTGAGGCAGGGTCAGTGTGCCCCCGTGCGTCTCATCAACACAGATTTTATTGATCGTATCGAGAGCAGGCAGGTAGATGGGCATGCCGACCGTATTGTCATTCCCGGCGACTGTAACGATGTCGTATTCCAGTGGAGGATAGCTTTTTGGACCGGTCGCAGTGCTGCCATCGGCCATCAATTTGAAGAAGCCCACCGGTGCCGGCTGAATCAAGAATGTGCCTTTTGCATCAGTCTGTACCGGGGTTCCAACCTGGACGGGAAGATTGTTGTTGTTTCCCTGATTCGTCTGGAACAGCCGAAGCGTGACCCCTGCGATCGGGTTATTGCTATTGTCGAGCACTACGCCGCTGACAGTCGTATTCGCCGGGTTTCCCGGTGCCCGGGCGGAGGCCGCGAAAGCGGCCGGAGAGCCTGGATTGCCCGGAAAATTCGCCTCCACCAGGTTGTTGGCGTTGCCAATCTGCGTGCCCAGCGTAAGCACGGCAATGACTCGTCCGTTGCTGTCGGTATTCACAGTTTGCGAGGATAAGCCGGCAAGATTACCGTCACCCTGCTTCACCGTGAAGGTTACCGGGACATTGGGAACCCGGTTGTGGCCGGCATCGACCACATCAGCCACAAAGGGGAACCCCAGAGGCTGGCCGAGAACACCCGTCTGATCGTTGCCTGAATCAACAACGATCTGGAAGGCACCCGCAGCAACTCCCGTTGCCGTAAAGTTTACCGGACCAACAGCCAGTACGGAGGAAACCTGCACGGTATTGGCGCCGGCGCCAGCGCGCTGGCCAAGCGTCCAGAAGACTCGCGCCTGGCCATTCGAGTCGGTGGTCACCGCTGTTGCCGCTGAAAGCGTAGTGGAGCCGCCTGTGCTAACAGTGCCGTTATTCCCTGTGACCTTGAACACCACAGTCTGATTCGCGACCGGATGGCTGGCGGAATCCGTCAACGCCACAACCAGAGGCGCCGGCAATTGTGTTCTAATTCCGCCCGTCTGATTGTTGCCCGACAGGATTCCGAGAGACTGAGTGATGACTGCGGCCCCGATAGGCGGCGGAGGTGGCTGGGTGGCAAGGATCCGGTTGACCGTGATGCTGGTCGTGATTCCGTTCCCAGCGCGGTCATGGGCAATAGCCTGGATCGTGTTCTTTCCGAGCGTGAGCGGCACGGCGGTAGCGGCATACGTGCGATTTGCTACCTGGGCCGCAATTCCGTTCACCGTTACCTGCACATCCTGCGCGTTGACAGTACCAACGACCACATCATTCGCCAAACCGGTCACCGTCACGGCTGCCTCGGTGGTAACTGTCCCATCTGAAGGCAACTCGATAGTGATGTGCGGCGGCGTAGTATCCAGAGTCACCTGCACGGTAGCCGTGCTCACGACACCGCTCGCATTCGTGGCCACCGCAGTCAGAACATTCAGTCCCTCCACCAATGGAACGGGGATGGCGAAACCGCCGCCGCTCTGAGGAACGGGAACGCCGTTGACCGTAACAGTGGCAGCCGGATCGCTAATCGTGCCACTGACCGTGGCTGGACTGAGATTAGTAATGCTCAGATTGGCGGGAGATGTGAGTGCAATCTTCGGCGCGGGCAGATAGGTCAGAGCCAGAGGCGCCGCGCTCGAATTGCCGGCGACGTCAGTCGCCTGGACGGAGATCGAATTTGGCCCCTGAGTCAGCAGGACCGTGCAGGTGAAATTCGAACCGGAAATCGCGGCTGGAGTTCCGTTGCATGTAAGGGTTGAGACACCAGACAGGCTGTCACTCTCAGTGCCGTTGAGACCAATGGATATTGTGCTTAAGCTAATGGTCGAACCGTGTGGCGGCGACGCGATGGCCACGACGGGTGGTGTTTTGTCAATATTTAGTGTGATACTCGCAGTCGCTGTATTGCCAACCTTGTCCACTGCCTGCCCGGTAATGACCTGATTCGCCCCTTCGGCGCTGACGATGACCGGCGCCGGGCAAAACGCTACTCCGGAAGTCGCATCGCTGCAGGCAAAAGTCACTGTTACATCTGAGTTATTCCAGCCTTGCGCATTGGCCGCAGGGCTGGCGGTGGCAAGGATGACCGGTAAATCATTGTCCACTCCGATAATCTCAACGGTAATCAAACCGCCCGGCGCTCCCCTCACCTCCACCGCAATCTGGCTCGAAACCGCCAGAGTCACGGGCTTTTCTACCAAGGCGATATTCTGGTTCAGGTCGTTGGGCGCAACGACCACAACGCCATTCACAGTAACTGTGGTGCTGGATACCCGATCCGTTGTGCTGTCGGTGAGACCTCCGTTGTGCAACCTGAACGTGTATTGAATATTCGGATTCAGCACCGAAAAGGTATTCGTGACTGTAACCGGAGCGCCGGTGCCTCGGACATATTGCTGCGGGCCGAAGGCTGTAAAAGTATTGGCAAAACCGGGCAGAGCACCAATGAGCAGCAGGGCTCGAAATGTAATGCAGCTTACAATTCGCAACAGCGAACCACACGACGAGGAATCCATTTTAGACTTCCTTGTGGATAAATATACCGGTGCCAGGCGCGAACCTGGTTTTTCTTGCAGCTAGGGTGCTAAAGGTTATGATCTACTTTGGATCGGATGTCAAGGAAAATATGAAAGTCTAACCCTAGCTAATAGATTCCTGACTCCATGACTCCATGACTCCATGACTCCATGACTCCATGACTCCATGACTCCATGACTCCCCACACGCTGATTGGACTCCCATTACAAATGTAGTGACCACACTCTGCTGATCGTTTCAAATAGTTTTAAAGATAAGCGATCCAAATCCGGACCATGCAAGGCAAGCGCCAGACACTCCGGCGACGGGTTCGGCTGGCTAATGCTTTGAATTCAATTGCTTTAATCGGTTCGGGCCGCCTGTCTTTCCCGCGTGCCGGGAACTCATACCTGTGCAAACCCCAGATTCAACAAATCGAGAACACTCGGTCCTTTCCGGACGCTGACTCCAAAGGATTTTCGCGAGAAATATGGGCAACCTCTTGTTCTCGAGTCAGGTGCATGGAGAGGCTGCTCTCGTGATCGTTTCCCCGCTGCTCGCGCAACGATTCGGTGATGGCCACAAAGGATGTGGTGAGCGCGGAAGGAATCGAACCTTCAACCTACTGATTAAGAGTCAGTTGCTCTGCCAGTTGAGCTACGCGCCCGGGTCGGGATGACGGGTCTTGGTGAGGCTCAATCAGTCTAACACAGGACGAGCGGGATCGCTGATCGGGACATCGGAAAATCGGGACATCGGATTATTCAGGCTGTCTTGCGAACTTTCCGAGGCCCCGATGCGACCAGATCTCTCAGTAACTCCGGGTGTTTATCCAGGAAGTGCAACAGATTGATGACAGCCGGCATCGGCAGGGCTTCGCCGCATTCGTAGCGGGAGAATGCAAAGGGCACGAACGGCCGGCTTCCGGCACCCCAAAAAAAATCCGCGTCACTTCGACAGCAACCCCTTGACGATCGGCCATCCCGCAGCCACACT
>Ga0137397_10003720_pt1 | contig 10646 bp, 11 predicted proteins | sample czorhiz116metaG_FD_106658 | JGI IMG/M metagenome (GOLD analysis project Ga0137397, IMG submission 106658) | Vadose zone soil microbial communities from Angelo Coast Range Reserve, California, USA - czorhiz1.16 metaG | ecosystem: Environmental > Terrestrial > Soil > Vadose zone | place: USA...
CGCGAATTCCAAATTGCGAATTCGCTGCTTAGCAAGGGCATCGCGGCCTGCATTTTTGCCGACCCCTTTCGATTGAAGCAGGGGGTCTGATCTGAGTTCTGTCACAGGCGACAGTGGTTTCCCATCCTTAGTCTCAAACACCAGCGCAAGGTCGTGTGGTTCGCGCACTGTTTCATTCGCCTGAACCTGCCAGGTAGTGACAAATGTGCCCAGTTGGGTCCGCCAAATCGGCTGCGCTGGTTGCCCCGGCCCGCTATTTGATTGTCCAACCACAGTTGTAACCGGACCGGTGGTAAATAGCGGATTCAGTCCTGGTCACAGGGCGCTCTTGGTTTTCCGCCCACCGTGAAGGTCACCATCACGTATGTAGCATTTTGTGTCTCCCTACCTACCTATTCAGCGCTGGAAAAGAAATTTGTGTCGCAAGAGGGCCAAAATAATTCGTGAACGTGTTCCGGAGAGAGTGAAATAGGGCTTAAACACAAACTAAGGCATGGCCACGGGCGGAGGAAGAGATCGCGCTCAGTGGCCGTTGATGGATGAGTGTGGGCAGAGCAGTGGTGCTCACCCGGTAGGTCCGTGGGGGGAACGGGCCCTTGGTGAGGACTGGGGATTCGTCCTTACGGATGGTTAGAACTTACGCGAAGGTAGGCCAACAACAACTGCTTGCCGCTCGGATGGTGGCTCCCGCCGTTCGGCTCAACCGTTACGAATACCGCGTCGATGTCTTCCAGCGTCTTCGGGTCTTCGGCTTTCAACACCCATCGCTTCTTAGTGGCATTGTCTTCATAGAAGATGCCAAGGTTCAAAGCTTGTTGCTTGTCCGGGCCTCTTCGGCCCCACGCTTGGAACGAACTCGCGTTGCGAAGCCCTGGTTGCGAGTCTAGATCGTAAGGGCATTCACCCTAGCTACTTATCAGGGTTTTTCCTTATGAGAAATCAGTACTTCACCGGCTAGCGTGCAGACCCAGAAAGACTATCGTGCCATTTTGAGACGCGGTCGCTTCCGCGGACTGGCTTCTCTCAAAGACACCCAAGATAAATTTCTCGAGACAAAGAGGCGGTTCAAGCGGAAGACAGTGGAGGCGGTAATGCCATGTCTCCACACATGGGACGCATTGAGAAACGAATCCGGCTGACTGTCCCGTTAGAGGTTTCCAAGTTGCGGGACCCATCGGGTGTGGAGCAAACGATCACAGAGGACGTCACTTCTAGTGGAGTACGCATGTTAACCCGACGGGCGATGATGGTTAATGAGCGACTGATGGTCAGGGCCTTCCAAGGCGATCTACAAACACGGGCTCGTGTGGTTTATTGTCAGCGACTGCCCGACGGGCGCTATGGAGTTGGATTGCGGTTCCAGAAGGCTGACACTAACTTTCTTTCCTTTGCTCGACGGGGGTCACAGAGTCAGGGCTAAAAAAAAGCCTAGGAGTGCGCCGATGCTCATGAACCGTTCCTCGCTGCCAGTTTCACAACACACGAATTTCAGGACATACCCACTTCGGAATACCTTGCAGGAATCAGCCGTGTGTACCGCTCCCCCTGCACTAAGGCCTAAGAGGGCTTTAGCCGTTGAGGCAACCGAGTCGCTGGTCACGAAGAAAGCGCCTCCGCCTAAGTCTGCAGTCGGATTCCTCCTGATGGACTCGGCGCTGAACCCCATCTCGTTCAATGTCGAGGCGACCCAGATTCTTAGTTATCCAGACAAGTTCGCTAATCTAACGCGCGCGGATGCCCGCCTCCCAGGAAATTTTTGCTCGAGCCTGATAAGCCGACAGTCCGCGAGTACTTCTCCTTTTGTGACCGAGTTCCGATCCGGCAGGAGGCGTTATTTTTGCCGTGCGTTCCTCGTGGATTCGCAGGCAAAAAATACTGCTCACCCCAGCATAGCCGTCCTGCTTGAAAGAGGACCATCTGGATTGGTCTCATTGTCCCAAGTCTCCCAGCAATTCAACCTCACGCAACGCGAGCGAGAAGTATTGGAGTATTTGTTGCAAAGCCTGAGCAGCAAGGAGATTGCGAATCGGATGAACGTCAGCCCCAACACAGTCAAGGCCTTTCTGCGACTCATTATGATCAAGACGGGAGTTTCTTCCCGCTCGGCCATCGTAGAGAAGATCATGATGACCCACTCGCAGTAATGGGTCGTTTTTTCTTTTCTCTCTCCGCTGACCAGCGACGGGAAGGCCAATTTATTTGATAAGAAAAGAGGAAAGCAAACTCGAGACGATTGCGCGCATGTCCGCCTCATTGTAGGAGGCGGGGAAGCGCGACGTACGTGCGAGCATCTGGTCTCGTAGCATACCTTCGACTGCCCCCATCAGGGCTGAGCGAAAAGCCTGTGGGTGAATGTTCGGTGCCAGTTCGCCTTTGGCGGCCAATTCTTTCAGAATTCGATCCAACATCCTTACGAACTCTATAAAGCCGGGGACCAGCACGACCATATGCCCGTCGCCACGGATGCGCCGACCCTCGAGCAAAACCAGAGTCCGCATCGATGGGTCCTTCTCTAGAAAGCCGAGCACCATCTCAATGAGGATCCTAAGTTTGTCTTGGGGGGAGGCAATGCTTTCCGTGGCCAGAAGCACTGCCGGATTAATCTGCTCCCACGTGTACTCGAAAATGGCCTCGAGAATACCCTGCTTGTCGATAAAATGTTTGATGAGCTGGGACTGGCTAGTCCCAGCCAACCGACAGATGGCTGCAGTCGTGGTGCCCTCGTAGCCACCCTCTGCAAAGAGAGTCTTGGCTGCTTCCCGGAGCCGATCCCTACTGGAAGCCATCACGGAAGTCTTCTGCGGCGGCATTTTTGCACCCCGTCGTCCTCAAGCGACTAAGCTTCGTCGCGTTGATGCTACGTTGCCCTGAGCTGGATCAATTCGAGCTTCCCCAAGCGCGACAGAAATTCCAGGCGCCCGGGATTTCCCTCTTCGTTAACAAACACTTCGTTAACAAACACTTGACAAAGCTTCGTCGCTCTGCAACTATTTCCAGTCGTCCTACTACTACACTTTGGCAGTATACTCCAGGGACCATCCATCCAGGGAGTAGTAGAATGAAAGGCACTTGCTGTAGCGAGTGAAGTCGACTTCGAAGTCAACATCGGCGAAACCTCCATTTCTCCCGGCCTGAAGAATTCGGAATAGGGGATGCCGCGATGCCCACAAACCATTTGTCAGCCTCGATTGCGCGCCGCGCAAACCCCAAGACACAAGCGCTATCGAAGGAAGTGCCTCCACCCAAGACTGCGGTTGGATTCCTCCTGATGGACTCGGCGCTAAACCTTATCTCGTCCAATGTCGAGGCGATCCACATTCTTAGTTATCCACGCAATCTCGCGAACCTAAGACGCCAAGAGCTCGAAGTTACAGGAAAGATTCGCTCAACCCTGATGAGCCAAGAGCCATCGGGTGAATCACCTTTTGTGGCCGAGTTCCGATCCGGTAGGAGGCGTTATTTTTGCCGGGCCTTCCTCGTGGATTCGCAGGCAAGAGAACCTGCTCATCCAAGCATAGCCGTCCTGCTTGAAAGAGGACCCTCCGGATTGTTCCCTTTGTCCCAAGTCTCCCAGCAATTCAACCTCACGCGGCGCGAGCGACAAGCGTTGGAGTATCTGTTGCAAAGCCTGAGCAGCAAGGAGATTGCGAATCGGATGAACGTCAGCCCCAACACAGTGAAGGCGTTTCTGCGTCTGATCATGGCCAAGATGGGGGTCTCCTCCCGCTCGGCGGTCGTTGGGAAAATTCTCATGACCCAACCGTAGTGGTGGCTCGATCTTCCTTTTGTCTGCTTTCTCCCCTGCAGGTCTCCGGACTAGCCCATTCGAATAATTGACTCCAGTCTGTGACCGCGGGATTATCCGCAAATGAAGCGAGGAGCACGGCAGGCGCAAAGACTTGGTCTTCGATTTCCGTGCAGTTTGGATCTGCGGGGGAGTAAGCTCGCCTCGCTCGGGATTCAGGAACCCGAGGCCGTCATACGCGGTCGGATTGAGAACATCAGTCAAGGCGGCATCTGCCTTCTGAGCAGCCAGCGCATTCCAGCATCATCTCTTGTCCGCTGTGAAATCGAAGTTTCCATGACTCGCGCGGCCATTCCCACACTGATGCACGTGCGGTGGGCTGAGAGAACTTCCGCTGCTCGTGGGCGATACAAAATGGGACTGCAATTCCTTCTGTAAGCACCTGGCCTACTTTTTCTTTCTTGGGTAACCTGTGAAATCACAAGGACTGACCCGATCATCTAGTCGACCGACCTAGTCCATCGGGCTAATTTGAACGGCTACACCTTACTGACCAATCCCCCTAGGTAATAGACAAGATCGACCAAATCTTTGAAGATCACCATCAGGGAGCCTATCCGCTTTGAAGGCAGTCTTCAGTACGAGCAGATTCAGACGCTTGATCGGTGTCCTTGGCGAGCCGCGCAAGAAAACGGTGGCAGCAAAAGACATCGGAAATCCGATCGCGAGTTTTTGCTGCTCGTGAAATACCTGCAATTGGGTTCCTGAAGACGGGACTCAAGGGGCGGTAGCTTGGCTAGATTGGATATGGAGTCTCAAAACATAAATTATCCTTGGTTCGCGCTGCGAGTTAGAAGCCGTTACGAACATACGGTTGCCGCACATTTGCAAGGGAGGGGCTACGAATCGCTTCTGCCCCTGTACAAGTGCCGGCGCAGGTGGTCTGACCGGTTCAAAGAAATCGAACTTCCACTTTTTCCCGGGTACGTGTTTTGCCAGTTTGACTCACTGAACCGACTGCCAATTCTTTCGATCCCTGGAGTCGTTCACGTCGTGGGCGTTGGCAGAACCCCTGTCCCCATTGATGAAAACGAAATTGCCGCCATTCAGGCCGCCGTTAAATCGGGATTAACGAGACAGCCTTGGCCGTTCCTCGAAATTGGACATAGGGTCAGAATAGAGTGCGGACCGCTCTGCGGCGTCCAGGGAATCTTATTGGGTTTCAGAGGGCATCATCGTCTGGTGTTGTCTGTAACACTCTTGCAGCGGTCAGTCGCGGTTCAGGTCGATGAGGCTTGGGTACAGCACGTGGCTTACAGTGGCCCTGTGACCTCTAAAGCTCGTTCGTGTCAACCTAGTGCCTAGACATGCTTGGCATTCTCGCGTTCATCGAGTGAAAATGTATGTTTATTGCTGGGAGTGAACGGCAGTTCATCGGAGCCGACGTTGAACGTCACTCCGCAGCCGCGAATTGCATGGGCCCATCGGCTATTGAAGCGTCAGTACCCGCCCGTGTGGGTTGCGAGAGTGCTGAACCATTGATCCGATGCGGGGCCGACGATCCAATGCATGTCGAAACACCGCTGGAGATTGTCATAGTCCTCAGCTCTGAAGTCATGCAAGAGCTGCGCCGGTTGGTAAGGGCAGAGCTAGTACAGCTGAATCTCTCTCGACAAGAAACGAGATCGTTGGAAACCACGGATACACGGGCTAAAGCTCTGCCCTGTTGCCATTGCCGTATGTGCGGAGCATCGGTGCCTTCGACTAGCCTGTTTTGTCCGAAATGCGATTCGTTTCAAGGACACTTCGCGGCAGAGCGATGCCTCGATGATAGATCATACTTCGACGCTGAAAATCTGGCGCCTCCACTGCCTGCAGCCGCTCCGCCGCGACATTCCCTTTGGAAAGCAACCGAACCTTTTCGTCCGGATTGGTATCTATGTTCGCAACGATAGCTCTGATAACCTTGCTTGTACAAACTACTTCTCCACTCCAGTCCGTTCCTCAAAACCGGACTGAGCAAGCCACAAGTGACAGGCGATCTGCGGATATACTGCCTTCCCCCAGCCCAATTGTACTGCTGATCGGAACCGGCGACCTGCTAGAAATTAGCATTTCAACTGTGATTGGAGCGCCCGAAATGAATTGCAAAGCGCGGGTCAGCGCCTCCGGAGACATTACCTTGCCACTGGTTGGCAGTCTTCACGCGGCTGGACTGACTGCCGAGGAAGCTCAGGCGACCATCGAGAAGAAGTACAAAGATGCCGAAATTTTGAAAAATCCGCAGGTATCGGTTCTTATCATTGAGTATGCATCCCAGGGTGTTTCTGTGCTTGGCGAAGTATTAAAGCCAGGCATTTATCCGTTATTGACGTCTCGACGATTATTAGATTTGATGTCCCAGGCCGGTGGCGTCACGCCAACAGCCGGAAGAACGGTCACAATAACGCACCGCGATCATCCCCTAGACCCCAAGACGATAGTCTTATCCAAAGATCCAAGGCAGAACACCGCGAGCAACATAGACATCATTCCGGGTGACACCATTGTGGTCGCTAAGGCAGGTGTTGTTTACGTTGTGGGAGCGGTCGGGAAGCCTGGTGGATTCACAATGGATGCAAACGACGGGCTTACCATACTTCAAGCGATTGCCCTGGCTGAAGGCCCTAAGACAGACGCCGCAATGGATAAAGCCAAGTTGATCCGGCAAGCGCCGAATGGTCCGTCTGAAATTCCCGTCCCATTACATAAGATTCTGGCTTCGAAGACCCCTGACATAAGATTGCAGTCCGATGACATCTTATACGTGCCAAGCAGTGCGGTAAAGAGTACTGCTCGTCGCACTCTGGAAGCAATCATCCAGACTGCGACGGGACTGGCCATCTACCGCCGATAAAGATGGTAGAAAGGACGACGTGGTGTCTCGGAACGAAAACCTAATTTTGACGGGCTCCGACCCCGAACAGATGCAACTTTCGCCAGGCGCCGGCAAAATCGTCGCCGACCCGAACTATCGCTATTGCATACGCAATACAAACCGCGAGTGGCAGTACTGCCTTCGTGTTCTGCAGAACCGCTGGCGGTTTGCTGCGCTATTCGGAGCTGCCATCTTCAGTGTGATTGCAATCGTCACTTACAGTATCACGCCGGTTTACGAGGCGACTGCACGTTTGGAGATCGAGCCGCCCGGCCTAGAAACATTTTCCCTGACAACTGACAGCTCAGGTACCAGGGATCCATTTTACACGGACACGCAAGCTGAACTCCTCAAGGGCGAGGCTCTTGCGACTGTTGTGATTCGTAAACTGCGTCTCGATCGAGAGCCCATATTTGTCGGCAAGCACATTTCTAAACAACCGGACAACAATATTAGTGGCAAGGTCGAGCTGAACCATGCGGAGAGCATCGCGCTAAAATATTTTCAAGAGCACCTTACCATTTCTTTCGTTCATAAGAGCCGAGTGCTTGAAGCGAGGTTCGCTACACCCGACCCCAGCCTTTCCATGCAAGTTATCAATACCTTGGCGGATCAGTTTATCGAAGCCAACTACAAGGCTCGTTACGATGCCATTATACGTGCCTCCGAGTGGTTGTCTCATCAAATGGACGACATTCGCGACAAGGCGAAAGCCTCTAGCCAAGCCTTGGTAGAGTTTCAGAAAGCCCATGGAATCGTCGATATCGACGAGAAACAAAGCTCTGTGTCACAGAAGATTGCCGATTTAAATCGACAGCTGACCCAGGCTGAAACGGATCGTATTCAACTTGAAGCGTATCTGAGAGGAATCCACGCGGGGCACCAGGAGTCACTTCCACAGATCCGTGAGAACACCATGATGCGGGCCCTAACGCAGCAACTGATCGAGCGCAGGGCTGAACTGTCCAGCGCCCAGGCGATCTACGGTGAAAAAAGCCCAAACGTCAAAAAATTGGTACAGCAAATTGATGAGTTGCAAAGTCAGATCTTGTCAGAGGAACGTAAAACTGTTCTTGAAATCCAGACAAACTATGAAGCAGCTCGCGCACGCGAAGACTTAGTATCCCGCGAAATCAAGGGGACTACCAATGAAATGGCTGAGATGGCGCAATACACCTCTCTAAAGCGTGAGGCCCAGCGCGACGCCGACCTTTACACGTCCCTGTACGCGCGCGTCAAAGAAGCCGGCATCGCCGCAGCTTCCAAGTCCGGCAACATTAGAGTGGTAGATCAGGCACGACTGTTGGACAAGCCCACGAGACCGCGGAGACGAATGAATCTTGCTATTGGCTTCGTATTGGGACTAATCAGTGGAGTGGTAATTGCCTTTGTTCGAAACAGCCTTGACAGCAGCATTCGATCGCCTGAAGACATCGAGAAATGGACCGGTCTTCCCTCGCTTACGCTGATACCCCACAGCAACGTAACCCCGAATGGCAGATCAACTGGTTTGCGTCCATGCTCGTTTTTTGAAAAACCGTTTTCTCCAGAAGCTGAGGCAGTTCGCGAACTGCAATGCTCAATTCTGCTCGGCAACCGCGACTGTCCGCCGCGACTTCTGCTGGTTGCCTCACCGTTTTCCGAGGAAGGTAAAACGACAGTTGCAATTAACCTTGCTTTCTCGCTGAGTCAGATTGGACCAACGTGCCTAGTAGACGCAGATCTGCGGAAGTCCGGAGTGGCCAGTGCCTTGTGTCTGAAGCCGGTGCACGGATTGACGGATGTGCTGAGAGGCTCGGTATCTTTGAAAGAAGCGCTCGTAGGAGTCGAACACTCCTCCCGATTGGCAATCCTAACTGGGGGATCGCTCTCAGATGACTTTGACCACCTGCTCGCCTCAGATCGGATACGCAACATCTTGAGAGTGCTGAACGAATCTTGTCGGTTCGTCGTAATCGATTCACCGCCGCTTATACCCTACGCGGATGGACGGCTGCTTTCCTCGATGGTGGACGGGGTCATTCTAGTCAGTCGGTACGGGTCCACTAGCCGACACTCGATCGCCAGGTGCGCCGAGATGTTAGCGATCCTTCATGCGCCTGTGCTGGGTGTGGTTCTGAATGGTGTGGACGGCAGATCGGCTGATTACCACTATGCATATGGCACCTAGCTAGTAACGACGGAAAGTTGCACTACATAGTCCTCGGACTTCCTGCAACAGCACAGAGAAGAGATGCTCTTCCCAGGCTTTATAGCTCGCGGTAGCGCGAACGCCTCTTCCTATTTCCGTTGGCCGTATTTTTGAATCTTCACCTCGCGACAAGATAGTTTCATGGAAGAAGTCGACAGCAATGAACACAAGTGGAGCCTTTCCCGCGAATGTCTCGATTGATCCCCGACATCGGGCGTTTTGGGGGCGTGTGACCGAGTTCGAAGCTTCATGGTTTTATCGGCTTACAATTATCGGACTGGTGTTGTGGTGGGTAGCCTACTTATATCCCCTTATCACCGTCGTTGATATCGAGGACCCGCCTGCAGTTCAGGGGACTATGGAAGGATCGCTCGCAAATCGATTGCTGGTGATCTCATTCGCTGGCTTGGGTGGAATGTACCTACCTCGTGCGATTCGTGCGCTGCGGGTACGGCGCGAAGTGGCGCCGATCTTTTACTTACTGGCAGGGTATCTCTTTTGGTCTGCAGCAACAAGCCTGTGGAGTATTGATGGAGTGCTTAGCATTCGACGCTTCGCAATTTTGGTCCTTTTGCTGATCGGCGCGATAGGTCTGGGAGCCGGGTTTTATGCGCAAACCCGCGATCGAGCGATCACCCTCGCAAGACATGTTCTGTACGCAAGTTGGATAGCCATCGCCGTGCTGATTGCATCGAGGCTATGGCACCAAAGTTTCTTGGAGCTGCTCAATCCCGAGTGGACGCTAAAATACGACACACCGACCCAATACTATATGTTTGCGGCGGCGTACGGACTGATTGCCGCAGTCGTCCTTTATCCATCGGCAAAGATTAAGAGTGTCGTTTCGGTCTTGGTGCTGGGTTTGGTACTTCTGCTACTGAAGGGCCGAACGCTGATCGCTGGGACGCTGGCTGCTGGGCTGCTAATTTCATCTTGTCTTGCCAAGCGCGGCCCTTGGCGCACCACTGCTTTCTTGCTTGGTCTCATCTTATCGTCAGTGCAAGTTGACTTGGCAATGGGCGGCCGTATCGTTCTTTCCTGCGCGGCCTTTGTTGCGGATAGGCTGGCCTCGCTGGTTCCCTATTTGTCAATTGGCAATGGACTTAATGACCTGTTGTCTCTTGATGGACGCATCCCACTTTGGCATACGCTGTGGCCCTATTTTGGCGACCATCCCTTCATCGGCCACGGATTCGGGGCATTCTGGTATCCGAACCGTTTTGCTGATGTCTATCGCGAAGTCTTGTGGCCTGCGGTCGTTGCTCACAACGGTTTCCTCGACGAGCTACTTGGGACAGGAGTCATCGGACTGCTTCTATTCCTGGCATTCTGGTTCGCAAGCATGCAATTCACTCTGCGAGTTGCTAAGGTGGACAAGCATTCGGGCTATCTTGTCTTTGTGTGGTTGCTACTCTTTCTGTTCTGCAACAGCACGCTTAGCATATTACAGTCTTACTTTCAGGCTCCCACGCTGTTTTCAGGAACAGCGTTGTTTGCCGTCTTAGCGCAGTCTTCAAGACCCAGCTTCCGTCCGCTACCGGGGATGTATTGCACAAAGACAAAAGCCGAGAGACAAGGATGAGATCGCCGAGAATCTCTATAGTAGTGTGCTCGTACAATCAGGCGCCTTTTATTCGAGAAACACTCGAAAGTCTAATCAATCAGCAGAATGTCGCCCGCGATGAGCTAGAAGTGATTGTCATCGACGGTGCATCAAGCGATGGCTCGGTTGAGATAATCGAGTCGTATAAAGACAAGTTCCGCTATTTCGTCAGTGAGCCGGATCGCGGGCA
>Ga0137397_10003721_pt1 | contig 10646 bp, 10 predicted proteins | sample czorhiz116metaG_FD_106658 | JGI IMG/M metagenome (GOLD analysis project Ga0137397, IMG submission 106658) | Vadose zone soil microbial communities from Angelo Coast Range Reserve, California, USA - czorhiz1.16 metaG | ecosystem: Environmental > Terrestrial > Soil > Vadose zone | place: USA...
CTGAATGATTGGATCGGAGACCGCGACCTCGATCTCCCCGTCGATGGCCATTTCGAGGACGCGCTTTGGCTTGCCGCCGAACACGAAGCCGGAGAGGTAGACGTTCGAGTCTAGCGTGACCCGCTTCACCGACGCCGTTCGGCTCGAGATTCAGCGATCAGGCGAGGAACGTCATCCTCGGTGATGCCCAGTTCCTCGGCGCGCTTCTGCCCGTAGCGCTGGAGCCGGTCAAGCCGTCGAAGGGCGAGGTACCGCTTCGTCGCCTCGTTCGCGATCTCGTCAGCCGTCGTGCCTTCGGCCGCCGCTTCCTCGGTGATCCTCGGAAATAGCCGTTTTTACTAATGTTTTTGGTTGGCGGAGAGGGTAGGATTCGAGCCAAGTCGCGACGAGCAAAGCGAGTCGCGCGATGCCCTAGATTCCCGCCCGAGCCGCCAATGACCGAGCGCGAGCGAGGGAAGTTGGCGGAGAGGGTGGGATTCGAACCCACGTGCCGGTTACCCGACAAGACGCTTTCGAGGCGCCCCCGTTACGACCACTTCGGTACCTCTCCGTTGAGCGTTTCACGCTGAAGCGGACCCTCGATTATACCGCACGGACAGTCGCTGAAGAGGTCGAACCACGGCCGTTTCTGCTGGCGTCCGCAATGCATCAAAGAACGAGTGGGTTGGCCGTGCAGGGGAATGTACTCGTTGAGATCGGCGTAGCGGCGCTTTACTCGACGGGCTCGCTCGCGGCCGCCGGAAAGCCGGTGACGATCACCGGCTGCGTGCGCGCCGGCGCGACGCCCGATTCGTTCGGGTTGTGGAACGTCGAAGAGATTTCAGCAGGCTCCGCGGTTCCCGCCGGCGCAATGTACCGGCTCTCGTCATCAGCAGGCTTGACAAACCACGTCGGCCACAAGATCGAGGTGCGCGGCACCTACGTGCTCGCGATCGACCGCGAGAAGAGCACGAAAGTAAACGATTCCTCACGCGCGGTGATCGACCGCGCGTCGAGGCCCATCGGCACCTCAGAGTCGGCGGCAGAGCTCGTGAGCCCGTATCGCCATCTCACGGTGCACAGTACACGTCCATCGGGATCTGATGGTCGGCGTAAACGCGACCGAGCAGATCGTAGAGCGTCGGATCGTACGCCTTCAGATCGTCCGGCGACTGAACGCGTCTCGTGCCGTCCCAACCATTCGAAATTCGACCAGAACCACCACTGCGTTCCCTCTGCCCAGTACTCGTTGGCGTTGGTCTCGGCGTAGTGGCCCTTGTACTGGCCCTTGGCCATGGCCGCCTTGTACGCCGCCTGAATCTGATCGAACAGCGTCGGATCGGCGGTCCTGATCGCTACACCCATGATGGCGTGCGAAAACTCGTGCACGAAGATGTTCTCGCCGTAGTAGCGCGTGCCGGGGTACCCCAGCAGGTTCTCTTCGGCGCAGGTCGTCGGGTTCCCGCCGAGCCCGCGCGCGCGGCGGTCCCAGTACCCCTTGTCGCTCATGACCGCGATGCCGGTGCCGTTCGCATACTCTGGCGCTTCTCGCCTTCCGTGAGGCGGGGATCGGCAGGCGGCGGCTTCTTCCGGTCGCGATGCTCCGGAATGTCGGTCGTCGACTCCGAGCGCGCCATGACGCCGACCCGCATGTTCTTCTTGACCATCTCCTCGCGCAGCTCCGGCCGTCTCGCGAGCATGTGGATGACGATGTCGCGCGCCACGAGAAGCGCGGCATCCGGCGTCTTCGGCGAGCTGAGGATCGGGATGCCGAGGGCGTCGGCGTACTTCGTGTAGAACGGATCGAAGCCGAGCGAGGTGGGCGCCGCCGTCACGTTCGATTTGACGTAGTCATCGATCAGCGGCTTCGGCGGCTTGTCCTGCGGCGCGACCGCGATCGCCAGCACCAGCCCTGCAACCCATCTCGTCATCGGCACCCTCCGGCGAGTCCCTGCACAACTAGTGTCCCGTCCCAGTGGTTCGCGACACAATTCCCGGGCGGGGCATCCCGCCTCGCTGCGTTGCTCCTCGCTCAGATACTCCCGGTATCCTCACTCGTCGCGCCTTGCGATCCGGGCGCCGCGCCCGGGACTTATGCCACGATCCACTGGGACGGGACACTAGCATGGCGAGAGGGCGAGGTCGCCCATCGTTTTGTTCATGGGCGGATAAGAACAACGGATTTTGACCCATTGCACGAGCGAGCGCAAAAAGGAGTCTTGCAATCGGCGCTGTCTTCGTGATGGCGCTTCCAGGAGGATGCATGGGGCTGCAGGCGCGCGTCGTCGTCGTCGTTGGGCTTGCAGCGCTGCTGTCGGCGACGGTCGCGCGCGCGCAGGTGCGCACGACCGGACGGATCAATGGCACGCTGAAGGATCCGTCCGGCGCGGTCGTCCCCCATGCGGATCTCGTGCTGGAGGATGCGGGCAGCGGGCTCGTCAGCAACGGCCACAGCGACAATGACGGCGGCTTCGTCTTCCCAAACCTGCAGCCCGGCCGTTACCGCCTGACGGCAGTGGCCCAGGGGTTCCAGCCTGCCAACATCGAGGGCGTCGCAGTCGATACCGGGCGCGCGACGAACGTGGAAATGCGATTCGAGATTGCCGGCGTGCAAGAGAAGGTGCAGGTGGTGGGCTCCTCGCCGATCATCGAGACGACGTCCAGCACGGTGTCGACCACGGTGCGCAACGAGCAGATCGCGAAGCTGCCGCTGTCGGGCCGCGACGTGCTCGGCTTCGCGCTCCTCACGCCGGGCGCGGCCACCAGCTGCACCAACCGCTACAGTACCTTCAACGGACTGCCGGGAGGCGCCATCAACATCACGCTCGACGGCATCAACAACAACTCGCAGCGGTTCCGGAGCGGCAATACGAGCTTCTTTGGCTTCGCGCCGATTCGAATGGGGGCGGTCGATCAGGTGACGGTCTCGACCGCGGGCCTCACGGCCGACGCCGGCGCGGAAGGCGCGGTCCAGGTCCAGTTCGTCACCAAGCGCGGAAGCAACGATCTGGCAGCTGTTCGACCAGTTGCGAAACGACGCGCTGAATGCCAACAGCTGGCTGAACAGCGTACGCGGGCTTCCGAAAGCGACGCTTCGGCTGAACGAGTTCAGCGCCAACATCGGCGGCGCCATCATCAAGAGCAAGCTGTTCTTCTTCGCCAACTACGAGCAGGTGATCCAGCCGGGGCAAAGCACGCAGACGCGGCAGGTGCTCACGTCCGAAGCGCAGCAAGGCGTCTTCCGTTACAGGGCAACCGATGGCAGCGTGCGCGGTGAACCTGCTCGACATCGCCAGGGCCGCCGGGTTTCCGGCGTCGCTCGATCCATTCATTGCGAAGCAGTTGGCGGTTGCGAGCGGCACCCTGAGCCAGGGCACGCTGCAGCCCATCGATCTCGTGCGCAACGAGCTGGCCTTCCAGATTCCAACCAGGCCGACCAACCTGTACCCCACGTCACGCGTCGACTGGCAAGTGTCGCCGGCGTTGGCCGTCCGCGGGATCTTGAACCTGCAATGGCGCGATCTGGCGCGCAATCCGCAGTTCCCGGGTCTCGACTTCGTCAACGCCGGGTTCAAGTCGAACGACTACATCGTGTCGACGGCGGCGGACTGGACGCCGCGGCCGAATCTCTTCAACCAGTTCAGCTTCGGCGTCCAGAGCAACCACGAGGAGTTCAATCCCGGAACACCGACGCCGTGTTCGGCGGCGGCCTTCGCGTGCCGTTTCCTGGGGCGGCCACACCGCTGCAGCTGACCTCCGTGCTGCCGACCAACGACGTGCTGCCGCAGCCGCGCAACAACCCTGTGTTCAACGCGATCGACACCGTGACGCTCCTCAGGGGACGTCACACGTACACCTTCGGCGGGTCATTTCGTCGCACGACCATGTGGGAGCAGGCGTTCGGCGGCGGCGCGGCGGGCGGGCCCGGCTTCAACCTTGGCGTCGCCACCGGCGATCCGGTGTCGGCGATCTTCAGCGCCGCGACGATCCCAGGCATTCGTACGACGGATCTGCCGACGGCGCTCTTGCTCTATGGGTTTCTCACCGGCCGGATCAGCAGCATTTCCGGCACGAACAACATCGACGAGAACACGCACCAGTACGCGTTGGCCCCCGTCGTGCGCAGAGAGGCGCAGACGGTCAGCGGCGTGTACGCGCAGGATTCGTGGCGCGCGTCGCCGCGACTGACGGTCAACTACGGCCTGCGTTGGGAATTCACCGGCACCATGCACAATACGAACGGCATCTACACGAACCCGACGATCGAGAATCTGCTCGGCCCTTCGAAGACGCCGTTCAAGCCGGGCACGCTCGACGGCGTTCGCGATCCGCAAATCGAGCAGCGATCCAGCCCGTACACAGCCGACCTCGTCAACCCGGCGCCCAACGTGGGCTTCGCGTGGAGCCCGGCGCCCGAGGGCGGTGTCCTGGGCAAGCTGTTCGGCAACGGCAAATCGGTGATCCGCGCGAGCGCGGGTGTCAACTATTACGACGAAGGGCTGATTGCCTTTCAAACGGCGGCGGGCGGCAACCCCGGCCTCACGCAATCGCTCACGCTCAACCCGGGGCAGCCGGGATTTGCGCCTGGCGGGCTGTCGTTGAGCTCGCCCATTCCACCGCTTTCCACGTTCCCGACAGCGTTTCAGTTCCCGCTGCCAGAATCGCTGTTCACGTTTGCGCGAGGGTTCAACACGATCGACCCGGACATCAGGACGCCCTACATTCTGAACTGGAGCATCGGTCTTCAGCGCGAGCTGGCCGCCAGCGCGGCCTTCGAGGCGCGCTACGTCGGCAATCACGGCTTCAAGCTCTGGCGGTACTACGATCTCAACGAGGTCAACATCATCGAGAACGGGTTCGTGCAGGAGTTCAGGAACGCGCAGAAGAACCTCGACATCAACGTCGCGAACAACCACGCGGGATTCGCCAACAACTCTCTGCCAGGACAGGTGCCGCTCCCGATTTTCGAGGCGGCATTCGGCGCACGAGGCTCTCAGGCCGCGCTGCCTGCCGCGAGCGGCTACACCAACGGCACGTTCCTCACGCTGCTGCAGCAGGGTCAGGCGGGAGCGCTCGCCTACGCGCTGGCGGGACAGAACGGCACCAGTCGGTACCTGTGCCGCCTGCTGGGCAGCACCTTCGGCCCCTGCGGCGCACTCGGATACGACGCGCCGGGCCCCTATCCGATCAACTTCTTCCAGGCGAATCCCTTTGCCGCCGGCCGCGCGAACAATCTGCTGACCGACGACGGCTGGTCCCGCTATCACGGACTGCAGCTGCAGTATCGACAGCGCTACGGTCAGGGCCTGACGGTCACCTCGAACTACACCTACAGCCGGGCGCGTACGAACCGCTACTCGGACGCCTCGTCCACCGCCGTCACGCTGGTGACGAACCGTGACGACAGCCGGAACGAATCGCCCGCGATCTTCGACCTGCGGCATGCCTTCCAGAGCTACTGGACGTACGAGCTGCCGTTCGGCCCCGGCGCCGCACGTTCGCGATCGAGAGTCCGATTCTGAGCCAGGTGGCGAGCGGGTGGGCCGTCTCGGGCATCGCTCGCATCCAGTCGGGGCGGCCGTTCTTTCTCACGAGCGGACGGTCGACATACAACCAGTTCGACGCGGGCGTCGTCCTCAACGGCATCACCGTCGACGAACTGCAGAAGCTCGTGACGCTTCGGCCCGGCCCCAACGGCACAGAGCTGTACGTCGATCCGAAACTGATCGGCCCCGATGGCCGCGCCAACCCGCAGTACTTGCAGTCGCCCACCACGCCGGGCGAGCTCGGGCAACGCATCTTCCTGTACGGGCCCGGGTTGTGGAATCTGGATCTCAGCATCGCGAAACGCATTTCGGCAGGTCGCGCGTACGTGAATCTGGAGGCGTTGTTCCTGGACCTCTTCAACCACACGGCGTTTCTCGTGGGACCCACGAACAACGACGCCGGCTTCCCGATCAGCATCAACTCGACGACGTTCGGCCAGACGACGAACACGGCGTCGGGACCGCGGAACATTCAGCTTCGGTTGCTCATCGGATGGTAGTTGATTCAGTCATGTTCCGACTACAATCGGCCCGGCGCCAAGCGGCCCGCGTCCGGAGGATCACCATGCGTCCATCATGCGTGCGTCTCACTGTTGTTCGCCACAATCAGCTCCGGACGGCTGAACGGTTGATTTGCCGCACGTAGCACGACAGAATCGACGCGTGCTGGAGATGATCTTCGTGGTCGTGCGCGTGTTGGCGCTGGCCTGCCGCGGACATCACGAGCTGGCCTTCGAACACCTCGCGCTCCGCCAGCAACTCAATGCGGTGCGGCGCGGGGTGTCATTCGCCAGAACTCCGTCCGCGCGCCGCGGGTTGATTTTCGCCCGTTGAATCCCCACGATCAGAACGTGCCGGACATGATTGGATTGATTGGCCGCGCGCTGGCGTTGGCCTGCCGTGGACATCACGAATTGGTCCTGGAGAACCTTGCGCTGCGGCAGCAGCTCAGAGCCGTGAAACGCACGACCAGCCGTCCGCATCTGCGGACGCGCGACCGGCTGTTTTGGATCGTCTTGGCCCGAATCTGGCGGAATTGGCGCACGGCGTTGGTGCTCGTGCAGCCGGACACGGTCGTGCGATGGCATCGCAACTGGCTCTGCCGTCGATGGACCCGACGGTCGAGACCGCAGCCCGGCGGCCGTCCCATCATCAGTATTCAGATCCGCACTCTCGTCCGGGAGATGGCGATCGCCAACCCGTTGTGGGGCGCACCCCGGATTCACGGAGAGCTGCGCACACTCGGCTCCCGGGCGCCCACGAACCATCGTGATTGACGACGTCGCGGCGAGAGGCCACTGTGTCTATGCAAACTCCTCGGTCGACGCGCGGCGAAAATGGAGCGGGTCGCGCAGGTTCTGCAGTTCCCGGTAATAGTAGAGCGGGGTCGGCCGTTGTCGCGTGAATTGCAGCTTCTTGAGAAACTCGATTTCCTCTGGGGTTGCATCGCCCCTGAGAGAGGAATCCTGAAGGAAGGCCTGGAGCCCTGGCTCTTCGTCGACGGGGGGGGCGGGTTCCAGTTCCACGAACCCGAATTTCTTCGGGTGCCCGGGCGCTAGGCGGCGGTTCAGCACGATCTCCATCCCGAACGTCGCGAGGTCGATGTCCCACGATTCGATCAGCGGATCGAGAAACGTGACGCAGTTTTCGACCGAAACGTTGAAGATATCCGCCTCCAGGAACTCGAGCACAATGACTCGCATCTGCTCATAGCTTCGGTCGGTGAGTCGAGCCACGAGGCGGAGCCAGTTTTCATCGTCCAATTCCTCTCTCGTCACTCGCTTGACTACGTCCAGGAGCTTCTGGGTGACGAGGCGTTCGAGGGCCCCGAAGGGCTCCTTGTCGAACATCGCCCGGATGGGTTGTTCTTTGCTGGGTTCGCATTTGCGTAGAATCAACTCGCGTACTTCCTTGAACAATGGCGCGGGCGGGTCTACCAGCTTTCTCTTCAAGGCCTCCGTGCGCATGATGTCCGCCAGCGTGGCCAACTTCCCGGCGGGAAGCCTCAAAAACGTCTCCATCTTGTCGTAAATATCGGTGCGCCCAGGCGCAGGCGGCGCCTTCTTCCTGGTCAGCAGTTGGGAAATGTACGACTCCGTCACCTGGGCAGCCGCCGCCAAATCCCTCTGCTCGGTCCCCAATTCTCTGAGCCGGTGTCGGATGAGGAGCGGGAAATCCATGGGATTCCTCAGTTGTAGTTAACTCAGTCTGATTAAGTTATTTCGTGTCGAGACAATATTCTCACATCTAGCTTGACATTTGAAGTGAATTAACCGATATTGATTAACAAGAATCGGCTGTGCTCTCAGTACTCAGATTATATGAACTAAATGAGGTTAATCTAGGCGAGGTCACCGAGTACGAGGCCACTGCACCGTGGCGGGGTCGAGGAACTCCGCCCCTTGTGCGCCGGCGGTTGCAGGTTCGAGTCGCCAAGATCCTTACGGTCGCGGCTCGCGCGACGGCCTGAAGTCGACACGTCGGTTCGTCAGTCACAGTCGCCGAGCTGCGACATTACGTCAACAGGCCCTCAAAGGAAGGCCGCACATGAGCACTGCACCCTCGCTCGCCATTGTTACCCTGGGACTCGTGCTGTCAACGCCGTCACTGCAGGGCCAGACCCGATCGGGTTATCGCAACTTTCAGCTCGGGGGCGACTTACGCTCAGTTTCCGCGCTTAGCGGTGTTGCTGCGTCTGAGGCCAAGACCATCCATCAGCGGCCTGCCGTGATACAGCAACTCGAGTGGCGGCTGCCGTACTTTGTGAGTGGATCGACAGCACCACAGAATGATCCAGTCCGCCAGATCGTCTTCAGCTTCTACAACGATCAGCTCTCCAGGATGGTGGTCGACTACGATCACGATCGGACGGCAGGCATGACCGACGGCGACATGATCGACGCGATCTCGATAGCGTACGGACCGCCGCTGAAACCAGCGGTGAAGAAAACCCGAGCAGTCGCCTTTCAAGTCGAAGCGGAGTCAGGCACGCCAGTCGCCCGATGGGGAGACACCGACTATTCGGTCGTGCTCTACCGATCGTCGTACGCGTCAGGATTCCGGATCATCGTGACTTCTCCGCGGCTCGAGGCCCTCGCACAAACCGCAGACTCACAGGCCATCCGCTTGGACGAGCGTGAGGCGCCCCAACGCGAAATCGCGCGACAGAAGAAGGAAGTGGAAGACACCCGCGTGTCGCAAGAAAAAGCACGACTCGCGAATAAGGCCGCCTTTCGACCGTAAGGGCACGATCGAGACTGATGTTGTGCCTGTAGTGGCCGAAACGGCATCTCTACAGGCGCTGAACAAAAAAATGCTGAACACCATCGTCGCGCTTCCAGGCGTCCACATGGCGGGGTCGGACGCTCACTACAACGCTCGCATCGAGGTCGGCCAGCACGGGTTCGCGCTGTTTCTAACGCCGGATGCCGAATACCCCGTCCTGGACGTCAACGGCACGTCGGAGCAGCTCGATGTCGTCGTCCGTGCGCTCCAAGCCGCCCTCGCGTCCCGGTGTGCCTCGAACGCCGGACACTGAACGGGCGGCGCAGAGGAAGCCGCTCCGAGAACCGAACCGCCAAGGACACGCTAAGCCAAAAGGCAGCTTGGAAGTTGGTCCACCGATTCACGCCACAGTTTGGAGTCGAAATCCATGGACATCAGACCACTCCACGATCGGATCGTTGTTCGGCGCCTTGAAGAAGGCGAGCAGAAAATCGGCGGGATCATCATCCCGGACACGGCCAAAGAGAAGCCGCAACAGGGCAAGGTCATCGCGGCCGGCAACGGCAAGGTGAACGACGACGGCAAGCGCGTCCCCCTCGATGTCAAGGCGGGCGATTTGATCCTCTTTGGCAAGTACTCGAGCCAGGAGGTCAAGCTCAATGGCGAGGAGTACCTCATCATGCGCGAGGATGAAGTGCTGGCGGTCATTGATGGCGGCAGGACGAAGAAGAAGTAACCACTGACAGCTGAACGCGGAGCGACAGGAGATACGGAATGGCAAAACAGATTGTGTACGGCGATTCCTCGCGGCAGGGCATTCTTCGCGGGGTCAATAGCCTGGCAGACGCGGTGAAGGTGACCCTCGGTCCCAGGGGACGCAATGTCATCCTCGACAAGAAATTCGGGTCGCCGACGATCACCAAGGACGGCGTCACCGTCGCGAAGGAAATCGAGCTGAAGGATGCGCTCGAAAACATGGGTGCCCAGATGGTGAAGGAGGTCGCGAGCAAGACGTCGGACGTCGCCGGCGACGGCACCACCACGGCCACGGTGCTGGCCCAGGCCATCTATCGCGAGGGCGCGAAGAACGTCACCGCCGGCGCCAATCCGATGGCGATCAAACGCGGCATCGCCAAGGCCGTCGAGGCCATCGTGGCGTCGCTCAAGGCGCAATCCAAGCCGGTGAACGGCCCGATGATCGCCCAGGTGGGCACGATCTCGGCGAACCACGATGAGACCATCGGCCGGATCATCGCCGAAGCGATGGAAAAGGTCGGCAAGGACGGCGTGATCACCGTCGAGGAGGCGAAAACGCTCGAGACGTCGCTCGAGGTCGTCGAGGGGATGCAGTTCGATCGCGGCTACCTCTCGCCGTACTTCGTGACCGACCCCGAGCGCATGGAAGTGGTCCTCGAGAATCCGTTCATTCTCATCCACGAGCGGAAGATCAGCTCGATGAAAGACCTCCTGCCGCTGCTGGAGCTCGTGGCGAAGGCCGGCCGTCCGTTGCTGATCATCGCGGAGGACATCGAAGGCGAGGCGTTGGCGACGCTCGTGGTCAACAAGTTGCGGGGCACTCTTCAAGTGGCCGCGGTGAAGGCGCCCGGCTACGGCGATCGCCGGAAGGCGATGCTCGAAGACGTCGCCGTTCTGACCAATGGCCGGGCGGTGACCGAGGACCTCGGGATCAAGCTCGAGTCGCTCAAGCTGGACGACCTCGGCCAGGCGAAGAAGGTCACCATCGACAAGGACAACACGACGATCATCGAGGGGGCCGGGAATTCGGCGGCGATTGAAGGCCGTGTCAAACAACTGCGCACGCAGGTCGAGGACACGACGTCCGACTACGATCGCGAGAAACTGCAGGAGCGGCTCGCGAAGCTCGTCGGCGGCGTC
>Ga0137397_10003722_pt1 | contig 10646 bp, 2 predicted proteins | sample czorhiz116metaG_FD_106658 | JGI IMG/M metagenome (GOLD analysis project Ga0137397, IMG submission 106658) | Vadose zone soil microbial communities from Angelo Coast Range Reserve, California, USA - czorhiz1.16 metaG | ecosystem: Environmental > Terrestrial > Soil > Vadose zone | place: USA...
CCGTTCGCACCGTCGTAGGTCTGTATCGCCTTGTCGTTCGCAAACTCGATCTCAACCCGCGTTTTTCGGGGCCGCTTCATCTCCATCACAAACGGGAGCTGTACGTTTTGCTTTCCTCCCGCGTCCACTTTGCCGGAGAAGGACATGCTCTGGACCGCGCGCCACGCCTGCAATCCCCCTTTCGCCGCGATGTTCTTGGCGACGACTTGGTCAGCGGTCAGCTGCGCCGAGGCCGCAGGGGCATCTGCGGCCACCACCTCCATTGACGCGAGAACTGAGAGAGCAAGGCAAGACAGAATAGTTTTTATCAACATCGTTGGACCTCTCCTAACAATCGCCAGGCTCATCAACTCCTACTGCACTATCAAACCTTTGGCGCGAAAGCTACCAATCACTACGTCTACGTGGCTTCCCGGCTTTACCAATTCGCTTTTGTTCGAAAAAACCATCCAGTATTCACGGCCATTCTCGGGCGCCGCAGATTGGCGTAATTGCCCAATTTTTTCCATGGTCGGAACTTCCAGTTTGGTCCCGGTCTTCTGGTCGATCAAGAGAGGCGTGGCTTTCTTGTCGTTGAGCGCTTTGGCTTTATTCGCATCCAACACGCGGTAGCTAAACCGCAGCATCAACCCAGAAGACACAACCTTAACCCCAAGAATGTCGATGCCCCAGGCGGCCTGATAGAACTGTTTGGCCTTGGGGTTTAACTCCGCACTGGCAAATGGACGAGCGTGCCCAGAAGCGGTACTCGGCGAAGGCACCCGAGCTCGCACGGCTGCCGGCTTTCCTTTTTCCGGAGCAGCCTGCGCTTGACCGCCTCGAGCAGAAGCTCCCGAAATAAAGAGCATGCAGCCAGCGAGAAACCCAACGCGAAGCATCATCTTTGCCTCTATACCGGGCGTCAAGTTGCTAAACATCACCATGGATTTTGTTTCTCCCATTTATAACTCTGAGGCTCATCAACACAGGTTCACCAGAAGAAATGGGTTCCCGGGGGCAGGCTGACTGCGCCAACCCCCGGGTTTGGTTCCCTTGCTTACGGCACAACAGTGCCGCCGGCAAAGTTGTCGACCCGTCCGCCGGCTGGGAGCAGTAGGCCCATTCGGCCGCCGCCCGTGCCTTGCGTCCAGGCGCCCGTACCACTCGTGGGGATTGCCACCTGGCCGACGAACGTCGTCGTGGCACCCGTCGTCTTCCACACCGACACGGTGCCTGTCGCGTCAGCCTGTGCCGTCAGAACGTCGCCTGAGGTGAAGGCCACCGGGAACGTGCCGCGCGTCGTGTAGGACGCCGGGAAGCTGTTGCCGTTAGTGGTCGTCGAGACGGCCACCGCACCGTTGTTGTAGAGTACGCGAATGTAGTTTGCAGGAAATGCGGCAGTGCCGCCGCTCGCCTTCAGCATCAGCCACGATCCGTTGACGGTCGTGTTGACGAAGGTGAACGCCGCACCCTGCTTGGCACCGAAAACGTTGCCCGCGCCATTCCAGAAGGCGAAGCCAGACATCGAGAGATCAGATGCCTGATTGGTGTTGACCTGGATAAAGGCGCAGGGCGCTGTTCCCAATCCAAGAACCGTGCATACAAAGCTCGAGGCCGTGGTCATCTGACTCCAATTCGCACCCAACGTGCTGGCATTGGCGCGGTTGAAGTTGTCGAGCACGGGCAGAGTCGGCACGAGCACGAAGATGTTGCCGGTCAGGGAGACCGTGAGAGTCGTACCACCTGCGGCAACATTTAGCGTCGCTGTCCGAGGATTCATAGACGTCCCCGTTGGCGTGAATCTCACGTCAATGGTGCAGCTCCCGCCCGACGCCACTGGGGCGCAGCCGGTGCTGGTCTGGCTGAACTGCCCATTGTTCAGGCCGGTGATCGTAATGGCGAGGGTCAATGGAACGTCGCCCGTGTTGTTCACCGTCACCGTTTGTGGGCCGGTCGTAACGTTCAATGAGGAACTGAACGTCAGAGACGCCGGATCCAGAACGAAGGCCGAAACCGCTAAGTACTCTACGGCTCCGATGTCAACGCGCGGGTCTGGGTTCGTCTTTCTCGGCGTACCAAAGAAGTCGACATTTGGCGCATCAACATAGTTCGTAGTACCGCCCGGAATTTGACCGATGGCCGGCGAAGCTGACGTGAGTCGGAAATTACCCAGAAGCTGATTGTAGCCCAGCGTGCCGAGCATGGCCGCCTCATTGGTGAGGGACAGCGGGCCGTAGGCCATGTTGATCCAGTTGTTGCCTTCATCCACGGTCGCCGCCGCGGTCAGGTTGAACAATGGATTGGGCACGATGGCGTCCGTGATGCCCGGAGGCACTTCATAGCCGAACGCGCTAAGCCCCGGCGCTTCAGGCGGTACTCGCGATCCGTTGCAGTACTGCCTCACCACGGCCGGGTCGGACCCCAGATTGTGTGCATTAGGATAAAAGGTGGGGTCAGTCAAGATGGAATATGTCGGGTTGAGCGCAAAGCCGCTGCCCGAGTTCGGCGTCGGAGTGGTATCGCCACGGATGCCGATGTCCCAATAATTCGTCGTGTTGGGGCAAGCGCCCGTTGCAGTTTGATTCAACATCGGAACCAGTGTGACCAGGTTCTGTTGGTTCTTGGGTCCGGTACCGAGGCCGCCCACGCTGATGTTGAACGAGCGGTTCTGCCAGAACAAGTTGTTTTCCAGCAATGGGAGCGAGACAGTCGCACAGTTCCCATTGGGATAATAAGTTGCCGGACATGCCACCGTCGAGCTGAACAGGTTCGGGGTGTTCTTGGTTGTCACCAGCCCTGCGACTTGCCGGGGCGTGGCGTTTGACCCGTTGGAGAGCCCTCCCGCCGAGGCCGTCGTATCGTTGCCAATCACTGTATTGTTGGTGAATTTTACCAACAAGGCATCCTGGAGCGAGACTCCGCCTCCATCCCAGCCGGCGACGTTATTCGCGATGATGTTGTTGGTGATGGTGACGCCATACCACTGGCCCGAATTGCCGGGGTTGAGGCCAACTTCGCTGCCGTTGATGTTTTGCAGCCGCAGGCCGCCACCGCTGCCGTTCTCGGCGGTGTTGCCCTGGATCAGGTTGGAGTCGATCACGAGGTGGGGACCGGCGCCTTCGGTCGCCCCCTGGATGATAACGCCACCGCCGTGGGTCGGGATCGACGGGTTGTTACTCTGGTTGAAGAGGAACCAGTTGTGCGAGATGTCGCCGTTGTAGCTGAACCCTAGGTGACCGAAACCACCGCCGTTAACCAAGCTCAGATTGCCGCAAACCCAGTTGTAGTTAAAGCGGTAGGAATCGGACCCGGTGCAAAAGGTGACGCCACCAGCCCCTGACGCCGAGGTCGCGGTCAATTCGCCGCCGATGGAAGCGTTCTGTGTGACCGAGTTGTTATGCACCTTTACGTCGATGTTGAACCCGTACGCTGATTGCTGCGTGCCAACGACGGTCACAACTGGATTCTCCAACTGGCCAACAGTGATACCACCCGTGAGCGTTCCCGCATTGGCGAACACCCGGTTGTTGGACACTTCCATGTTATGGTTCCAGCCGTGGAGGAAGATGCCTCCGCCGCCCTGGGAACTGTTCGCGAAGCTCAGGCCATCGATGCGCGATGGGTTGCAGAGGAAATTGCTGGGATAGTTCGTGCAATCGGTACCGATGTTCGTAAGGCGATCGCCCGTAATCCCTTCCACTCCAAACGTCACATTCTTGAGCCCTTTCGCCAGAACTGTAATGCCCGCGCCTTCATAGGCTCCCATGAGCGTGGGTTCCTGCAAGAGTTCCGCTAAATTGCCGTTCTGGGTAGCGTCCCAGCCAATAATGGCCTCTAGAGGTAGCGGGTCCACATGGTTATACATCGTCGGCGAACAAGTGAAAGTGCCGTTTGGATCGAAAGGGTTCTGGGCACCGATGAAGCCACCGTTTAATGCCAAGCCGAAGAGACAGTTGACCTGCCGCCGCCAGACATCCATTTTGCCCGAGGGGTGTGTGTTCGCGTTGACCTTTACGGAGGCCGCGCCAACGCCTTGCAGCCGGACCGGCTTCCACATAAGAAGCATTTCGTTGTAGGTACCCGGACCAACGATGATGAGATCGCCCGGGGTGGCATTATCGATCGCGATCTGGAGGGCGTTGCTCTCGGAATTCTCCCCACTGATATATGTTGGAGGTTTGCCGCCGATCGTGACGGTTACAGTGTCGATGGACTGCTTGCCGTTGCCAGAGGTGATGACGAGCTCACCGCATCGGGCAGCGGTTGTCGCCGTGGTTTGCTGGATGTTGCAGCTCGACTGCGCCGCCGTCAGATTAGGCACCCTGACCACGATTTGGGCGTCGCTCCAAGAAACAACTGGGGCATTTACGCCTCCGATCATCACTGCTCCGGTCCCCCGCGTATTGCCGAAACCATAGTGGCGCGCGAGGAATTTCTGATTGAATGGAGCAGTGGTCGCCTGTGGACCGGCGTAGGCCGGGTTAGGCACTTGCTGGTCGCCCAACGCCGTGATCGTCATCGTGTGATTGTTGCTGCCATCAGTAGACGGGCCGCTTACCCAGGGCCCTGTATCGCTCGAACCGGCAACCGCATTTGTCGCGTCGTGGCCGATAACGCTGGCGATAGCCGGAGTAGCATCTGGGTAGGCGCAATCCACCGGGTTATAGCCCTCCGCGAAGGCCGCAGTCGGTACCACCGGCGTGTCCATGTACTGGGTCTGTCCCGGCATATACGGAATCTCGTAGCAGAACTGGCTGTAGGCCGGGTTGTATAAAGGATCGATCATCGTCTGACCAGGGTGCGCGGGATCTGGAATCGGCCCCGGGTCGTTCATGCAGGTAACCATCATCGTGGGCGCGTACCCCGTCGGATTGGGCGGGTTGACTTCCCAAGTCGAGTAATTCAATCCGTTGTACTGGCCCCACTGGTCGCTATAGGTGCGCAGAATTTCGTTGCCGCCGAAATCCTTGATGGAAACGGGCAGGTTGGGCACGGCAAACTTCTCACCGAATTGCGGCGAGAATGGATCGAACTCGGAAGACATGTCGTCCAGAATGAACCCGGTGAAGTGGGCAGCGACGTGTGTCGAGCTGAACACCCAGAACTTGGCCAGAGCTGACATCTGGTCCTCGAGGGTCACTTCTTTGCGGTCGCAGAGGTGACGGGAGGCCCCAGCGAAAGGTGACACTTCGGCAGAGTAAGGGAACAGGCTGATGTAATCGGGCACGATGCGGAGTGCGCCGACGCAAGGCCAGAAGCTCTCGACACTTCCTGTGTCTCCCTCGTGCCTTGGCGAGCTACCCAAATTCTGCGTTGGATTCAGGGGGTTATTCGGGTTGAACTGGCTGTTCACTGCAGCCTGGTCCGGCAGGATGAAAATGCTGCCCAAACCGCCGAATTGCTGAGTGACCGGCGCGATGTAATTGTCGCCGATGAGGATGTTCTTGTCCTCTTCCTTCACCAGTTCGTAGCCTGGCGGCACGATCATCTCGACTACGTACTTGCCGGCCGGCAGCATCAGCGTGCCATCTCCGGTCGGATTTGGTTTGCAAACCGAGACCGAGCAGTTAGACCCGTCATACTTGCCGTTTGTGGTCGTTATGATCGGCTTGCCGGTGGTTGGGTCCGTGGCAGTAACGCTGGGGAATTTGTACATGCCGTCGTATGGCGCTGGCTGTACCTGGTTGAAGTTGTGCAACCCGTCATAGCACTTAAACTGGGAGTTGCTGGGCAGCGTAGTGCCAGGATTGAGAAACTGCGTGCTTCCAGCCAACGTAAAGAAGTACAGGTCAGAAGGTGTCCCTGTGCCTGGTAACTGGCCCGGGCAATTCATGTTGGGAACGCCGTTGGAGCGGAAGCCCTGGGCCCAATCATCCCAGCTGCTTGTCTTGGTGGTGTCAACCAGCGTGAGGCTTTGTGTTCCATCGGCCGCCGTGCCTTCTTGATACAGGTTGATCGTTACGTTTGGCACATCCGGAGTCCAACTCGTATGGATCAGCAACGCGGGGTCATCGAACGGCCGGGTCGAGGCGTAGATTACCTCACCCTTGATGCCGCCGTTTTCACCCGTTGCGAAGGGCGCTTTGCCGAATTCGATGAACTCGCTCGAGCCTATAAAGCCCTGCAAGCCCTCGGTCGTAACCCAGGGGGGATCAATTCGGCCTGTCGATGGGTTGGCGTCGCTGCTGCTCGGGCCATTCAATATCGAAAAGCCGTTGCAGTCCGCATTGCCGCAATACACTGCGCCGGGTACCCGGAGGTTGGTTGGGAGAGGAACTGTCTCTGCGGTGTTCGCAAAGTTCCCTGCAATCGTCGAGCATGGAGGAGCGGTAGCACCAGCAGGCGTTGTGCAGTCCACGGCCCCGCCGGCGTCATAGACAACGTGTACGCCCGTCTGCTTGTACCTTGTTGTATCCGCTTCGATTACGTACCAGCTAAACAATGGGAAGATTTCGTTAAACCCGGCGAAACCGTTCAGATCGGTGTTGTTGAAATTGGAATAGCTGCCATCCCGGAACCGGATGTTGGTCGGTACCAAGCTGAGACCCTTCTCAGTTGCGGCCCGGACGCCGTCTTTATTGGTGTCAAAAAAGGTGGATGTGTAAATATTCGTGTGCCATTGCTGTACGGGAATATCCCCGATATCGCCTTTCGTTGTGCCAGGCAAATGTACCGCTGTCGAAAGTCCGTCGACGATTTGGTCGTTCCATTGATCGAAGATGGTTATTCTCCAGTCGCCAGGGGGTAGCCCCGTAACTGTAAACCTCCCGTCGCCATCGCACTTGGCAAACGCGAAATCTATTTCGTCGTTCCCCAGGCTCACGAAGCACTGGGTAAAGCCCAGGGCGTCACGCGAACCGCTGCCGTAAAGTCTCTGATCCGGCGTACGGCTTTGATGCATGTCCGTGATCCTGCCCGTTACCGAAAAGGTGCACGGCGTTGGATTAGCGAGGGTCACCAGCCCCTTGCAGACTCCTGCCAAGCGGTTGCTGATGATTTTCGGGTTCGCGAAGCCGATGGAGACATGGAATCCCGCCGGTCCGAACTCCTGAAAGTACGCCGGCCCGCCGACCCTTATGAAAGACTCATGGGCCTTCTGTCCGTCCAGCGTATTGGTCTGGAGCCATTCTTCCCCTCTGGTAATTCTGTCGGCTGCGGGCGTTGCCACCACGCCGTATCTCCCGGGCATCATGTTGGCAATAACTGCCTGACCCTCGAGGGGCGAAATTGTCACACCATCCGACTCAAAATGCGGGCAGGTAACAATCATGCCTACCAGCCCGTCCCGACTTTTCGTAATCGGGCATGCGTCGTTCCCGGGGTGGGCCGGATCCGGCGTTCCCGCCAGGCTATTGGACAACGGCATGTTGAACATGTCGTAGGTCATCTGCCCGGTCGAATCACCTGTGCCACCGGCGGCGTCGAAGAGGGTGATCTCAAATCCTCCCAGACCGGGCTCGATGGGATTCAAGGGGTCGAGCCCCACGACGGAATCGTTTTCACCGTTGAGCGGGTTGTCATCCTCGAACACGAACACAGCGATTTTGGCCGTAGCTAGTGGCGTCTCTTGCAGAAGTACATTGACGACAGTCTGCGCCGGCCCGATGGGAGCTCCACCCATGCCGTGGCCGCAAGCGCCCGTTCCGGGAGCGAAATCCGCGCCGCCGGGACCTGATGGGCAATCAAGAGCGATGCTGAATTGTCTTTGGGGTCCAGTAGGGTTGGCTGGATCCTTGGGTTGCGGAGCACCAGCACCGGCAGTAAACGAGTTCCCGGCATCGCCCGGCAAAATCGAGATGTAGTAATGCTTTGTCGGGTCGAGGTGTACCTGACTGGGATTGACTGGGGCCTGCTGCGTAGCGCTCGTGCGGCAATCGCCGTTGCCGACGTCGCACACGGCCGGAAGATGTGCCATAGACTTGGGGTCGAAAACCGTTTGACCCGACTCGCAAGCGGCGGTGCCGACGCAGCCTGCAGCAACCACGGGCATGTAGCTGGTATGGAAATTGGTCCCGAGGCTCGGAGCCGGCAGGGCCGGACAACCGGCTGGCCGCGGGGTTGAGTTCACCTGGCATTTGGGATCAATTTGGAACGTGCGGTCTTCCTCGATGATCCAACGGTAGTCGGTAATTGGGACCGCCGCGGTCGCCGCCGTAAAACTCGGCGCATCGTAGACGTGGACTTGGAGGTTGCTGCCACCATTAAAAGTTACCGTGACCGTCGCAGGAGCACTCGCCGTCTTCTGAGAGTTCACCGCTTTGTACTGGAAAGAAACCGTAGCGGTGCTCGTCCCGACTGGAGCTGTCGTCGGCACTGCGGTGAACGAACCATCCGGATTCAGCGTTACCGTACCGCCCGTTGCAGTGAATGTCTGCCCGGTCGTAGGACAGCCGGTCACGGCTATCGGAGCAGAGCACAACGGGTGCCCTTGAGGATCCGTATCGTTCGCCAAAACACCCGGCGGGCTGATCTGCAGCCGTGATGCGATGTTGCTCGTATAACTGTCTGCGTTCGCCACCGGCGGCTCACCGAGGCAACCGCTACCGGCAGTACACGCGGCCAACGTGACTGTGGCGGTTAGAGTACTCCCAGTCGAGCAGACACTTCCGGTTACAGTACCGTTAGCGCAATAGGTGAAGGAGCCCGCCGTCGCTCCTGCAGCTGGCACATAAACGAAGGTTCCGTCAGGATTTAGGGTCACACAGGGAAGAGCGGATGAAGGAGTACAGGGTGACGTTGGCCCACTCAAAAGTTGGACACCGTAGACACCGATGTCATTGGCGATCACACCCTTGGCCGGGTCGGACACTGTCAGTGCGTTGCCCGGAACCAGGAAGTAGGAGTCAGGTTTGGCGGCAGCAGTCAGACCGATGGAGCCCGCGCCGGATGTGGTTAGCGTCGCACCATTCACGCCGATGTACGCCTGCATACCCCCATCGCGCTGATTGTTGTTCGACAGGCTCAACTGGCGGTCAAACACCGGCAGGGCTGAAGGCGCCGTCGCGGGAGCCGCAGCCACAGGCGCGTTGATCAGCACGTCGTAGGTCTTGCCGGCGGCCAAGAACACTTCGCTCTGAACTCTTGGTTTTCCAGGCAGAACGTTGCCGTCTTCCGCGATGAGCGAGAAACCGGAGACTGCGGGGCTCCCTGTTTGCGCTCCCACGATCGAAGGAACGTGCATGCGCAAGCCTGCGTTGACAAAGCGTACGAGAACCGTGCCGGTGGCATTGGCGGGAGTAGCGGCAAACAAAGAACGATTGGCGTTTGTTCCGGTTCTGTCAAAGGCCACGCCGTTAACCAGATAGTAGCGCGGATCGTAGTTCACCGCCGGGGGATAGCAGGTGCCGAAAGTGGAATTCGGTGCTGTTGCCGTGGGTGGATTGCCGCACTTCCCTGGTTGGCCGGACCACACTGCAGTCTCGGTGAAACCCGACGTGCCCACTGCGCGGTTCACCGCGTTGTTCTGCACTGCATCAATTTCGCTGAGCAGTAGCGGGACATCAGCGTTGTAGGTGACGGGAGGGGTCGTCGGATACGCTGTGCCTGCGACCGTTCCTGCGGGCGCAGTCGTCACCACCAATACTCCGTAAAGACCCATGGGTCCCTGAATGGAGGGGTGCGTTCCCGACTCGATCAGGTAGGTGCCGGGCTTGAGACCGTTCCAAACCAGCGCAGTTGTAACTCCGGTTGTCACTTCATTTGCGAACGACTGGACACGGGGACCCTGGGGAGGCGGAGTAAACTGCGGGCCGGTGGAATCGCCAGCAATCGGCCACGTCGCGTTCTGCGTGGGATGTACAGGGCTTGGCGTTGTAGTCGCCGTCGTTCCCAAACCAACTCCCAGTTGACCCACGATCATCAGCGACGTTGGTATACCTGCCGTTGCGCCTGGGGGAGTCGGCAGATTATTGGTCAAGTTGATCGTCACGTTGCCCGGGGGCACGGTAATCACCACCGGCGACCAGCCAATACCGGCATTTGCATTTAATGGTGCACAGCTAGCGGGGCTCGAAAGTGCAACTGTGGCGCTGGCTAGAGCCGTCGGCACTGTCGTGGAATTGATGTTAACAATAGGTGCCGAAGTATAGTTCGATCCGCCGGTTAGGAGCGTGATCGAGGTGATCGCTCCTGTTGTCGGGTCCGCTGTGGCTGAAGCGGTAGCTCCAGTCCCGCCCCCACCAGTCAAAGTGATCGTGGGATTCGTGTAGCCGCTTCCAGGGGCACCCGGGGTGATTGACATGATGGAAGCGCCTGAGCCGATGCAAGTGTAGCCCCACATCGGAACGACTTGGCCGTCGGGCAGGGTTATGCTCGTGGCCCCCGCAGTGAGGCTGACCGTCTGGGCGAAGGACGCACAAGCAGTCAGGAGGAGAACAGTTACCGCGAGTATGGCTGCCTTCAGGGTTGCTTTGAGATAGTTGGATCGCATTGTTCTTTCTCCTCTGTCTTAGAGCGCTTCATTGATGACGAAAAACTGGGGATCAACCAGCATCATCATCAGCATGCCGCCAGGGAATATGTTGTTAGTGGTGATCTCGCGCTCATTGTGCGAGTGCCACATAAAAGCGAAGCCGGCTTCTTGGGTGGGAGAGTTCGCGATGGTGCCCGAGGGCGGAGTAGACCCTGTGGGGCCTGCAGCTCGCACCGTTGCATCCGGCCCGAGGTAG
>Ga0137397_10003723_pt1 | contig 10645 bp, 8 predicted proteins | sample czorhiz116metaG_FD_106658 | JGI IMG/M metagenome (GOLD analysis project Ga0137397, IMG submission 106658) | Vadose zone soil microbial communities from Angelo Coast Range Reserve, California, USA - czorhiz1.16 metaG | ecosystem: Environmental > Terrestrial > Soil > Vadose zone | place: USA...
CCTGTAGGGACGGTCGTGACGATTACGGACCAGGCCGGCAAAGCGCGCAAGAGCGTAACGGATGGCCTCGGTCGTTTGATCACGGTTTATGAAGACCCGGCAAGCTTAAACTACTCGACGAGCTACAGCTATGACACGCTGAATGACCTTACGACGGTCACGCAGGGGTCGCAGGCGCGCTCCTTTGTTTACGATTCGTTGAAGCGTTTGACGAGTGCATCGAATCCCGAGAGCGGCACGGTCGGCTATAGCTACGACAGCAACGGCAATCTTACGAGTAAAACGGATGCGCGCAGCATTACGAGCAGCTTTACTTACGATGCACTGAACCGGGTGATCACCAGGAGCTACACGAATGATGGTGGAGTGACGCCGCCGGTAAACTACTATTACGATAATGCCAGTCTGCCTTCGGGAGCCCCCGCGAGCTTCAATCGCGGTTATGCAACCGGGAGATTAGTGGCAGTCACTTATGGTTCAGGCAGCAGTAACGGCGACTATCGGGGCTATGATGAATTGGGCCGAGTAATCAGGCAGGTGCAGCAGACAGACGGCGTGAACTACCTGACTGAGGCGACTTATTACTTGAACAGCACCATGGCCACAGAAACATATCCGTCAGTGCCGGGAGCCTCAGACAGAAGAACGGTGAGCTACAGTCTGGACTCGGCGGCGCGTCTGTCTTTGCTTTCAAGTTCAGCCACGAGCTACGCGGCGGCAGCAAGTCTTAGCAGCATCAGCTATGAACCTCATGGTGGGCTCGGCAGTGAGACGCTGGGAAATACTCTCATTCACCAGATGAGCTACAACACTCGCTTGCAGACAACCGCGGTCAAGCTGGGCACGTCGGGCAATTCCACTTCCGTGCTGAATCTCACTTACAGTTATGGCACTACGGACAACAATGGAAACCTCAAGAGCCACGTCAACACCATCGGCTCGCTGGCGATAACCGACACCTTCTCGTACGACTCGCTGAACCGGCTCTCTTCGGCTGTTGAAACCAGCACGGCCGGAGGCGGCTGGACTGAGACTAATGGCTATGACCGTTACGGCAATCGTTGGATAGATCTGGGCGGCGGCAATCAGAGTCTAACTTTCAGCACGACCACCAACCGGATTACGACGAGTGGCTATAGTTACGACTCGGCAGGCAATCTCAACGCGGCGGGAGGTGTCGGCTATGGGTATGATGCTGAGAACCACTTGATCACTTTCAACTCCACCACCGGGTACAAGTACGACGGCGAAGGCCGCAGAGTCCGCAAGCTGATCGGAGAGAACACCCGATTCATTTATGGCATCAGCGGAGAGTTGATTGCCGAGTTCAATGGCTCGACCGGGAATTTGCAGAAGGAGTACGTCTCAGGCGGCGGGACGATGGCCGTGATCGATCCTTCGTCGGGAGCTAAGTACACGACGACTGATCACCTGGGATCACCGAGAGTTGTGACGGATGCGTCAGGCAATGTTATCAGCCGTCACGACTACATGCCGTTCGGCATTGAGATTGGCTCCGGAGTCAGCGGACGCACAACGACGCTGGGTTACGGCGCCAGTGACGGAGTCAGAGATCAATTCACCGGCCAACAGCGAGATACGGAAAGTGGGCTGGATTATTTCGGGGCCAGATATTACTCAGCGGCACAAGGTCGGTTTACCAGCGCGGACCCGCTTATGGCCAGCGCGCGACCGATCAGTCCGCAAAGTTGGAACCGCTACTCCTACGTGCTCAACAAGCCAATGAATCTGATCGATCCGAGTGGATTAACGGCACAATCCACCGGCGAAGGATGCTCGGCAGAATTTGACAGGTGTGATGGCGGAGAGAGTACCAGTCAAGCCGAAAACAATTATGCAGAAAACGTGCAGCACCAAATGAACGCAACTGCGGCAACTCAGGCAGCGCAAAGTGGCGATTGGGACACCTTCAATGACCTGATGGCCGAGGATTCGACGCTTGTAATAGATCCGCAGAAGTCCGGAAACTTGATTCCTGATAAGACAACCAACCCGGAAGACTATTACATGATGGCAGTGTTGCTAGGTGAGGCTACCCCCTGGGGAAAGGTTGGGAAGGAGCACCAGTATGGCATTGACCAAAGCGGAAAGTCGCTCAAAGAAGCCGGATTGCCAAATGGACCCCTTATTACTGAGGACACGGCCATGCTTGAAATGATCTACATGGCAAGTTCTATTATCAATCGGATGGGCGCCAGTAACTCCGGTAACAGTATTACCAAAATTGCGGCTAGCGGTGAGTTCGCAGGCTTCAAGCCTGGGCTTAAGCTGCTTGAAAACGGAGGCGCCCCGCGCCGGCAACTAGCTTTTGCGAGAGCGGCTATTGACTTCGTTCGCGGAATCGGACGTCCAGCAGGTGCCGGTGGGAGTCAAGTGCCCGAGAACGTTCAATTCTGGAAGGCCGTCGTTCAGGGAAACAGGATACGTCCCTGGAGGGAAGATATTGATTATAGACGAGTGGGGATGACGGATTTTTCGACGCAGAACTGAGGTGGTTGTCATGTTTACTTTAAGATCCACGAAACCCGCAAAAAGAATTCTTGGCGGAGTTGTGGTTTTCGCATTGATTGTAATCGCCGCATTTGCCATAAAGTCGGCGAGAGCATTTCGAAATCGGTCGCAATTAGGCGCCGATAACCGAACCTCTTCGCAGAAAGCCGCGGAAGCTTTCGCTCGACCTACCTCGACCCAATCTAGTTACGCTTCCGACAAGCCGACTGTAGAGGAATTGGGAACCGTTCCCAGCACACTCGATTCACGATATTGGTTATTCTTCGTGGATGAGCAAAATGGTTGGTTCGCGGATTTTCAGAAATTATGGTGGTCGAGCGATGGAGGACGCAACTGGAAGCTGCTCTTTTCACACAAAGACGATACGTTTGACATTTTCTTCAGCAATCTGCAAGTGGGATGGATGGAAAGGGCCAGCGGAACTTACCGCACCGAAGATGGAGGTGCTAATTGGATCAAGGTTTTGACTCCGATTGAATACCCAAAGGGAATGAACGCTGGAATGTATTTCCTCAATGACGGTCAAATTGGATGGTTGGCGGGAGGTCTATATAAGCCGGTATCGCTTAAGAGATTCCTCGAAGAGTCACCGGCTAGCTATCTAGTCAGAGGCAGCACCGAAGATGGCGGCAATGCATTTCTCTACCAATCGATCCTCAAAACAACTGATGGAGGCAAGACTTGGCGAAAGCAGTCATTGCCGGACGAGGTTGGGGAAATATTCAGTTTGAATTTCGCTGACGACAAGCGTGGAGTGGCGTTGGGGGGATCCGATATTTTCTTTACAAAGAATGGCGGCAAACAGTGGTCACCAGCCGTCTTGAAGCCAGAGTGCGTTGATCCCGACTTCATAAAGTTTCCGGATTCAAGGCCAAGGGCAGTGGCCTTCGCGGAACCCAGCCTCGCTTGGGTTAGCTATGACAACGGTCGAGTACTCAAGAGCACCGATGGCGCGGAGAATTGGTGCGACTTACTTCGCCCTGAAGAAGTTTGGCACCGGGGAGAACACGACGCTTACTTTCAGAAGCTGTATTTCAATAGTCCAACCCGAGGCTGGGGCCTTAAAGCTAATGGAACTCTTCACAAGACAGAGGACGGTGGACGAACTTGGACGCCTCTCGATCTTAGCGGCGCGAAAGTGTGGGAAATACAATTCTTCAAGGACCATGCCTTGCTTGTAACCAGAGACAAGTTACTTCGAATTACATTTTGACGACGATATCTCAATCACAAATGAGTCGAATCTATTGTAAGTATGGCTGGTGGACTGAGCTACACTCAAAACTTCGGCTATGATGCACTCAATCGACTCACCACCTCGAATGAGAATTCCGGCTCAAGCTGGTCGCAAACGAACGGTTACGATCAATATGGAAACCGCTGGATAGATTATGGCGGTGGCGTACACAATCTAAGTTTCAGCAGCACCACGAATCGGATTACGACGAGCGGATACACTCATGATGCCGCCGGTAATCTCACCAACGACAGCATTCATTCATACGGCTTCGATGCTGAGAACAAGATTAAGACGGTGGATGGTGTCAGCGGGGTCTATGGCTATGACGGCGACGGTAACCGCGTGCGGAAGAACTTTGCGTTGGGCGAACAGGTGCGGATGGTTTACAGCGGTGGCCAACTAATCGCGGAGTACGATATTTCGAATGGGTCTTTGAAGAAGGAATATATTTACGCAGCGAAGGGTCTGGTTGCGACGGTTGAACCCAGCACCGGAACGAGATACACCACGTCGGATCATCTCGGCTCACCGAGAGTAGTGACAAGCTCTTCAGGCAGCCTAGTCAGTCGTCATGACTACCTGCCGTTCTGTGAGGAACTCTTCGCCGGCACCGGCGGAAGAACGGCAACGCAGGGTTACACGGGCGATAGTGTGCGGCAGAAGTTCACCCACAAAGAACGCGACCTTGAAACCGGCCTCGATTACTTTGGCGCGCGATACTACGCCAGCACCCAAGGCCGGTTCACGGGGGTGGACCCCATCAGCGGAGAGGCCGCCACTCCACAGAGTTGGAATCTCTACTCGTACGTACGCGGAAATCCCCTAAACTCATATGATCCTGACGGTAAATCAACTCACACAGACAAAGATGGCTACGTGGTGGCAGTCTACGATGACAACGATCTTGGTCTTTACGAGCATGATAGCCTCAAGGGATGGAATCACAAGGATACGTTAACCACAAATGGCAAAGGCATTAACCGAATGGGTGAGACGGAGTACTGGGATGAGTTCAGGGAAGTGAATGACAAGACAGGTGAGGTTATGAGTAACGTTGCTAAGGATGCGAGGATTCTATTTGGACAGTCGTTCGATCAGGACATTGAACGACTGAATAAAGAAGCAAACAGGCAGCCTCTGATGGATACAGCGGAGCAGTCTAAACACGGGCGCAGGTTCGACATCAAAACGGACAAGAATATAGCGCCCGACGGTCAATACACCGGAAAGCTATTGAATGGAAAATATGCCTCGGCTCGATCTGCCGGTAATTATTTGGCAGGACTGAATGCTGCAACTGGTTATCTTGTGGCCAAGAATATTCCTTTTGAGATTCGAACAGGCCAAATCAGCGAAGAAACGACGCTGAAGCTTTTTGGCGCCTTCCAGGTTCAGGGCCACTTGAGCAAGATAGATGCGGCAGAGATATTGACCAATGGAAAGGCATATGGTCCTCCTCCATACTACGGCGAGATCGAGTATTCAGGTAGGAGGCAGGTCGAGGGATTCTTAGCGGGTCAGAGGTTCAGAAATTAATGGGAGCTTGCATGACCAAATTGGGCACTATTTCGCTATTAGTGATTATACCGCTAATGTGGTCCTGTGGGCCCTCGCGTAGCTTCTCATATGGAATCACCACGATCGTTATGCCGGATGGGACCAAGGTTTATTTCAAGCGGGAAGTTGGCTGGCTGGATCATGACCTCTGGGTTGTTTCCCCGAGCAACGATCTTTGCCGTATGCCGAATCCCGACACAGACTATCGTTTTCGTCAAATGGGACCTATCGATCCTTTCTACAAGGTTGAGGGAGACAGCCTGTTACTATTTATCAGGGGTAGCGCTGCGGAATCACCAAGAAGCGGAAGGTTCCCGATAAACATAATACAGAAAGAGGTCGATCCCTTAGACTATCTGCAGTTGAAAAAGGATCCTGGGAAGCTTGGGGTTAAGCAGTTGGATATCCGAATTGATGAAAATTTAAAGTGCGGACTTTAAGACTCCGCAATATTTGGATGATAATCGCAAAAGAGACCCCGGATCTTACAATCACTTACAACAATCGTCTGCAAGCGAATGAGATCAAGCTGGGCTGGGCTGAGCTACACGCAGAGCTTCGGTTATGACGCTCTCAATCGCCTCACCACTTCGAATGAAAACTCAGGCTCAAGCTGGTCGCAAACAAAATGGTTACGATCAATACGGTAATCGCTGGATCGATTATGGTGGTGGCGTTCATAACCTTTCGTTCAGTTCGGCTACCAATCGCATCACGACGAGCGGTTACGCCTATGACTCGGCGGGCAACTTAACCAACGACAGCATTCAGTCTTACGGCTTCGATGGTGAGAACAAGATCAAGACGGTGGACGGTGTCAGCGGGGTCTATGGCTATGACGGCGACGGTAACCGCGCGCGGAAGAACTTTGCGTTGGGCGAACAGGTGAGAATGGTCTACAGCGGGGGTCAATTGATCGCCGAGTACGATATTTCGAATGGGTCTTTGAAGAAGGAATATATTTACGCGGCGAAGGGTCTGATTGCAACGGTTGAACCCAGTGCGGGGACCAAATATACCACTTCGGATCATCTCGGCTCTCCTCGCGTGGTAACAAATTCCAGTGGAAGCGTAGTGAGTCGTCATGACTACCTGCCGTTCGGTGAGGAACTCTTCGCCGGCACTGGTGGCAGGACGACGGCACAAGGATACAGTGCGAGCGATGGAGTGCGGCACCACTTTACCCAAAAAGAACGGGATAATGAAACGGGGCTCGATTACTTTGGGGCCAGATACTATGCCAGTACGCAAGGGCGATTCACAGGCGTTGATCCAGCGCCCGTTACAAAGAAGCAAGTTGTCAACCCGCAAGACCTGAATCGATATTCTTACGTAGCGAACAACCCACTAGTATTCTTTGATGCGGACGGTAGGGAGAAGATTCGTGTGGTCATAAACGTCTATATTCCAGCTCAGACCGTCACTGTCATGACTCGAACATTCGAAGGCGACCTGAACAGCAAAGGAGAAAGACGAGGCACTTACCGCACGCGGCAGGTGGTTATTATCGAAACTGATCCACAAAAGAACGGTGGTAATCCGATGTACAGCAAATTCGGTTTCACCGGACAAACAAACGAACTCGATAAACCCGGAGGTAAAATATTCAATCAAGGGAAAGCTCCCGGGAATACGCTTCAAGAAAGTGCGACGCGAAACAGCGAAGGAGCGGTCGTAGTTTCCACCAGCGGAAACGAAAGGGATCCTCTTTTCAAAGCGATTCCCTCTCCAGGCATAACAAACAGCTTTGATGTAGTTGTGAAGTCTGAAGGCGAAAGGGGTAACGTCACAGTCGGTGTTGTAGCAGACCATGATTCTTATCCTGCTTACGAGGTAATCATTCAGCGGCCAGACTCTGGAAACACAAGTACAGTTGTTTATGAATTTGATCCTCGAAAGAACGGAAATACTCCCTGGGACTTGACTCCCTCCTTAGGGATCGGCGGCGAATCGCATGCAACGGTGAAGACAATCGCACCCAAATGTGATCAGTCCCCGTGCAAGCCCAGTAATTAGATTTCTAAGCAGAGGTACTGAGAAATGACGAGGACATCCCTGATTGAGTTGCGGACGTTGCGTTCAATACTGAAGCGCGTGGCGCGGTGTGTATGCACATTAATCTTGGTGACTTGGATATTCGCTGGCTGTGTTGCTTGCCAGAGAGAACGTCGTCCCAGCAGATACTTGATTCCCGAAGGTTATGTGGGATGGGTCAAGATAATTTTCAAAGTGCCAGCAGCTCCGGCGCTTCCCGTAGAAAACGGGCATTACTTGATAAGATTTCCCTCTACTGGCGTATTGCAGACCTCTTCGGACATTGAATATGGAGTAACCTCAAAGGATGACTACTATTATTACTCGGATGACGTGCGTAAGATACTTCAACTGACCGGAAGTGGTGGAAAAGGAATGATTTGGGCTCAACATAATGGCCAGTCATTCGATAGCTCTAATAGGCTACTGGAAACTGCAGACGCGTTCTTTGTCGGGACAGAAGACGATTATCGGGAATATGGGTGCCTGAAAGACAAGAACTATCAGCCAGAGATAGGACCTATCGACAAAACTACCGCAAGAAAATGCGGTGAAGATCGCTGACGATTTGGTTACAAGGCGAATGAACCAAAGGCTCAGTCGTCTGTTGTCTTATGTCCGCTCACTGTTCTTTGACAATTGCTCAAGGGCGCGGACAGGGGCGCGAGCTGCAACTACACGTTCTTAACCCAAAAAGAACGGGATAATGAAACGGGGCTCGATTACTTCGAAGCCAGATACTACGCATCAACTCAAGGACGATTTACCAGCCCAGATTCTTTTGGCGGTCGCCTCGTGAATCCTCAAACGCTGAACCTATACAGTTACGTTCGCAATAATCCATTGAGGTATGTGGATCCAACCGGACATCAGGAACAGAAACGGCGAGACCCAAAAAAGGACATTGAAAACCCAGATTGCACTGAGTGTGACGTCCTTTATACCGATTACCAAGAGCCCAAGAAACCCAGTCCCCCGCCAAGTCGTTGGGACAACTTTACCCAGCAAATGTGGAGGTTTGACTTTGCAGTACCACGCTACCTCTTCAAATTTGAAAAGTTCTCGTTTGCACCGGTCTCAACGATCATAAGAACCGTTGGAGGAGAACAGGCACACCGAAACTATGTCGATGCGACGATGGCTCTGCTGCCTCTTGCCGTAGAAGCACGCACCGAAGCTGCTATTGATGGTGAAATCGACGAGTTAATGGAGGTTACGATTGAGAACGCGAACATCCAGAGGCAGCGGAACACATTTTCGATGCACAGAGGGCAGGCTATCCCAGCATACTTACGTTGGACAGAGAAGGTGCGGCCGAGAGAAGAGCGGAGTCACTCGAAGGAATTCCGAAGATACCCGGAAAACAACTCGATGAGTATCCGCCGGCAATATTCAAAGAAAACGGTGGGCAGGCGGCCGTTCGACCGATCGGCCCGGCGCAAAATATGGGAGCAGGTGCCAGAATTGGAAACGCAGTCCGTGGTGTTCCCAATTGGAAGGTTAAAATCAAGGTTAGATTGAATTGAACATGAGAGCAATGACATCGGAGAATGACCTTTTGGTGACCCCGTTTGAGCTTACTGTTTCGTATGCTCAAATCGCCGTCTTCAACGCGGGTTTAGAAAACCCTTTCAATGATTGGACTGAAACACACGTTCGTCAAGGATTTTCGTGGCGACCTGAGTCTGTTTCGTTTGCCACTCTCGAAGAGTCAGGAAAAGCGACAGTCTATGTTCGGACAGCAAGAGCGTTTGCATTGCGTTCTGATACGGTTCGTGCCATCCAAGTACCCTTCACTGTGCCCGAAAGCAATCTCGCCGAAATTGCCAGTATAACTGAAAGCAAAGTCGTAGAAATTCATTCTGGCAGCTATGCTCTTACATTTGAGACAGGCTTAGATGACTCTCATATAATGTGGTGCGTATTCACCTTCCAAGAAAATGACAGACCAATTGCGAGGATTCTGCGCGCGGATCCGGAGCTGAATCCTCCAGAAAATCTACTGCTCTCAGCCACTCGGGCGTGATCTTGGAGACTCAAGCGAAAGACTTTAAGACTTTGGGGTCAGCAGATCAGACCCTGCAACAATAGGAGCTGTTAAGCAAGCGCAGGAATACGCCCAAAGCATAGGGATTGGCCTCGGAAAGGAAGGGCGCGCCGCTTTGGACATACATCCATTCGGGTCGATGAGAGAGATGGAGCAGTCATTCCGGAGCGCTCCAAACTTCGATCCATCTAAAGGCGTACCAAAGGTTGTTCCAATTAGGTGATTGCATGATCGACATAAAGCTTCAAATTGATGGTCGAGAGCTGGGCTTTGAGAAGCTCTGGGTTCACATGCAGGATCCCCACCGCGCATCGCCTGTGTCGTATCGGATCTCAGTCCCGCTCGCTGCTGCACAAGAAATCTTCGATCCTTACTACATCAAGGCGGTTGACAAGGACTGGAGTATGTTCATAAGGGATCAGATAAGGGATTTGGGGGGCTTCATTCTTGATGGGTACATCGACGGCATGAAGGCCATCCTTGGCAATGACCGCAAGAGTGCATGGGAATGGGTAGTGGCCACCGTGGATGATGTTCATCAGTCCGAAAATGCGATTGAGATTGTTGGCCAAGCTGTGCCTTTTGATCCTGGCTTGTACTAACTTAGCTGTTGATGTTCTTTGACAAATTGCGGATGCGCGGGGAGTAACTACCGGTTCTTAACTTCAAAAGAACGGGACAACGGAACCGGGTTCGATAGATACGGAACGGTAGATGCTGAAGGCTACGATAGAAATACCGGCGAAAACGTCGGACAGGGCCTGGGACGCGAGAGGCAATCAATCTCAGATCGAATACTCGAGCACCTACGCTTATGCGTATCCGACACTGACAAGAACGCCGGTTCCTGACTCCAGCGGCCAGCATGGTTCCAGCACCGCGCTGGTATCGACCAGTGTCTATGATTTCAACACGGGGCTGGTTACCTCGGTCACTGATCCCAACAATGTGACGAGCACATTTGAATACAATGACACCTTTAACCACCTCACGAGAACGGTGCGGGCGTCGGGCACAGCCGTCCAGAATCAAACCTCCGTCGCCTACGATTACTTGAATCATCTGATCACAACTACCACCGATCAGAACAGCTATAACGACGGCGCGCTCAAGAGTCAGGTCCTCTACGACGGCCTTGGTCGGACGATTGAATCGCGACAGTATGAGGGAGGCACAAACTACATCGTCGTGCAGACGCAATACGACACGATGGGCCGCGCGTATAAGACTTCAAA
>Ga0137397_10003724_pt1 | contig 10644 bp, 6 predicted proteins | sample czorhiz116metaG_FD_106658 | JGI IMG/M metagenome (GOLD analysis project Ga0137397, IMG submission 106658) | Vadose zone soil microbial communities from Angelo Coast Range Reserve, California, USA - czorhiz1.16 metaG | ecosystem: Environmental > Terrestrial > Soil > Vadose zone | place: USA...
CCACCCGACAATGCCACGGGCAACTACACCAAAGTGGTGCAGAGGGTACCGGTGAAGATTGCTCTGGATGATTCAGACCTTGCAGCCAAATTGCGTCCCGGGCTTTCCGTGATTGCAACCGTGCGCACCAGGCGCTAACCCGAGTACGCCCATGGCAGCTTTAACCACCACAGTACCTCTTTCCGGACCGGTACAACAGGTTCGCGCTCTGGCGGCGGTGGCGCCCTCCGAACTCTCACAGTCCCCATTGCTCGGAATTCTGGGCGTGATTACCGGGGCCGGCATCGTCACGCTCACCGGGCGCATGATCACGCTGGGCCTCCCCGACCTGAAGGGCCATCTTGGGATCGGGTTCGACGACGGCGCCTGGATCTCCAGTGTCTACAACATCGCCCTGATGTTTATGGGTCCACTGACCGTTTATCTTGGCGGCCTGTTCGGTCCCCGGCGCATTCTTCTGGTGAGCGCGGCGGGTTTTACCCTGGTTTGCGGCCTGCTTCCTTTTATCCATAATTACAATTTGCTCATCGCGGCGGTCGTGTTGGCCGGGCTCGCGTCGGGAACGTTTTACCCGCTGACTCTCACCTTTGCGCTGCGCAATATTCCTCTGCGTTTTCTGCCGTTCACATTGGCGTTCTACGCGACCTTCGTGGACATGGGAGTGAACATCGCACCTTCCCTGTACGGATGGTATCGCGACCATCTCTCATGGCACTGGATGTTCTGGAATTCCGCGCTCATTACGCCGCTGATGATGGCGTGTATCTATTGGGGGATTCCCGCTTCGCCTGCGCCAAAGAAGTCCGGCGCGGCGCCCAGCTTTGCCGGATTGCTTTACGCCGGCGCCGCTTTCGGAATGCTCTTTGCCGTCCTCGATCAGGGCGAACGTCTCGATTGGTGGCGCTCGGGGACCATCACCGCTCTGGCGATCGGCGCCGGATTGCTGCTCCTGGCGGCGATGGTCCGGCGGCTCCGTGGCCCCAATCCTTTGGTGGACCTCCAATTTCTTCTGCGCCGCAATACGCTGCTGTCGGGCAGCGCGCTCATTCTATTTCGCTTCTGCCTGCTGGCCACCATCATTCTCGTTCCGCAGTCGCTCTCGGTCCAGGGCTTTGAAGCCGATCAGATTGCTCCGGCGGTAATCTGGATTGCGCTGCCCCAGCTTGCCATAGCGTGCGTGGCCGCGCTGCTTCTTCTGCGCGGGACTGATTCGCGCCTGCTCATGGGCCTGGGTTTTGCCTGCATGGCCTTTGCTTCCTGCCTGAATGCCTTTTACACCAGCGCCTGGGCGGCGGAAAACTATTACCGTTGTGAACTGCTCATGGCGGCAGGCCAGTCATTTGCTTTCATTGGGTTGGTAGGCACGATCGTTCTCAACGCGGTTATTTCCGGCGCCATGGCCAAACCGTCGGCCGTGCTTACCTATTCCGCATACTTTCACATGGTGCGATTGCTGGGCGGCGAGCTGGGCGTATCTTTCATGACCCACTTCATCGCCGCGCGCGAAAAACTCCACTCAAATCTGCTGGGGCTTCATGTTCAGAGCGGAAGCTGGATCACCGATGGCAGTCTCCATTCACTTACGTCCGGATTGTTCGCAAAGTCGTCGGGCATCGCCGCCGCGAGTGACCGGGCTTTAGGGCTGGTGAGCAGCCGGATTCGCCTCCAGGCGTACACGCTCACTTTCATTGACGGCTTTTACCTCATCGCCGGCGCCTGTGTTCTCGCATTGCTGCTGATTGCTCTTATTCGCAGATTTCCGCTCAGCTATGGCGACCTGGGCGCCTTTCAGGAAATGCAGGTCCCCCAACAGGATGGAAAAAAATGAAATCATACTTCTGGTTTATCTTTGCGGTCCCGATATTGACTGCCGCGGTGGCCGCGGCACAGGAGGGTCCATCGGCGCCCGCTGCGCGGAACATCACGCTGCAGGAAGCCGTGCAGCTTGCTTTGCGCCACAATCACGTCGTGCGCATCGCCGGATTTCAGGCGGAAGAGAAGCAACACGCCAAAGACGCAGCCAGAAGTTCATATTTCCCGACGCTGCGCAATGACAGCAGCGTTCGCCATCTGACGGATACCTAGTTTGTCGCAATTCAGACCGGCCGTCTGGGCAGCCCGGCAAACACTCCAATTCCAGGTCGCACCGTGATTCTCAACCAGGGCGCGAAGACCTCCATTACGAGCGGAACTCAGTTAACGCAGCCGCTTTCGCAATACTTCAAATTCAGGCCGCAGAACGATATCGCGCGCGCTGAGCTCAATGCCGCCCGCGACCAGGCCCGGCAGACTGAGAATGACGTTGCGCTCAGGGTCCACCAGATCTATTACCGGCTCCTGATCGCGCAACTGCACCAGAGCGCGACCCATGCCCGAATCAAGGCAGCCGACGACCTGCAGGCCGAGCGAGTGCAGCAGGTGAAATTTGGCAGCGTTCTGCGGGAAGACCTGATTGAAAGCCGCGCGCAGTATCTGCAGGCCAGGCAGGAGCTGCTGACCACAGAGCTTCAGATTTCTGATTTGACCCTGGCCTTGAATGACACCATGGGCCTGCCTTTGAACACGCAATTGTCGCTCGACCCCGGTGTTCCGGCGACCGAGGCCGCCTGCCGGCTGCAGGAATGTCTTCAGGTCGCGCTGGATTCACATCCCGAGGTTCTGGGAGCGATGCAGGAAGTAGACAAGGCCTCTGCCGGGGTTCGCCTGGCCAAAGCCGAGTACGTACCGGATATCAGCGCCTTCGCCCGCTACAGCTACCAGGAGAGTGTTCCTTTTTTGGCGCGCAACTTCGGCAGCTTCGGCGTCCACTTCGGCTACGACCTCTTCGACGGAGGCAGGAAGCGCTCAACCCTGCGTGAACGCGAAGCGCAACTCGCTCAGGCAAGAGAAAATCTGGCCCGCGTGAAAGACGAAGTGGCGTTGCGAGTGCAAACGGCCTGGAACAAACTGGAACGTACCAGGCAGATGGTGAAAGTTTCCGAGGAGTTGCTGGCGTTGCGTGAGGAGTCCGGCCGCGTGTCGGCACAACAACTGGAGCGGGGTGTCGCTCTCAGGTCGCAGGCTGACTCCGCTGCGGCCCAGGAACTGGACGCCCGGACATCGCTGTTGCAGTCGCAGTTGGATTACATTCAGGCGCAGGACGAGATAACCAATGCCATCGGAAGCACCCCGAAATAAACGACGGTGACAAGATGATATTTGAACGATTACGGCAACTCATCATTGCCAAAGAGAACCCGTCAACGCTGGAGCACTCGCTGCGGACCGCGGTCGCGGCCGTGGTCTCGCTGCTGGTCGCCCGTTTGTTCCGGTTGCCTGAAACGTATTGGGCTGCGATCTCAACCCTGATCGTAATGCAATCGAATCTGGGGGCGGCCCTGCCGATCTCCGCACAGCGTTTCATCGGGACGGCCGCGGGCGCGATTTCCGGAGGGTTCGTCGGAACGTATTTCCCGGCCAACGCTGCGGCCTTTGGCATGGCCGTGTTTGCCATCGGAGTTGTTTGTGCCGCGCTGAAGGTGGAACGTGCAGCTTATCGCTACGCCGGCATCACGCTGGCGATCGTAATGCTCGTGCCCCGGGTCGCGAATCAGTGGGTCGTCGCGATGCACCGTTTCTTCGAGGTCTCCATTGGGATTGCTGTCGGCCTCGGACTGAGTGCGGCGTGGCCCGAGCGGACCAGCGGGTCGGCGGAGAAAATCGGCGATTCGATATCCGATCTGGGCGCGGCGGAGGGGACTTGAGGTTGCAGCTCGCGAATCCTTCAGGGGGTGCCAACCTGCCGGCAATTCCTTGCAGCGTTAGGAGGTGAGCAGGAACTGCGGTTGCTCATGCTTCCGTTCATCTGCCCTTTCCGTTTCCCGAGCGGGCCATCCGCGAACACGCGTGAGGATTTCACAAAGGCTTTACTCCTCGATCTTCCACGGCCTGACAATCCCGAGTTTCTTCATTCTGAAAAGCACGGTCGAGCGGTTCATTCCCAAACGTGTGGCTGCGCCATGGGGCCCGGCCACCACCCATTTGGTCTCCTTCAATGCTGTGAGGATGTGCGCTCGTTCGGCTTCTTCCAGAGTTTGCGGTCTGCCTTTGGCGGGGCCCACAGGCGCCCGATTCGGCAAATCCCTGAGAGGGACCCGCAAGACCGGGCCGGAGGAAAGGATCACCGCCCGTTCAATCAGGTTTTGCAATTCGCGGATATTGCCGGGCCATGGATAACGCACGAGGGTGCTCATGGTCTCGGAAGGAATGGTATCGATGACCCGTTTCATGCGCCGGGCGAAGAGCTGGACGAAGTGCCGCACCAGCAGCGGAATATCTTCCCGGCGCTCGCGCAGCGCGGGAACGTGAACGGGAAACACGTTCAAACGGTAGAACAGATCGGAACGAAATCTCTGGTCTTCCACCATTTCCGCCAGGTCCCGATTGGTGGCGGCTATCAGGCGCGCATCCGTGCGAATGGTACGCGTGCTGCCCAGGCGCTCGAACTCCCGTTCCTGCAGCACGCGCAGCAGCTTGGTCTGCAGTTCGAGCGGGATCTCGCCTACTTCATCGAGAAATACCGATCCTCGATTGGCAAGTTCAAAGCGTCCGATGCGCTGCGCGATGGCGCCGGTGAAGGCGCCTTTCTCGTGGCCAAAGAGTTCACTTTCCAGCAAACCCGTGGGAATAGCGGCGCAATTGAGCTTGACGAAGGCGTTGCCATGACGCGGGCTGAGATTATGGATGGCCCGCGCGATCAGCTCTTTGCCGGTTCCGGTTTCGCCGTAGATGATGACGGTGGAATCCGTCGGGGCAACGGTCTCGACCTGGGCCAGGACGCGCCGCAGTGCGGCGCTCCCGCCCACGATCTCCTCGAAATTCGTCTCATCGCGAATCTCATCCTGAACGTGGACGCTCTCCTGGGCGAGTTTCTCTTTGAGTTCACGGATCTGCTCGTGGGCCAATGCGTTCTCCACCGCCATGGCGATTTGATTCGAGATTTGCATCAGGAAATCAACTTCATCCCGGCTGAAGGAGTTGTCCTCACAACGAACTAACCCCAGAGTTCCCGCTACCCGATTACGACAGGAAATGGGCAGCATGCATCCGGTGCTGAAGCCGGGTTGCAGCAAAAGCTGCCCGGGAAATTGTGCAAACGCTTCTTCACGGGTGCCGGACCAGGGCCGGGCGGTTTGGACCACGTGTCCGGCGATCGTGCCGGCAAGGGGAATGGTGGTACCTTCCTGAAAATCGGCATGAGCGGGCAGGTCGAGCGTATAGACTTGGAGTTCTCCGCCCTGCGGGGGTTCCAGGTAAATGCAGACACCGTCGCAGCGAACGCCGCTTCTGATGCTCACCATCACGGCGCGCACAACGTCCCGAAGCTGCTGCCGGGAGGCGGTCTGGTTGGTCAGCTCCAGCACCAATTTGAGGCGGGCCTTTTCCCGTCGCAATTCCGCCTGGACACCTGGTTCACGACCGCCTGGTGTTTCGAACACTTCCGCCGGCCTGGGCAGGCCGCCCCAGGCGAACCGCGACTTGTTGTCTTCTGTGCCTGGCAAAGCCAGATTGATAGATGCCATGAGAATGCTACCTCGCTCCGTGATTGTGAAATAAACCGCTGGTGCGTGAAAGCCCCTAACGTGTCTGGCAGGGAATCATTGGTGTCTTCCGGCGACTCTTTTGGGCCAGGCGCGAATGGTGAGTACGGGAGTATGATTTCTGCAATCGGCGTACCCGACTCGCCTGTGAGTCCGACCTCAAGACCGACTGTCCTGTTGCCGCGGGGCAGGCATGGCAAAGCCAAAGGATGAGCGAGACGAATTGAATCGGAATGATGAGCGCCGCCGGCGCCTTCAGAGTTAACTCATGACCAATGCTGTGCGCATTCCGCAGTTCCTTTCCCTCTGCGCCCTGTTGTTGTTCGTGGCCATGAGTTCGGTCTGGGCGCTTGGTCCCGGCCAACCGATGAGCAGCTACCTCCGCACCCGTTTTACCAATGACGATGGACTTTCTTCCAATATCGTGAGTAACCTGGTGCAGTCCCGGGATGGATTCCTGTGGCTGGATACGGTAGGCGACCTGACCCGTTTCGACGGCCGCCATTTCACCACGTTTGACGGGTTCTCGCGTGTCACAACACTGGCAATGGCTCCGGACGGTGATCTCTGGGTCGGGACAACAAATGGTCTGGAGCAAATACCGGCTGCGGCTTTGAATCAATTTGGCCGCTTGCCGGCCACCTCATATCATCCTCCAGGCAAGAGCGGTTATATCACGTGCCTTCATTTCACCCGGAACGGCGTTCTGTTGGTCGGTACCGCGACCGGGCTTTACCGTCTGGAGCACCACGCCTTTTCGTTGGTCTTACCGGGACCAGCGCAGATCCATCGGATCGAAGAAGCTGCAAACGGCCATTTATGGGTCACCACTTCAGGGGGAGTCGCAGAGTTGGTCGGCGCACAGGTTGTGCCACACCCCGAGTTTGCTTCGGAGCTCGGCGTGAAGGCCAGTGACGTATTTCATGTTTTCGAAGACAGCCGCGGCATTGTCTGGCTCTGCACCGCAAACGGGATCGCCCGCCGCATGGGCGGATCGATGGAAAAGCTTGCACCGTGGGGCCCGCATGGGCACGGCGTGCATCGCGCCTATGAAGGTCCCGGCGGCGCCGTATGGTTCGCCGGTGCTGAAGGGTTGTTTCGGGCGACGGCTGCCGGGTTGGAACTCACAGTCCCAGGCATGAAGGTGCGCTCCATCTACGGCGATCGGGATGGCAATCTGTGGGTCGGCACGAACGGGGATGGACTCTTTCGCTTCAAAAATCGCGCAGCCCGAATGTTTACCACCGCCGACGGGCTGCCGAACAACATCGCCATGACTGTGTTGCAGACCCACGACGGAGCGCTGTGGAGCGGATTTAACTGCGGTGGGATTTCCCGCTTTGACGGGCACGGCTTCCACAGTTACAACGAAAAGGACGGTCTGCTCAACAGTTGCGTGAATTCCCTGGCGGAAGACGCGAACCATGACCTCTGGATTGCAACCTATGGAGGTGGTGTTTTTCGTTTTCATGACGGCAGGTTCAAGCAGTATTCACGTGCCCAGGGCCTTTCGGGTGACGTAGTGAATGGCGTCGTTACGGCGCGAGATGGTTCCGTGTGGCTTGCCACAGGGGCAGGCGTAAATCGGCTAAGGGACGGGAAGATAAGCAGGTACATCATCTCCGACGACGGAATACCAATGACTGTCTTCAAAGTGTACGAGGACCGAAAAGGCGTCATCTGGGCCACAACAATTCGTGGAGTTTTTCAACTGACCGGGGACAAATTTGTGAACTTTTCATCCCTGCCCAAAGCCGAAACCTACCCGATTGGAGAGGACCGGTCCGGTGGCCTGTATTTTAGCGGAGGGCCTGAAGACGGAATCTACCGAATCTACCGGGTCGAAGACAACCGGGTAACGAGTGTCGCTTCGACTCTTCAATCGGTCGAGTCCATGCCGGAGACGGAGCACGGAGACCGCTGGCTTATCGGAAACCGCATTTATCAGGTTCCGCCCGGTGGTCTTGACCACCCGCACGCTCAGGATGATCCTGTCGATTTTGCTCCATTTGGGCTCGCTGACGGTCTGACCACCACCGAGGCTGGTTTCGGCCATCCAAACTCCGCCCTTACTCGTGATGGCAGGCTCTGGATAGCCACTGCACAAGGACTGGCCATGCTGGACCTTCCGCATCTGCCCAGGACAGATCGAAAGCCGGTAATTTACGTGAAGGAACTCACGGTCGGCCGGAACCAACAGCCTCCCGGCCACGAACTTGTGCTTCCGCCTGGGACGCGTCACCTTGAGCTTCCTTTTGATGCCATCGAGCTTTCATCGCCGGAAAAGATTCGTTTGCAGTACCGGCTCGACAGCGTGGATTCGGAATGGCTGGACGCTCCGTCTCCCGCCCACGCCATTTACAACAGCATTCCGGCGGGAAAACATGCCTTTCACGTTCGCGCCTGCAATCGTGATGGAATCTGGGACCGCACCGGCGTGGTGTACTACATCACCCAGCAACCATATTTTTATGAGACAGGCTGGTTCCGCCTGGCCACCGTGATGGCCGGCCTTTTATTACTGTGGGGACTTTACCGTCTCCGGTTGCGCCAGGTCACCGCGCGGGTGGCCACGCGGCTCGAAGGGCGGCTGGCCGAACGCTCCCGCATCGCCCGGGAACTGCACGATACTCTCTTGCAAAGTTTTCAGGGGGTGGCGTTCCTCTTTCAAGGCGCGATTAACTTGTTGCCGGCACGGCCCGATGAGGCCAAACAAAGACTTGAGGGCGCGCTCGATCAGGCTGAGCAGGCAATCATCGAAGGCCGCGATGCGGTGCACGAGATACGCTCATCCGAAGCTGCCGGCGAGTTGTCCGCGGCCATCTACGCTTTTGCTGAAGAACTTGCGGCCTCGCAAACCGGCGGGGAGTCGCCCGTGATTGGTGTTCGAGTGGAGGGCACACCCATGCCCCTGAATACACTTCTCCGCGACGAAGCTTACCGGATTGCCGTCGAGGCCCTGCGCAATGCGTTCCAGCACGCCCAAGCGCATCGGATCGGGGTGGAAATCGTCTACGGCGAGCGCCGGCTTCTGCTGCGGGTGCGCGATGATGGCCAGGGCATCGACACGGATATTCTCGACCACGGGCTTGCCGGACATTTCGGCTTGCCGGGCATGCGCGAACGCGCCAAACTTATCGGTGGAAGCCTGGAGGTCCGGAGTAGGGCCGGATCCGGCACGGAAGTTGAGCTGGCTGTTCCTTCCTCCATCGCATACACCAAATCCTCCGCAACGCGCCGGTTTTTCCGGCGCTTGCGACGCTGGCGCGGGTGAATTGGAGGGACTCATGACCAATGCCGGGCGCATTCCTCGGTTACGTCCCCTCTGCGTCTTATTGTTGTTCGCGGCAGTAAGTTTGGTCTGGGCGCTTGATCCGAGTCAACCGGTGAGCGGCTATATTCGCAACCGTTTTACTGATGAGGATGGCCTTCCCTCAAATGTCGTAGATCAGATAGTGGAGTCCGGAGATGGGTTCTTGTTGTTGGAGGAGGCAGGCAACTTAGTCCGTTTCGATGGCCGCCATTTCTACATGTTCCCTCCATTGGGGATTATCAGGGCAATGGCCCTGGCTGAAGACGGCGATCTCTGGGTGGGGACAACCGACGATCTGGAGCGAATACCGGCCGCAGCTTTAAATCAGTCCGGCCGCGTGCCGACCACCTCGTATCATCCCGGTCCGGGTAAAAGCAGTCTCATCACAAGCCTTCATTCCACCCGCAGCGGCGTTTTGTGGGTCGGCACGGCAGCCGGTCTTTATCGCTTTGAGCACGGCGCTTTTTCGTTAGCCATCCCTGGGCAGTCAATCTGGCGGATTGAAGAAGCTGCAAACGGACACCTGTTGGTCATCACGGGAGACGGATTTGTGGAGTGGGACGGCTCGCGGGCTATCCCACACCCGGAGCTGGCTGCTCAGCTGGATGTGAAAACGGACAAAATATTTCATGTCTTTGAGGATCGTCGCGGCGTTACCTGGATCTGCACTGCAAACGGGATCGCCCGGCGCACTGGCGCATCCATGGAAAAGCTCGCACCCTGGGGCCCGAAAGGACACGGCGCGTACCACGTGTATGAAGATCCCGGCGGTACCGTATGGTTTGGCAGGGATGAAGGCTTGTTTCGCGCGACCGCAGCCGGCCTGGAACTTGCAGTCGCAGGCATGCAAGTGCGCTATATCCACGGAGATCGGGACGGCAACCTGTGGGTTGGCACCAACGGGGATGGACTCTATCGCTTCAAAGACCGTGCCGCGCGAATGTTTACCACGGCCGATGGACTGCCCAACAATACTGCCATGACGGTTCTGGCCACCCACGATGGAGCGGTGTGGTCCGGATTTAATTGCGGGGGAATTGCCCGGTTTGATGGGCACGGCTTTCGCATATACAACGAAAAGAGCGGCCTTCTGAATGGTTGCGTGTGGACCCTGGCGGAGGACGCCAACCACGACCTGTGGATTGGAACCTATGGTGGTGGCATCTTCCGCATGCACGACGGCAGGTTCACCCGGTATTCGAAAGCTCAGGGCCTGCCGAGTGACATCGTGCGAGGCATCCTCGTGGCGCACGATGGTTCCATTTGGCTCACCACGCCCGCGGGCGTAAGCCGTATGCGGGATAGAGAGGTTCGTAACTACACCGGGGCCGACGGGCTTTCCGGGCTCCCCTTCGCGCTATACGAGGATCGAAAGCACGTTATCTGGGTTGGAACCTCACATGGCGTCGATTACCTGAGCGGCGACCGATTTGTGAACTTTTCGTCCCTGCCTCGAATTCCAGCTTTTCCGGTGGGGGGCGACCGGTCCGGTAGCCTGTATTTCAGCGTGTTTCCCAGCGGAGAAATCTACCGACCCGAAAGCAACGAGGTAATTGACATTGCCTCGACCTCTAACCCGCCCGAGATAATGGTGGAGACGGAGCAGGGAGACCTGTGGCTTGGTGGTGGAAATGGCGTCCTCCGAGTCCCGCGAGGCGCCCTTGACTACCACCATCAACCGGATGAGCCTCTCGATTTTGCGAAGTTCGGGCCCGTCGACGGCCTGGTGACGACACAGGCCAGCGCCGGCCG
>Ga0137397_10003725_pt1 | contig 10642 bp, 11 predicted proteins | sample czorhiz116metaG_FD_106658 | JGI IMG/M metagenome (GOLD analysis project Ga0137397, IMG submission 106658) | Vadose zone soil microbial communities from Angelo Coast Range Reserve, California, USA - czorhiz1.16 metaG | ecosystem: Environmental > Terrestrial > Soil > Vadose zone | place: USA...
AACTTTTGCTCGCAACTCTCCGGCTCGCTGCCAATAGCCGGTTCCAAGTTCAATCGATGGCACATCGCAAAGAGTTTTCGCGACCGAACCAGAGAGCTTCGGATCACTTAACAGCTCAGTGAGCACCACCGGAATCATCACCAGTTGCCGGTCACCCAACGCCTGATCGAGGAGCTCGGTGTCGGGCGCCGTTTCTCCTTCAAGAAATGCTATCCACGTACTCGTGTCGGCGGCGATCACCGATCATCCTTTAGCGTCGCCGCCGTTCGCGAAAATTTGACTTTCCCCCGTAGCTCTCGCAATCGCGCATAAGTCCGTGAAGCTGCGACAAGCTGCAATCCCGTCCGCACGGTTTGCGTGATACCTTCGCCGCTGGCCTGCTGCGCTTTTTCCAACAGCTCTTCTGGTACTTCGACCGTAATTTTCCGCGCCGTGTTCATGACCATCACTCTACCATACTCGACACCAGCATCAAATATGGTATTTTCTTGACCTGCTTGTGATTGAGTAGCCGGAGCAAATCAGGACGGCTTCGCGGTGTAACTGTCCTCAGAACGATAATCAGAACAACGCAAGTCCGATCGGTTCGTTTCATGTACATGCCGGGTACAGCCGAACTGCTTTTGGTGCGTTTTTGGCGAATTATACGTCTCGTATTTTCAACAACTTATTTGTTTTCAATAAGGCTCCGCGGTTCGACTCCCCCCGCCTCCACCATGATAGGTGTCTTTCAGTGCTTCGTTCTTCGTAGCTGCCGGCGATACAAGGGCAACTTTACTTGTCTCCTGGCTGATTGAGTGAGTAGGTTGCAGTAGTCAGTGGAGGAAATTTTTTTTCGCCACTGGCCACGCATGGCGTTGACCACGGCAGTCCAATCGCGTTTGAACTCACACTTCCAACGCCACAGCAATGTCTGGCCCAGAAAGACCGATCGTCTGATCCTTCGAAGAGCTACGAGGGACACGTGCGACCATTCTGCCCAAGAAACGGTGCGCAAGAAACCAGTCACCCACTGAGAGCTCCATGATTTCCATGAAAGAAGCAGTGCGCGAATCGCTGGTCGACGAGAGCTGCGCGGAAGCCGGTTTATCTTGTGAAGTGTTGGTGCGCGGTTTTGCGCATTAGAAATTGTGCCACGCTCTGTCGCTGATGACGATTCGTCCTCAGTTCTTGAACGGATCAAATGAAGCGGAGCGTTAGTTAGATTTGTCACCTGATTCCACTTCTTTTCTGTATTGAGTGGAGTAACAGAGCCAGAAGCGTACGCGATCGAGTCCAAACGCGGCGCGCTCTCTTTCGCTTTTGTCTCAGCCGCGGTATTCGAATTCACCATCGAGGCCGAAATCGGTTCACGATGCCAAGCTGTTGTAACAGTACTGTTCCTCGCGGTGAGTGCTGACTCCTCGATAGCATCAAATGCTGTTAATGCAGGGAGCGATGTGGCGCGAGATGGCGCCTGCAAATTTGCTTCTTCTTTCGCGAACTGCGTGCCTTCGCCCAAGAAGAACTCCTGTGCGGCTTCTTCGACCATCCGCGCTGGCACCGGACGGAAATGCTCAGCATAAGCATTAATGAGCGCGTGTTCGCAGAGGAGATTTATCACGCGGGGAATCCCTTGCGAATAAAAGTGCACGGCGTCCATTGCGTCGGAAGCAAAGATCGGGTCTCCCGTGGCACCGCTGATACGCAGCCGCTCTGTGATGTAACCGCGGGACTCCTCAAGAGTGAGTGGCCTAGTATTGCATCGGAGCGTAATTCGCTGCCGGAGTTGCCGAAGTTCAACCTGCTTGAGCTTATCTTCAAGCTCCGGCTGGCCTGCTAACACGATTTGCAGCAGTTTTTCGGAGGCAGTCTCCAAATTGAGCAGGAGTCGGATTTCCTCCAACAACTTGTACGACAAGCCTTGCGCTTCGTCGACGATCAGCACAGGGCTCTCGCCTGCGCGAAAGCATTCGATCAACCATGTGTTGAGCCGTAGGAGCATGTTGCCCTTTAACTGAATATCTATGGGGATACCAAAATCCGTGAGTATGAATTCAAACAAGTGGTTGACGCTCAGCCGCGAATTAAAGATAAAAGCCGTCGGTATTTTCCGATGACGGAGCCAATCGAGAAGGCAGTTGATCAGCGTCGTCTTACCCGTTCCGACCTCACCGGTGAGCAGAATAAGGCCCTTGCGGTTCTGAATTCCGTAGGTCAGCTCATCCAGCGCTTTTTGAGTCTGTAGAGTTAAGTACAGGAATCGAGGGTCCGGATTAACATTGAAAGGATTTTCGCGCAGACCAAAGAAATTCCTATACATAGCTGCCTAGCCCTTCCAGGAGTATTTGCCGCACGGGCAAGGCACCGTCTCTGTGGGATTTTTCTTTGCCAGCGGTTGCCGACAGACGGGACAATTTTTGCGCCACATGTTGGGTCAACCTTCCTCAGCTAACCCTTGAAACGCAGCAACGCAGCCGGGCACGTCATGCTGACCGATTATTGCGTGGAATTCTTCCTGTTGTTGCTGCAATGCTGTGAGAATCGCGAGCACTTTTCCGTAGGCTGCTATCGCTCCGGTTAGATTGTGAAACTTCGCAGAATCCCTAACCGTTTCCTGTCTTCGTATGTGCGCATCGGCCGAGAGTTCAAGGATTCGATCTATGGCTTGGTTCGCAACATCTGAGTTACGTTTCATCATCGGTTGTGCCTCCTTCTGCAGTAAAGGGTGCAAGCCTCCGAGATGCGATACTCAGGTAAAACCCTGAATCTGCGGGGGGACGATTACGGAGGAGGCAGTAAGGGTGGGCGGCCTGAGCCACTAGCAAAAACCTCACATAAATTCCGCGTACACGCCGCGTACACCACTTTGCCCAAATCAGCGCCTTTGGCGTTTCTAGCTGCTAAAACTTTTCAATAAGTTGCGTATTTTCAGGGAGGCCGCATATTCCGACTCCCCCGCCTCCACCAATTTGAGATCCGAACGAATGAATAGTTTGTGGTGACTTCTAGTAAGGCTCCACATGTAGAAGTAAACGGGAAAGCTGTAAGGAATTCGCCGGATTTCGAAAGCAAGAATCTACCTGATTGAGAACGCATCTCTTCCCCAACAATAATTCCGGCGTCCCCGGAGTGGCGTGTCACAGCGGCGCTCTGAAACGCGAACTGAGTCCCTGCCCATTCTGAGACGGCTGTGCCATGGGTCTTACGAACCGCATAAAAGCGTTTCTAACAAAGAAAAAGATTGTGTTTCTCGTGCTCGTGCACGCTAGTCTGGCATTTTCGACGTTCGCGACATGCAGCGCGCCGAAAAATGCGATCGAGGCTGAGAATTGTCTGGCGGGCAGTCCGGCGAGTCAGTGGTACGTTCAGGGAGCAGGGTCGCCGAATATTCAGGGATTCACCACCGACATTAGTGTGAATGCGGGTCAAACCGTCTTCTTTAAAATCTCCACAAGCGCCGTTTTGTATCGCATAGATATATATCGAATGGGATTTTACCAGGGGCAAGGCGCGCGTCTGGTTACTTCGGTTTCCCCTTCGGCATCCTTGCCGCAAATTCAGCCTCAGTGTTTGACGGACAGTTCTACTGGGCTAACGGATTGCGGTAACTGGGCCGTATCGGCCTCCTGGGCGGTGCCGAGCACGGCTACGTCTGGAGTCTATCTTGCGGTGCTCGTACGTTTGGATACTGGAGAGCAGAGCCCGATTCTTTTTGTCGTTCGAAATGACTCGAGCCATTCGGACATTCTGGCGCAGACGTCCGACCTAAATTGGCACGCGTACAACGACTATGGCGGAAATAGCCTGTACGCCGGAAACCCGGCTGGCCGCGCTTACAAAGTCAGTTACAACCGGCCGTTCAACGTTCCGAATTTGAACGCCTGGTTTTTTACTTCGGAGTACCCAATGCTTCGATGGCTTGAGGCAAACGGATACGACGTCAGTTATTTCACGGGCGTGGACACGGACCGGAACGGCGCGTTGATCAAGCAGCACAAGGTTTTCCTGTCCATTGGGCACGACGAATATTGGTCGGGCGGACAACGGACCACTGTTGAAGCTACCCGGGCAGCAGGCGTGAACCTGGCATTTTTTAGCGGCAATGAAGTCTTCCAGAAGACGCGATGGGAGCCAAGCATTGATGGCACAAACACGCCGTACCGCACGTTAGTTTGTTACAAGGAGACGAGCGCAAACGCGGTAATTGATCCCGCCGATCCCCCGATTTGGACGGGAATATGGCGGGACCCACGCTTCAGTCCGCCAGCCGACGGGGGCCGGCCGGAAAATGCCCTGACCGGCACGCTTTTCGGAGTAAGTTCGCCACGGAATGATCCAATCACCGTGCCGCAGGCCGACGGCAGGATGCGTTTCTGGCGGAACACCAGCATCGCAACACTCGGGCAAGGCCAAGTCGCGACGCTCCCTGCGGGAGTGCTTGGTTATGAGTGGGACATCGACAGCGACAACGGGTTTCGTCCAGCGGGGCTCGTGCCCCTCTCCACTACTACATTAAATGTCCAGACTTGTGTCATCGGCTACACCATCGGTCCCTGCACGGCCACTCACCATCTGACTCTATATCGCGCGCCAAGCGGAGCTTTGGTTTTCGGGGCTGGCACGGTGCAGTGGTCGTGGGGATTGGACAGTAATCACGCGATTCCCGGAACGCCTACCGACATCAACATGCAGCAAGCCACGGTGAATGTGTTTGCGGATATGGGAGTTCAACCAGCGACGTTGCAAAGTGGCTTGGTGCCCTCGACTGCTTCCACGGATACGACACCGCCCCGATCAAACATCACGTCACCTGCCTCGGGGACGACAGTAACAGCAGGCACCCCAATAACAATTTCGGGTACTGCAGTGGACTCCGGTGGCGGAGTGATTGGAGCGGTTGAAGTCTCTTTGGACGGAGGAAAAACCTGGCACCCCGCAGCGGGCAGGGAGAATTGGAGCTACCAGGCGACTTTTGGGAATAGCGGCAGTTTGAATGTTTTGAGCCGTGCAGTGGACGACAGCGGCAATCTGGAAGTTCCCAGCGCGGGGATTACCGTTACGGCGGTTCCACAGACATGTCCGTGCACGATTTGGTCGAGCGCGACGGTGCCTGCGACCGTGGATGCCGGGTCGTACTCCCCGCTGGAGCTGGGAGTGCAGTTCAGGTCAGACAGCGACGGATTCGTTACAGGCGTACGATTCTACAAAGCTTCGACAAACACAGGAACACATGTCGGCCACCTCTGGAGCAGTTCGGGCGCGTTGCTAGCGACTGCTAGTTTCTCGAATGAGAGCGCTTCGGGATGGCAACAGGCAAACTTCCCGAGCTCCGTAGCCATCAAAGCGAACACTCTGTACGTAGCGTCTTATCAGACCAGCGTGGGGCATTTCAGCTTGGATCAGGGATACTTTGCGGCTTTTGGGGTGGACAATTCTCCTTTGCATGCCACAACGGATACGAGTGGATATGCGAATGGTTTGTACGCGTTCACCAGCACCGACGCTTTCCCCACAAATACGTATAACTCTTCGAATTATTGGGTAGATGTAGTTTTCGATTTCAATGCGAGCGCGAGTTCCCCGCTTGCGGTGAGCACGACATCGCTTCCAAATGGCACACAATTCGCGGCCTACAACCAGAGTCTTGCGGCTACTGGAGGGGCGGCTCCGTATTATTGGACTTTGCTTTCGGGCACGCTTCCTGCAGGTTTGAGTTTGTCCTCCAACGGACAAATCTCTGGCGCTCCAACTTCTATTGGAACCAGCAACTTTGTCGTGCAGGTTACCGACTCGAGTGTTCCTGCACAGAACGCGAATCAGGGATTGAGCATCGCTGTCGCCGGACAAACCGGCTCCTCAAACAACGCCGAGCTGAATGGCAATTACGCGTTTACGTTCAACGGCCTAAGTGGGAATGCGACCGTGTCTTCCACTTTTGCCGCAGTGGGAAGATTCACAGCGGACGGGGCGGGCAATCTTACGAACGGTGAGCTGGTTACCAACGGCTTAGGCGTCGCAGCCTCAAGCCCACAAACGTTCGCGGGGACCTATTCGATCGGTCTTGACCATCGCGGTGTGATGACCCTGAATTTTTCTGGCAGCTCGCTGAAGCTCGCCTTCGCTATGCTCGCTAATGGCAACGCCCGGTTCATCGAGTTTGACGCTTCCGGAGGGTCTGGAACGATCGGTTCGGGGACCATGGAAAAGGCTGACACTACGGCCTTCAGTACGGCAGGAATAAACGGCGATTATGCGTTTGGCGCCGCTGGCTTTGATAACGCAAATAATCGCGCCGCGATTGAGGGAAGGTTCACTTCGAATGGGACAGGTACTCTCACAAACGCCGCAGGAGACCTCAACGCTTACGGCGGCGATTATGCGATGAACTTTACGGCGGCGAACTATACGGTTTCAAATACCTCCACGGGGCGAGGCAGGATGAATCTTGCCTTCACGTTCGGCGGAATACCCGCGAGCTTGAATTTTGTCTTTTACGTCGTGAATTCCGGAAGATTTTTTGTAATCGAGAGTGACGTGGTGACGACGGCAACGCCATTGCTGAATGGAGTTGTGATGCAACAACAAATGCCGACGGGAGGTTTCAACAACTCTTTGCTGAACGGCAACTTGGTGATTTCTCTTACCGGACTTTCCTCGTGTGGCAACGGACCGACGCCCAAAACGGTTGTAGGATTGCTAACCGCCGACGGCAGCGGCGCTCTTTCGCTGACCTACGATGAAAATTACTGCAACACGGCCAATTCCATCTTCGCAGCGCCGGGGACGTACAGCATTGCCAGCAATGGGCGAGCCTCCATCACCGTCGGCGGCTACAACCTGGCCGCCTATTTAGTGGATTTGAATTACACCTTTCTTTTTGTCTCTGATTCCAATGTTTTGTTTGGCGTTGGCGAACCCCAGACTGCAACGTCATTCACCAATGCCTCGCTGAAAGGTCCGTACGCTGGCTATGCGACTAATCCGCTGAGTTTTGGAGCGACGGTTTTTTCCGGCGAGTTCGCAGCGAATGGCCTTGCTCCGACCGGCACTTTGAGTGGTACAGAGGATATTGGGGCTTCAAGCGGACCAAACCCAGGCGTGGGTTTCAACGCAACTTATTCTGTTTCGTCCTCACCCACAAATGGCCGGGGAACCATGACTGTCACTTCCGGTACCGGCGGCAATGTCGTCTTCTATATGATTTCTCCTTCAAAGTTTGTAGCGATTTCGCAGAACGATCGCAATCCTGCAGTTCTGGATTTCGAAGTATCCTCCTCTGCTTCCGCACCTGTGGCTCTCTCGTCGTTGACGGTGAACCCGACTAGTGTTGTCGGCGGAGTGCAATCGTCCACGGGGACAGTAACGTTGAGCACGGCAGCGCCCACAGGCGGCGCGACAGTCACACTCTCGAGCAGCAACACCTCAGTAGCCCGGACACCAGCCAGTGTGACGATTGCAGCCGGAGCAACCAGCGTGACGTTCGCGGTCACCACTGGCGCCGTCACTTCGTCAACCACCGTTACTATCTCCGGAACTTACAACGGCGTGACGAAATCGGCTTCGCTTACCGTCGCGCCCCTACCACTGCCGCCCCTCGGCGTCGCTTCGCTGACGCTAAACCCAACAAGAGTTACCGGTGGATTGCAGTCCTCGACAGGAACAGTAACGTTAACCCGGGCAGCACCAGCGGGCGGTGTGACAATCGTACTTTCCAGCAGCAACGGCGCGGCCAGCGTGCCTCCTAGTGTGTTCGTTCCCGCCGGAGCGAGCAGCGCATCCTTTCTGATCAAGACGGCCGTCGTTCTTCTCTCCACTACTTCAACGATCTCGGCTTCGTTGAACGGCACAAACCAGAGCGCGGCGCTTACCGTATCGTTGTAGCGGCAGGCGAGTGTTCGCAAGAATGGACAATTTCCAGGCGTTTGGGAGTCTCGAAGATCCTCGACTAGTTACTTGGCGAAAGTCTTGCCAAGGTGGTGGTGTCCCAGATTCGCATCTCCTGTTCGGCGTAGTCAGTTCGAGTTAACCTGGCAGTGAGGACGATTTCGCCTAGGGATTCTGCTGTTGCGAGAGGACTACCCCCTAGAACAAGCACCGGCCGAGGAATAGTCAGAATGCCTACTGGAAATGACCAAACGAACGTAGTGTCACGATAATCGTGTTAGGGCATCGAGGAAGAGGAACCAGTATTGGAACTAATAGGTAGTTGGATATCCAAACTTAACTGGACACAGAATATTGCATGCTACCGGGAAATGCCGCGTTCCAGATACGTTCCAGTTGCGGGCAATTTTGCCGTTTTGTGCGTTTTTGGCGGGTCGAGAAATCAATAACTTACGTGTTTTCAACCCCGTGAATATTCCGACTCCCTCCGCCTCCACCATTATAACTTACTTATATTGATAAGATTACAGTACTTTTTGTCTCTCTGAGCTCCAGATACGTTCCAATTTGGAGACGGGCTAGGCAGCTGCCGGCCGCGTTAGTTTGGTGCTAAGCACTGCAACACACAGTGGCCGGCGTCAACGCCGCAGGAAGGAGACTCGGTTGGTCCAGTCCCATTTCCCCGTCTCCTTTAACAGTCTTTTGAGTGCCCAAACCAGGCCACCGATATCCGTCAGGGAGATGGTCTTTTCGTCAACAAAAACGACGCCACCGTGCATTCGCTCTTCTTCCGCCCAGACTTTGAGCAACGGCGGAATCGTTCTTCGGTCATACATAACAAGCGTCAACCCTTGTGTGGCCGCTTCTTGCAGGCAAGCGGAGTCTTCTTGTCCGAGGAAGTTGCCGTTTTCCCATTCCACCATATAGCGAACTATTATGGTCCGATTGCGCCTGCGCAGACCATCGGCCACATCCGGCGAGATATGCTCGTCGAGAAGAAATTTGAGCACGTCAGTTTTTCGTCGCTTTCCTGGAAACGAAGTCGGCGGCCTGGGGCAACATACGCTTTAGAACCCCAAAATCCGTCGAATCATTCTCGGCCATGACCTCCTTGATCTCTTCCGGAAACGCTTTCGCATAATTGACGGCTGCATGAACTCTTACCTCTGGCCACCTGAGGTGTCGGGCCACAGCCGATGTGTCTGTTTTATAGCTGCGGACGAGCAGCATCACCTCCCACACCGCGAGCGTGCTCCCCTGAACGTAGGCTTGTCGGCCAGCGGGTGAATCGCGAAAGTCGATGAACGCAAATTCCGACCGCCTTAAGCCTTCCTCAACCAGACGCGCGCTCGCGTCGCTGGCAGTCCATCCATGCCGATTCGCCATGCGCTTAAGACGCTTTCCGCTCTCCAGCGGCAGACGCATGCTTATGACCATCGAATGGGTTGTCCTCAATGGCGATCTCCTGAATATGTAACTCTTGTAAGTATTGTAGCATGTTACCAGAATAGTTGTAGCATTTGCCACCCGACGGCGGGCGAGTGAAGCCGCATGAATGCCTCCGAAAAAACCTTCGGATCCCCCACGGTGAGCCAGAGCACAACCGGGCTATGCCTCAAACAAATGTGCGAAAACCTCTCGTGGCGCTCCTGCCTTGAGCGCACGTCTCTGCACTTCAGTAACTCCATCCATTCTTCTAACTACTAACGTTTCCAACAAATCGGGAATCTGCCTTTCGTTCAAAATCCTAATGCTTAGAGTAATTCCCCTTAGTCGAATTGGGTGATTCACCGGATTGAGTTTCTTTGCCAAAGGGCTATGTTGCGTGCAGGAGGTTAGCCCGCCTCCGTGGACAGGGCCCCACCTCCATAAATACCCCCGTACACCGAACAGCACTGACACGGAGGTGGGCCACTTCAAGATCACGAAGGTTCGAGTAAATGGACAACGCGCAGAGCACGGACATTCTGAGAACCGCGAAGAAGGCGGCCAAAGACGAGGCCAGAACCATTGTGCAGAAAGGGCGGGAACATGATTAATAATGTCCCGAGATTCGTTACGCAAGCGAGAGCTTCGCATCTGCTTGGCATCCCGGAGGCGGAACTCCGGCGCATTTCCGAAGAATCCGGATTGGGCCGCGTGGAACGCGCCGGAGACGAAGAAGAGACCTACTTCACCTATGAGGAATTGCGGCAGGTGTTGATGTTCGCAATGTCCCAGAAACAGACGAGACACTAATTTGCCGAGCGTCGGAGTTTGGATGCTCACTGGTTCTGAGCAGAGTGGATTGGCATTCCGGAGAGCCGTGGGCAGCGCGAGCTTAGGCGACGCGGCCTATAAAGGACTCTTGCCGACGCATTACACATTAATTCCTGCGGTCTTTCATCTCCCCCCAGCCAAGCATGACGGTACCGAAGGAGGTTTGGAAAGGAAGTGACCAAATGCCGATGCGATCTGGGCGCCTTGAGAAACGAACACGACTGGCGATCCCGGTGCGGATTTGCAGTCTCCAGGAGCAGGAGCCAACTGCGGCCGAGCGGACAATCACCGAAAATGTATGTTCCTTGGGCGTACGAGTTCTGGCGAGTCGCCCCCGAGAGTTAGATGAACGACTGCTGATTAATTCCGCGGATGGAGATTTGCAAACGCAGGGTCGCGTAATTTATTGCCAGCCGCTCGCAGACGGGCGATTTGCCATAGGATTGGAGTTTCCGAAAGAAACCACTAGGTGGATGAACAAAACGCTAGGCTTCGGAGATTGAGTGGGGGGCAGTGA
>Ga0137397_10003728_pt1 | contig 10638 bp, 8 predicted proteins | sample czorhiz116metaG_FD_106658 | JGI IMG/M metagenome (GOLD analysis project Ga0137397, IMG submission 106658) | Vadose zone soil microbial communities from Angelo Coast Range Reserve, California, USA - czorhiz1.16 metaG | ecosystem: Environmental > Terrestrial > Soil > Vadose zone | place: USA...
CGGCCGATCGCCATGACTTCGCCGACGCTCTTCATTTCGGTGCCGATGCGCGTCGGTGCGCCGTGGAATTTGCCGAGATCCCAGCGCGGAAACTTGCATACCAGGTAATCCAGCGCAGGTTCGAAGAACGCCGTCGTGCGGCGCGTGATGCCGTTGGGGATCTCGGTCAGCGCGTAGCCGAGCGCAAGCTTGGCTGCGACGTAGGCGAGAGGATAGCCGGTCGCCTTGCTGGCGAGCGCGCTCGAGCGGGAGAGCCGGGCGTTGACCTCGATGACGCGGTAGTCCATGCCGGCGGGGTCGAGCGCGAACTGGATATTACATTCCCCCACGATGCCCAGATGCCGGATCGTGCGGATCGCGACCGAGCGCAGCAGCTGATACTCCGCGTCGTTGAGCGTCTGGGACGGCGCGACGACGATGGAATCGCCGGTGTGTATGCCCATGGGATCGAAATTCTCCATGTTGCATACCGTCACGCAGTTGTCCCGAGCGTCCCGCACGACCTCGTACTCGATCTCTTTCCATCCCTCGAGGGATTCTTCGACGAGCACCTGCGTGACGCCTCCGGCGAACGCGCGCCGCAGCGCCGCTTCGATGTCCGAATCGAGCCGGACGAGGCCGCTGCCTTTCCCGCCCAGCGCGTACCCGCCGCGCAGCATGAGCGGCAACCCGATTTCCCGGATTGCGCTCCGCGCCGACTCGAGGGTATGACACGCCCGGCTGCGGGCGGTCTTGACGCCGATCTCGGCCAAGCGTCCGACGAACAGGCTGCGGTCCTCCGTATCGCGGATCGCCTCGATGGGCGTGCCGAGCACCTGGATACCGTGCTTCGCAAGAACGCCCGAATCGTGCAAGGCGAGGCCGCAGTTCAGCGCGGTCTGGCCGCCGAACGAGAGCGCGATCGCGTCCACGCCCTCCTTGACGATGACTTTCTCGACGAACTCCGGGGTCACGGCGACGAGATAGATCCGGTCGGCGAGCTCCCGGCTCGTCTGGATGGTCGCGATGTTCGGATTGACCAGCACGGTGGCGATCCCTTCCTCGCGCAAAGCCTTGATCGCCTGGGAGCCTGAATAATCGAACTCGCCGGCCTGTCCGATCTGGAGCGCGCCCGAGCCGAGCACCATGACGCGGCGCGGCTTCCTCGGAAGATAGACGCCGAACACGTCAGCCCTGCGCCATGGCTTCGACCAGTCGCAGGAAGTCGTCGAACAGGAATTCGGTGTCCTGGGGGCCCGGGTGTGCCTCCGGGTGGAACTGGATGCTGAAGTAGGGGCGGTGCCGGGAGCGAATGCCTTCGTTGGTGCCGTCGTTGATGTTCACGAACCAGGCTTCCCAGTCCTTGGGCAGTGACTGGTCGCTCACCGCGTAGCCGTGATTCTGGCTCGTAATGTAGCAGCGGCGGGTCAGGAGATCCTGGACGGGTTGATTGACGCCGCGGTGCCCGTACGGGAGCTTGTAGGTATCGGCCCCGGCTGCCAGCGCCAGGATCTGGTTGCCCAGACACACCCCGAAGATCGGCTTGCGGTAGCCGTCGAGCAGCGAGCGGACCTGACCGATGAGCGGGGCCAGATCCTTGGGGTCGCCGGGACCGTTACCGATCAGAATTCCGTCCGCCTCCTCGGCCAGCTGCACGAGGTCGGCATGCCACGGCGCCCGGAGCACGGACACGCCGCGCGCGAGAAGCGAGCGCACGATGTTGTCCTTGGCGCCGGCGTCCACCACGAGCACCGTGTGCTTTCCGTCCCCGTAGCGAACCGGTTCGCGCGGCGCGACGGTCCGGAAGACCTCCTCGCGCATGTCCACCTCGCTGGCGTGCTTCCGGGCGTCGTCTTCGCTCATGGACGACGGGACCAGCCAGCCTTGCATGGTGCCGTGCTCGCGCAGTCGCCGGGTAAGCAACCGGGTATCGACGCCCGTCAGGGCCGGTATGCCTTCGGCCGAGAGCCATTCGTGCAAGGACCGCCTCGCCGCGTGATGGCTGTACGCCTCGACGTAGTTCTGGACCACCAGGCCCTGGACTTGGATACGCCCCGATTCGTACGGCCCGTCCAGGCTTCCGGGCCTGCGTGGCTCCGGTACGCCGTAGTTGCCCACGAGCGGGTAGGTAAGGACCAGAATCTGGCCGCAGTAGGAGGGATCGGTGAGGGCTTCCACGTATCCGGCCATGGCGGTATTGAAGACGACCTCGCCTCGAACCGGCCTGGTCGCTCCGAATCCGAAACCCTGCACCTGCGTCCCGTCGTCGAGTGTCAACCTGACCGTCGCCGCGCGAGCAGCGTCCGGACGCACCGCCAGGTTTTCCAGCCGATCCGGACCGTTCATTGCAGACCGCATCTCAAAGGACCCCTGGGACGACGGGAATCAATCGAGCTCGAACGCGTGCTGATAGTCGAGCTTGAGCGCGGGGTTCTGCTGCTCCTTCTGAAGCACGCAATTGCCGATCACCAGAGTCTCGATCTCGCTGCCCATGAAACAGCGGAACGCGTCCTCCGGAGTGCACACGATCGGTTCGCCGCGCACGTTGAAGCTGGTGTTGACCAGCACCGGGCAACCGGTGCGCTGCTTGAACGCTTCGAGCAGGGCGTGGAACTGGGGATTGGTCTCGCGGTGCACGGTCTGGACGCGCGCCGAATAGTCCACGTGGGTCACCGCCGGGATGTCGGACCGCGGCACGTTGAGCTTGTCGATTCCGAACAGTTTCTCTTCCTCCGGTGTCATCGACCGCCGCCGTTCCGGCCGCACACCGGCGACCAGCAGCATGTAGGGCGAATCGTGTTCCAGCTCGAACCAGTTTGCGACATCTTCGCGCAAGACCGCGGGCGCGAACGGGCGGAAAGATTCGCGGTACTTCACCTTGAGGTTGAGCATCTTCTGCATGCCAGGCGATCGGGGGTCGCCCAGGATGGACCGTGCCCCGAGGGAGCGCGGCCCGAACTCCATGCGCCCCTGGAACCAGCCCAGCGCCTTCTGCGCAACGAGAGCGTCGGCCGCGTGCGCAATGACTCCGGCGTCGTCCACGATGCTGAACTTGGCACCCGCCTCCGAAAGGCGCTGCTCGATCTCGCGTTGCCCGAACTTCGGCCCGAGGTATGCGCCGCGCATGCCGTCGAGCCCGCCGTTCAGGCGACGTGCTTGCCCTTTGAAGACGTGATATGCACACAGCGCCGCGCCCACCGAGCCCCCCGCATCGCCCGCCGCCGGCTGGATCCAGATGCTGTCGAATTTGCCGTCGCGCAGTATCTTGCCGTTCGCGACACAATTGAGCGCGACGCCGCCCGCAAGACACAGGTTGCGCTCGCCCGTTTCGCGCGCAACCGCACGCGTCATGCGCAACATGATCTCCTCGGTGACCTTCTGGACCGACGCGGCGATGTCCATATGGAACGCCGTCAGGAGCTGCTCCGGGGTGCGCGGCGGCTGGCCGAACAGGCGGTCGAACCGGCTGTTCGTCATGGTGAGCCCGACGCAGTAGTTGAAGTAATCCAGGTTCAGCCTGAAAGAGCCGTCGGCCTTGAGGTCGACCAGCTTGTCCAGAATCACCCCCGCATAGCGCGGCTCTCCGTACGGCGCCAGCCCCATCAGCTTGTACTCGCCCGAGTTGACCTTGAACCCGACGTAGTAGGTGAACGCGGAATAGAGCAGGCCGAGCGAATGCGGGAAATGGATTTCCTTGATAACCTCGAGCCGGTTTTCGCGCCCCAGCGCAAGCGAGCTCGTCGCCCACTCCCCGACGCCGTCCAAAGTCAGAACCGCGGCCGAGGTGTACGGCGACGGAAAATAGGCGCTCGCAGCATGGCTGAGGTGGTGCTCGCTGAATACCAGGCGCTCGTCCCAGTCGAAATCGGGCCGGTGCTGCTCCAGCTGCTTCTGCAGCAGATCCTTCAGGAACAGCTTCTCCCGCAGCCAGATCGGGATCGCCATCTGGAAGGAGCGGAAGCCGCGAGGCGCAAATGCCAGATAGGTCTCCCGCAAGCGCTCGAACTTGAGTAGAGGTTTGTCGTAGAAGGCGACGAGGTCGACCTGGTCGAGGCCGATCCCGGCCTCGGACAGACAGTAGTCGAGCGCATGACCCGGGAAGCGCGAGTCGTGCTTCTTGCGCGTGAACCGCTCTTCCTGAGCCGCGGCGACGATCTCACCGTCGCAGACCAGTGCCGCCGCGGAGTCGTGGTAGAACGCCGAGATGCCTACAACCCGCATCGCATCCCCTCCCTCAGAACAGGGTGTATATGAACGGCGCCACGGCCGAGCCCTGCGCGAGCACGATCAGGCCGCCCAGGATCACCATCACCAGCAGAATTGGAATGAGCCAGTATTTCTTGCGCGTGCGCATATAGGCCCACAGTTCCCTTAGAAACGACATGACTCCCTCCTAGAATTGATGGTTCAGGCTGTCCGGTTTCGGTCCGGGCGGCTCGCGCTTGATCCAGTAGCTCGCGTCCGACTCACTGCGCCGCAATCGCAGGCTGTCCTTGCCGAGCATGCGCATGAGCGCCCCCAGGGGCGTCACGACGAGATAGAAAAGGATCGCGAGGGCGATCGGGCTGATGATCCGGTTGAGCAGCAGCCCGAAGCGCAACCACAGCCGGTTCGGCAGCGCGAGCAATTTCGGAACCGCCAGCGTCACGAGCGCGAACGCGGCGGCGACGACCAGCGACCACCAGCGCACTGCTCCGCCGGAGAGGAGCGGCCACACCGCGATGACCAGGAAGACCGCGGTGAACACCCAGCCGAAGCTGCGATTGCTGGACGCCTCTACTTCGTGGGTTCTGGAGAAATCCTCGTGGGTGGGCATCAGGTTCCAGTAGTCAAGTGCAACACGTTGAAGTCAGCACGAAATGCTGGTCATTATGCCGCAAACGGAGGGCCCAACGGGACCGTCTGCAAGGTTGGCCGCCATGCAGGTCTTTCCGCGATACTGGCATGCGCACCGATTGGCGACGCCCGCTATCCAACGAGGATCTCCGCCGGCGCCGGGTGGCTGAGAAACGCCGTGGGGCTCGCGGTGAGGCCATAGGCGCCCGACTGGAACACGGCGATAAGGTCACCGACCTCGGCCTCCGCCATTTCCATTCCGTCGGCTAGCAGATCGAGCGGCGTGCATAGCGGGCCCACCACACTCACCAATTCGCGCTTGCTGCCGACCACGCGGTTACCCACCACGACCGGATAGTTCTTCCGTACGACCTGGCCGAAATTACCGGACGCCGCCAGATGGTGATGGAGGCCCCCGTCGGTGATCAGGAATACGCGGCCTCGCGAGATCTTGCGGTCGATGACGCGGCAGACATAGATGCCCGCTTCGCCGACCAGATAGCGCCCCAGTTCGATCACGACTCTCGCCTGCGGCAGGCGTCGCGCCATCCCGTCCAGCAGCCGCGCGAGGTTGGCGCCTACCGCCGCGATGTCGAGTGGACGCTCGCCGGGAAAGTACGGGATGCCGAAGCCGCCGCCGATATTGAGGAAGCGCACGGGCGCGGGGGAGTGCGCGGCGAGCCTGACCGCCAACTCGATCGTCTTCTCCTGCGCCTCCGTGATCGCTTCGGCGCGCAGGTTCTGGGAACCGCTGAAAATGTGGAAGCCATGAAAGTCGAGTCCGAGCTGGCCGATCCGCGCGAGCATTGCGGGCACGCGCTCTGCGTCCACGCCGAATTGCTTTGGACCTCCACCCATTTTCATCCCCGAGCTTTTCAGCTCGAAATCGGGGTTGACCCGCACCGCTACGCGCGGACGCGCACTGCGGTTCCGGCCCAGCGCCGCGATGCGCTCCATTTCGCGCTCCGACTCGAGGTTGACGATGATGCCGGCGGCTACCGCCTCCGCCAACTCCGCGTCGGTCTTGCCGGGACCCGCGAAACTGATCCTCCCGGGATTCATTCCGGAAGCCAAAGCGATCCTCAGCTCGCCGGCGGAAGCCACATCCAGGCCGTCCATGAGCGCCGCCAGATGCCGCACGACCTCTGCCATCGGATTTGCCTTGATGGCGTAGTGCAGGTGCACGGCTACCGGCAGGTGCTTGCGCAGCAGTTCGACCCGCTGCGTGATCAGGCTTCGGTCATAGGCATAAAAGGGCGTCCGGCCGACGCGGCGTGCGAGTTCCGTGAGGGGAACCCCATTGACCTGGAGGGCGTCGTTGACCACTGGGAATTGGGTCATCGGCGCGTGTGTGGGTCTTGCGTTGCTCATCGGTCAATTCATAGGAGATGAGGGGAATAATACATAGCAAGATTGATACCAAGGGGCCGCCGTCGGTACAAGCGGGCCAGCGCCGAGCCCATTCCTGCCGCAGGCTGGACCGGCATTTTCCGCGTCTAGCTTCCCCGGTCCGCCTCGAACAAGTCCTGCATGTCGTGCGCCAGCAGCTTGCGGTCGATCTTGCCGTTGAGATTTCGCGGCAGGCTCCCCTCGCGCACCGTCACGCGCGCCGGCACCATGAATGCGGGCAGCTGTTGCCGGCATTGAGCGAGAAGCTTATCGGTGTCGAGCTGCACGCCATCGCGGGCCGTCGCGACCACGACGATCGCCTGCCCGAGCACCGGGTGCGGAATGCCGAGCGCCGCGGCCTCGCCGACAAGCCCGGTCGCGTAGATCACCTCCTCGACTTCCGTGGGGCTCACTCGATAACCCGAGGTCTTGATCATTTCGTCGCGGCGGCTGATGAAGTAGAGAAATCCCTCCTCGTCCGTCCGCACCGTGTCGCCCGACCATACCGCGATCTCCGGCATGACCAGCCCCCCGGGTTGACCCGGAGCCGGCTTGAAGCGCTCCGCAGTCTTCTCCGGATCGTTCCAGTAACCGAGCGACACCAGCGCGCCGCGATGCACGAGTTCGCCCGGCTCGCCTGGCGCGCAGGGCGTGCCATCCTCGCGCACCACCAGCACTTCGGCGTTCGGAATCGCTTTGCCGATCGAATCGGGCCGACGATCGAGTTCCGCAGGGGGCAGGTAGGTGGAGCGGAACGACTCGGTCAGGCCATACATCAAGAATGCCAGCGTCTGTGGTAGAGCCGCCCGGAGCGCATCGAGAGTCGCTTTTGGCATTCGGCCGCCGGTGTTAGCGATATAGCGCAAGCTGCCGCGCGCGGCTTCCGGCCACTGGAGTTGCGCGAGCTGAATCCACAGCGGCGGCACGGCAGTCAGTCCCGTGATTCGGTCCTTCTCGACTGCGTTGATAATGTCCCGCGGCACGAGATAATTGATGAGCGTGACGCTGGCGCCGACATGAAACGCAGTGGTGAGCTGGCTGAAGCCGGCGTCGAAACTCAACGGGAGCACGGACAGTATTCGGTCGCTCTCGCGATTTTCGAGATACTGCGCCACGCTCCACGCGCCAGCGACCATGTTGCGGTGAGACAGCACCACCCCTTTGGGTTTACCGGTGCTGCCCGAGGTGTAAAGAATCGCCGCCATGTCGGTGTCGATCACCCTGTGCGCCCAGGCCTTGCCGGAGCCGGACAGCGTGTCTTCCCAAGTTACGATATCCAGGCCCTCAACGGCTTCGGCTTTGCCGCCGACAACGATCACCGCGTGCAGATCGTGACAGTCATGCAGGGTGGGTGCGAGGAGTCTGAGCCTCTCGACGGAGGTGACCAGGATGCGGACGTTGCAATCCTTGAGAATGTACGCGACCTGGTCGGGTTTGAGCAGCGGGTTGACCGGTACGAACACTCCGCCCGCGGCAGAGGCACCGAATATCGCAGCTACCGTTTCCAGACGCTTTTCGAGATAGATCGCGACGCGCTCCGAGCGACCCAATTCCAGGCGCAGCAGTCCCGCCGCACAATCTAGCACCTGTGCCGAGAGCGCCCCGTAGTCATGACGTACGCTCTGATAGGTCAGAGCATTCCGACGGGGGTTCTTTGCCGCATTTTGGAGCAGCAGATCGTGAATCAAATCGGGCATGGATGCTGAGATTCTAGAGCCGGATCTTTGGTCTCTCGGTCTTCGAGTCAGCGTTCATCCGCAGCCATCTGGAGCTTGCCATGGCGTTGAGTGGTTTCGAGATTGGCGTCAACTTTCCAGATACACGAGCACGATCCATGAGCCAAGGATCAACCAAGCCGAACCCAGGGCCAGCCTAACGGCAAACTGGAATCTTCGCATTAGTTTTCGAACAAGAAACCAGGCCATCTCCTGGACGGCAAGAATGGCAAGGAGGAGGTACGTAATCTTGAGTCGGAAGGGATACAAATCCTTGTACCTCTTGTCGGACCGCACCTCGACCGCCTCGAACGCCGACCTAATGCTTGCCCTCTCCGCGGAAACGTCAGGCGCGCCGGCCAATTTGACGCGAATAGTATGCTGTCCCCCGGCGCCCTCCTGCGCGAGGACTTCACCATCAATGCGCTGGAGGACGACATTCCCGCGATGCATCGGAATGGTCAGCTTCCAGCGGTCGCCGTTCACCCATTCCAGCATTCGCGGTCGCGCGGAAACTGCGCCGGCGCCGCCTCGCCTCTCCGGCACCCACAGCGCCACCGCCCAGGAGTTCCCCGACGGTTGCTCGATCCTGAAAGCGGTCGCGGGCGTTGGTGTCCGCTCCCTAACCACCCATCCCGCAAAAGGCTGCCGGCTTCCGCTGAGGGTCTTGATTTCGGTCCCCTCGGACGCCAGGAAATGGGCCGACATCGCCGCGCCACTGCTTCGCGAACCTAGGCGAAATGCGTTCTGAAAGGGCTCCTGGACGACGGCGAGCGAGGGGTCCACGGTCCATAGGGTAATGCTTCTTCTTGGTGTCTCGTCCTGTGTGAGGTCGAGCACCAGCCAAAGCTCGGAGCCGAATTGCACGAGCTGTCGCCGCGCTGCATAACCGGCGGGACCGCGCCGGCGAAGGTCAAGGACGGTCAGCCGGCCGTTGTCCGCGTACCCGAGGAGCTCGGTCGTCCTGGAGCTCTTCGCGGATTCACCCGACAAATGCGGCGCATTCGATCCTTCCCACCCTTCGGCGTGTGCTCGGCCCCAATCCTCGTACGGCCAGTAGCCGGAGTTCGTAACCCACGTTTGCCCGCCACTCCACAATATGAGACTCATCTCATCGGCGAGCTTGTGCCCGTGGCCCGGGAAGTTCGCCCATGTCACGACGGTTTGCGAGAGATCACGCACATCCGGCCATTTCTCGAGACCTCTCCACCAGACCGCGTGACCGGCTATGGGGAACACGCCGAACGACTTGCCAGGACGCAGATCTCGAGCAGGCAGCAGCGGGCCGGCACGCCCCGTTCCATCGATCGCCGTCACCCGGGTGACGCTTACCTCGTCGTCGGTATCCCCGTACATCGGTAGGGTACCGTCCGGACGCCGCAGCTGACTGTAGTACGCTTGGGACTTCGAGTACTTGTCGGCCCAGTCGGAGGGTATCGGGCGACCCAGCAGCGTCAGGAATCGCAGGCTCATGCCGAGCAAATACATTCCCGTCTCGTGGTAGCCCGCCGAGTGTTCCAGGACGACGCCTTCCACGTTCACGAAATATCCCATTTGCGCGGCAAGACGACCAAGCGCCGTTTCACACCAGCCGAGCGCACCCGGGACCGCGGGAAACGCCACGCACAGGTGCAGCAGCCCCAAATTCTGCATGACGCCGTGGTTGGTCCGAAACGTGTAATGGGAGGGCTTCGCCAGCAATTGGCCGCTCCGGGCCAGAAGCTTCAGCACGCTCCTGGCGACGCCGAGGTCGAAATCGGGCCGCGTCCGATAAAGGCGCCAGAACCTGATCAAGACAGGGATTCGTGCAGCAGTCGAATGATCATCCCAGAGAAACCCCTCCGGCAGCCACGCTGCGCTCTCGTGCTCGGCGAACGCAGCAATGGCCTCTCTCGTCATGGTGAAGAATTCCTCCCTGCCCGTGACCCCGTACGCGTCCAGCAGGATTTCGGGGACAATCAGGCTGGCGAACTCCAAGGGTACGGGTGTCGCGCTCAGGTCTGCGGCGCTAAATGGCACGGTGAATTTCCAGGGAGTACGGTTCGGAAGCCTGAATTCGCCCTTGAGCAGATATTCGGCGGCGGTAATCAGTTCGCGATCACTGACGAATGCCGCCGGACGTCTCAGCCGCATGTTCTCCAACTCCTGAAGAACCGAATCAGCCGGTGTGGTACGGGATTGGCTGATAACATTGTCCGCGATCCGGACGCCCGGAACGTAATAGTGTGAAAACTCCGGGACCCAAATCGAGGACAAGACGAACACCGGTATCAAATACCAAAGCGCGCTCTTATATCGTGAAAGCATCTTCAATCATCCTGCTTGCTTCTGGCGCGTTTGGCGTACGTACCGCACATTCAAGTATCAATTCGTGCAAAATGCGGGCCATTGGCTCTACACCTGTGCCGATGTCCCAAGGGCGGAATGTTACTTAAGTTTGGCGCGATCTGCTATCGGGACTTTCTGGAATCTATCGCCGCGGTCGGGTCCTTAACTCGAAGAGAGCGGCTCAATGGGATTGATCTGAAGGCCTGTCTGGCGTTTGCCGCACGTGTGGATGCGTTGCGCCTCTATAGCATAGAATACACACACCGTTAACGTAATCGGGGCAATCATTGACAACCGTCAGCGAGGTGAGAAAGGTGCTCGCCGATGTACTGCAGGTCGGTTCCCGCGCCGAGAAATGGGATAGCTCGACTTCTCTGCTGGGCAGCGTTCC
>Ga0137397_10003731_pt1 | contig 10634 bp, 4 predicted proteins | sample czorhiz116metaG_FD_106658 | JGI IMG/M metagenome (GOLD analysis project Ga0137397, IMG submission 106658) | Vadose zone soil microbial communities from Angelo Coast Range Reserve, California, USA - czorhiz1.16 metaG | ecosystem: Environmental > Terrestrial > Soil > Vadose zone | place: USA...
GCAGTCATGATCACCTCTGGGCTGCGCTGTGCCAATGCTTGCTTCGGCAACAGAGCGGTGACTGATTCAAGGAGTCGTGTGTGCGGTCAATTACCGCTTTCGTCGTAACCGAGAGGCCGATGCGCGAGCGGACTCCTTGTGATCTGGAACGCTCGGCAGCTTCTCGGGCAGATCCAACTTGTCATTAATAAGCACGTCCATACACACGCCTGCGACCTCCGCATACTTCAAAAGGATGGGGAGCGGTGGCTCACGCGTGCCAAGTTCATAACCGGAGATGCTGGCTTGAAAGAGTTCTTCGCGCAGGCCCAGGCGGCGGATTATCTGATTCTGTGAGAGTCCAAGAGACGTGCGGATCTGGAGAAGTTTTTCTGTCAGACGAGCTGGCTTTGCTCGTGGGCTTTTTCCCATCAGGATTGTCCTCCTGATGGCAATGAAGCCTTTTTGCGAGATCGACCGCTAAAACGAATTCGTTTTAGCTTGGCCTCATGTTCTGTTGCCGCCGGGAAGTCATACGATTTTGACTCCCTCGCGGCACTCATCAGTTGTGATGTTGTGCCGCCTCACGCATGGGCCAAGCAAGCGATCAATTGTCTATCAACAGTATGGCTCTCTTCACGTGAGATGCCAAATGAAACGGCAATTGTCATCGCGGGGCGAGTGGCGAGTTGCCGGCAATAGCAAGCACGGGGACAGCAAGCATGTTGACGATTTAGCCCACAACATAACGAACCCTGTCAATAAGTCGTCAACGCAAATTGAGGTTTTTGAGCGGCTTCTGAGACACCGAAAATCCTCGGTTGGCGATTGTTCAATGTGCGAAATTTCTCGATTTCCTTCAGTTGCGGTTTTTTGACCTCTCATTTGAGAAACGCATTTTTATCTCGTGATATCCAACTTTCTCCAGTCGCCTAGCTGAATGAAGCTGGCCCAGTAGTACGGATGGCTGCGGTCACTACTTTTGAGCATGTTGAGTTGCGCATTACGCAGAGCTTCTCCACGTCCTTCGCCTCTTTGCAAGCGGGTGTAGTAATTAACCATCAGGTCGCGTGTTGCCACGTCGTCAACTTGCCACAAACTTGTGACCTGGCTCGCAGCGCCGGCTATTACCAATGCCCTACGAAGACCATATACACCTTCTCCATCCTCAACGTCGCCGAGGCCAGTGTCACATGCTGAAAACACGACGAGCTTGGTACCCCATAGATCGAGGCCTGCGACCTCCAAGGCCGTCAATATGCCATCGCCACCTTCACCATCCTCAAGCTGACTGGCGCCAGCTAGAACGATTCCTGAGCGGAGCAAAGGGTTCTGAATAGGTGGAGCTGACTGCGTCGTATCCTCCCTTACCAGTTGACGACTCGCGTTGATGACCGGTTCCTTCTGGTCTGAAAGAAAGAAGCCGTGCGTAGCAACATGAAGAATCAGCGGTGCTCTCACCTGCTTTAGGGCTGATTCTGTTGCTTGTCTGCCAGTCAGAACTTTTGAGCTAGGCATAATTGCATGAATCGCGTCAGCTTCTTGGGCGGTCCTTGGGAGTGGGGCATAACTAACTTTGGTGAAGTCAACTGAGCGAGGTGTTGAACCGATGTGCGACTGCGAAGTACTCTGGTTCCTGTCCAGATTGAAGAGTGGATCAGCAATAATTACAGCGTCCTGCCTGTTGGGGGCCGTCTCTTTCAGACGCAACAGATCACGCCCACTGGTCAGATATGTAAAGGTATAGCTCTCGATCAAATAATTGTTCTTTTCATCCACCAGAGCTTCAAATGGTACTAGGTTCAGCATACCATCTGGCGAAATCAAGACGTGGTGAATGGTTCCAAGAAGCCCCCGAATTGGCCTCATTACTCTCTCGTCCAACTGTCGAGCAATCTGCTTATGGTCATTGCCAGTACTGTCTTTCAACGCATCGCGCCAGCGCGATATGGTAGCGTGAATGACTGCCGCGTCGCCCAGTTCCGCGGATTTAATTGTGCCGTCATTGGTGAGCACATATGCGACATAGTGAGGTGGCCCAAAAGAGTGAAGCTTGGCGTCGTAAGGCTGGTACAAAGCGATTTCCACCAATGCCGCGGCATCTGGAATCGCTTCGCTAACGCGACTAAGCGACGGCCGTTGTATGTGGATTCGGAACTCGGAGCTTCTGGCGCTAACGTCTGCCTCCAGACGCCCTGCTTCGTCTTCAAGTCTCGCAACTTCAGCCGTTTCCTCATTCGATAATTGTCGGCCGGATTGCCTGAAGATGAGAGCAGCAAGGCGAGAGCGAGCGGCCACCAATCGGTCAAGCAACAAGCGATTCTCCGCAGTCAAGTGATCTCGCAGCGTAGTCATGCTCTCACTGATTGCGTCGAGCGCACGACCCTTTCTCTCCAAGATAACCGTTAAGGCCATGATAGCTGCGACCTGCTCCATCGGAGCCGCCTTGATGTGAAGCGATATCGTGAAATCCGTATTTGTTGAGAGTTGCCTCAGGTACAGGTGCTTCTGCTCTTCAGATCCGCTCGTCAAGATCAGGTTGATATTGTGTTCAAGAATCTCATCATGACGCCGTGTGTAGTCCAAGCATCTCTTTATGTCACTGCGTGCCAGGGAGAGTGTTGCTAGATTGAAAAGACTTTCGGCAACGTCTAAGTGGTTTGGCCCAAAGGCTTGTTCCCGGATTGAGAGAGCACGCTGAAGGATGCGCTCCGCTTGGTCATAGTCGCCAGTTTGAATCTTAAGTCGTCCGTAGTTGTCGAGGATTGTCGCAATAAGGGCGTGCTGTGGGCCGAGTGCTTTTTCTGCGATGTCGATCGCGCGCTCGTAAAGCGGTCGCGCAAGTTCCATCTGCCCTCTATTGTGATAAAAATATGCGAGGTCATTTAGTGCAATCGCTACAGTGCGGCTGTCTGGCCCATAAGCCTTTTCGAAGAGAAGTATCGCGGTTTTATAGGACCTCTCAGCATCAGAATAGCGGCCTAACAAAGCCAGCCAATACGCGATTCTATTAAGGTCAAACGCCGTCGCGGCGGTCTGGTTAATGCCAACACCCATTTTCTTCAAGTGTTTCTCATAAGTTCCCGCTGCTCTGAGGTAGAGATCTACGGCGCGCACGGAGTCACCCTTTGATAAATAAAGTTCGGCAAGGGATTGCAATGACTCGGTGATTTCTGGATCTTCAGCGTTTAATGTTTTCTGTCTAATAGTTAGAGCTTCTTGATACAGCCGCTCGGCTTGAACGTAGTCACCTGTCTTGAAATATAGACCCGCAAGACTGTGAACAACGTTCGCGACTTCAGGAGTTTCTGGACCCCGTTTTTCAAGGATTGAACGCGCGTCAACCCAGAGCGACTCCGCCTTGGCGTAATCGCCCATTCCCAAATACAGATTAGCTATTGATGAGAGTGTATCGGCTACCTCACGGCTCTGGGGTCCCAGAGCTTCTCGATTGATTGCTAATTCTCGGTTATATAGCCTTTCCGCCGCTGAGTAATCGCCCTCACCTTGCCTTTGCCCAGCAAGGTAATGCAGTGACACCGCGATCAATGGGTTTTTGGGTCCGAAGATCTTTTGCCGTATGGCAAGAGAACGCTCAAAAGCTGAATCAGCTTGTTTGTTAGCTCCTTGTTCTCTATACACTACGCCCAAAATTTGCAGTACGTCAGCGACTTCTGGAGCCTCGAGCCCCAGAGTGGCCTCTCTTATTAACAATATACGTTGCAAGGATTCCTGGGCGCGCGCGAAATCTTTGGTTTCCATGTACACCCTGGTTAAGTAGACAAGTACGCCCGCGACACTTGGGCTTTGCTGACCCACTGCCTTTTCGGCAACCGTTACGGCGCGAAGGTAGAATAGTTTCGCTGCTACATAGTCTTGCTTCGCGTACTTAAGATCCCCAAGCAGCTTGAGCGAAGCGGCTACGGAAATGTGAGACTCTCCCAACTTACTCTCAGCAATGGCCAAGGCGCGCTCGACAAAGGCTATGGCTCCGTCGAGATCGTTTTTGGCTTGGAGTTCTTGTGCCTGTTGTAGCAACTGGACGACTGTTTTATCGGCATCTGAGATCTCTTGCTTTTGCTGCTCCTTAGCCCCAATACCCACGAGCGGAATGAGTGTCAGCGTCAGAACCAAGAGAATCGCTTTTCTTAGATGGCCAATCGTTTTCATGCTTTTGAGAGGGCAATATTGCAAATTAAGGGACGACGGCACATCAAAATCTTCCCGATACAGACGTCCGTTTCATAGACGCGCTCGGCCAAGAACGAGGTTCACGCTGCGCCATCGGATACCATTCAAGTGGACCTTATGCGAACCTCAGACTGGGCTTGCTGGATTTGATAAGTCGATTCCGCATAACCTTGTAAGTGCGATATTCGGCCCGGATTTCAAGTTTCAATATCTAATTGGAGCGAAGGCAGCACTAAATCGCAATTCAGCGTTTTTTCTACTTGGCCAAACTTCGCCTTATTGTCTCGGGCAAGATACCTCACCTTTGAGGCGAAGGGGTTCCTTCGCCGGGATCTATTCTTCTCCAGTCTCCCAATTGAATGAAACTGGCCCAGTAGTACGGATGGCTGCGGTCAGTACTTTTGAGCATATCGAGTTGGGCATTGCGCAGAGCCTCGCCGCGTCCTTCACCCTTTTGTAATCGCGTGTAGTAATCGATCATTAGGTCACGCGTTGCCGTATCGCTTACAGACCACAGACTCATCACCTGACTTTCAGCCCCAGCGATCACGAGTGCCCTTCGCAAACCATAAACGCCATCTCCAACTCTTATCTCGCCGACGCCGGTTTCACATGCGGAAAGTACGACCAGTTTGGTGCCCCAGAGATCCAGTCCTGACGCTTCAAGTGCCGTCAAAATACCGTTATCGTCTGCGGCCGATCGCCAGTTATTCGCGCCCGCGAGAGCCAAACCGGACCGAAGGAGTGGATTTGATATTGTCGGCCCTTGTTGGATGGAACCAGATTCCTTAACCAGCTGGCGGCTTAGCCTTCCGAGTCCCGGTTGCTGTATCTGATCCGCAAGAAAGAATCCATGAGTAGCGATATGAACGATGCTGGGCCCCCTGACTTGTTTGAGCGCGGTCTTTGTTGCCAGGGAACCTGTAAGCAGGGTCGCGCCTTTCAGCACAGTGTTCAGAGCGCGCACTTCCTCGCCTGTTCCGGGCAAGGGGCGGAAGCTGCCAGTCGACAACCCGAGACCTCGGCTACCGGCGTTTGGTTCTTGAGATGGGCTCTTACTCAAAATCGCATCGTATTGAGGGTCCCCGATCACGAGTGGCGCCTGTCTGCTAGAAGCAGTCACCTGCATCCGCAATAGGTCTCGACCACTCGTAAGGTATGTCAATGAAAAGTTCTCAACCAGATAGTGGTCTTTATCGTCAACGAGGGTGCCAAAAGGAATGAGACTCAACTCTCCATCGGTAGAGAGAAGTAGCCGATGCGCGCTGCCAATCAATCTCACCATGGGACGCATAAGCTTGTCATAGAGCCTTCGTGCGGTAACTTTCACATCTGTCCTGGTAGGATCTTGGAGCGCAGTACGGAGCCTATTGACATCGGTGTCAATGGATCGAGCCTCGCCGAGATCAACCCAACTGAGCACACCCTCGTGCGTGAGCCCGTACGCCGCGTACTTCGGCGCGCCCCACATTTCTTTATTGGTCCGGTAGCTTGGGTTGAACGGTTGATAGGACACAATCTCAATCAAAACCGCATCCGACGGTATGGCTGATTGTACCTGCTCGATTGTCACTGGGTTGATCGCTGCGCGAAATTCCGCGCTACGGGACGTTATGCGGGACTCAATTCGGTCTGCCTCGGATTGAGCGCTCGATAAGTTGGCTCCGTACGTTTCTCGCGACGTATTGCCTGGTCCATTGAGGCTAAGATTAGCTACCCGAGAGCGAGCGCTGGCCAGTTGTTGTAACAGATTTGAGTCTTCTGGTCCGAGATGGCGGCGAAGAATCTGGATGCTGTCACTAACGGCGTCTAAGACGCGACCCTTTCTGCGCAGGATAGTCGTTAGCGCAAGACGCGCGGCTTGAATGTCATTTGGAGCGAACTGCATATGAAGAGCGACAGCTCCCTTGGTCTCGAACCCAATTTCGTCCATTGCCATATAGGCGCGCTTCTGCTCATCTGTACCGGTGGAATTCGTGAGGATGCTATTGATGGTCCCTTCGCTGATTTCAGTTCCTCGAGTGAGAGTAGAAACCGCTTTTGGGATGTCTCCTTTGGCTCCGTAAAAATACGCAATGCTCAAAAGGGTTCCAGCCAACTCGGGATTGTTTGCGCCATTAGCCCTCTCTTCGATTTTGAGGGCTCGGAGGAAAAGCGGCTCAGCCATCGCAAACTTTTCTTGAGCCGTGTAGATCAACGCGAGATTGTGCAGATCTTGGGCAACCGAAGTGTCGTCGCTGCCGTAAGCTTTTTCATCAATGCTGAGAGCGCGCTTGTTAAGCGTCTCTGCCTTTTCGAAGTCTCCGGTCGCGCGATAAACAAGAGCAAGCAAAGTTAGAGGGAACCCAATGTCCGAATTCTCTTTCCCGCCTAAATTCTCAGCAATTGAGAGCGATCGTTTGAGCAGCTTTTCAGCCGCCTCATACTCGCCTGTGTCTAGCAACACACTTCCCAGGCTGTTCAACGAAAAGCTCACATAGCGGTGCTTGGGTCCGAGCGCCTTTTCATTGATCGACAAGGCACGTTCGTACAGCCGTCTTGCTTTTGGGTAATCCCCGATTGAGCGATAGACACTAGCGAGGTTATTAAGTGATGGAACAATCTGTATGTTGTCTGAGCCGAACTTATCTTGCCGGATTTCAAGGGCACGTTGGAAAAGCGGTTCAGCTTTGCCATATTCACGCTGCGCGACATATATCGACGCGAGACTATCAAGCGGGAAAGTCACGTCGGGGTGTTTTGGCCCAAGTGCTTTCTCTCTTATCTCCAAAGCGCGTCGATGAAACGACTCCGCCCGTTCATACTCACCTCTTGCTGAAAAGACATCACCAAGGCCCATAAGGGCTGTGACTGAATCTACCTGATCGCGGCCAGCCAACTTGTCCGTGATTGCCAGTGAACGAAGGTATAGAGACTCTGCTCGCGAGTAGTCTTTGATCCGGTAACAAAGAAATGCCAACCCGTTGAGGTGGATAGCGTAAACGGGACTATCCGCGCCTAAGGCTTTCTCGGAGACCTCCACCGCTCGTTGAAAGAAGGGTTCAGCCTTATCGTACTCACCCTTTTGTAAGTGTAGCCATCCGAGCTGTCCTAACGTGTAAGCTAGATTCTGTTTAGAGCTGGGTGATTGTTCGAATATCTTTAACGTGCGCAGATATAACGGCTCTGACTTGTCATAGTCCGCCTTTCGACCATACATCTCCGCTAGGAGATTGATTTCGCCTGCCGTGTCTGGATGGGTCGGGCCGCGAGATTGTTCCGCAGCTTGAATGGCGCTCCTGTAAGAGGCCTCGGCTTTTTCATAGTCACCGCTCGCCTCGTAGATTTTAGCGAGCTGCAATAAGAACATCCCCTGATCCGGATACCGCGGTCTTCTTTCCTTCTCAGCTACGGCAAGACCTCGCTGGCACAGAGTGACTGCCAAGTCGTATTGACCTTGATCTGAACAGAGCCCTGAGAAGTATGAAAGGGCACCCGCGAGGTGAGAACGAGCTTCTAAATCGGGTGAGTTTTCAAGGATGCTTCTGAAACGTTGAATCTCTTTGTCCGCGAGTTCGTATTTCCTTTTTTTGATTAAGACCTCAACCAGCGTCGTCAGAAACCTCGCCACGTCGACGTGCGCCATCCCGAGTGTCTTCTCCGTTGACTCTATAGCGCGCCGAATGAAGGCCTCCGCTTCGTCGAGCCTCCCATCAGTGAGCGCGATCTGGGCGAGTCGGTTTAATGCGGCGATGGCGCCTTCATAATCATGTCCACCTAGTTTCTCCCAAATCGATAGTGCTCTCTCGTATAGGGGTTTAGCTTTTTCTTTAGCTTTTTGTTTGAAGTACAAATCAGCCAAGCCTTGCGATGAGGCAGCAATCATCCCTTCGTTCGCGCTTTGTTCGGCAAGACTTATCGACTGCTTGTACAGATCCTCAGCCCGAGGTAATTCACTCTTCCCCTGATATACAATCGCCAGTTGATAAAAACACGAACTGAACGCGTAATCTTTTTGTGTGGATAGTTCCCTAGCGGTTGCCAGTGCCCTTTCTGCAAGTGGCAATGCTTCGTCATATTTTCCTTGCTGGGTAAATTCGTAGGACCGATGTAAGAGTGAATCTATCAACTCAAGGTTCCGCCTGTCCCTGTCTGGAACTCCTGATGGTGACTGGCCACTTACTGATATCAAGGCGATCATAGTTAGGGAGATAAGAAGACCGACTACGACACTCCTACGAACAAGACGACGGACTAGAAGGGCGAGCAGGTCGCTCAGACTAAGCTGCTTACTTCCCATATCGCACCGGCACTGCACTTTCGTGACCATTGTCTTTGGACACCTTAGCTTCCTTATGCATTTCTGGGAATGCTGAACATCGCTGACTACGTTAACGCTCGTGACTATTTCGCATATCGGACCCGAACGTTCACGAGTAATGCCTTGTTATCGGCCGTGGACACGCGGTATATCGTCTGCGGCACAGGATCGTCGCGCGTCAGTTGTCTCGTCTCCTTGTGCGCAGCGGCTTGCTGTTCCTGTTTAGTCCACGCTTCACCGGCGCCGCCTTCCAGTTCAAAGCGCTCGCTTTGGCCGCCCCATGTCTTTTCCCAGTTAGCAATTTGCACATTCGGAATTTGTAGGGGCTTGTCTGAGATCGGCAAGTCGAGCCGCGACGTGGTGACGATGACTGTCAAAATCTCGCCGACTTGATCCGGGCTACTTGGTCGGGCGGTGAAGTAGCATGGGTCGTCTTCCTGAGCCGGAATGTCAACCAGCTTGCCGGGGCGCATTTGATTATCGCCACCATGCATGTCAGCCCAAGGATAAATTAACATCGCAGCGCCGGCAGTCCCGTCAGCGAAAAGATCGCGATCGACAACATAGAGGTATCCCGCGCGTGGTGATTCGATACTTAAACGCACGCGATCGCCTTCTCGAAATGTAGTGTCGGCCTCTACGCGTTCGGGCACCCACTCCGACGATGTCCCCTTCTCTCTGACCAGCACCCTGGCACCTGTGTCATTTGCGGTAGCAGGACGCAGTCTCCAGATAGTGATGCCTAACTGCACCACGCTAGGAGCATGAGTTGTCGGCCGCGGCCTCGTTACTGACGAAGAGGCGAGCCGGTAAGTGCGGCGTGGTCTTGGTGTTGTCCTGTTTGATGCTCGTCCCTGCGATGTCTTACTGCTAGAAGTAGTTGATGCTGCCTCCTGCCGATTCTTTGTGAAGTCGTCTGAGACGATCTTTCGCTGAGTGTCCTGCGGAGGATTGGCAAAAGCGGAGGGCTGAACCATGACCCAAATTACTAGGAAAAACAAAACCACCCAAGCACGCAACCCGCTGGCATGATTAACCACTTTACGTTTACCGCATTCTGAAGACATTTCGCTCAGCCTCCTAAGAATCGACCTGCGTTTGCTTTTAGCATGTCAAGACGTCTTCGATCTCATCGGTGCTCCAGCTCGACAAGCTTGACGAGCACGTCGCCATTCGCCCGCATGTTAGTCCGTTGTTTCGCTGAGTCCTTCGTGGTTTCGGGCTTTCGATCGGAATGCTTAGTCAAGAACTCTTTAACGGTTCGTACCATGGCGGCATCGGTAAGCGCTCCTTCTTTGTTCTTGAAAGCTGTATCCCGCGCGGCTTCCAATTCGGCTACTGGCGACGCCGACCAGGTGATCCAGAACTGTTCGGTGCCGATCCGGCCCGCAAACGTATTCCAGTTCGTCTGTATATTCTGGTTTGGGTCAAGTTTCGCAGAGCCGTTGTTAGTTAATGGCGTCGGATAGATTACTGTGAGACTTGTATTGTCACTTTCAGGCGCGCCTTCATTAAATACGTAGAGATAACCAGCTTGCGGGCTCGACATGTTTAGACGAAACTTGTAGCCGTTCTCGAAAACCTCTTGACCGGAAGATTGAAACGGTTCTTGATAAGGCTTTCCGTCACGCATTTTTTGTACAGTGAGCCAATAAGCTAGCGACCGCTCCGCCATATTGCCACCACCTGTAGTCGGATTGTTTCCGAATAGAGACTGTCGCTTGATAACAATTAGTCCGCCAGCCAATAGAATCGCAATGAAAGCTAGTGCAGCGGCAATCTTGGGCCAGCCGCGCTTTTCCTCTTTCAGGTCCACGGGCGTTGAAGAAACCATCCGCGGCGAGCTGTGGCCGACGGCTGGTTCGAAGGGAGTCGCAATCGTTTCCAGTGGCATCTCTGAAGATGAGTCAGCAGATCTTCCAGGTACCGTAACAGACTCTTGTTCATTAATCAGAGCGTGCGCCAACGCGTTGCCAAACTCTGCCGCGTTTTGGTAACGGTCTTGCGGTTCAAAAGTGAGTGCTTTTAGGATGATCTGTTCCGCTTCCGGCGATAACAGCGGACACAAATCCATCGGTTTCACTCGAATCCCTTCCCTCTGCATCTCAGCTAAGTGCGCGGCAGTCTGCGCTTTGAATGGTCGCCGCCCGGTGACGATCTCGTA
>Ga0137397_10003732_pt1 | contig 10632 bp, 13 predicted proteins | sample czorhiz116metaG_FD_106658 | JGI IMG/M metagenome (GOLD analysis project Ga0137397, IMG submission 106658) | Vadose zone soil microbial communities from Angelo Coast Range Reserve, California, USA - czorhiz1.16 metaG | ecosystem: Environmental > Terrestrial > Soil > Vadose zone | place: USA...
CCCTATTCGTTAGGCCCGGGAATCGACCCGAACAAGAAGAGTGCCTACAAACGTGCGACCCGGCGAGGAGACCGCCACCCAGAGCGGTGAGGAACGCTCGACAATTCATGGGGCACCCTCTTCCAACTTCTTCAGCGCGGTTTCCAAGAGGGCTCGGATCTCGTCATCCCGGGTGTGTCGCGCTCATTCCGCGGATCCTTCCCATGACTGCTGCTCGGCCCACCCTTTCCAGATGCGGAGCGCCTCGCCGCCGGGGCGCTCCTTCTCTTCATCCGCGTGCACCAGCGCCAGGGAATGTCGCTCCACGGTCTGCGCGAGCTCTCGATCGGCCTCCAGGCTATGTTCGAGCTCGTCGAAGAGCGCGTCGAGATCCCTCCACAGCGTCTCCGCGTCCACACAGAGTCTCGGCCACCGGTCCTCATTCTGACTCAGGGGAACGGTAGAGAGATGCCCGTCGCGGGATCGCACGCCGACGACTCTGAGATGGAGAGGGTCCTTCCAGGTAAAGCTGATCCGCATCTCCTGCCCGTCGAGCACGATTCGATGAGGGCTGTACTGGTGGGTCAGGCCATCGCGAAGGGCATGGAAAAGGACTTGCCCGACCGGGTACGGCACGCCCCGCCGTGACAGGAGATCGCGGGCAAAGATGTCATCGTGGCGTGGGCGGCCAAAGAGCTTGCTGAGCGCTTCACAGGCGATGACGACGAGAAGCACGACCGCGGCCGTCGGCGGCGTTCGGTCGAGCGTGAGGATCTGCTTCAGGTGAATTCGGACCAGGCTCTTGAACTGCAGGAATGCCTCTGGCGCTTGTCGTGGCACCGCTAGAGGTTCTTGAACTTGTCGTTGACCTGCTTGAGAAGCGCCTCGCGGTGGTCGCGGGCCTGGGTCTCGGCCTTGCGTTTCTCCTCCGCGGCCTCGTCGGCGGCCACCTGGGCGTTGGCGGCGAGGATCCAGAAATCGATGTGATGGATCCAGTCCGGCACCAGGCGCTCCTCGCTGGCAAAGAGGAGGCCGCGCTCCGGGTCGAAGACGACGCGCTCGGGATCGACGTCGCCCGCGGCCTTGTTGAGCTTGAAGGCATAGATCCAGTGCCCCGCGGGCGGCTCGTTCAGCTTCACCACGAAGGAATAGAGCCCGTCGGAGACGCTGAGGGCTTCCGGCGGACCCGCCCGACTGATCTTGTCCATTGGCTTAGCTCCGGCGGCTCACAGGAGATCGCCCGCATCCACGCCGCGGGCGGCCAGGAGCCGGCGAAGGCGCTGCAGCGCGGCGCCCTCGACCTGGCGCACGCGCTCGCGGGTGACGCCCAGGCGCTTACCGATGGCCTCGAGGGTCAGGGGCGGCTCGCTCGAGAGCCCGAAGCGCAGGCTGACCACGGTGCGCTCCTGGTCGGGCAGATCCTCGAGGAGCCCGGCCAGATCCTCGCGAGCCCGCAGCGTGGCGGCGAGACCGCCGGGCAACGGGTCCGCGTCCTTGACGATGTCCTGGAGCGTGCTCGAGTCGTCCGGGCCCACCGGCGCGTCGAGCGACACCGGCCGCTCGCTCACCCGCTCGAGGTGCTCGATCTCGTCCAGGGGCTGTCCCATCGCCTTGGCGATCTCCGCGGTGGTGGGGGCGCGGCCGAGCTCCTGGGTGAGCGCGTTCTTCTTCTTGGCGTACTGCCCCAGGAGCAGCTCGACGTGCACGGGCAGGCGAATGGTCCGCGCCTGGTTGGCGAGGGCGCGCGTCACCGCCTGGCGAATCCACCACACGGCATACGTCGAGAAGCGCGTCCCCCGCCCTGGCTGGAATTTCCGCACGGCGTGCAGAAGGCCCAGGTTGCCTTCCTCGATGAGGTCGAGGAGGGAGAGGCCGCGGTGAAGATAGCGCCGGGCCACGCGCACGACCAGGCGCAGGTTCGCCTCGGTCAGCCGGCGCTCGGCGGCAGCATCGCCTGCCTGGACACGCCGGGCAAGCTCCTGCTCCTCGTCGGGCGTGAGGAGCGGGACCTTGGCGATGTCACGAAGGTAGAGGGAGAGAAGCTCGCGGCCCCGGGCGGCAGCCTCGGGCTTTTCCTTGTGCCCGGCCAGCTCGGCCGGATCCCGCGTCAGGAGCGTCTCGAGGGGCTCACCCGCGTCGTCGAGGTCTACGAGATCGGTGCGCGGAGCGCCACCGCCTGGCTCATTCATTGTCTTTGTCGCCCACCCCGTGCGCCCGGGCCGATTCGGCGGGCTGGTCGGGCGCGTCGTCGGGCCGCAGCTCGATGACCTCCCGGGGCGGCAAGAACTGCAGCGGGTTGTAGGCCAGGCCCTCGTGGCGAACCTCGAAGTGGAGATGAGGCGCGCTCGCGCTGCCGCTGCGCCCGACGGTGGCGATGATGGCGCCGGCGGCGACCCACTCCCCCACCCCGACGAAGTTTTCCAGGTTGTGCGCGTACACGGTCACGATCCCGCCCTGGTGCTGGATGCGGATGATGCGCCCGTAGCCGCCCTCCTGCCCGCTCGCGATCACCAGTCCGTCGCCCGCGGCCAGGATGGGCGTGCCGAGCTCGGCCTGGATATCGGTGCCCGCGTGCCAGCCGCTCAGCCGTCGGCCGAAGGGCGAGACGACGTTGCCGTCGATGGGCCAGATCAGTCCCTGTGCCTGCGGCTCGAGCTCCGGCGCCACCATGGAGAGCCGCGTGGCGACCCGACGCTTGCCCGTGCGCACGAGAAGCACGTCGCCGCCACTCTCGATGGCCTCGACCCGGAAGGCCTTGGGCTCGGCGATCATGGCGCGCGCGCTCGGAATGCTCAGGCGCTGTCCGAGGCGGAGCTGCTCGGGACGGCTCAGATGATTGGCCGCGATGATGGCCTGACGCTTGACGCCGTAGTGCACGGCGAGGCGACTGACAGTGTCGCCGTGGCGGACCACGTGGAGCACCGTCTTGTAAGGCGCCTGCGCCTTGGGCTGGGGGCGCGCCTTGCGCTCGCTCTGCGAGGACTTGGGGGCGATCTTGCGCGTGGGCGGCGGCGAGGAGCGGCTCTCGCCGTGGCCCAGGCACGGCTGGGCCAGGAGCAGCCCGGGGAGCAGGAGACCGATGCCGATGGCGCGTCGGTGGCGCGGAGGCTTCACGCGTCGAACTCCGCGTAGCGAACCTGGAAGGACGTGAAGCGGCCGGTGGGTGGGCGCCAGGTGATCGACACCGAGGCGACGCCGGCGAGCGGGGGACCCTTCTCGAGCTCGCGCGCCAGCTCCTCGATCAGCTCCCGGCTGCCTTCCACCCGCACGCGCACTCTCCCGTCCTTGAGGTTCATGACGTAGCCGTGGAGGCCGAGCTGCGCGGCCTTGCGGTGGGCGAAGTTGCGGTAGCCCACGCCCTGCACGCGCCCCTCGACGACGATCTCCGCGGCGCTCCGAACTCCGGTCATGCTCACGAGCGATGGGGCGAAAGGAAAATGGTCGGGGCGACTGGATTTGAACCAGCGACCTCCTGCTCCCGAAGCAGGCGCGCTACCAAGCTGCGCTACGCCCCGCCCGACCTGGCTATTTTACGCTTCCCACGCAAACTTGCCGATCAACTTCACGAACACGCACTCGGAGTCTTCCGTGACGCGCGGCTGCCCTCCGATCTTGTCGATGACCTGCAGCTTTTGGTAGTTCGCCGGCCCCACCGGCATGACCATCCGCCCCCCTTCGGCCAGTTGCTCGAGGAGCGGCGGGGGAACGGAGGGCCCGCCCGCGGCGACCAGGATGCGATCGAAGGGCGCCTCGTCCGGCCAGCCGAAGGTGCCGTTGGCCGTCCGCACCCACACGTTCGTGATGCCGAGGCCCTCGAGCGTCTCGCGGGCGCGCGTGGCCAGCTTCGCCAGCCGCTCGATGGCGCAGACGCGCCCCGCGAGCTGGGCGAGCACGGCGGCCTGATAGCCGCTGCCCGTCCCGACCTCGAGCACCTTCTCCGTCCCCGCGAGTCGCAGCAGCTCGGACATCCTCCCGACCATGAAGGGCTGGGATATGGTTTGTCCCTCGCCGATGGGGAGCGGGTGATCGCCGTAGGCCTTGTCTCGCAGCGCCTCGTCCACGAAGAGATGCCGCGGCACTTTCCCCATGGCCTCCAGCACCCGCGGGTCCTTGATCCCGCGCGGCACGAGCTGCTCGGCGACCATGCGCTCGCGCTCGCGCGCATAGCGCTGCGTCCCCGCCTGCCCGTTGCCGGAGTGGATCATCGCAGGCGCTTCTTGAGCAGCGCGCTCAGGGCGCCGTCCCACTCGGCCATGCGCTGGAGCGCCCCGTGATGCGTGAGATCCAGATGCAGGGGCGTGACGCTGGCCATCCCGCGGTGCACGGCCGCGATGTCGGAGGCCTCGTCCTCGCTCCACACGGGCGGCCCCGCGCCGATCCAGTAGTACGGCAGGCCGCGCGGGTCCGTCTCCCGCACCACCTTTTCCTGGTAGACGCGATGGCCGAGCCGCGTCACCCGGATGCCCGCGAGCGGACCCGCCGGCACGTTGATGTTGAGCAGCGTCTTGGCGGGAAGCCCCTCGACGAGCACGCGGCTCGCCACGAGCTTGGCCACCGCCTGGGCCCCTTCGAGGGTGCCCGTCTCGGGATCCGACTGGGACACCGCCATGGACGGCACACCCAGGAGCGTCCCCTCCATCGCGGCCGAGACGGTGCCCGAGTACGTGACATCGTCGCCGAGATTCGAGCCATGGTTGATGCCGGCGGCGACAAGGATCGGACGCTCCGGCAGCAGTCCGAGGACGGCCAGATTCACGCAATCCGAGGGCGTCCCGTTGACCGAGAAGCGCCGCTCGCCAATGGTGGTCACGCGGAGCGGCCGGTGCAGGGTCAGCGCGTGACCCACCGCGCTCTGCTCGCGGTCGGGCGCGACCACGTACACATCGCCCAGCTCGTCCAGGGCTGAGGCGAGAGCGGCCAGGCCCGGGGCATGGACGCCGTCGTCATTGGTGACGAGAATCACCGCCGGCATCACCGCTCACCGATCCGCGAGCAAAAAAATGGCAGATCCGAGGATCCGCCATTGTCGCTCACATGAAATTGGTCGGGGCGACAGGATTTGAACCTGCGACCCCTTGACCCCCAGTCAAGTGCGCTACCGGGCTGCGCCACGCCCCGACCCAAGCGCATTGTACGGGGGCCCTCCGGGAAAGACAAGACGACGGGGTTCGAGCCGAGACGGGGCCCGCTCTTCGAGGCGAGGGCTGAGATAGTCAGCTCTTGGGAGGTACGAGTCGATCGCGCAGCGCGCGCAATTGGTCGCGTGTGCGTCGCAGCGCCGCTTCGAGCGCCTGGCCGCGCACGCCCAGGTCGAGCTGCCCGATGCCCCGGCTCTCGGCGTGGAGCCGCTTCTTGGCGCCTTCGAGGGTCAGCCGCTCGTCGTAGAGCAGGCCCTTGATGCGCAGGACGAGGTCGAGATCACGCCTGCGATAGAGACGCTGGCCCGCGGGATTCTTCTTGGGGCGCAGGAGCTTGAACTCCGACTCCCAGTAGCGGAGGACATAGGCCGGAATGGCCGTGATGCCCTCGACCTCGCCGATCCGGTAGTAGAGCTTGTCCGGGATCGCGGGCCGTTCCTGTGCGTCGAGGTCTCGCCCCGGGACTTCGGCGCTCACAACCGCCGTCCTCCGGTCACGATTGCGCGTGGTGGTTGATGCGGATCTTCAGCCCCTTGCTCGGCTTGAAGGTCAGCACCTTCCGGGCGGTGATCTCGATGCTGTCGCCGGTCTGCGGGTTGCGGCCGCGCCGGGAGGCCTTGCGCCGGATGCGAAAGTGGCCGAACCCGACGATCTTCACGTCTTCCCCCTTCTCGAAGCACCGGAAGATGATGTCGAATAGCGACTCCACCACCGAGGCGGACTGCCGCTTGGACAGTCCATGAGCCGCCACCGCATTGATGAGGTCATTCTTCGTCAGTGCCGTCACCTCCCCTCGATCGGGATCGACGCGCGAACAGGACTGCCCATCTCCTCGATCGTCATCAGCGCGGCGCGCCCTGGGTGAGGAAGCCGGTATGACCCTTGGCTTCGAGATCGGCGCGCGCCTGCAGGGCCTTGGCCCGGTCGGCGAAGCCGCCCACGCGCACGACGTGGTAGGTCGGGCCGCCCCCCGTGGCGGGGGCAGCCGGCGCGGGCGCGGCGCCGCTCTTGGCGCGGCGGATAACGACCTTGAAGCCTTCCTTCTTGAGCGCCGAGGAGAGCGACATGGCCGTCTCGAGGTCATAGGAGGGATTGACGACGATGCCGCCCTTGACGACCTGCGCGGTGCCCTTGCCCTTGAGCGCGGCATTGACGGCATCCGGAGTCGAGCCCGTGATGACGAGCTGGTTCTGGCCTCCCGGTTCGACGGACTTGGCGGGCGCGGGCGCGCTCGCGCTGCCGCCTCCGCGGCTCAGGCGCGCGATCTCGACGGGAAATTGCTCGGCGCGCAGCGTCTTGGCCAGGGTCTCGGCGTTCTTTTCCTGGACGAAGGCGCCCACCTGAATCCAGTAGCTTCCGCCGGGGACGGACGCGGGGGCGGGCACGCGCTTGGGCGCCGCCGCGGCGACAGGAGGCTTGACCGCCTCCGGCTTGGCGGGCGCGGCCTTGGCCGTCGCAGCCGGTGGCGCCTGAGCGGGAGCAGCGGGCAGCGGCGCGGTGCCGAGGGGACGGTCAGCCGGCGTCGGCGCGGCCGGCGCGGGCTTCGGCGCCTCCGTCTGCGCGGTCACGGGCGGCGCGGTCGTCTCCGGCTTGGCGGGCGCCGCGGTCCCCGTAGTCGGGGCAGGCGCTGCTGGCGCGGGCGGCGCGGGGGCGGCCGGCGCCGGAGCGGGCTCGCTCGCCTTGGTCTGCGGCTTGGGTGCCGTCGGCGGCGTGGGCTCGAGCCAGTTCAGCAGATACGGTAGCGATACGACGACGACGATGGCCAGGACGGTCAGGACGAGCAGCGCTCGGAACCAGCCGGCCGAGAAGATGCTTCGTTGCGCGAGGTCGTCCCGCTCGTCCTCGTCCAAGTATTCGTCCTGCTCAGGATTGTTCGCCATGAGCCCTCGCTGAGTCGTGGTCAGTGTCGCCGAGTGGATGTTAGCACAGTCCTCCGGGGGTCCTAACGATTTTTGCTAGGGGTTCTGCCTACTTAGGACCAGCCCTCGCCTCGCCGCCGCTCTCCTCGCCTCGGCTGGTCGGCGGCGTCTCAGCTCGAACCTCGGGACGAGTTGCCCTTAAGGTGGCTCGGTCGCCGCGCACTCCCCAGCGCCTTCCGGCGAGGCGCATGACGTAAGAGCAGGCGAATGGGCGAGCCAGCGAATCCCGCCGCGTGACGGAGCGAGTTGACGAGATAGCGCTCGTAGGAGAAATGAAGCTTGGCCCCCCAGTTCACCTTGACCGCGAAGGTGGGCGGCGAGACCGCGACCTGCTGCACGGTGTGTACACGCAGCGGCGCGCCGCGAGAGGAGATCGGCCGCCGCTCGACGGCTTGACGGAAGATCGAGATCAGCTCGCCCGGCTGCAATCGCTTGCGCGCCTCGCTCGCCACCGCGTCGACGGTGTCGAAAAGATCGCGGAGGCCCCAGCCCTTGACGGCGGAGATGAAGCAGATCGGCGCGTAGTCGAGGAAGGGCAGCCGCTCGTGGATCTGCGCCGTCACGTCGGCCTTGCTGACGAGATCCGGGGGCACGAGGTCCCACTTGTTGACGGCGAGGACGATGGCGCGCCCCGCCTCGTGGGCGTAGCCCGCGATGTGGGCGTCCTGCGCGGTGACGCCCTCGGAGGCGTCCATCACGAGCACGGCCACGTCCGAGCGCTCGAGGCTCTTGAGGGCCATGACCACGGAGAGCTTCTCGAGCACCTCCGACACGCGTCCCTTGCGGCGGATACCCGCGGTGTCGATGAGGAGGTAAGGGCGGTCGCGAAAGGTCACGGGCGTGTCCACGCTGTCGCGGGTGGTGCCGGGCAGCACGTGGACGAGGACGCGCGGCTCTCCCAGGACCGCGTTGACGAGCGAGGACTTGCCGACGTTGGGCCGGCCGATGATGGCCACCCGGACGCCCTCCGCGTGCGTCTCGACGACGGGCGGGGGCGCGAGGGCGCGCGCGGTCTCGAGCAGCTCGGCGACGCCGCGGCCATGCTCGCCCGAGACGGTCTGGAGCGTCTGGAACCCGAGGCGGTAGAAGTCGGTGAGCGCGTCCTCCTGCCCTGCCCCGTCGATCTTGTTCACGGCGACCACGATGGGGCGCTGGCTCTTTCGCAAGATGGCCGCGATCTCCTCGTCGAGCCCGGTCAGCCCGGCGCGCCCGTCCACCACGAAGATGACGAGGTCGGCCTCCTCGATGGCGAGCATGACCTGGGCGCGGACCGCGGCCACCAGATCGGACTCCGTGGTTGGATCGAACCCACCCGTGTCGACCACCGTCGCCTGCCAGCGCTCGGGGGTGACGGTGCCGTAGAGGCGGTCCCTCGTCACGCCCGGCACGTCGGGAACGAGGGAGCGGCGACGCCCCACGAGACGGTTGAAGAGGGTGGACTTGCCCACGTTGGGGCGGCCCACGATGGCGAGGAGGGGACGGATCACGGCCGCGCCTCGGTCAGCGCGCGGCGAGGGCCGCGATGAGGGCGGAGCCGGTCGACTCCACGACCTGCACGGGGACGCCGAGGGCCGCTGCGACTTCGCGGGGCGCGACGTCGTCGAGAAAGACGCCGTCGCCATCCCTGACCGCCACCGTGGGAACGAGGACCTTCTCGCCCAGCGCGCGGCCCGCGAGCTGCTCGCGGATGTCTCGTCCGGTCAGGAGCCCCGCCACGCCGATGCCGCGACCGAACCACTCGTTCGCGATGGGGGCGAGCTCGACCTCGAGACCCGGGACGGCGAGATCGGCGAGCAGTCCGCCAAGGAGCGGCGCGAACATCTCGCCGGTGACGACGGTGACGCGGCGGTGGGGACGATCCTGCCGGCGTGAAAGCCGCCCCGCCGCGCGATGAAAGGTGTCGGTGAAGCGCCGCACGAGCCCCACGCCATCCTCGAGGATGGGGAAGCCCTCGTAGGCCGCCGCCCGGGGCAGCGGCCGCCCGGCCTGGAGATACACCTCGTCCGAGGCCCAGACGAAGCGGCTGCCCAGCGAGCCCAGGAACTCGTCCTGCCAGCCCTCGACGGTCTCGGCGAGCGCCTCCGCCTCCTCGTCGGTCAGCGTGCGCAAACGCGGCAGGCGCTCACGGTGGCGGGTGAGCCCGACGGGCACCACGGCCGTGGTCGCCACCTGAGGATGGCGGCGCGCGAGGTCGCGGACCGACCGCTCGAGGTGCGCGCCGTCATTCCATTCGGGCACGAGGACGATCTGGGCGTGCATGACGATGCCGGCCTTGGCGAGACGCTCCATGCGCGGCATGAGCTCGCCGCGGATCGCGGGCTGGCCCAGGAGCCGGTGGCGCAGGTCGGGATCCGTGGCGTGGACGGAGACGTAGAGCGGCGAGAGGTGCTGCTCCTCGATGCGCCGCAGCTCGGCCTCCTCCAGGTCCGTGAGCGTGATGTAGTTGCCGTGCAGGAAGGAGAGGCGGAAATCGTCGTCCTTGACGTAGAGGCTCTTGCGCATGCCCTTGGGGAGCTGATGGATGAAGCAGAAGACGCACTTGTTCGCGCACGTGGCGATCTCGCCGGGGCGCGGCGCCTCCAGCTCCAGTCCCAGGTGCCCGCGCGCCCGCTCGATCCTCGGATGGCGCGTGCGGCCGTCACGCTCGATCTGGAGACGCAGCCGGGCCTCCCCCGCGTGAAAGTGGAAGTCGATGGCGTCGCGAAGCGGGGCGCCATTGATGGCGACGATGCGATCGCCCGCGCGCAGGCCCGCGCGTGCCGCCGCGCTTCGCGGGCGCACGGAGGCGACGAGGACGCCCTCGGCCTGGCTAGGAGCGCAGCTGGTCATGCTCGGCAGGCAGCTGGTCCTGGAGCAGGTCGGCGGGCGGGTTCAGCTGCTTGAGGCCCTGGACGAGGTACTGCAGCCCCGAGCCGACGGTGAAGAAGGCCATGACCCAGGCCGCGCCCCGCGGGAGGCCGGGCAGGATCTTGAAGTAGTAGGCGAGCATGGCGGAGACCACGGTGGCGACCTGGCAGAGGGTGGAGGCCTTGCCGAGCCAGCTCGGCGACGGATGCACGGTCCCCCCCGCCACGTGGATGACGATCACGCCCACGCTCAGGATCAGATCGCGGCTGACCACGACGGCCGCGATCCAGAAAGGGATGACCTTGAGATAGGTCAGGGTCACGAAGGCCGAGGTCATGAGGAGCTTGTCCGCCACGGGGTCGAGGAACGCGCCCAGCCGAGTCTGTGTGCCCCGTCGCCGGGCGATGTAGCCGTCCAGCATGTCGGTGAGGCTCGCCGCGCAGAAGACCAGGAAGGCCCAGCCCGGCCGCCGGTACACGAGCAGCGTCACGAAGACCGGGATGAGCAGGATGCGAAGAGTTGTCAGCCAGTTGGCAAGTCCCATACGATCATCCGCTGCGGACGAGGCTTGATTCTATCACTCCGGCCGTCAAATTCGTGAAACCACTCACGCCGGTACTGGGTCAAGTTGCGAGCCAGATCAACTCAGCCCTCGCCTCGGGCTGCGCCCTCAGCTCGAACCGCCACGCCCGAGGGAGCCAGCTTTGCCCAGCGTACGTGGGTGTACGTTGAGCGTTGCTGGCGACCGA
>Ga0137397_10003733_pt1 | contig 10631 bp, 11 predicted proteins | sample czorhiz116metaG_FD_106658 | JGI IMG/M metagenome (GOLD analysis project Ga0137397, IMG submission 106658) | Vadose zone soil microbial communities from Angelo Coast Range Reserve, California, USA - czorhiz1.16 metaG | ecosystem: Environmental > Terrestrial > Soil > Vadose zone | place: USA...
CTCGCCGCTCACGGCTATCTCGGCCGCGAGCGCCCGGTCATCCAGGTCATCGCCGACTGGATCGCCGGCCGGCCCGTGCCGAAGGAGGTCCGCTAGCGCGACGGGACGGTCCAGAGCGAGAGGGCGTGGGTGCGCTCGGGACCCTTGAACTGGACCACGCGCTCGGGCGCCCAGTCGCCGATGGGGAAGTCGTGGGAGACGATGCGGGCGCCGGGCCTGAGCTGGCTCTGCAGCTTCGGGCGCAGGCGCGCGTTGACGCTGGGCGAGAGGTACATCGTCACCACCGTTGCCTCGCTGATATCGGCCTCGAAGATGTCCTGCTCCACGAACCGCGTACGCTCGGCCACGCCCGCGCGTCGCGCGATCTTCTTCGACTCGGCGACGAGGGCGGGATCCAGCTCGATGCCCACGCCGCGCGCCCCGAAGTAGCGCGCGGCCGCGATGACGAGGCGGCCATCGCCAGAGCCCAGGTCATACACGACGTCGTCCGGAGTGACGCGGGCCAGCCTCAGCATCTCCATGACCACCTCGGACGGCGTCTGGACGTAGGGCACCTCCACGCCGGGCACGCGCACACAGCCCATCCAGCCCGCCACGAGGAGTCCCAGCACCGAACACAATCTGAGCAGTATCCGTAGGCGGTCCATGCCGCGCATCCTACCTCATGCTCGAGACCGGCCGCTCCGGGCGGACGGCGCCTTGTAAGATTCACTCGGTAAACGAGACAGCTCCTGCGCAATTTTGCCGGTCGGACGATGAGCATCCGAAGGATTCCGCCCGCGCAGCCGCCCTCTCCCTCTCTGGCATACCCCTTGCTGACCTCAGCGCCTTGATCGAGCTGGTCACGACGACCGGGGCCTGGCTCCACTCTCGGACGACCACTACAGGAGGACGGACGCAATGGTGACCATCGTGACGGACGTTCAGCTCAAGGAAGGCAGCGAGCAGGATTGGGATGCCGCGATGCGCGAGCGCATGGAGGCGGCGAAGAAGCAGCCGGGCTGGGTCGGAGGTCAGATGCTCGAGCCCGAGGACGATCCCAGGCGACGGGTGATCGTGGGCACCTGGGAGACCCGGGACGACTGGGAGAAATGGCACGAAGATCCCGAGTTCGCCGAGACGCGCGAGGAGCTCGAAGGACTGGTGATGGAGCCCGAGCAGCATGAATGGCACGAGGTCGTGCTCGACGTGCGGCGGGCCGCGGTCCGTTCCACTGCCCCGCAACGGGAACGCAAGTCGGCGTCAAGACGCAAGGCGAGCTAGCCAGATCCGGAAGGAGACCCCGATGATGAAGCTATCCTCGCTTGCCGGCGTGGCCGTGGGCGCCGGCCTCATGTACGTGCTCGACCCCGTCTCAGGTCTGCGCCGGCGCGCCCGGGTGCGGGAGCGGCTCGCCTCAGCCAGCCGGCGGTTCAACCATGCGACGGTGTCGCCCAGGACCCGCGCGCTGGTCGGCACCGCCGGCGCAATGATGCTCGTGGCCGCCCCACGTCGAGTCCCCATGGTTGCCAGCGCGATGAAGGCGATCGGCGGACTTGCGCTTTCCCGGGCGGCGTCCGAACAGCTCGCGCATCGCGAGGCCGTTCAAGTCAGCGGCGCGACCGACCCCTGATCGCTTCGGCGATCAGGGGCTCGGCCCTCATCTCTGGGCGCGGCGCCCGCCACGCTCCAGCAGGTGACGTTCGAGATGACGGCGGGCCGCGGAGTCGTTCGCCGGATCCAGCCACTTCACCTGCCCGAGGCGGGCGCGGGCGGCCCTGAGATGGGCCGGGTCGACAGCGCCCGTCTCGTCGTGATGGGGAAGATGGCGCGCCTTTCGCCCGTCCGCCGAGATCTCGACGCCGGCAAAGGCCGAATCGGGGAGCCTCGAGATCCGGGCTCTCGACCACTCCTCCGCCGTGGCGGAGGAGCTGGCGAACAGGGCGAGAAACATCGGCAGAGCTGTCAGCCGTCGCACCATCGGTCACCTCGCCACCAGCATGGACAGCGAGGCGACGATTCACAACGTCCAAAGATTGATACGACGACTACTCGGCGGCGGGAAGGGGCTCCACGCGCCCGGGAGCTTCCTCGTCCTCCTTGGACGCGGCAGCGGGGGCACGCACGCGACGCATGAGGGGGATGGCGAGCGGGAGCACGGTGAAGAGCACGGCGAGCAGCCAGAAGTCGTCGGAATAGGCCAGCACCTGCGCCTGGCCCACGATGTCGTTGTAGAGCATGGCCGTGGCCTGCTTCTCCGCGGTGAAGCTGTCGGACCCGCGGGCAGCGAAGTGCAGCGTCCACTGCTTGAGGCGTGCCGCCGTCTCCGGATCCCACAGGTTGACGTTCGCCCCCAGGGTCGACTGGTGCTGCTGGCTGCGGCGCACGAGGAACGTGGTGGCCAGCGCCACCCCCACGCTGCCCCCCAGGTTGCGCAGCACGTTGAAGGCGGAGGTGGCGTTGCCGAGCTTGTCGCGGGCGATGGTGGCCAGGGTCAGCGTCACGAGGGGCACGAAGATGAAGCCGAGGCCCAGGCCCTGCAGGAAGCGGGGCACGGTGAGTGACCAGTAGTCCATGGTCAGGGTCAGGTGCGTCATCATGAAGAGGCTGACCGCGTTGATCAGGCAGCCCGCGGCGACGAGGATGCGCTGGTCCATCCGCGTCACCAGGCGACCCGCGATGACCAGCGAGATCAGATTGCCCACCCCGCCCGGCCCCAGGACGGCACCCGAGTTCCACGCGTCGTACGCCATGAGCTTCTGCGTGTAGAGGGCGACGAGGAGCATGCTCGAGTAGAGCCCCAGCCCCACCATCATGACGAGCGTCGAGCCTGTGGCGAAGTTTCGGTCGGTGAAGACGCGCAGATCGAGGATGGGCTCGCGGGCCGTCAGCTCGCGGATGATGAAGCCGACCACGGCCACCACGGCCACCACCGAGAGCGCCACGATCAGGGAGGAGTCGAACCAGTCCTCGTGCTCGCCGCGGTCGAGGACGAGCTGGAGACAGCCGAACCCCGCCACCATGAGCACGAGCCCGAGGGCGTCGATGCGCCCCGGCTTCTTGAGATAGGGCGGATCGAAGAGGAAGGCGCTGACCATGATGAAGCCGAGGAAGCCGATGGGCAGGTTGACGTAGAAGATCCAGCGCCAGGACCAGTTGTCCGCGATCCATCCGCCCAGCGTCGGCCCGAAGATGGGCCCCATCATGATGCCGATGCCCCACACGGCCATGGCGAGACCGCGCTGGCCGAGCGGGAAGATCTCCCACAGGATGGCCTGCGACAGCGGGATCAAGGGGCCGCCGCCGATGCCCTGGAAGATCCGCGCGATGATGAGAAAGGTCAGGTTGGGGGCCAGCCCCGAGAAAAAGGAGCTGACCGTGAAGATCGTGGTGCAGATCAGGAAGAACCGGCGGCGCCCGATGTAGCCCGCGAGCCATCCCGTGGCGGGGATGATGATGGCGTTGGCGGCCAGGTACGAGGTGATGACCCAGGTCACTTCCTCCACGCCCGCCGAGAGCGAGCCCTGCATGTGGGGCAGCACCACGTTGGTGACGCTGGTGTCGATGACCTGCATCACCGTGACCAGCATGGCGGAGAGCGTGACGAGCCACTTCTGCGCTCCCGAGAATTCCCCGACGGCCGCCGCCGTCATGCTAGAGGACTCGGAGGGGGGCTTCGCCCCCCTTCCGGGGTGAGGGGGCGAATACCGAGGGGGCGGGCACCTAGCGGAGCTTGACGGTGACGACCGCGGACATGCCCGCGCGCAGCGTGTGAGGATTGCCGAACTGGCCGGCGTCGAGGCGGATCTTCACGGGCAGGCGCTGGACCACCTTCACCCAGTTGCCCGTGGCGTTCTCGGGGGGCAGCAGCGAGAAGCGCGCGCCCGTGCCCGCGGAGAGCGAGTCCACCGTGCCGCGGAAGACGCGGTCGGGGAAGGTGTCCACGCTGATCTCGGCGCGCATGCCGGGCCGGATGCGGGCGAGCTGCGTCTCCTTGAAGTTCGCGAGGACCCAGACCTCGTGCAGGGGCACGATGGCCAGGAGGGGCTGCCCCATCTGCGCGACCTGCCCCAGCTCGACCGTGCGTCTCGAGACGACCCCCTCCACGGGCGCGCGGACCTCGGTGTACTGCAGCTGGAGCTCCGCGAAAGCGAGGTCCGCGCGCGCCTGGGCCAGCGCCGCCTCCGCGCGGATGATGTCGGCCTCCTTCATCGGCACCTGATGCCGCTGGCTCTCGGCCCGGGCCAGCGAGCCCTTGAGCTCGGCCACACGCTGCTTCGCCTGCTGGATACCGAGCACCTTGGAGGAGAGCTCGGCCTCCGTCTGCTGCACCGCGCGCTCCGCCTGGGTCTTTCGCCGCTCGGTCGCCTCCATGGTCGCGCGCGCCGCGGCCTCGGCGGACTCGGCCTGCTCGTAGTCGCGCAGCGCCACCAGGCCCGCCTGGACCAGTTTCTTCTGACGGTCCATCTCGCGCACGGCCTGGATGGCGGTGGCCTTGGCCCCGGCCGCGTCCGCCGCGGCGGCGGCCGCGGCCGCGCGCATCGACTCCACCTTGGCCTTGGCTTCCTCGACGGCGGCCAGGCTGGCCGACTCGCCCGCCCGCGCGCCCTCGAGAGCCCCGCGCGCCTCATCGCCTTGCGCCGCTGTCACCCCGCGCGTCATGGGCAGCTCGGCGCGCAGGCTCACCGCCGCCGCTTCTGCGACCGCGACGGCGGCCGCCGCCTGGTCGCGCTTGGCGCGGAAGTCTCGCGAGTCGACGCGCAAGAGGAGATCGCCTGCCTTGACGTGCTGATTGTCCTGGACGAGGAGCTCGGCGACGTTGCCCATGACCTTCGAGCTGACCACGGCCACGGCGCCCTCGACATAGGCGTCGTCGGTCGAGACGTGGCTGCGGGAATGCCACCAGGCCCAGCCGCCGTAGAGGAGCCCTGCCAGGGCGATGAGGGAGGCGGCGCCGATGATGACCCGCCGTCGTTGGTCGGGTATGCCGTTCACGCTGGTCTAGCTCTCCGCGAGGGGCTTCCGACTTCGATCGATTATTGCTTACGTTCCTCGAGACTCTTGAGGAGTCGCTCCGACTGCTCCAGGTTCTTGCGCGCCGCGATGTGCTGTGGCTCGATCTCGAGCACCGCCTTCCACTCCGCGATGGCCTCGGGCAGCCTCTCCTCCCGATAATAACGGATTCCGCGGCCAAAGTGGTCGTCGATGAGCCGGCCCCGGCTCTGGCGCAGCAGCTTCGCCGCATCCTCGTGATTGGGCGCGAGCTTCACGAGCTGGCCCAGGGTCGCATAGGAATCCTTGTACTGCTTCTGATCGTACTGCGTTTTGCCGAGCCCGTACAGCGCGGATCGCTTGAGGTCCTGGGCCTCGGCGTTGCTGGGCGTGGAGGCGAGGAGGCGGTCGGCGTCGCCGAGCGCCGTGGCATAGTCCTTCCGCTCGAGCGACTCGCGGGCCTCGACGAGGAGCGGGTTGACCTCGGCGGGCTCCTCGCGCTGCACGGACGCCGGCGCGGCCGGGGTGGCCGGCGGAGCGCCCGGACCCGGCAGCGAAGCGCGCGGCGGATCCTTTCGCGCTCCCGGCCGGATCAGGGCCACGCCCGGCACCTCGGGGATCTTGAGCTGGGTGCCCGCGGCCAGTCGCGCATTGGGCGCGAGCCGATTGGCCTCGGCAATCACTTCACCGAGGGCGCGGTTGCCATAGTATTGCTGGGCGAGGCCGGCCAGAGTGTCGCCCGCGCGCACGATGTGCGGAAGGCCCTCGACGTCGGGGGTCTGCTCGCGCAGGGCCTCGAAGGCCGCGCGGTTCTCCGGGTCGAGAGCGAGCACGCCGAGGAAGCTGCGCCGCGCGGCCACCTGCGCGCCGCGGGCCTGCGCGGCCCGCCCTTCCGCCAGCCGCTGCGAGATCAAGCCGTCGATCTTTGCCTGCGCCGCCCGCAGCCCGTCGCGCGCGGCGGCATTGTCAGGATCGACGGTCAGCGCGATCTTGCGGGCTTCGAGCGCTTCGCGCAGCCGCCCGTCCGTCTCGAGGGCCTGGGCGCGCTCGCTGTACGAGGCGACCAGCGCCTGCCGCTGGGAGGAGACCATCCCGCCGGGAGGGGCCTGCTCGACGGGCGGGGCACCTGTCGCGCAGGCGGCCGCGGTCACGGCCATCGCGGCCAACAGAACGACCCGGGAGAGGCTCACCGCAGGTCCTCTTCCTGGAAAACGGTCAGGTTCTTCGCGAAGTCCTCCAGGGTCATGTCGGCGTAGATCTGGCTGCGGTGGATCGTGAGCGGGGAGACGAACGACGGATTCGCCTGGCGGCGCACCGTGAAGGCCGCCATGTACCCCGAGGCCTTCACCTGCTTCAGCACGTCCGTGTCCCACCAGCCGTACGGATACGCGAGCGCCTCCGGCATCTGTCCGAGCTGGCGCTTGAACATGTCGCGCGGCAGGGCCAGCTCCGCCTGCATGCGGCGCTCGAACTGCGCCGAGGTCTCCCCCGGCGCGCGGCGCAGATCGCTGTGCGTCTTGGAGTGCGCCTGGACGTCGAAGCCCTCGGCCTGGAGGTCCTTCAGCTCCTGCCAGGACAGCGCGTTGCGCCCGGCCCCGACGTAGTCGGTGTAGACGAACAGGGTGGCCGGGAAGCCCAGCTCCTTCAGCACGGGATAGGCGAAGAGCTTGAAGGACTTGTAGCCGTCGTCGAAGGTGAGGACCACGGCCTTCTTCGGGAGCTGCCGCCCCATCCGCGTGAACTCGAGGAACTCGCCCATGGTGATCGGCCGATAGCCCTCGCTCTTAAGATAGTGCATCTGCTGCTCGAAGCTGGCCGCCGACTGGACGAGCTTGCCCTTGGCCGCCCGGTCGAGGTTGTGATAGACGAGGATCGGCACGAGCCGGTAGCCCGTGGCGCTCACTCCCGTCAGGTTCCACGGGCGCTTCGGAATGACCACGGCCTGCCCGGCGGGGAACGTGGCGGCGCCGGTATAGTCCTCGATCATCCACGCCTTGCTTTGATCGCCGAGGTACTGCGCGGCCAGGCTCGCCGAGTTCTCCCCCGCATTCGGAATCACGACCAGGAAATCGTCGGACTGCCGCATGGCGGGCGGCTTCGGGGCCGCGGCCGATGGCGGCGGCGGTGGCGGCGCCGACGTCGCGCAGGCCCCGGCCGTCAGCACGACGCCCCCCAGCAAGATCGCGACGCCGAGCCCGCGCCCGCTCATCCGACCTGCCTCGGCCCGATGACCTCGAAGACCTCGACCTCCTCGTCCTTGCCCTTGACCCGGAGAGGCCCTCGCGTGCGCACGTCGAACGACTCCTTGACCAGCTCCCAGATGCGCCGGCTCACGAGGATCTGGCCGGGCTTGGCATTCGAGCCGAGCCGCGAGGCGAGGTTGACGTTGTCGCCGATGACCGTGTACTCCATGCGATCCTCGGTGCCCACGGTGCCCGCCACCACCTCGCCCGCGTTGATCCCGATGCCGACGGAGATGGGCTCGTTGCCCCGGCCGACCCGCGCGCTCGAGAGCGCCTCCATCCCTTCCTGCATGGCCAGGGCCGCGCGCACGGACATGAGAGCGTGATCCGGATGCGCGATGGGCGCGCCGAAGATGGCCATGATGCCGTCGCCCAGGAACTTGTCGAGGGTGCCGTCGTGCTTGAAGGTGATGTCGATCATGACCGTGTAGAAGTCGTTGAGGAGCGACACCACGCGCTCGGGGTCCAGGTGCTCCGACATAGTGGTGAAGCCCCGGATATCGCAGAAGAGGATGGTGACCTCGCGCCGCTCGCCCTTGAGGTGGAGGCTGTCGGGGTCCTTGAGCACCGCCTCCACCACCTCGCGCGCCACGTAGCGCGAGAATGCGCGCTTGATCATCTCCTTCTCGCGCAGGCTCCTGGCCATCTGGTTGAACGACTCCGTCAGCGTGCCCAGCTCGTCGCGCGAGGTCACGGGCAGAGCCACCTGGAAGTTGCCCGCGGCGATGGCCTGCGTGCCCTCGACCAGCCGGGAGATCGGGCGCGAGAGCAGCGTGGCAAGGCCCACGGCGGCCCCGATGCCGAGGCTCACCATGCCGAGCGTGATCAGGCTCGTCTGCCACTGCGCGCGCCGCACCGCGGCCGTGATGGACTCCTCGCTGAAGCCCAGATAGAGCGCGCCCAGGCGGACCCGGCTGAAGGTCAGGGGCACCGCGAAGTCGATGATGCCGCCGCGGCCCGGCGCGCGATACGTCGTCACGGCCACGCGGTCGCGCGCGGGGGCGAGCGGCGCCGCGCGCTCCAGCTGCTCGCCGGTCCGTCCCACATCCGAGTGCGCCCGGATGCCGCCCTTCTCGTCGGTGATGATCACGTAGGCGAGGTCGCTGTCCTTCATGGCGTCCTTGACCAGCACGCTGAGCGACAGATCGTCCCGCTGGAGCAGCGAGGTCTTGGCTCCCGCGGCGAGGTTCTGGGCGATGGCGAGCCCGCGCTTCGTCATCTCGACGGTCAAGCTGTCCTGCTGCTGGCGCAGGAGGAAGAAGGCGACGAGCAGGATGGCGAGCATGAGCACGGCCGTCATGAGCAGCGAGATCTTGGCCTTGAGCGAGCTGCCGACGTCGCGCCAGCTGACCTGGCTCATGCCCCGCTCCCTCCCGCCGCGGAGCGCGAGGCCTCGAGCGCTTCGCGCGAGACGGTGGCGGGATCACGCGCCCACGCGCCGGGATTGGGCGCCTCGTAGGAGCAGTAGCCGTGGTAGCCCTTCCGCTCGAAGGCGGAGAACCAGGCCGCGAAGGGCACGCTCCCCTGGCCCGGCGGCAGCCGGTCGAGTGCCTGGCCCGCCACGAGCCCGCTCTTCGGCACATCGCTGTACTGGACATAGGCGATCTCGGCGGGCGCCACCTCGCCCAGATCGCCCGGCCTGGCTCCGCTCCGCTGGAGGTGATAGGTGTCGAGGAGCAGACCCACGTGCGGGTGCGCGGCCTTGGCCAGCACCTCGCGCACGCTGCGCAGCGTGTTGATCTGCGCGCACTGGGAATTGAACTCGAGGGCGAGCCTGACGCCGTGGCGCCCCGCGATCTCGCCGACCTCCTTGACGCTGTCGGCCGCGCGCGCGACGGTGCCTTCCCCTCGGTCCACGGGACTCATCACGGTGCCGCAGCCGAGGCTCTTGGCCCAGCGGCACGACTCGTCGAAGGCGGCGAGGAGCCGCGCGCGCTCCGCCCCTTCGGCCCACAGCCAGCCCAGCTCCACGCCGACGCACGAGACGCCGAGCGCGCTTCGCTTGACGAGGTCGAGGACCGCTTCCGCGGGCTGTCCCGCGTCGGCCGCGCGCTTGAAATCCAGGCGGCGGAGCTCGATGCCCTGCCAGCCGGTGCTCTTGACGATGTCGAGGACGCGGGCGAGCGGAGTCGTGTCGAGTGTCCAGGTGTGGAGCGCGAGCGGGTTTTTCACGGACTCTCCGAAGGCCGTCGGCGCCCGGGGATCCGGACGCAATGTGCGACCGTCAGACGATTATAGCGGGTGAGCCCCGGATCGGTCACCGATCTTGGACCAGGGGTAATCGACTGATTTTCCTCGCCGAAGTGAACTTGGGCGAGCCGGGCTACGAGGCGGTGGGGCGCTTGTCGAGGCCGACGGAGCGACCCGCCTGGGCGGGGAGCGGGAGCTTCTCGTGGGATGCCAGGATGGCGCCGAGACGGTCCAGGACCTCGGGCGCCATCGGGGCCGCCCGTCGCGTCTCCAGGCTCACGTGGAGCGACATCAACTCGTTGGTGGCCGCGAGGTAGCCGGCCTCGGCATGCCACATCTCGTGAAAGTAGTGGAGGCGCTTGGCATCGAAGCCGATGAGGCGCGTGGTGAAGCGAAGCGGATCGCCCTCGCGGACTTCTCGCTGATAGGTCACATGGGTCTCGAGCGAGAAGGAGGTGACGTTCCGGCTGCGTCGATGTGCCTCGTCGAGGCCGACCCAGCGGAAGAACTCGTCGGTGGCGAGATCGAAGACCACGAGGTAGTAGCCCATGTTCATGTGACCGTTGTGGTCGATCCACTCCGACCGCACCCGGTCTCGATAGACGTCGAACGGCGCCTGGAGGACGTCAGTCATGCGATCTCCATCATACGGGAGGGTGGCCGCCAGCCGCGAAGCCCCCAGCGGAGCGAGAGGAGGGCCAGGATGGAGAGGACCGCGGCAACCCAGCCGGTCGCGGCGAGACCGCCCCAGAGCCAGACATATCCGCCCAGGAGCGCGCCCGCCATGCGCCCCGTGCTCCCGGTGGCGCCCACGGCGCCGATCATGGCCCCCCGCGCATCCGGCAGCAGCTCGGTGAAGAGCCCGGCCGCGGAGACCACCGTGAACTCGAAGGCGATGAACACCAGGAAGAGCGCGGCCAGGGCAAGGGGCAGCGTGCGGGCCACGACGGGCAACAGGAGATACGCGGCCGCCGTCAGCGCGACACCGCTCGTCACGGCGCGGGCGAGGCCAACCCGATCGGACAGGAAGGCGGTCAGCGATTCCGCGATCAGCTCGGCCACGCCGATGACGATGGTGGCCGAGCCCAGCGCGGCAAGAGGCAGCCGGAAGTCGAGCTCGAGCCAGGCGCCGTAGATGACGAACAGGAAATCGTTCGCCATGGCGAAGCAGAAGCTATAGCCGAGCCCGCCCAGCGCCGCCCGCCGGCGCACGAGAAGTCGCCATCC
>Ga0137397_10003734_pt1 | contig 10627 bp, 14 predicted proteins | sample czorhiz116metaG_FD_106658 | JGI IMG/M metagenome (GOLD analysis project Ga0137397, IMG submission 106658) | Vadose zone soil microbial communities from Angelo Coast Range Reserve, California, USA - czorhiz1.16 metaG | ecosystem: Environmental > Terrestrial > Soil > Vadose zone | place: USA...
TCGCTGGGCGCGCTGATAATTTTGATGTTGTGGTTCTATCTCACCGGAGCGGCCATCCTGCTGGGAGGCGAAGTTAATTGCGAGCTGGAAAGCCGAGACGAATCCTCAGCCTGAGAACCGGCCTCGCGCAAATCAAACCTCTACCGTTTGCCACCTCAGTCATTCAGCTTGCACTAATAAGGTTCGAGAACGATGCAGCCGCTCGTTCTCTTTTGATTCAAGAGCACGTGCGAATTCGTCATTACCTGCTAATCATCTGTTGGCATGGGCTTTGCTCCCTCATTTCTGCATTCGGATTACAGTGTTCCAAGAAAGGACGGTGCAAAAAGCATGTTGTGGACAATTTTGGTTGTGCTGATGATTCTGTGGTTGTTGGGTTTGATCGGTGGCGTAGGTGGCAGCTTGATACATCTGCTGTTGGTCGTAGCGCTGGTCGTTTTGATCCTGCAACTGATTACCGGTCGACGAGCCGCGGTCTAAGATCCGCCGGTTGTTTCGATGGAGCGCGTTACGAAATTACGAAGGGGTGAACAAGGGGGGAGTTATGCGGTACGAAGACGAACTAAAGGGCAAAGGGAAGCAGGTCAAAGGTACGGCCAAGGAAAAACTTGGTAAGTTGGCTGGCGACCGCGACCTGCAGGAGCGCGGCAGTCAACAGCGCTTCGAAGGAAAGGTACAAGAGAAAGTAGGAAAAGCCCGAAGGACAGTCGGCGAGGCTGTTGAAGACCTCGGAGAGAGAATCGCCAGCTAACGGTGAAGCTGGCGATTCTTTTTTTGAGTGTCTGAGAGGAAAGGGAAGAACCAAAAGATGAAAAGTAGATTGATGGTCCTAACCGCTGTTGCGGCCTTAGGTTTAAGTGCGGCAGCGTGCGATAACACAGGCCCGGGTGCTAACGCTAACGCCAACGCCAACATGAGTTCGCCGGTGGCTGCGGCAACGCCGACGGCGACACCGAAATACACTGAGGAACAGGCGAAAGAAGAGCGGGCCCGCGCCAAACAGAATAAGGAGACAATTGGCGACACGCTTGAAGACGCCTGGATTCACACCAAGATTGTGGCTAAGCTGATCGCCAATTCGAAAACGCCTGAAAGAAAAATCAATGTCGACGTCGTTAACAATGCGGTGACTTTACGCGGCACGGTTGACAGCGCGGAAGAGAAGGCTGAGGCCGAGCGAATCGCCAAAGAAACCGAAGGCGTGACAAAAGTTACTAATCAACTTAAGGTAGTGGCCCCAGCCAAACCAAAGAACAGCAACACGCCAGCGGCCAAGACGAAGTAATCAAAGCGTTGGGTCCCTGCGAAAAAGAGCGGCCACTGTTTTGGCCGCTCTTTTACTTGAGCTTACCGTAGCGTGACCAATGACTAAGAAGAGTCCGGATCTCCCGGGTAACGCCCCAGACAATGCGAGCGTGGCATTGCTGCTCATCGATCTCATCAATGATCTAGACTTTGTTGGCGGAGACGAATTACTAACCTACGCGGGACATCGCGTCTCTTTTGTTTCGTCATACTCTCCTCAGTTCGATATGCCGGGGCGTTCAGGTTAGCGTTTCTTACTGCTTTTCTTGCCGCCCTTCTTACCACCCTTCTTTCCGCCTTTGCGCGAAGATGCACGGCTCTCTTTTTTGCCGCGACCGGAACCGCTCTTCTTTCCGCCTCCGGATTCCTTATTCACCGTGGCCCACGCGCGCGCCTTCGCTTCTTTCTTGGACACGCCGCGATCCTCGTAACCCTCTTCGATGTGTTCAGCCTTACGCTTTTGCTTGTCGGTGTATTTTCCCTTGTCTCCCCTTGGCATAATCAAACCCTCCTGCTCTGTTCATGAATGCTGCAAATGAGTGCTGCAAATCGCGCTCCGAAATCCGGTCATGCGACTGCGCCCAGAAATTCGTCGGCGACTAAAGGGCAAATGGGGCCCGAAGCACAGTTCACACTTGGCATCGGGATTGCGACTACGCGTACGGAACGTAAACAAATTGTTCGGTAAGAATGCAGGCGAACGAACTTTGGTAAGCGCGCTGTAGTGAATGATTTCAGTTTGACGAGTTCGGAGTACCGCCTTTAGGCGAAAGGTGAAGCACGCCTGCGCAACTCCGAGACACGCTCAGATTGAGTTTCTTAATAAACTGGGGGGCGTTGGATCATGGAAGGACCTTTACGTGGATGCCTGGCGGGCGCAGCCGCCTGGAAGTGGGGCGGTGGCTGTCTTTCAACCATCATCATTTTCATCATCGTCTATTTGCTGCTAGGTCATGTGAAATGCTGATAACGTGTCAAAAGCCCGACTGTGAGGGAGGGCATGTCAACCACCTTGCCTCTGCGTATGACAAGGTTGCCCTCGCTGACGCGCAGGCTTCATACTGCCCCACCACGAAGGTTTTTTGAAAATTTAGTTCACACGACGCGGGGTTTTCGTGTAGGCTTATAACCCGCGCATGACCGAAAAGATTCGCAAGGTCCTCTCGTTTCCATCGCCAGTCCCCGCCAAGGCGGACTATCAACGCGTCAAATCCAGTTACTCAGTCCGCGAAATCAAACAACTCTTTGGTTTGGGTGAACGCACCGTTCGCCGCTGGACTGAAGTGGGAATTATTCAGGCCACGCCCGGCGCCGAGGGTGGCGACTTTACCTACGATTTTCAGGCGCTCACACTTTTCCGGCGCGTGCGAGAAATGCGCGCGCAGGGTCTGACCATCAAGCAGATCGAGGCCGAACTTCAGGGACAGTTGAGTTTATTTCGACCTGCGGGGGGACAGGTTGCGCGGCTGCTGACGCCGTTCGAGGAAGCGCTCCTGCTGCATGAGCAGGGCGACATGAAAGCGGTGGAGTTTTACGCCGAAGCCATCACCGAAGGCGACAATGTCGCCGAAGCCTACTGTAACCTGGGGATCATCGAACTGGATGGAGGGAACTCGATTGGGGCTCTCGATAACTTTACCCAGTCTTTGAAACACGATCCGCGCCACGTCGAAGCCCACTACAACCTCGCGAATCTTTACTATGACGCCGGAGACTTTCCGCTGGCGCGTCTTCATTACGAAGCGGCGGCGCAAATCGAACCTAACTTCTCGCTGGTCTACTACAATCTCGCGCTGGTCTATCACCGGCTGACTAATGTCGCCGCGGCGACGCAGGCGCTACACAAGTATAAGGAGCTCGAGCCCGGCGATGAAGAGATCGAGTTAGTCGATCAGCTTCTTAAAGCCCTGGAAAGCGGCCGACCGAGCAGCTGACCTGGTTTTCATCTCTCTGTGCATCCTCCGCGTGCTCTGCGTCTCTGATGGTGAATAACCTTAGGCAAGACTCATCACAGCACGGTCGGAAGGTCTCAAATAAGGACCGCAACGAAACGCGGGCTGCGATTTGCGCTCCGACAATCTATATCTATAATTGGTTTTCGTGGCGGGGTAGCTCAGATGGTTAGAGCGTGGGATTCATAACCCCAAGGTCGGCGGTTCGATCCCGCCCCCCGCTACCAACTCCGAATCACGGCGCGCGAGTCAAATCCATTTGTCTCTGGTCCAAAACCCTTCTCAACTTCCGGCCATTTCGTAAGCTCCCGGGCTCGCACGGGACAACCCGAAACTCATAAAGCTCCATTTCATAGTTCTTCCAAAAGTCCGCAAAACCCGCGCGCAGGTTGTCGAGTACAGCCCGTTCCACGGCTGGTTGATGATCGAAGTGTTCGAGCTCAAGGCGCAACTCAACAACGTCTCGCCGACCGTCGTGTTTGATCACGGCCTGCCAGTCCGCGCCGTGGCCGTTCACGTTGCGCAGGACTTCCGCGAAAATCCAGGGGCCGACGTTACCCATGCCGCACACAACCATCTCATCAATGCGCGATCGTACCTTCGCGATCCGTTTCGCAAAAAAACCGCAGGAACATGGCTCGTCAACCAAAGACGTCAAATCGGTTGATCGATAACGGATTAGTGGCATTACATCCCGCACGAGTGTCGTATAGACAAGCTCACCATATCCCTCGTCGTCCGTCTCGGGAGTCTCGAAGAAGAAGAAGAGATCGTTGCGGTGATAGCCGTCCTGGCACTCACACTCCGCGCCGAGCGTGCCGAACGATTCGGTCTGACCATAGCTGAGGTAGAGCGGCGCGCCCCACGCGCTCTCGACGACCTGCCGCGCTTCTTCGGTGATATTCTCGCCGCCGCCGAAGAGCAGCTTGAGGGGCCACGCGCCAGCTTCGCGCGCCAACTCCGACAGACGCACGAGCCATGAAGGCTCGCCAAATATTACATTGGGCTTGTATACCCGAGCCCGTTCGTAAAACTCCTGAGGCGCAATCTTGCCCGCTTCGACGTGGAAGCAGTCCAAGTATTGCAGTGCCATGCGCAACACAGCGGGCGAGACCCAGAACGAACAATCGTAAGCACTCAAGACCCGATCTTCGGCGCGAATTCCCAAATGATAAAGACCAATCGCGGAGGCGCGGCCCATCTCGCTGAGCTCGCGTTGTGAAAAGAAGACTCGCTTGGGAATCGGTGAGGTCGTGCCGGTCGTTTCATAGGCCGTACTCGCGCGGCCAGTTAGAAAAGCTTCAGCGCCATGCGTGCTCAGGTCTTCGCCGGTAGTGTAGAAGTCCCCCAGTTCAGATGGATGTTCGATGCGGCGCACGTCAATGCCACGCTGGCGAAACTGCTCCCGATAAAATGTAGAGCGCTCCGCGGCGAGCCGCAGTGTCCGCCGGAAGCGCGCTCGCCGCATCGCCTCGACTGCCCACGGCGGCGACACATTTAAGAAACGCACAGCGTGGCGCGGCTCCATGTGCAGCACCATGCGCTCGATCTGCTCGATAATGTTCGTCAGCATCTCAAGAATTGATCCATTGATCCATTGATCCAATGGTTCAATGAACAAATGAATCCAATTTCCTTAAATTCTTTCCGGGGCGCAGCGGTGAATTAGTTGCTCAAATAGTTCGACGGCAATGTCAATTTCTTCGTCCGTCATGTCAAAGCAGGGGGCCAGCGTAAAAACGTTCTTATAGTAACCGCCGATATCCAGGACCAGACCGGTCCTGCGCCCGCGAGCATCGAGCTCGCCTTTCATGCCCTCGGCAAACATCTTATCGGTTAAGTCGCGGTCCGGCTCGAAGCCATCCGCCTGGCAAATCTCAATGCGCAGCGCCATGCCCATGCCGTCCGCATCGCCAATCACTCTCGGATAACGTCGCTGGAGTTCTTTGATCTGCTCCAGAAAGTAAGCACCCTTGCGTTGCGTAATCTCTTCGTAGTCTTCTTCTTCCATCATCCGCACTGTTTCCAGACCTACGGCCGTGCCCAGCGGATTTGAAGAGAAGGTAGAGTGGGTCGAGCCTGGCGGAAATACTTCCGGCGAGATCAGCTCTTCGCGCGCCCAGAGGCCGGAGAGCGGATTCAAGCCATTTGTCAGCGCCTTACCGAACACAATGATGTCCGGTTCGACGTCAAAGTTTTCCATGGCCCAAAACTTTCCGGCCCGATAGAAACCCATTTGAATCTCGTCATCAACGAGCAGGATATTACGTTCATCGAGGATCTTCTTGAGCGCCGGAAAGTATTCGCGCGGCGGAATGACGTAACCGCCTGTCGCCTGAATCGGCTCAGCGTAGAACGCCGCAAACTCAGATTCGCCCGCTTTCGGATCCCAGAAAGAGTTGTATTCGGTGTCGAAATTCTTCGCGAACTGGTCGACACAGTAAAGCTCGCATGTCTCACGTTTCTTCCCATATGGGCAGCGAAAGCAATAGGGGAACGGAACGAAGTGAGCGCGGTCCGCAAAGTGGCCGAAGCGACGACGATAGCGGTAACTCGAAGTGATCGCTGAAGCGCCGAGCGTGCGACCGTGATAGCCGCCCATGAAAGCGAAAACTAAATTCTTGCCGGTCGAGTTGCGTACGATCTTAAGCGAATCTTCAATCGCCTGCGCGCCGCCCACATTGAAATGCACGCGACCCTCCAAGCCGAACTTTGACTCATTCAGTCGCCCGATTGCTGCCGCCAATTCGACCTTTTCTGAGTGGAGATATTGACAGGCAAGCTGTGGCAACTTGTCTATCTGATCCTTCAAGGCGGCATTCAGGCGCTGATTCCCATAGCCAAAACTCGCCGCCGAGTACCACATCTGCAAGTCGAGATAAGGAGTGCCTTCACGATCGTAAAGGTAGTGGCCCTCGGCCCGCTCGAAGAATTTGGGTGGATCGAGATAGTGAACCGTGTCTCCCCACGAGCAATACTTACGCTCGAGTTCGAGTAGTTCCTGTTCGTCCATCGCCGGCGTGATTGATTCAAACTCGCTAATAGCTGTGCTCATGATTATGACGCTTTCTATTCTGCAGACTTCTCAGGCGCTGACTCTGGCCGATGTTTCTTCCCTTAAGAACACTCGTCCCGCCAGCCAGCGATCGAGACGGGCAGCTACTTCTCCAAGATTCTGGAATGAAATGTGTTCGATTGAATGGTCGATGCAATGTGAGGCGAGCCCATCTTTCGCGAAGACGAGATCGGCGCTCTCCACCGCATAGCGATCGGATAACCCGTCGCCGACGAAAATAGCCGGAGCGTTCGTTCTATTGAGAAGCCGCATTAACGCGGGTTTGCATGTCGCGCAGCCATGCCCGCACGTTTGATGGAAGAAGGGAAACTCAGTCCTCCACCGATGACCCCGACCTTCAAGGTGGCCCGCGCAAACGCGCCCGCCTCGCAGCAGGGCGGCGACTCTCTTGCCGGCTCCGGAGAGAATGCGACGGATGCAATAATCGAAACCATCACTGACGATATGCGCCGGGATATCGTGCGCGGCACACATTTCCAGCAGCGTCACCAGGCCTTCGTCGATTTCTATCTGATCAAGTAAAGCGTCGAGCTGCTTGCGTGTCGCCCGCACCAGCGACATCTGGGCTTGCAGACAGTCTCGCGATCCAATTCGGCCGGCGCGCCACTCGGCTTCGAAGGCAAGCCATTTTGGATCCGCATACGTTTCCAGGATCACATCAACTGCGTCGCGGCGGGTGATCGTGCCATCAAAATCCAAAAAGAGAATCGCTTTGGGTGTTTGAAGTTCGGTCATTTATTGGTTTTCCTCAAGCGGCAAGTTTCACTTCCTCTTCTCCCAGCAACTGCGTGAGCGGCACAATGCGCAAACCGCGCGCGCTCAATCCTTCAATAATCATCGGCAGCGCCAGGACCGTTTCACTGCGGTCCCGTTTTCCCTCACTATCGCCGTCGTGCAGCAGGATGATCGAGCCGGCCCGCGCACGGATTAGAACATCATGCGCAATTTGTTTTGCGGTTCGCTGCTTCCAATCGAATCCAGCCACATCCCATTGCACGGTGCGTAGGCCGAGCGCCCTGGTCGCAGCGAAGTAGCCAGGTGTGCGCACGCCGCAGGGCGGCCGCGCGACCGTCGGCCTCACACCCGTCGCACCCGTGATAACGGCCTGCGCGCGTTCCAATTGCCGGCGCGTTTCATTCAAGCCTCGATAAAGAAGGATCGGATGTGAATAAGAATGATTTCCGATCTCATGGCCGGCAGCGGCACCACGTCGCGCAGTCTGTGGTAAGCGCTCGACGTGCCGGCCAATCATAAAGAAGGTGGCGCGAAGCTTGTGTTCATCCAGGATGTCCAGAATGCGCTCGGTATCTGCGGACGGCCCGTCATCAAAGGTCAGAGCCACCGCTCCTGTCTCTCTGCGGCCACGCCAAGTCGTGGGCCCAAGCCATTGTGACCGCACAGCGTAGGTCGCATAATAAACGCCGGCTACCGCGAGTAGCGCCAGCGCGATCCCAACCAACGGCCATACGAGAGCAATTTGCATAAAAGTTAGCTTGCCGCCGCCAGCGCTGCCTTTCCGTTCTGATACTTCCGCTTGAACCACTCGACGGTCTTCATCATTCCGGTTTCGACAAAGTTTTCCGCAAAGCATTGTTCGAAGGACGTGACCTTCTTACCGAGCGTGAGTTGGCCGGATGCCAGGGCGTCGTCTATTTGACGAAGAATGGCCTCACGATCCTCTTCGGGAAAATAAACTTTGGCGTGTGGAATTCTGAGATTCATAAATCTTCCTTTTGCCCCTCTGTCAGTCGATGAAAGCGTCCCGGTAAGCGGCTGAAGCAGCGCCGAGTGCATAGAGTTTTCTTTCGCGATCCGGACAGTTAAGATCGGGACCTTGCCCGCCAAGCGCATTCTGAAGCCAGCGCGCAATACGCCTGGCAACATCTGGCTTTCGGTGTTCGCGCGCCCGCTCACGCATCTCAAGAATCAACTTAGGATGAGACAGCAAAGACTCGACGCGTTCCACCACTTCATCCAGCGTGCGAACCGCACATCCGACATTCCATTCTTCGAGCAGCCGATACTGCACCCGCTCGGCGCCCGGCGGAGGCTCGAGCGCGATGATGGGAAGTTCCGAGGCAATGGCTTCATTGAACATACTGCCAAGTTTCGAAACCATCAGATCAGCCGCGCACATTAGCTCGGGCATCCGGTCCGGTCCAGTCCAGCCGAGGACGCGCAGTCTTTCGCTCGTCCCATTTTGCGCGAGGCGCTCGCAGCGTGACTTAAGCCGCTCATTATGTCCCGTTAGTACGACGATTTGCGGGGCCAATTGCTTCAGGCGTAACAAATGTCTGGTCATCTCTTCGATCCGTCCCATCCCTTCGCCACCGCCCGCGATCAGAAGTAGAGGCAAATTCGGATCGAGTCGGAGCCAGTTGCAAACCTTTTCCCGCTCCTGCTCGCGCCGGCGCGGGATCTCAAAGCCCTCTGATAAAGACGCTCCCCAAATTGCGATGCGTTCGGGCGGCGCGCCGTGCGAGATCAACTCTTCGCCGAGTTGCTTAGTCAAGAAACAGTAGAGGTCGACTTCCGGTTGTACCGACGCGGGATGGGCGTCGTATTCATTGTTGACCGCCACCAGCGGAATATCCAGTTCGAGGTCCCGTTTGATAAGCGCGCCAATTTCGCAACAGCCGACCTCTGTGACGATGAGAGCCCGCGGGTTCAAGCGCCTTGCTAATTCGAACAGACGATTGCAACCACGACGGTAGTACCACTCGGGACTGGTGTGGGTTTGCTTCTTCTGATAGCGATCGATCTTATCCCAGACCGCGGGAGCGTGTTTGACGAGCCAAAGATAAGTCGTCACGTGCGTGAAGCGAGTTATTCGAGTCATGTAATCTGCAACGTCAACAACCATCACCGGGAGGTCGGGTCGAACTGCGCGGATTGCTGAAGCAAGCCCTTCAGCTACGCGTATGTGTCCGGCCCCGTTGGCAATCGTCACGATCACCACTGGCCTGTCTTGCCCAAAACTCTGTTGAAGTCGGTCGCTCACGCTGTCATTCTCCTTGCCAGCTCTTGTGCGGGCACGTTGTCGTCAAGCGCAAGCTGCGCAATGGCTGCTGCCGCATCCGGACGGGCCAACCGCTTTGCGCACGACGACATTCGGTGGAGCGCGCTCGCTTCGCGCAAGAGATTGAGCACAGTCGAGGCCGCTTCTCGCGGGCCTTTCGTCAAAACGCCGGCGCTGCTCTCCACGAAGCGCGCAGCGTTGCGTCGCTCTGGCCCTGGTATGGCGTCGAACATCACAACCGGCAATGCGCACATGGCTGCTTCGGCCGTGGTGAGACCGCCTGGCTTAGTGACCAGCACCGACGCCGCCTGCATAAGGGCCGGAATATCATCCGTCCATGAAAGCACGCGCAGGGAGGCGGACGGTGGTGGACGAAAACGAGCAAGCCGGCGGCGCACTCGCTTGTCATGTGCTGTGGCGGCGATAACGTGCACAGCTTTACCTTCCCGGCACAGTCTCGCCGCCACCTCATCCATGCGCGTCGGCCCCACCCCGCCGCCCATGATGAGTACAATCGGCACGTTCCCGTTGATGCCATAGCGCACTCGCGTTGCTTTCTCATCATGTCGTGCATAGAAAGAAGCATCGGTCGGTATTCCGCATATGGCCACACTCTCCGCCAGCGCGCCCCACGCGCACAACTGATCGCGGACGTGCTGATCGGGGACGGCATAAGCATCCACTTCCGGCTTGACCCACACGGGTTCAGCTTCAAAATCGGTGATGACGTTGACGAGTCGCGCCCTCGTTAGTCCCTTGCGTTTGGCAATCGCGGCCATCTCGCACGCGGCAACTTCACTCGCCACGATCGTGTCGGGTCTGAAGTCCACAATCGTCTTGAAGACCCGCGGACAGCCGTGTTGAAATGCCCACTGCGGCGCTGTGTGTCGGGCCATGCGCTTCGTCCGCCGGGCGAAAAAGCGATCCCACAACGCCGGCGCATAGCGCACCATCGCCCAGTAAGGCCAAACGTATCCGGCGCGAAACAGAAAGTGACAGTCATCGAGCGCATCGAGAACGAGCACCTCTGCATCCGGCGCCTGCCTCTTCACTTCGAGTGCGACGGTGTGCGCGGCTTGCACATGGCCGGACCCAAACGACAATGTAAGCACCAGAACTTTCAGTCTTCCCTCCATTTCGTGAGTCTGAATCCGAGTGTGAGACTCACGATTGCCATGAACCCAAGTGCCATCATCTCACCGCCGATTTGATGCCCTCCCGCGAGCGTCGTCTGGACAGCTCGCGCGGCAAACGCGGTCGGCAACAATTGTGAAA
>Ga0137397_10003737_pt1 | contig 10625 bp, 10 predicted proteins | sample czorhiz116metaG_FD_106658 | JGI IMG/M metagenome (GOLD analysis project Ga0137397, IMG submission 106658) | Vadose zone soil microbial communities from Angelo Coast Range Reserve, California, USA - czorhiz1.16 metaG | ecosystem: Environmental > Terrestrial > Soil > Vadose zone | place: USA...
GCCCTTGACGGCGACGTAGCGCCGGCCGCGGAGAAAGCCGGGGACGCCCACGCGCTCCGGCATGTGCTCGCGGGTGTGCCAGTCGTTGAAGTCGGCTTCACCGGCGGGCTCGACGTCGGCCCAGAAGGCGAGGATGGCGGATCCCAGGAAGCTCATGGCGCCGACCCTAGCCGCTGGCCGCGGGCCCGTCAAGAGGGACCGGGCCCACGGCGCCGATTGAGATAAACTACAGGCCATGCCGACGCCGGCGCGCCGGACCTGGACCGCCATCGTTCGCCTCCTCGAGCGCGACGAGCGCGTGTTCGCCGCGCTCCTGGCCGTGGTCATGGTCGGCGGCCTCTCCACCCTGGGCCTGGCCCTCCGGCCGCGGTTCCGCATCGACCTCCCCTCCCTGGTCTTCTGGTTCGCCGCCTACAAGGTCGGCATCCTCGCCCTCGTCAGCGTCAACCCCAGCCCGCGCAAGACGAGCGTCGTGTTCAGCGGGGCCCTCGCCGTCGACCTGCTCCTGATCTTCGCCCTCCTCTACCTCACGGGCGGCTACGACAGCCTCTTCTACCTCCTCTTCTTTCCGCTGATCGCCGTCAACGCGTACTACTTCGGCCCCTGGATCGGTCTCGGGGGCGCGGTGGTCGCCGGGCTCCTCTACGCTGCGGCGGCGGTGCTGACGCCGCCGTGGGTGGGCTGGAACGCCGTGCTCATCCTGATCGGGCTGGTCGGCCTGCCCGCGCTGGCCGTGGGCATGGTCGCCAATCGCGAGCGGCGTGCCCGCGTCGAGGTCGAGAGGCTCAATGCGGAGCTGACGGGCACGCTCACGCGCCTGCAGGCCGCGCAGGACGAGCTGGTGGTGGCCGAGCGGATGGCCACGGTGGGGCGCCTCTCGCTCAAGGTCGCCCACGAGGTGCGCAACCCCATCGCGGCCATCGGGCTGAACGCCGAGCTGGTGGGCGACCTCGTCAAGGAGCGGGAAGGGGAGGACATGGAGGAGGCGACCAGCCTCGTCTCCGCCATTCGCGAGCAGGTCAGCGCTCTCGACGCGCTGACCGAGGAGTACCTGGCCTTCGCGCGCTTCCCCCGGCCACAGTACGAGGAGGATTCGATCAACGAGATGGTGACCGCGCTCGTGGAGTTCGTGCGGCCGCTCGCCACCCGCCAGGGCGTGGCCGTCGACACCACCACCGATCAGGCCTTGCCGCCCATGGCCATCGACCGCACGCTCCTGCGGCAGGCCATCCTGAACCTCGTCAAGAACGGGCTGGAGGCGCTCGGGGGCAAGGGACGGCTCACCGTGAGCACGCGCCGGGTGGACGACCACGCCGAGATCGCCATCATCGACACCGGCCCCGGCATCAAGCCCGAGGTGGCCAAGCGTCTCTTCGAGCAGTTCTTCACCACCAAGCCGCAAGGCACGGGACTCGGGCTCTACATCTCGCGGCAGATCATCGAAGAGCACGGCGGCACCCTCCGGTGGGAGAGCGCGCCGGGGCAGGGCACCGCCTTCACCGCCTCGCTGCCGATCAAGAGGGCCGAAGATGTCTGATCAAGCGATGCTGCTCGTGGCCGACGACGATCCCGCGGTGCGCCAGAGTCTCGAGCGCACGCTGACCCGCGAGGGCTATGGCGTGGTGCTGGCGCCCGATGGCCAGGCCGCCCTCGATCGGTTGCGCCAGGGCGGCATCGACCTGCTCCTCTCGGATCTGAAGATGCCGGGCCTCACGGGGCTGGAGCTTCTGAAGCAGGCGCGCGAGGCGGCTCCCGACGTGGACGTCATCCTCCTCACGGCCTTCGGCACCGTGGAGGAGGCCGTGCGCGCCATGAAGGACGGCGCCATCGACTTCCTGACCAAGCCCCTCCAGCGCGCCCAGCTCGTGCGCGTGATCCGCCAGGCCCTCGAGCGGCGCTCGCTCATCCAGCAGAATCGCGCCCTCCAGGAGCGCCTCGACGACCTGCTCCGCGAGGGCAATGCCATCGGAGTCAGCCACGCCTTCAAGCAGATGATGACCCTCGTCGGGCAGGTGGCCGACAGCTCGGCCAGCGTGCTCATCCAGGGCGAGAGCGGCACCGGCAAGGAGCTGGCCGCCCGCGCCATCCACGACCGCTCGCCGCGGCGGCAGGGGCCCTTCATCGCCGTCAACTGCGCCGCCTTGCCCGAGACCCTGCTCGAGTCCGAGCTCTTCGGCTACGAGAAGGGTGCCTTCACGGGCGCGGCGAGCCGCAAGGAGGGGCGCTTCGAGCTGGCCGACGGCGGGACGCTCTTCCTCGACGAGGTCGCCGATCTCTCGCCCGTCACCCAGCCGAAGATCCTCCGCGTGCTGCAGGAGGGCGAGTTCGAGCGCGTGGGCGGCACGCGCACGCTGCGCGTGGACGTGCGCATCGTGACCGCCACCAACCAGGACCTGACGCACCTCGTGCGGGACAAGCGCTTCCGCGAGGATCTCTTCTACCGGCTCAACGTCATCACCATCACCACGCCGCCCCTGCGGGACCGGCGCGAGGACATCCCGGTGCTCGCCCAGCACTTCCTGCGCCTCTACGCGGCCAAGAACAACCGCAAGCTCGACGGCGTCTCCGACGGCGCCATGAGCTGCCTCGAGGCCTACGCGTGGCCCGGCAACGTCCGCGAGCTCGAGAACGTGATCGAGCGCGCGGTGGTGCTGGCCCGCGGCACGGCCATCGAGGTGGAGAACCTGCCCGCCAATGTCACGGAGCGGTCGGTCATGTTCAAGCGCGACGAGCTCGAGAGCGGGTCCGGCGTCTCCGGGGACACTCCGGGCGGCGTCTTTACCATCCGCGTGGGGACGCCGCTGGCGGAAGTGGAGCAGCGGCTCCTCGAGGAGACGCTGCGCATGAACAAGGGCAACCGGAGCCTGACCGCCAAGCAGCTCGGCATCGATCCGAAGACGGTCTTCCGCAAGCTCAAGCAGGCCGAGGCGGAGGACAGCGCCGCCGAGGCCGACAAGCTCTCCCCCCCCTGATCCGTGGCCTACGAGCAGATCCGCTACGAAGCGGCCGATGGCATCGCCACGGTCACTCTCTCGCGGCCCGAGAAGCTCAATGCCGTCACCGGCGTGATGATCGGCGAGCTCGTCGCGGCCTTCGATGCCGCGGATGCCGACGATGCGGTGCGCGCGGTCATCGTCACGGGGGCGGGACGCGCGTTCTGCGCGGGCGCCGATCTGTCCGGGGGCGCGCAGACCTTCGACGGGGCGGCCCGCGGCCACGCCACGCCCGATGACGAGCACCGCGACGGCGGCGGGCTCGTCACGTTGCGGCTCTTCGACATGAAGAAGCCCGTCATCGCCGCCATCAATGGCCCCGCGGTCGGTTTCGGGGCGACCGTGACCCTGGCCATGGACATCCGGATCGCCTCCTCGGCCGCGCGCATGGGCTTCGTCTTCGCTCGGCGCGGCGTCGTGCCCGAGGCCTGCAGCACCTGGTTCCTGCCGCGGCTCGTGGGCATCCAGCAGGCGGCGGAGTGGGTGTATACCGGGCGCGTCTTCGACGCCGAGGAAGCGTACCGGGGCGGGCTCGTGAGCCGCGTGGTGCCGCCCGAGGCGCTGATGCCGACGGCGCGGGCGCTCGCCCGCGAGATCGCCGACCACACCTCGGCCATCTCGGTGGCCCTGTGCAGGCAAATGATGTGGAAGCTCCTGGGCGCCGACCATCCCATGGAAGCGCACCGGCTCGACTCGCGCGGCATGGACTGGACGGGCCGCTCGGCGGACGCGCGCGAAGGCATCAGCGCGTTTCTCGAGAAGCGCCCCCCGCGCTTCCCGCTCAGGCCCAGCCAGGACATGCCGCCTTTCTATCCGTGGTGGACCGAGCGCTCCTTTAAGTGAGGGGCGCGGGCCGCCCCTTTCTGCGGAGCCGGGTCGGGCTGCTCTCCGTCCTGCTCCTCTGCAATACCTTCGGGCTGGGCGGCTTCAACCCGCTGCTGCCCGAGATCGGCCGGGCGCAGGGGATGGCCAACTGGCAAATCGGTGTCCTCGCCAGCGCCTTCGGCTTCGCCCGCATGGCCGCGGCCATGCCGACGGGCGCCTTCGTGGCGCGACGGCTCGGCACGGCCCTCGTGGCCGCGCCCCTCGTGCTCATCTCGGGGCTGCTCCTCCTCGTGAGCGGCGGCCCCTTCTGGGTCCTCGTCGCGGGACGCCTGCTCCTCGGCGTGGCGCACACCCTGGCCATGGTGGGCGGGCTCACGGCCATCCTCGTCGAGGAGCGAGGACGCAACGCGTCCGTGCGCCTCAACATATTCGAGTTCGCGGGCATGCTCGGCATCCTGGGCGGCCTCGGCGCGGTGGCCCTGGTGCCCCCCGCATGGGGATGGAAGATCTCTCTCCTCATCGGCTCCTCGCCCGTCCTGATCCCGCTGCTGCTGACGCGGACCATGCGCCGGACCTTCCCGAGTGCGCCGATGTTCGAGCGCGGCCTCCCCCCGGCGGAGCGTGCGACGATCTTTCGTCAGCAGTCGGGGAGCAAGAGTGTGATCGCGCTCATGTTCGCGGTGGGCATCATCTTCGCGCTGGCCTGGGCGGGAGTGAGCCAGTTCGTGGTGCCCATACGCGGCGCCCGCGACTTCGGCCTCTCCCGCACGGGGATCTCCTGGCTGCTCGCCGCCGCGCAGTCGCTCGATCTCCTCGTGCTGCTTCCCGTGGGGCGTCTCGCCGACCGTGTCGGCCGCGGCCTCGTGCTGGGCATGGTGGCCATGGTCCTCGGGCTCGGCGCCATCGGGGTGGGGCTGGGCTCCTTCGTGTGGTTCGCGTTCGGCTGCATCTGCCTCGGGCTGGCCCTGGCGGGCTGGATGCTGCCGCTCGGGGTGATCCGCGAGCACACGCCCATGGCGCGGCTCGCGTGGACCACCGGCCTCTATCGCGTCGGCGTGGACGGCGCGTCCTTCCTGGGGCCGTTTGTCTGCGGACTTCTCGGCCCGTCGGGCGAGACGGTGTTCCTGACGGCGATCGGCGTGACGGGCCTCGCCCTGGGCGTGCGGCTCCTGTGGCGCCCGACCCGCTGAGACCGGGGGTGCTATGCTATGCGGCGCCCGAACCGAAGGAGGCTCCGCATGATCGTGACTGACTCGCAGGCCCGAGGCCAAATGAGATGACGACGCGCCGCGAGACGGACAGCATGGGCGCCGTCGAGGTGCCCGCGGACCGGTACTGGGGCGCGCAGACCCAGCGCTCGCTCGAGCACTTCAAGATCGCCGGGGAGCGCTTCCCGCCCGAGATGATCCGGGCCTTCGGCCTGCTCAAGCGGGCCGCCGCCGAGGTGAATGCCGAGCTCGGCCTGCTGCCCAAGGACATCGCGCAGGCCATCGTCCAGGCCGCCGACGAGGTGATCGCGGGCAAGCTCGACGACCATTTTCCCCTGGTGGTGTGGCAGACGGGCAGCGGCACCCAGAGCAACATGAACGCCAACGAGGTCATCGGCAACCGCGCCATCGAGCTGCTGGGCGGCCAGCTGGCCTCGAAGAAGCCCGTGCACCCGAACGATCACGTCAACCGCTCGCAGTCCTCCAACGACACGTTCCCCACGGCGATGCACGTGGCCGCGGTGCAGGAGATCGTCGGGCGGCTGATCCCCGCGGTGGAGCGGCTCCGCAACGTCCTCGACGACAAGGCGCGCGCCTTCGCCGACATCGTCAAGATCGGCCGCACGCACCTTCAAGACGCCACGCCGCTGACTCTGGGGCAGGAGATCTCCGGCTGGGTGGCCATGCTCGACCAGTGCCTGGCCGCCATCCGCGCCACGCTGCCCTTTCTCTATCCGCTGGCCATCGGCGGCACCGCCGTCGGCACCGGGCTCAATGCCCCCGCGGGCTTCGGGGAGAAGGTGGCGGCACGCCTGGCCGCCCTCACGGGGCTGCCGTTCACGAGCGCGCCCAACAAGTTCCAGGCCCTCGCCTCTCACGAGCCGCTCGTGTTCGCGAGCGGAGCGCTGAAAACCCTGGCCACCTCTCTGATGAAGATCGCCAACGACGTCCGGTGGCTTGCCTCCGGTCCGCGCGCGGGCCTGGGCGAGCTCCGCATTCCCGAGAACGAGCCGGGGAGCAGCATCATGCCGGGCAAGGTCAACCCGACCCAGAGCGAGGCCATGACCATGGTCTGCGCCCAGGTGATCGGCAACGACGTGGCCGTGACCATCGGCGGCGCCTCTGGCAACTTCGAGCTGAATGTCTTCAAGCCGCTCATCATCCACAACGTGCTGCGCTCGATCCTCCTCCTGGCGGATGCGTGCGACTCCTTCCGCGAGCACTGCGCGGAGGGCATCGAGCCCGACCGCGAGCGGATCGGCCGCCACCTGGGCGAGTCGCTCATGCTGGTGACCGCCCTGGCCCCCCACATCGGCTACGACAAGGCGGCGGAGATCGCCAAGCACGCCCACCACAAGGGGCTGACCTTGCGCGAGGCCGCGCTGGAGCTGGGCCACGTCACCCCCGAGCAGTTCGATCGCATCGTGCGGCCCGAGACCATGGTCGGGCCCGATCCCGAGGAGAAGAGATGACCGCGCTCACGATCGGCGACGTCACCGTGACCACGGTGGTCGAGCTCGACCGCTCGTCCTTCGAGATCGGCGCCATGCTGCCCGAGTCCACGCCCGAGCGGATCGCCGCGCAGCGCGACTGGATGGGGCCCGACGTGCTGGATCCCCAGACCGGCGTCCACAAGGCGTGCATCCAGTCCTACGTGCTGCGCACGCCGTGGCACACGGTGGTCATCGACACCTGCGTGGGCAACGACAAGCCGCGCAACGGGGTCCCCGCGTGGCACATGCGCAGGGGGACGTATCTCTCGGACCTCGCCGCCGCCGGCGTCAAGCCCGAGGACGTGGACATGGTGATCTGCACGCACCTGCACGTGGATCACGTCGGGTGGAACACGCGGCTCGAGGGCGGGCGGTGGGTGCCCACCTTCCCCCGCGCCCGCTACGTCATCGTGCGCGAGGAGTTCGAGTTCTGGAAGCACGAGGGCGAGAGGGGCCGGGAGGAGTTCGGCCTCATCGACGACAGCGTGATTCCTGTCGTGGAGGCGGGCGTGGCCGACCTGGTGGCGAGCGATCACGTGATCGACGACCGGCTTCGTCTCGAGCCCGCCCCCGGCCACACCCCCGCCCATGTGTGCGTGCGGCTGACCACCCCCGCGGGGCAGGCCATCTTCACCGGCGACATGATGCATCGGCCCATCCAGGTGGCCGAGCCCGAGTGGAACAGTCGCTTCTGCGGCGATGCCGAGCTCGCGCGCAAGACCCGCCGCGGTTTTCTCGAGCGCCACGCCGATGCCGACGTCATCGTGCTCGCCGCTCACTTCCCGGTGGCGGGCCGCATCGTCGCCCCCGGCGGCCGCACTCGCTTCCGGCCCCTCGCCGCCTAGCGCGCCCGCTGCGCTCGCGCGCGGACGCTATACAAGTGGCCACTCCCGCCCTCGCGGCCCCATACAAGGGGCCACGCAGAAATCCCCTTGACTCGTTGTCGCTTCGGGCCGATTGTCGGGCGCATCAAGGGGAAAAGTTCACATCGCGAGGAGACGAGACGATGCTGACCAAGGACCTGGAAGCGTTCTTCGACGGCTGGAACCGTCACGACGTCGACTTCATCATGACCTTCATGGCCGACGACTGTGTCTTCGAGACCACCGCGGGCAAGGAAGCCTGCGGCACGCGCTACGCGGGACGGGACAATGTCCGAGAGGCGTTCGCCAGGGTGTTCAAGATGTTCCCTGACGCGAATTTCGGCAGCGCGCGCCACTTCGTGGCCGGCGACCGTGGCCTCTCGGAATGGCTCTTCACGGGCACCACGGCCGACGGCAAGAAGGTGGAGGTCAACGGCTGCGATGTCTTCACGTTCGCCGGGGGCAAGATCGCCCTCAAGAACTCGTTCTTCAAGAACCGCAGCGCGTGAGCCCGGTCACGCCGGACGGGGCGCGGCGCCCTAGCTCTTGAAGCCGATCCTCTTGTGGCCGCCGTCGCAGAATGGCTTGTTCGCCGAGGCGCCGCAGCGGCAGAGAAAGATGTCGCCGGTCTTGCCCGGGATGGGATTGCCCTGGGGATCGAGGACATCGCACTCACCCTTCACCATCAGGGGGCCGTCGGGAATCGGCTTGACCGTGGCCGGCATGCGCGTCTCCTTTTCGTGAGGAAAATGTGAGCTGCCGAGGCCGAGTATACTCCATGCCATGAGCACCATGGCCGACCGGTTGATCGAGGCGATGACCAAGTCCGCGGCGCGCCAGTATGGCAAGGAGCGGGTGACCGAGCTCGCGCACGCGCTCCAGTGTGCCGAGCTCGCCGCGGGCGCGGGCGGCGATGAGGAGATGGTCCTGGCCTGCCTCCTCCACGACGTGGGGCGCTACGCGGTCGCCCAGGGGGAGATCAGCGACCCGCCCGAGGCGGGCCCGCCCCGCGCGGCGAAGACGCGCGGCCATCACGAGGCCGGGGCCGACCTGATCGCCCCCTATGTGCCCGAGCGCGTCGTCTTTCTCGTGCGCGCGCATGCCGATGCCAAGCGCTATCTCTGCGCAGCCGATCCCGGCTACTACGACACGCTCTCGAAGGGCTCGAAGCATACGCTGGCCCTCCAGGGCGGCATCATGACGGCCGACGAGGCGGTGAGCGTCGCTACCCATCCCTGGTGGCCGGACGCGCTGCGCCTCCGGCGTTGGGACGACGAGGCCAAGATCGTGGGCAAGGCCACGCGCCCGCTCTCCGCGTGGGAGCCGCTCGTGAGGAAGTACTTCGCTGAGCTGACGGCCGCTCACTAGGCTCTCGCCGCCGGACCTCGGCCCACCACCACAGGTGGATTGCCGGCTTGGCGCGCTTCCAGTGCTAGAATCGACGCTGGTTCCCTCACGAGGAGGTTCACGGGAAGCTTCATGGACTCTTCGAGCCTCGAAGCCAGAAACCTGATCAATGCACCGGCCGCCAATGCCGCCCCGGAGACCCCGGACCTCGGGACGAAGCCGGCGGTGAGAGAGCAAGCCGTGGGCCGGCGTGCCAGCGCCGCGAGCGGCGCGGATCGCACGTGGCAGAAGCGGCTGTTGCCGGTGATGGTGGGCCTGCTCGTCACCTTGACCGCGTTCTTCTTCGTGGCCAGCTTCGTCCAGCTCTACTACCTGCAGACCCGGATCGAGCGGGCGCCTCGACTTGACCTCGGCCCAGCCATGGCCTCGCTCGACGAGATCGCGAAGGATGTGCGTGACGGAAAGGTCGGGGATCAGCTCGCCTTCAACAATCGGCTCGAGTATGCGCGATGGAAGACCTTGTCGCTCCTGGAGGCCAACGCGCTCCAGCGCCGATATCACCATGCAGGCGTCTTGCTGATCTCGAGAATCTGGACCCGCTACCTGGGATTCGTGACGGGGACCATCCTGGCCATGGTGGGCGCGGCCTTCATCCTGGGCAAGCTCCAGGAAGCATCCTCGAACCTCGGCGCGGAAGGCGGTCTCTGGAAGGTCTCCCTGACCACGGCGTCGCCCGGCCTCGTGCTGGCGACGCTGGGTACGGCGCTCATGCTGGCGACCCTGGCCACGAGCATGGACCTGCAGGTGAACGATGGCCCCGTCTACCTACGAGACCAGCCGGGCACGGCAGCCAGCGCGCCTCCGCCCCCACTCGCCCGTGAAGACACGACACAGAAGCCGCGAAGCGACGCGGATATTCTCAAAGACCTGAAGGACCCGGGCGCTCCGAAGAAGTAAACGGTGCTCCCCGCGCAACCGCATCACCGTCCCGCAAGGAGGCCTTCTATGTGGCGGCTCGCTTTGACCTCGCGTGTCGTGCTCGCCGCGGCCCTCGCCGGTCTGGCGCTGGTTCCTGCCGGTGCCGCTTCCGCGGACGCCGATCTCGACCGGATCGAGGCGATGTGGGCGCGAGGGGACTACGCAAGGGCCACCCAGGAGCTCATCAACTATCGCGAGCGGACCGGCGTCCGGACGCCGCAGCTCGACTACATGATCGCGACCAGCGCGTGCCGCATGCCCGATCGGCGCCAGCTCGGCAATGAATTCTTCGCCTGGATCCTCCAGAACTACAACCTGAGCCCTTCGATCCGTACGCAGGTCGAGACGCAGCGGCAAATGTGCTCTGCGAGCGCCGCGCCGGAGCGCCTGCCGGTGACCACTCCCCCCGCCATGGTCGGCATCGCCTACCATGGCAAGGGCGGCACGGGCTACGAGTCCCAGCCCGCCGGCAATCGCGCGAGCACGCTGGCCGTGGCCATCCCGCGGGAGGAGTTCACGAGGCGACTATTTGCCCCGGCGGATTCGAAGAAGGCCGTGCTCGCCGTCGCCAAGGAGCTCGGGCCTGAGTTCGAGGTCCAGGCGGTCGGCCACTTCGTTGTCGCGGGCCCGCGGGACGTCGCCCGCCCGTCTGTGGGAATCCTCAATGCGGCGGCGTCGAATCGAGTCGATACCCGGTCGCCGATGCCCAATGCCCCATTCGGAGCGCAGGCTCCGAATCAGCCGGCCGGCAAGTCGGCGGTACCGAGCCCGCGCCAGGAGCCAAGGGATCCACGGGATATGGTCCAGCAGATGGCGCCCACCATTGCCTCGAGCGCGGCCGATCTGAAGAAGGTCGGCGAGAGCCTGGAGGACTACCTGCGCTTCTTCGTCTCGGAGTACGGGATGCGGCCGCCCTCC
>Ga0137397_10003738_pt1 | contig 10625 bp, 9 predicted proteins | sample czorhiz116metaG_FD_106658 | JGI IMG/M metagenome (GOLD analysis project Ga0137397, IMG submission 106658) | Vadose zone soil microbial communities from Angelo Coast Range Reserve, California, USA - czorhiz1.16 metaG | ecosystem: Environmental > Terrestrial > Soil > Vadose zone | place: USA...
CGGCTTCGGCGCGTTCTTGAGGTGCAGCAAACGAGCCACCATTGCCGCCACCTGCGACTTTTGAGCACCACCGGCGCCCACGACAGTCTTCTTGATCATGGCCGGAGCATACTGGGCGATTTCGAGACCCTCTTGTTCAGCCGCGAGCAGGATCACGCCCCGCGCATGACCAAGCACGAGCGTCGTACGCACGTTCTTATGATAGAAGGCATCCTCGAGCGCGAGCACCGACGGGTGGTGACGTTTGATGAGCTGCGCAATGGCGTGGTGCAGCTCGGCGAGACGATGGGGCAGGGAATTGTTGCGTCCGAAGCGAAAAACACCGCATTCGATGAGTCGGCCCAACCCGGGGACTCCGTTCCCGTTTCCCGTTTCGATCACGCCGTAGCCGGTGATCGCGGTGCCGGGGTCGACGCCCAGGACCCTCACGTCATCCCGTCACCGCCGCCATCGCCTCGGCGTCGATGTCGAAGTTGGAAAAGACCTTCGCGACGTCGTCCATTTCTTCGAGGCCTTCCATGAGGTTCAGCAGCTTCTTGGCGTCGCTGCCCTCGACCTTGACGGTGTTCTTGGGAACCATCGCGATCTCGGCGCTCTGCACGGGGAGCTTCCTGCCGCGCAGCGCCTGATCGATCGCGTGGAGCTGCGTGGGCGGCGTCGTGATCAAATAGATGTCGCCCTCCTTCTCCATGTCTTCCGCGCCGGCATCGAGGGCGGCTTCCATCGTCGCATCCTCGTTCGCCTTGGCGTCCACCACGATCTGTCCCTTGCGGTCGAACATCCAGGCGACGGCGTTGCTGGCGGCGAGATTCGCGCCATGGCGTTGAAAGACGTTGCGGATCTCGGCGACGGTCCGGTTGGGATTGTCCGTCGTGGCCTGAATGAGGAGCGCCGCGCCCCCAGGCCCGTAGCCCTCGTATGTGACCTCTTCGTAGGTCACGCCCTCGAGCTCACCGGTTCCCTTTTTGATCGCACGGTCGATGTTGTCGGCCGGCATGTTTTCCGCTTTGGCGGCGTCGATCGCGGTGCGCAGCCGCGCGTTACCGCCCGGATCCCCGCCGCCCGCCTTGGCTGCGATCGTGATTTCGCGAATGAGACGCGTAAACATGGCACCGCGCTTCTGATCGGTGACCGCTTTCTTCCGCTTGATCTGCTTCCATTTACTGTGACCAGCCATATTCTGCTCCCGCCTACTGTTGCGCGCCTACCTGTTGCGTCTGCTGCGTCTGCCGCGTCTGAACAATCTCTCCAATTATATCATCTATCGGGGTCGAGCATATCCTCGAACCGCATCCAGCGCCGATAAAAGTAGAGATCCGCGAAGCCGGTAGGACCGTTACGGTTCTTGGCGACGATCAGTTCGGTCGCGCCATCCACGCCGCCGCCCGGGTTGTACATCTCCTCGCGGAAAACCGACAGGATGACATCGGCATGCTGTTTCGGCGCGCCCATCACGCCGAAGTCGTCGAGCGTGGGGCGCTTCGCGTCTCGACCTGTCTGGAAACTCGGCAGCTGCGCGACCACGAGCAGCGCCACCTGACGCGCCAGCGCGAGCGCCTTGAGGTGCCGCAGCACGAGCGCCGTGTCCTCGTCCTGCGTCGTGCGCGCCTTCGGCGGCGGGACGAGCTGCAGGTAGTCGACGACGACCAGCCCGATCTGGCGCAACGGGTCGAGCCGGTCGAAGGCGGTCTCGAAGTCCTCGCCGGCCAACGGTAGTAAGGAAAGGGGAAGGCCTCGCAGCCGCACCGCGGCCGCGCCGACCCCGGCACGCGTCTGATCGTTGAGCTTCGCGGCGCGCAGCTCGTCCACCGCGACCCTGCCTTCGATCGCCAGCGCGCGCTCCATCAGCCGTTCTTCATTCATCTCGCCGGAGAGATACGCCACGCCCACCGACTGCTGTGCCACGCGCAGCGCGATGCCGAGGGCGAGTGCTGACTTGCCGCTGCCGATGTCGCCGCCCAGCAGGATGAGATCGCGCCGCCGCAGGCCACCGCCCAGCAGCTTGTCGAGCGAGCCAAATCCTGTGGGAATCGTGTCCCCGGTGTTCTCCCCGGGACGCTGGGCGTCCACCCGCTCGACGAGACTGTCGAGGGACGGACTCTTTTCGAACCGGCGCGCGGGGGATGGCATGGTCTATAGATGCAATCTGGCCGTGCGTGCTGCAACGGTCACGGCGTCCCCAGCCTCGACGCCGAGCACCTCGCGCGCCGGCGCGGTGAGCTGGCTGAGCACCAGGGCGGCGGCATTGGGCGTCGCCGTCTCGAGGTGTTGTCGGGCCGCGGCGAGCGCCCGCTTGAGCGGGCCGGGCAGCGCCAGGCTGCCGATCCGCGTCTCGAGCGCCTGGAGGCGGCGGCGGTGGTTCTTTGCGCTCACCGGGGCCGGCGGCAGCAGGGCCTCCGCTGCCCGGACGATCAGCCACAGCGCAAACAACCCTTCGCGCTGGGGGCCGCGCACCGATTCCGCGATCAACGTGACGAGCTTGTCTTCCGCCGTGCTCACGCGACGAGCCGCTGCACGGCGGCAGCCACCTGGTCGGGAAAGATCTCCTCGAGGCAGCGGTGGTGCCCGAGCGGGCACCGCTCCGTGCCCATCGCCGAACAAGGCCGGCAATCGAGATCGAGCTTGAGCACCTCCGCCTGCTTGGTATACGGGAAGAAGCCGAACGGCTCGACGGTCGGCCCGAACAACGCGACCACTCGCGTGCCGACGCCGGTGGCCATGTGCATCACTCCGGTGTCGCCCGAGACGAGCACCGTGGCACGGGCGAGACACGCGCCCGTCTCCTGCAGCGCGAACTCTCCTGCGGCGTTGTGCACGCCGGCACCGAGCTCGCCGGCGAGTTGCCGGTCGCCCGCGCCGCCGACGGCGACGAGTCCGTATCCCATGCCGCGCAGCTGCTCCGCGAGCGCCCTCCAGTGGCGGAGCGGCCAGCGCTTGGTCGCGTGTGCGGCACCCGGCGCGAGCGCGGCGAAGGGTTGTCCGTCGAGCCCCCGCTCGCCGAGCCAGCGAGCGATACGCTCACGGGCCGCGGGCGCCAGAAAAAACTCGGGCGGGCCGCCATCGGGATGCACGTCCAGCGCGCGCGCGGCCTCGAAATAGCGCTCCGGGACCGGCACGAGCTTTCCGTACACGTTGATCTTCGCCGCGATCAACGCGGTGCGGGCGAGTTTGCGCTTCGAGTATCCCGACCATTGGCAGGGGACGAGGAGACGCAGCGCCGCACTGCGCAGGCTGCCGTGCAAATCGAGTCCGTGCGTCGGCCTGAGTGCGCGGAGCCGCCGCGCGAGGTCGGTGATCCGCTCGTCTGGCTCCAGCTCGATCACCTTGTCCAGCTTGGGATTCTCGAGGACCAGCGGCGCCATCGCGCGCTTGGTCACGAAGTACAGCTCGGCGTCGGGATGGCGCCGGTGCAGTGCGCGCACGAGGGGAGTGGTGAGGAGGACATCGCCGATGGAGCTAAACCGCACGCACAGGAGGCGCAACACGCGGCCAATGTAGTCGCGCGTTGCCCGGCTTCGCCAGCGGGACTAGCTTGCAACGCAAGATGCCGCGTCCGAAGAGCATTCTCTGGGTTGACGACGAAATTGACGGCCTTGCCGCGCACCGGCGCTTTCTCGAGGAGCAGGGGTTTGCGGTGGCACAGGCGGCGCACGGCGACGACGCCCTCGCGATGTTGCGGCGCCAGCCGTACAGCGTCGTGCTGCTCGACGAGCAGATGCCCGGCCGTCGCGGCCTCGATCTGCTGCCCGAAATCCGCGCCATCGATCCCGCCATGGCCGTGGTGATGGTGACGCAGAGCGAGGACGACGCGCTGCTGCGCGACGCCATCGGCACCGAAATCGACGACTACCTCGTGAAGCCGGTCCATCCGCGCCAGGTGCTTTCGGTCGTCACGCGCCTGCTCGAGGGCGACCGCATCCGCCAGCAGCGGTTGGCGCGCGACTTCGTCACGCGCTTCCGCGAGCTCGAGGGCCGCCGCGGCGGGGCGCTCGCCTGGCGCGAGTGGAGCGAGCTGGTGGCCGAGTTGGCGAAGTGGGAGGTGCGGCTCGCCGCGGGCGACGAGCCGGGACTCTCCGAAGCCCTGCGCGCGCTGCAGGAAAGCCTGCGCAAAGACTTTCAGGGATTCATCACGAGGCACTATCCGCGCTGGCTCTCCGATCCGGAGCGCGATCGGCCGCCGCTGTCGGTGGACGTCGGCGCCGAGTTCCTGGTGCCCGCGCTCAAGCGCACGGGCCGCGTGGTGTTCATCCTGATCGATTGCCTGCGGCTGGATCAGTGGGAAGTGCTGCGCGATCTGATCACGCCGTTGTTCGACGTGGAAGAATCGCATTACTACAGCATTCTCCCGACGGCGACGCCGTTTTCCCGGAATGCGATTTTCAGCGGGCTCTTTCCGATGGAGATCGCGGCCCGGCATCCGGAGTGGTGGGGTGCGCCGACCGACGAAGAGAGCCTGAACGCGCACGAGGCCGAGCTCCTGGCCGAGCAGCTGCGGGAGCTGGTGGGCGAAGAGGTGCCGGTCCGCTACGAGAAGCTGTTCACCGCGGCCGACGGCGCGGATCTCTTGCGGCGCCTGCCAGCGCATTTGTCGCAGCCCGGCGTGACGGCACTCGTCTTCAACTTCATCGATCAGCTGACGCACGGCCGCTCGGAGAACGCGATCCTTTACGAGGTCGCACGCGACGCGGACGCGCTGCGGGGCCTGACGAAGACATGGTTCGAGCGCTCGCCCGTGCTCGCCGCGCTCCAAGAGGCCGAGCGCCGCAACGTGCCCGTGCTGCTCACGACCGATCACGGCGCGATTCATTGCCAGACGCCGGCGACGGTGTTCGCCAAGCGCGACGCGACCGCCAACCTGCGCTACAAGTTCGGCGAGGACCTGCGCGCCGAGGACCCGGAAGCGGCCATCATGGTCGAAGACCTGAAGTCCTACGGGCTTCCGGCCAAGGGCCTCGGCGTTCGGATGCTGCTCGCCACGGGTGACCGCTTCTTCGTCTATCCGACCAAACTGCGCGAGTATCAGGCTCGCTACCGCGGCGCGTTCCTGCACGGCGGCGCCACGCCCGAAGAGATGATTCTCCCCGTCGCGCTGCTCACGCCGCGCCGCTCGCGCTAATGAGCAGCGCCAAAGGCGGCGCGCGGCTGCTGTCGCTGCTCCGACCCTACTCGCTACGGTTCGCCGCCACGATCACCGCGACGGTCATCTCGTCGGTGCTCGATGGCTTCACCTTCGTCCTGCTGATTCCGTTCCTGCGGACGCTGTTCGGCAGTGCGGCGCTGCCGGCGCAGGGCGGCTCGCAGGTCGAGACGGTACTCAACACGATCGCGGGCCCCTTCCTCACGGCGGGCACCCCTGAGCTCGCGCTCCGCAACGTCGTCATCGTGCTGCTGGTGGCGTTGCTGCTCAAGAACCTCACCTCATATCTCGCGTCGCTCGGCAGCGTCTCGATTCAGGAAGCCGTCGTCCGCGATCTCCGCATTCGTCTGTTCCGCCACCTCCAAACGCTGCCGCTCGGCTACTTCCAGCGCACGCGCGCCGGCCAGACGATCGCACGGGTGATCAGCGACACCGATCAGGTGAAGACTGCTGTGAGCGCGTCGCTGGCGTCGCTGCTGCAAAACGTCGTCGTCATCCTCGTCTACGTCGTGATTCTGTTCGGCCTCTCGGTCAAACTTGCGTTGCTCTCGCTGCTGCTCGCGCCGGTGCTGTTGCTCATCATCCGTCCGATGATCAATCGTCTGCGCCGTCGCTCACGCGAATTGGCGGCGGAGCGGGGTGAGGTCACGAGCCATGTGGGCGAGATGATCGCATCGGCAAAACTGGTGCGCGCGTACGTGGCCGAAGCGTTCGAGTTGGGGCGGTTCCAGGAGCTCGCCGAGCGCTATCGCCGCCGGGTCATGCGCGCCAACCGCTACTCCAGCCTCACGAGTCCGGTGAGCGAGGTGTTCGGGGGCGTGATGATCGTCCTGATTCTCGTCGTCGGGACGCGACTCGCGCTCGGCACCGCGCTGGATCCCGCGGTGCTCATCACCTTTCTCGCCGTCAGCCTGCGGCTGATGTCGCCGATCAAATCGGTGTCGAACTATCCCGCGGTCATGGCCGCAGCCGTCGCCTCCGCGGAGCGCGTGTTCGAGGTGCTCGACTTGCCGTCCGCCGAAGGCGACCGCCCCGGCGAGACGACGGCGGAGTTCAGCGAGCGCATCGAGTTCCGGGGCATCTCGTTCGAGTACGAGCCGACCGAGGCGGTGTTGCGCGACGTCGAGCTCGAGGTGAAGCGCGGCCAAGTCGTCGCGATCGTCGGCCCCTCGGGGGCCGGCAAGACCACGCTGGTCGATCTCCTCCCGCGATTCTATGAGCCGACGCGCGGTGAGATCCTGATGGACGGCAAGCCGCTGACCAACTATACCCGCACGTCACTCCGCAAACTGATGGGAATCGTGTCGCAGGAGACCGTGCTCCTGAACGACACGGTGCTCGCCAACATCGCGTACGGCTTGAAAGACGCGCCGCTCGATCAGGTGCGGGCCGCGGCGCGCGCCGCGAACGCCGACGAGTTCATCATGCGGCTGCCCGAAGGCTACGACACGCTGCTCGGCGAGCGCGGCACCCGGCTCAGCGGCGGGCAGCGGCAGCGGATCGCGATTGCCCGGGCGTTGCTGCGCGATCCACCGATTCTGATCCTCGACGAGGCCACCAGCGCACTCGACACAGAATCCGAGCGCCTCGTGCAGGAAGCGATCGAGCGGTTGATGGCGCATCGCACCGTCTTCGTGATCGCGCACCGGCTCGCCACCGTGCAGCATGCGGATTTCATCGTCGTGCTGGCGGAAGGCCGGATCGTGGAGCGGGGCACGCACGGAGAGTTGCTGACCGCCGACGGCATGTACCGCCGGCTGTACAACCTGCAGTTCCGGAGCTGACATTCTTTCCGGCTTCACCATCGTCCGCAACGCGGTAAAGCTCGACTTCCCGATCGTCCCCGCGATTCGATCGGTGCTCCAGGTCTGCGACGAAGTCGTCGTCAATGTCGGGAAATCCGAGGACGAGACGCGTGACGTGGTGGCCGGGATCGGGGACTCACGCGTTCGCATGATCGAGAGCGATTGGGACCTGAGCAGAGTCGACATGCTGGCCGTGGAGACGCAGCGGGCGATGGACGCGTGTCACGGCTCGTGGGGGATTTACATCCAGGCCGACGAAGTGCTCCATGAGCAGGGAGCCCGCATCCTGAAGGAGCAGGTGACCGAGTGGAACCAGGACGCGCGGGTGGAGGGATTGCTGGTCAACTATCTGCACTTCTACGGCGGGTTCGATCGCGTGGCGACCAACCGCCGCTGGTATCGCCGCGAGGTACGCTGCATCCGGCTTACGCAGGGCATCCGTCCGTATCAGGACGCGCAGGGATTCCGGGTGGGCCCCGAGTCTCGACGAATTCGGGGACGCCTGACCAGCGCGCAGATGTTTCACTACGGCTGGGCTCGGCCAGCCCGTGCAATCAGGGAGAAGTTCGAGTTCACGAAGCGCATGTATCCGGGGGCCGCCGAGAGGCTGGACCGCGAGCTCAGGCGCGGCACGCTGGCATGGATACCGTTGCTACGGCCGTTCACCGGCGACCATCCGGCGGTGGCCAAGGCTTGGATCGCCGCGTGCGCGCAGGAGCCGCCAATCGAGATCGAGCCCGCGCGGTTCAGACTGGCGGACCTGCGCTACTACGTTTCTCACTGGATCGAGCGGCTGACGGGCGCGCGGCCGTTCGAGTTTCGCAACTACGAACTCGTGTAGATCACAGCCGTGTGGGCTCTGTTGTGGCGCGGATTGATCGCATGTGCCAGCCGGTCCGTGAGACTCGGCTGGATGACGGTGAGTACCGTGAGATTGCGGTGCAATGCTCCAGCCAGGATCACGCGATCGGCGTCCGGCGTGTCGCTGTAGACGATCACGTAGTTGATCGATACTCCCTTCGCTGCATTCTCCACGTCTTGTCCTGGTTCCACCACGAGCAGCGCTGGACGCGGCTTGCCCAGGTAGTACTCCGGCACGCTGAAAGTCTGGTTGTTTTGCGCGACCAGCACACCCGTCGCGTCGTGGCGGTGATACACGAACAGCAGCGGCGCGACGCGATCCTTCTTGGAAAAGCTGAACGTCACGATCACGAGCAGAGCCGTGTTCAGGGGCCAGAAGTACCACCACATGCCGCCGTATGCTCGCCCGATGCGCCCGGCGAGCCACGGCAGCCCCGCGACGATCAGAATTAAAAGCACCGGGAGAATCGGCAGCAGGAAGCGCTCCTGCTTGTTGGCGACCAAGCTGTGAGTCACCAGGAACGCCAGCGTCGCGATCGCCAGGAAATGAAGCCGGATGCCTCCCTTCACCGCGGCAGCGAGCAGCAGAACGGAGGCGGGCGGAATGAGCGCGGCGAGCAGGGTGAGGATGTAATGCCACGGCGGGCTGCTGGGATATCCCTCGGCGTCCTGAGCCATGTGCTGCGGATGCAGCATCGGGCCCAGCCGGTGGATGAACGAGTACCACCATTGATGATTGACCACCGCATTGCTGTAGCCCTGCAGTACCAGCACCAGCGTGAGGCCACCCAGGAACGCGACCTTCTTCAGGGGGGTCACCGGGGAGCGCTGAAGCAATACCATGATGATGAACGCCGCGACAAACCCTATTAAAGGAAAGCGCAGGATTAGGGCGGTGCCGAGCGCCGCTCCGGCCAGCGCCCCCCAGACGGCTGACGGCTGATGGCCGTCTTCAGGACGCTGCCACCACCAGCACGCCGCCAGCAACGGAACCTGACAAACCGATTCCTCGAGCTGATGGACGGCGGTCACCGGCATCGCGAAGAACGCGGCCACGAGCACGCCGCCGAGCATCGCACTGGGCTGTCCGAGCTCACGCTCGAGCAAGCGATAGACGAAGTACACGACCAGCAGCGAGTAGAACGCGTGCACCAGCCGGACGATCAACATCTCGACGCCGGGATCGTGAATTCCGATGCCGCGCGTCACGGTCATGATCGCGGCGATCGCGCCAGGGAAGAGCGCCGAGCGCGCGTAGGTGGGCGGCAGGCCGACACCGCTGGCGATCTGGTCGGCGGCGGTGATGACGACGTTGTGATCGTCGCTCGCCAGGAATCCGCCGCTGAAGACCGCCGCGAGCACGCGCAGCAGCCCTGCGAACACGAGCAGCCGAATCAGCGGCCGGTTGACTGGGCGCTCGCGGGCAGCTCGCCCGTCTTCAGCACATGCTCGTACAGGCGGACGTAGTTCTCCGCCATCACCAGATGTGTGAACTGCCGCTCCGCGCGTTCGCGGCAGGCCCTGGGGTCGAGCGTGCTGACTTTGTCGCCCGCGAGAATCAGCTCGTCGAGCGTGTCGCGCAGCACGCCCACCGCCGGCGTGACGATCTCGGGCAACGCCCCGCGGCGCGTGCCGAGCACGGGCGTGCCGGAGAACAGCGCTTCGATCGTCGGCAGGCCGAACGGCTCGTCCCACTGCGCGGGCATCCAGAGGCAGCGGGCCCGTGCGAGCAGCACCGCCTTGCGCTTGCCGTCGACCTCACCGACGTACTTCACGGCGCCTGTGAAGCTCGGACGCCACCCGCCCGCGATGATGAGCTGCCGGCCGGTCCGCTGCGCGGCGTCCACGGCCCATTGATAGCCGCGATCCCTGTGCAACTTGCCGAGGAACAGATCCCACTTCTCTTTGCGGTGGCGGAAGATGTATTCGGCGGGGTCGAGCCCGTTGTGGACGAAGGTCGTGCTGCCGTGGCGTTTGGCGTGATCGCGCGAAAGAAAGATCGTGTTCGGTGGGAGTGGCGTGTCGGGTTTCCAGTTGCTGTGCAGCGTCTGCACGAAGGGGACGCCCTTCGGTCCCTGCTTCAGGGAAAAGTGCGCGTGCAAGATGTCGACGCCATCGGGAATGAATTTCTTGAGGTCCGCGCTGGAATCCTTCAGCAGCCGGGGCGCGACCTCCACGATCTTCGCTGCCTCGGCGACTTTGGTTCCCGGTTGGGCGAGCAGCGTCACGCGGTGGCCAAGCGCCGCGAGCCCGCGAACCAGCGCGACGACGACGCGCTGCGGTCCGCCGTAGCCCTCGACCGGGAGCCGGTGATGGGACGCCACCACGACGTGCATCGAGGTCCCAGTATAACTAGCTTCGGCACATGTCGGAGAGTCCCGGGCGTCTCACGATTTTGCAACTCACGCATCAAGGTGAGGGCGCCGGCTCCACGCAATCCATTTTCAGTTTGAGTCGCGAGCTGGCACAGCGCGGCCACCGAATACTCGTCGGCTGCCCCGCGGGAACGTTGCTCGCCCGCAACGTCGCGGCGAATCCACCGCTCGAGTACATCCCCCTCGATTTTTCCTCGCTGCGCGGCGTTGCCAACGCGATTGCCTATCACATTGCGGAGCAGAAGGTGGATGTCGTGAACAGTCACGCCACCGGCGATCGACGGGCGCTCACCTTGCTGCGCTGGCATGGCCGTCTCAAGCAAGCGTTCGTCGTCACGCGCCGGACGATGCCGCTCACGTTGCCGCCCGAACTCATTGCCGTCGGACTCACCGCCGACCGCACGGTCGCCGTGAGCACAGCGGTGGCGCGCGCGCTGCGGCGTCGCC
>Ga0137397_10003740_pt1 | contig 10620 bp, 7 predicted proteins | sample czorhiz116metaG_FD_106658 | JGI IMG/M metagenome (GOLD analysis project Ga0137397, IMG submission 106658) | Vadose zone soil microbial communities from Angelo Coast Range Reserve, California, USA - czorhiz1.16 metaG | ecosystem: Environmental > Terrestrial > Soil > Vadose zone | place: USA...
CGATCGCGCATGATAACGTATTGCCTGCGGTACACTTGGAATCCCCTCCGGCCGTGCACGAGTTCTGCAGGACAATCGGGTCGGGCGGGGGCTGGGATCACACCACACGGGGCGGGGGTGGCGAAGTCAAAACGAAGCGCGCTGACTCCATCCTCGTTCTCATCGCGAGCGAACAGGAGTGGATTAGCCGGGCCCTTGAGAGCATTCTGGCTCCCCGGGGCTACTTCGTGCGCACTACCTTCACGCGGTCCGACACGGTCGCGCAGCTGCAGCTCGAGCCTCCCGACGCCGTGATCGTGGACGAGCTCGCCGGGATCACCGGGCAGGAGTTCTGTCGCGAGCTGCGCGAGCAGGGCGTGATCCCGCCCACGACGCCTATTCTCGTGACGTTGTCCAGTCCGGCCACCCGGCGCGACCGGCTCGCCGCCTGGCGTGCCGGAGCGTGGGCATGTCTGGGTGACCCGCTGGACGCCGAAGAGCTACTGGCGATCCTGGACGCATTTGTACCGGCGAAACTCGCGACCGATCAGGCACGCACCGACAGCCTCATCGACGAGGTGACGGGCGTCTACAACGTCCGTGGCGTCGCTCGGCGCGCGCGCGAGCTTGCCGCGCAGGCGTCCCGCCAGAATGGCGCATTGGGCTGTGTCTTGCTCGCGCCAGACCTTTCCGATCCGAGCAACGACGCAAAGGAGGAGGAGCAGCTCTTGCAGAGCATCGCGGACTCGCTCAAGGCGAGCGCGCGAACGTCGGACGCGATCGGACGGCTAGGCCCCACCGCCTTCATTATTATCGCCGTGAATACCGATGCGGCGCAGGCGCGCGGCCTCGGTCAGCGCCTGGCCGACGCGGTCCTGGCCACGCCGCATCCGAACGGGAAGCGGATGCCTCAACAGCTCAAGTTGTTCGGGGGATGCCATGGCGTATCGGATTTCCGTACGGCCGCGATCGACGAATCGGAATTAATGCTGCGCGCGACTGCGGCACTCGACCTCGCGCGGTCCGAGCCGACCGGCTCGTGGCTACGCGACTATGAGGAAGAGAGCTAGCACCCCTCACCGCACAAAATAGCCGCGATGCGCTGGGCCGTCTGTCCGTCCCAGCGCTCGAGGGCGGCGGGCGTAGGCCGCCGGGCGGCGATCGCAGCGCGCGCGCCGTCGCAAATCGCGTCGCGCTGCGCGGCGACCAGGCGGTTCGTGCCCTCGCTACAAGTAATCGGACGCTCCGTGTTGGGCCGCACGGTAAGACACGGCACGCCAAGAAACGACGTCTCCTCCTGCAACCCACCCGAATCGGTGATCACCAGATCACTGCCGAGCAGCAAACTCAGCATCTCGACGTAGGAGACGGGATCACATAGCTGCAGTCGGTCGGTACGGGTGTGCCAGCCGATTTCGTCCAGCCGCCCGCGCGTCCGGGGGTGAACCGGAAACAGGATGCGCCGATCCGCGGCCAGCTCAACCAGCGCGTCCATCACCGCGGCGAGCGTCGCGGGATCGTCGACGTTGGCGGGCCGGTGTAGCGTCACGACGGCATATGGACCAGGCTGCCTGCCGCCGTTGCTCTGCCGGCGCCGCGCCTCCGGCAGAAGCGCCACCAGCGAATCGATCATGATGTTGCCCACGAAGTGCACACGCTCTGCGGGCACGCCCTCCTGTCGGAGGTTTTCACCCGCGTCCGGCGATGGCGTGAACAACAGGTCGGAGAGGCGATCGGTGACGACGCGATTGATTTCTTCAGGCATGGACCAATCGCGGCTGCGCAACCCCGCCTCGACGTGCCCCACGGCGATGCCGAGTTTCGCTGCCACCAAGGCGGCGGCGAGCGTCGAGTTGACGTCGCCGTAGACGAGAACGATGTCGGGGCGCGTCTCCTGACAGACGGGCTCGAAGCGCTGCATGATCGTCCCCGTCTGCTGGGCATGCGACCCGGATCCGGCCGCCAGATTGAAATCGGGCGTAGGAATGCGCAGCGTGCGAAGAAAACTCGCCGACATCCCCTCGTCATAATGCTGCCCGGTGTGCACGATGACGTGCCGCACGCCCGCGCGCCGCGCGAGCTGCTGGGCGAGCGGCGCCAGCTTCATGAAGTTGGGGCGGGCGCCGACGACCGAGAGGATCGTGCCGCGCCGGGGCATCAGTGGTGGATTTGGCTGATCGTGTAAGCCGCGACCGGCAGGCTGAGCAAGAGGCCGACGATGCGCCAGGTGCGATCGGACTCGCGGCGCTGTGGCACGAACACCCGGTCGCCGGCGCGCAAGCTGAGCTGATCGAGTGAATACCCCAACCCCACCGCTTGCCGCAACGGCTCACCACTCCAGATGAGCTCCCTACCGCGTTCCACTCGCATCGCCATGGGTTTGGCACGCTGCGTGAGGCCGCCGGCCTGTGTGATCAAGTCGGCCAGCGGTTGCTGTGGCGCGGCTACGTAGAAGCCGGGACGCACGACGTCGCCTTCGATGAGCAGGCGGATCAGCGGGCGCACCTGCACGACGGGATGGCGCAGGAAACGCGCGAGGTGCAGCTGCACCCGCTCCCCCAGCTCCGAGCGCAGCACGCCGTACAGCGGCACCGCGCCGAGCTGCGGCAGCTCGAGCACCCCTGCCATGTCCACGGTGAACGTGTCGGTCAGCTGCGACTCGCCTTCGACACGAATGAAAATGCGATCGCCGGATTGAAAGTCGCCGCTTTCGAGACGCGCGCGGACCAGCGCCGCGGCGGAGCGCTCATGGGCGCCACCGGCTTCCAGCCGCGCCAGCTCGAAGCGCAAGGCCGCGCGCGTGGCGAGCGCGGATCCAGCAGCAGGTTGCTGCGCAGCCGCCGTCGGCGCCGACATACAAACGACGAATGCGCACGCAATCGCCAACACGCGCAGGAGTGGCATGGGGAGGGGCATACTACTCGACCGTCACGCTCTTGGCGAGGTTGCGCGGGCGATCCACGTCGCAGCCTCGCAAGACGGCGATGTGGTACGCCAGGAGCTGCAAGGGAATCACGGTCAGCACCGGGGAGAGCAATGGCGCCGTGGCGGGAACGCGCAGCTGATGGTCGACCAGCGTGCCCAGATCGCCGTTGCCTTCCGTGGTCACGGCGATGATGCGCCCGCCGCGCGCGCGCACCTCCTGCATGTTCGACAGCACCTTGGTGTACACCTCGTCGTGCGGCGCGAGGAATACGACGGGCATCTCGGCATCGACGAGCGCGATGGGGCCGTGCTTCATTTCGGCGGCCGGGTAACCTTCGGCGTGAATGTAGCTGATCTCCTTCAGCTTGAGCGCCCCTTCCAGCGCCACCGGGAAGTTGACGCCACGCCCGAGATAGAGGGCGTTCCGCGCATGGACGAACTGCTCCGCGAGACGCCGGACCTCCGGCTCGAGCGCGAGTACGCGCGCGACGAGTGTTGGCAGCTGCGCCAGCCGACACAGCAATTCCTGGCGCGCTTCGAGCGGCAGTCCCCGTTGCTGGCCGAGGTACACGCCGAGCAGCGCGAGCGCCACGAGCTGCGATGTGAAGGCTTTTGTAGAGGCCACGCCGACTTCTGGACCGGCATGGAGGTAAATGCCGCCGTCCGATTCGCGGGCGATCGTGCTGCCGACGACGTTGACGATGCCGAGCACGCGCGAGCCCGCGGCGCGGGCAGCGCGCATCGCCTCCAGGGTGTCCGCCGTTTCGCCGGACTGCGAGATCGCTATCGTGAGCGTGTTTGGGAATGCCGGCGGGCGCCGATACCGGTACTCGGAGGCGTATTCCACGTTCACGGGAATCTGGGCCAGGCTTTCGATGATCTGTCGGCCCACGAGTCCCGAATGCCACGACGTGCCACAGGCGACAATGGTGATGCGGTTGATGCTGGCACAGTCTTCGGGCGTGATGTTCAGGCCGTTGAGCCGTGCCACTCCTTCCTCGAAGACGATCCGACCACGCAGCGTGCTGCGCACCGTGTCCGCCTGCTCGAAGATCTCTTTCTGCATGAAATGCGAGTAGCCACCCAGCTCAATGGCCTCGAGGTCCCACGGCACGTCGTCGACCGCGCGCAGCTGCACGTGGGATTCGCGATCGATGACGTGATACCCCTGCGGCGTGAGCACGGCGATATCGCCGTCATCGAGGTACACGACGGATCGGGTGTACTCGATGATCGCCGAGGCGTCGGAGGCGACGAAATACTCGTCCTCGCCAATGCCGAGCAGCACGGGCGAGCCTTGGCGCGCTACCACGATCTTGGCGGGTTCGTCGGCGGCCATCACGGCCATGCCGTAGGTGCCGACGACGTGCTCGAGCGCGCCGATGACGCGGGCTTCCAGCGTTTCGCCCGGGGAATCCTCGATCAGGTGGGCGAGCGTCTCGGTATCGGTGTCGGTGCGGAAGGTGTGTCCGCCATCCGCCAGCACCCGGCGTAACGTGTCGGCGTTTTCGATGATGCCGTTATGGACCACGGCGATCCGCTCGTCGCAATCCATGTGCGGATGCGCGTTGCGCGATGTCGGCGCTCCGTGCGTAGCCCAGCGCGTGTGCGCAATACCCGAAGCCCCGTGCGCCGGCATACGCGCGAGCAGCTCCTGGAGATCGGGCACGCGTCCGGCGAGCTTGCGCGTCACGATCCCGTTCCCCGTGTGCACGGCGATCCCGGCGGAATCGTACCCCCGGTATTCGAGTCGGGCGAGACCGCGCAGCAGAATCGCTGCCGCGTCCCGCTGGCCGTTGCCGGTGTAGCCGATTACGCCACACATCTCAGTCCTTCTCCATTCTCACGACGCGGAGGGCCCGCGTGCGCGGTGGCGGCGATTCCGGCTCCACCTGTGTCGGAGGCCTGAGCAGGGTCGGAGGTCTGAGCAGGCCGAACTGCTCCAGCTGGGATTGTTTTTCGAGCAGCAGGTGGGCGATGTCATCGGCGCCCAGCAGGGCGCCGCATCGACCACAACGCAATCCGCTGATGCGGTCGGCACCCCAGATAGGTCCGGGATCCGCAGGGTCGCGCTGGGCTGCCTTCCCGCGCGTGCGCGCTTCACAGCTGGCACAGTCCACGCCGGCCAGCTTCTCAATTTTCGGGCCGCGCGTCCGCGGCATGTTACGCTGGTCATCGGGCCGCGCGACATCGGCCTGATCACGATGCTGTGGTCGTGGTGCATCAGTTCCGCGTCATTCTTCTCCGCGGGTGATCACCGCGTCCTGCCATCCGACGGGATAGGCCACCGGCATCGTCAGCGCCTGAACCACGTCGTCACCTGGCGGCACGCCGTCACCCAGCAAGATGATGTGGTCGGCGGGGAACCCGGCGATCGGCCAGCGGAAGGCGCCGAACGCTTCCCGGACGATCGGGATTCGCACGGGCTCGTAGCCGAGCAAGCGCGCCGCCACCCAGTCTACGGCGGCCGCGTTCGCCCCGGCGAGCAACCGGCGCAGCGGCAACGGCTGTGGCGCAAGTGGTCCATCTCCTTGGCCGGCCACGATCGCGTCGACGATGTGCACCACCGTCCGCTGTGGACTGTCCGCGATCGTACCATCCGGCCGTCCGTACAGCAGGATCCGATTGAGGTCCAGACAGGTTCTCCACAGCGTGTCATTCCCGGACCAGGACCCTTCAATGCCAAGCACGTCTCCCGATGCGCGCACCAGGCGATCGAGCACCCGCGTCGCCTGGTGCCAGGTCCGGCGTCCGGTTTGTGATGTCGCCAGGTTTTGTCGATCGAAGGCGTATTCGAGAGCGCGCTTGAGCGGGCTACGGCCGGGGTAACAGTCACCTCCGGCAGTGGAGCCGCCCACGCGATGATGCGGCAGGTACTCCTTGTTCCCGTTGATCCCGATCAGATTCTTCAACGCACACGTCAGACCCGCCTTCTTGTGCGTCTTGAGCTTGGGAAGATTGAAAATTACGTCGGCCTCGATGACCTCTCGCGCCACGAGGTACTGGTGACGGCCCGTCCCGTGGGTTGCCACCATCTGGCTGGGGTCGTATTGGGTGACGCGAAACGATCCCCGGCCGTCAGTCACGTGCTCCAGCAAACTTTCCGTTCCGAGATCGAACAAAACGAAGTCCTCGCGCGGACGCCGGTCCACCTCGGGGACGCGGACGCCGTCGCGCATCTCGCACGTTGTCCGCCGAAAGTCCCGGATGCCTGCGAAGCGAGAGTCCGTCGCCCGCAGCGTGTCCGACCACCCATCCATTCCCGTCGCGCGCAGCAGCTCCGCGAAGTCACAGGCCTGCAGCGGCGCATCGCCGACAACTACTCGCGCCGCGTTCGATCGCAACACTTCCTCCACCACGGTGCGGATGACGCTCGCATGCGTGACGAGCGGTTCGATCCCCCACGGCCCCTGGTTCGAATGCATCACCCAGTTAGGCTTCACCACGACGCGTGCCCCTCGTGGCACGAGCCGGCCGAAGCTCCCTTCCCCGGCCAGCGACCACCCGAGCAATTCTGCCAGGTCGGCCATGGCGCGCGACACCGCCCCGCGGTCGGCGGGGCTGCCGTACGAGGCCGTCCTCAGCTCGACAATCCCGACCCTCGCGTCGTTCACGCGCGCCGCTCGCTCACGACGGGCCGCAGCTTATTGGCCTTCGTTCGAGGAATGTTGTCCACCAGCGCGAGACGGACCTCGAGTCCCGGCAAATTGGCGCGTACGGTCTGCAGGATCTGTTGCTGGCTCTCGGTCGTGAACCCGCTTGCCGGCACCAGACGCAGCTCCACCCTGAGATCGGGATGCTGAAAGACCTGAAACTCACGCACCGGCTGGTCCTTGAACATGTGCGGGAACGTAATCCCGTCGACCCAGCTGCCATCGGCAAGCCAGACGCGATCGGCCGCGCGTCCCAAGATTTCCCGCAACCGGAGGGCCGGATGTCCCGGGCGGCTCTCGGACGGGAACCGCGCGACGTCACCGATCCGGTACCGGAGCATCGGCATGCCGTCGGCATGGAGCTTCGTCACCAGGATCGGCGAGTTGCCGTCGGGCGTTTCGGGTTCGATGAGAATATTGGCCCAGTCGACTTCGAAATCCGCGTCGCCGGCCGCGACCACCTGGAATGCCATGAGGCCCACATCGCGGGATCCGTAGCGTTCGTGCACAGGTCGCTGGTAGACCTGTTCGATCAGCTCCCGATGGCGAGGCATCAGCTTTTCCGCGCCGGTCACAAAACACTGTGTGGGATAATGCGGGCGTTGCCGCTCCGCTTGCACGACGTCGGCAAGGGCACCGAGCGCACTGGCGTAGGCGATGAGGCACCGCGGGCGCCAACGCTCGAGTTCCCGGTGGTCGTGTCGCAGTTGCGTCGGTGAGCGCCGCAGGCATTCGAACCAGCGCACGTTCTCCATGAAGGAGTACATCCGCTCCTTGAATCCATCGCTCGCGACGGGATCGAGGTGATGACCCCACAAGAACGCCGTTCGAGAACCGCTCGGCAGCCCGATTCGCTCCATGAAGTGGATCATCCCGCTTTCGCGCCAACCGAGCTCCTCGGGACCCATCCAGATTTCCGTGGGCGTACCGGTCGAGCCGCCGGTGGCATCGCGGCGCAGGGCTTCGGACGCAATCGCACGGGACAGCAGACCGGCTCCCGCGCTCTGGATCGCTTCCCGATCGAGCACCGGGAGACGGGCGAAGTCTGCGAACTGGAAGTCTGCCGCCGGGTCGAAGCCCACGGCGTCCAACTGTGCTCGGTAGAAGCTGGTTTCGCGGTACGCGCGACGGACGGCACCGCGTAATTGCGTGAGGATCCAATCGCGTTTCCGCGCGTCACTCCATCCCAGCGCATCGGACCGGAAGCGCTCGCCCTCACTGCAATGGCGCATCGCCGCGCGGCGCGATGGGCGCAAGGCGCGCTGCGCACGGTACAGCGGCAGGAGCACGCCGCGGGCAAGCAACTCTCGCATTGTCCCGATCACATCGCGCTTACAGAACGCCGCGCGCCTTCCGACCCGCGATGGCGAATCCTTCCTCTTCGTTCACTGTGGCGTATCCGGACAGATAGCTGTAATACCGGTACATTCCCCCGGGCTGCACATCGTTCAACACGACGCCGAGCAGGCGGATCGGCAGGTGGTCGAGCACGGTGAGCTTGGTGCGCGCCAACGCGAGGTTGGTGCTGCCGGTGCGCAACACGAGCAGCAGGCTTCCCGTCAGGGTCCCGAGCGTGTAAGGATCGACGCCCGAGCCGAGCGGCGGGCTGTCCACCATGATCACGCGGTACTGGGTGCGCACACGCTGCAGGAGCTCGATCATCGCCGGGGATCCCAGCAGCTCTGGTGAATCGCGGAATCGCGACCCTGCCCCGATGAAGTCCAGCGAGGGGTACATGGTCGTCTGCGTGACCGCTTCGAGCGACGCCGTACCGGCGAGAAAGTCGGTGAGTCCCAGCTTGCGTGCCCTGTGCATGGCGCGGTGCAAGCCGCCGCGGCGAGAATCACCATCGATGAGCAACGTCGACTGCCCCGCCTCGGCACACGCCAGCGCGAGATTCGCGGAGACAAACGACTTGCCATCGCCGACGCCTGGGCTTGTCACCGTGACGACCACCGGACCGCTACCGCCGTAAAAGTGCACCAGACTCAGCCGCACGCTGCGCATCGCCTCGATGACGTGGGCGACGTGCTCGTCATCCGGTGACGCCGCCCGGTTCTTCACATGCGGCAAGACGCCGAGGATCGGGAGTCCCATCTGACGCGTCACCTGGTCGGGATATCGCATGCGCGGGTCGATCCGGTCCGCGAGGACCGCCCCCACCAGTCCCAGCCCGATTCCGGCGGCGAACCCGAGGACGATGAGCCGCGACGCCGTATTCTTCAGCGGCTCCTGCGGGGGCGTGGCGGCGTCGAGAATTCGCACGTCGGCAATGCTGCTCGCCTCCGCTAGCCGCGCTTCGTCGTAGCGCTGCTGCACGCCCGTAAAGAGGTTCGCGGCCAGGTCGACATCGCGTCGCAAGCGCGCTTCGTCGATGGCCCGCTGCGGAATGACTCGGAGGTCTCGCTCGTCGGCGGAGATCTGCGGCGCCAGCACGCGCTCCCGCGCCAGCAATGCAGCGCTCAGCGACTGCGCCAGCGCCGGGATCGTGGCTCGCTCGAGGGTCTCGATCTCGCCGAGCAGGCGCTGGACCGCGGGGTGTTCGGCAGTATAGCGAGCGCTGAGGGCGCGCGCGTCTGCCTGCTTCGCGGTCAACTCCCGCAATGCCTGGCTCATTTGTGGCGAACGCTGCACCGCTCCGATGAAGGCGAGGCCATCGGGGGACCCACTGGAATCCCTCATCCGCGCGAGCACTTGCTCGATCGCACTCCGATCCGCTCGGAGCTGCTGCTGCTCGAGCTTGGGGCCGATCAGCAGGCCGAACGATGCTTCGCGTCCGGAGGATGGCGCCGCGGCGTCCGGTACCAGCCCAAGCGTCGCGTTGCGGACCCGGAACTGCTCGAGCGCAATCTCCGCTCGCTGCAGATTGTCGCGCGCCGCCCGGAGCTGCTCGTCGAGCAGCGTTCCCAGCTGGTGGAGCTTCGCTCGCTTGAGATCCGCACCCACGTCGACGTAGCGTTGCGCGACGGCGTTCACCGTCGCCGCACTGCGCGTTGCATCCTCGCCGGTCAACCCAATCCGCAAGAAGTTGCCGCTTGGGTCTATCGTCACGGTGAGCGCGTTCGCCAGCCCCCTGGCCGCGTCGCGCAGCGGCCTCACGGTGAACGCGAAATCGCTGTTGGCGGGAAGCATTGCCGCGACAGGCGCCCAGCGAAAGCCAAGCGCCTGGCCCACCGATTCGCCGACGGCACCTTGCTGCAACTCCTCCCCCTTCGAGCCAACCAGGCGATACGAATGGCCCGTCCGGTCCACCACGATCCGGTATCTGCCCGGCCGATAGGCATCGTTGACCGTGAATTCGGCAAACGCAGCCGCGGCGCCGCGCCCGGGCACGAGGTACAGCTTCAGATCGCGCGCCACCTGATCGAGCACGACAAAGGACTTGAGTAGATCGACCCAGGCGTAGGACTCGAACAGCTGATTAGCACCGATAGGCCCGCGACCGGTAGCGCCACCGCGGGGCTCGCTCGACTGGATCCAAATCGTAGCCTGGACCTGGTATCGAGGGGGCAGGAGGCGACCGCCGGCGACGCCGGCGACGATTCCCAGTCCCGCAAGCGCGAGGATCCACCAGCGGTAACGGAGCGCCGCGGATCCCAGGCGACCCCAATCGGTCGCTAGGACCGAGTCGGCCGCCGCCAGTTCGCCCAACAATTCGGCGCGCCCCGCGAGGGGCGCTGGAGGGCTTCGAATGCCAACGTCGAAGGAACGAGGCTGAATGCTCACGGCAAGCCCCACCGCAAGGGCGATACCGCACGAATCGTTCGGGGCGCGAGAGATGCGTTATCGTGCAACGCTTCAGCTCGCCGAGAGTGTGGCATTCACGGACAGAAGTGGAAATACCGCGAGCAAGAGGTGTCACAGGTTTGCCACACCGTCCTTGACAGCGGTTCAAATCGGCTGTAAATGCATGACTTCTTGCCGTCAGTTACCCCACGCTTTTTCGGCCCGATCCGTGCCATGGAGTACGAATGCAGCCCCAAGTCAGTCCGCGCCGGCACGGAGGGTTCACCGAGCACATGCCTACAAGAACAGAGCAGCGCGCGGCACGTGCGCAGCCGAA
>Ga0137397_10003745_pt1 | contig 10612 bp, 13 predicted proteins | sample czorhiz116metaG_FD_106658 | JGI IMG/M metagenome (GOLD analysis project Ga0137397, IMG submission 106658) | Vadose zone soil microbial communities from Angelo Coast Range Reserve, California, USA - czorhiz1.16 metaG | ecosystem: Environmental > Terrestrial > Soil > Vadose zone | place: USA...
CTCCGTGCGCAGCCCGCGCGCGCAGTCGTGGATGGTCTTGATCAGGGAGGGCGCGGCAGCGGTTGCGCCGCGCTTGAGGTCCGTCTTGAGGGCACCCACCGCCTGCTCGATCTCGGACAGCACGATTGTAACCGCCGCAGCATAAGGCGAACCGGCGATACGGATGGCATCGTCAGTCTCCGCAGCCTTCACGCCGAGCCTGATCAGCTGCCAGGGCGCCGCGAGTCGCCCCATCGTCAGGACCAGCGCATATGGCAAGACATCGGGCCGCGAACCGACAGTCTGGTCGAGCAAGGACTTCACGTTATCGAGTTGGGCATCGGCGAGATTGCGGATATGAGCCGGCAGGCTTTTTTCGATCTGGGCGAAGATGTCGGCGGCCGAAAATATCGTGAGCAGGCCGCGGGCATCATCGAAGGCATTCTGGGTGCCGATCTGTCCGATCAGCCGTCGGCGGGCGCGCTCGTCGGTCTTCGCACCGGCGAGAACCTGCTCCATCTTTGCCACGACACAATCCCGGAAGCCGCGAGCGAGCTGCTCGTAGGTGGCCGGATCAGCGGCCGCGCGCGCGGCTTCAGCGTTGTAGGTCTTCGCCTCGGCCGGCACCAGGTCGCGGCAAATCCATGACCACATCGGCGAGAGGACCGCGCGTGCAATACGGCCAGGGCGCTTATGCGCCGGGTCGTCATTGATCAGGAACGGTTCGAGCGCCCCGAAGAAGATTCGGGTCGGGTCCCCCGCCCGGCTCGCTGGCTGGCCGGATTCGCGCAAAGCGCCGCGAACCTCCTCGAGCAGCACCTCCCCGCCCGGGAACTGGTCGCCGCGCGCGAAAGCGCGCTCGAGCTCAAGCACGAGCAGCGCCAAGGCCCCCCGGGGCAGCTCTCGAAGGTAGGCTCGCAGTCGTTCGGGCAACCCCGGCATCGCGCACCCGCGCGGATTGAAAGGCACTCAGCCTCTCTAGATAGTTTCGGGGCCTTAAGGACTGGTTATGCCGCTGGCTCGGCTACCAACGACGCCGGTAATGGTACCGGGAGCCGATAAAGATGCGCGGACCATAGAAGTAAGGGCCATAGTAAGGCCCGTAATACGGCTCGGGATAGACGGTCACCACGCGTGGCGCCACCGGACCAGCCTGCAGGTCGAGGTGGGTCGCGATCATGTAGCCGACGCGCCCTTGCCAATTCGCCGTGCACCACTCACCCGAACATCCGGTGACCTCAACGACGGTGCCGCCTGGAACCACGGCGACCACCCCAAAGGTCGTGCCGGGCCCTTGCCGAAGATTGGTGTTGGAAAAGACCCGCGCTGGACCGGCCGACGCCGCCGCAACGGAAAACCCGAGCAGCAACGTGGCAAGCCCAGCCAACCCACACAGCCTTCGCACTGATGTCATGAACATGTCCCCTCCCATGGTCCGCCGTTTCTCAGCAACTTAGATTGTGATCCCCGAAAAGTGAGAAACGGCGTTCGGAAACCATCATGCTCAAACAAAAAAGCTAGACCATGATCCCAACTTGATCGGATTATGATTTAGGTGACAGCAATCCAGCTGCCATCGGAATTGCGGCAGGCGGTCCCGCGGGTAACCTGCGGCTTGTCATCGATGTAAACGGTGTGAGTGTATTGCCGGCAGGTCATTGCATTCCGTTGATAGGCGGGGCCCGGGACGACCGTGCCATGGCGGCCTGAATCGTCGTTGCGCCAGCCCACCGGGGCGCCGGACGCGCCTGACTCGAGGGCCTGAATCTGCGCCTGATAGGCGCGTGTGCGGTCCTCATCGTCGAGCGCTGCGCCAATCCGGTTGCCAATCAACCCGCCGATGGCGGCGCCGGCAACGGTGCTCGCCACGCGGCCAGCGCCACGCCCGAACTGGGAGCCCACAACCGCGCCGCCCACGACGCCAGCTACCGTGCCTGTGTTCTCTTGCGGCCCCGCGCCCGTCACGGGATTCCCCGCGCAGGCCCCCATCAGAAATCCACTCAGAGCAACGCACCCAGCATACCGCAACGTCATCACCGTACTCGTCCCCTTTCGCTTCCAGGACCAAACTTGCGGCGACGATTGGGGCAAAACTCTGGCCCCCCACTTTACCGCCAAAATTAAGGTAAATCGGATCAACGAAATAACGCTTAAGCGCAAAAACGCTCAAGCACGAACACGCTCAAGCACGAGCACGCTCAAGCGCCTGGCAGCACCAACTCGGCGCGCAGCCCTCCGATCGGGGCCGTCCCCAGCGTGAGGTCCCCGCCGTAGAGGTTGACGAGCTCGACCACGATGGACAGTCCCAGCCCCGTGCCCGGCTTCGCTTCGTCGAGCCGTCGGCCGCGGCGGCCGACCTGCTCGCGCTGCTGCGGGGACAGGCCGGGACCATCGTCGTCCACAACGATGCGTACGATGCGCCGCTCGCTATAGACCTCGGGACGCTCCACGAATGTTTCCAGCGCCACGCGCGACTGCGCCCATTTGCAGGCATTGTCGACGAGGTTGCCGACCATCTCCTCAAGGTCCTGCTTCTCGCCGCGGAAGCGCGCGTCCTCGGTCGCATCAAGCATGATGGAGATGCCACGGTCGTGATGGATCTTCTCCATCATCCGCACCAGCGCCGACACCACCGGCCGCACCTCTGTGACGGTGCCGACCACTGCCACGCGCGCGGCCAGCCGCGCACGCTCAAGGTGATGGGCAACCTGGTCGCGCATGATGTCAGTCTGCTCGCGGATCTTCGAGGCCAAGGTGTTCTCAGGGTTGGCCGACGCCTCATTCATCATCACCGACAGCGGCGTCTTCAGCGCATGGGCAAGATTGCCGACGTGCGTGCGCGCGCGCGTGACAATCTCGCGATTGGCCTCGATCAGCGCGTTGGTGTCGCGCGCGAGCGCCGCGACCTCGATCGGGAAGCTGCCCTCGAGCCGCTCGGCGGCACCCGAGCGGATCGACGCAAGACCCGCCGAAATGCGCTTGAGCGGCGCAAGCCCAAAGCGGACCTGAAAGGTCGTGATCAGCAGGAACATAATACCTATGACGGCAAACGTTGTGCCCAGCGACCGGTCGAAGCCACGCGTCTCATCGTCGATCTCCACGGCGTCGCCGGCAACCGCCACCAGGAACCGTCCCTCGTCACCGAGATCGATGGTGCGCTCGACGAGGCGCAGCATCTGCTCTTCCGGGCCCTGCACATAGCCCTGGCGGGCGCCCGCGGCGCTTGACGCCGAGGAGACATCGTCGAGATGGGGCAGCGTCGAATCCCATAGCGAGCGCGAAGAGCGCACCTCAGCCCGCGCGGTGTCGAGCCTCGTCACTTGCCAGTACCAGCCCGACAGCGGCAGCTCGAACAGCGGCTCGCCAAGCGATTGCGGGAAACGCTCGCCGGCCTCGTCAGGCGTCGCGACGTCGGCGACCAGCGTGCGCAGATAGACGTTGAGGCGGCGATCGAACGCGCGCTCCACTGCCGCACGATAGAGCGAGGACAACACGATGCCGGCGACAACCAGCATCACGACCGTCCAAGCGGCCGCCGAAAAGAACAGTCGTAACGCGAGCGAGCTAGCGCGCATCGGGCAATGTGAGCAGGTAACCGAGGCCTCGTACCGTCTGGATTACGTCGACCCCCAGCTTCTTGCGAATCCGTCCGACGAACACCTCGATGGTGTTGGAATCGCGATCAAAGTCCTGGTCGTAAAGATGCTCGACCAGCTCCGTGCGCGACACCACGCGGCCGGTATGATGCATGAGATAGGCGAGCAGCCGATATTCGTGCGAGGTGAGCTTGACCGGATTGCCATCCACCGTGACGCGCCCGGTGCGGGTGTCGAGCCGCACCGGCCCGCAGTTGAGCTCGCTCTTGGCGTGGCCGGCCGAGCGTCGCAGCAGCGCCCTGATCCGCGCCAGCACCTCCTCGAGATGAAACGGCTTGGCGACATAGTCGTCGGCGCCGGCATCGAAGCCCTGCACCTTGTCGCTCCAGCGGTCACGGGCCGTCAGCATCAGCACCGGCATGGCCCGCCCGGCGCGCCGCCAGGCCTCGAGCACGGAGATCCCGTCCATCTTGGGCAAGCCGATATCCAGGATGACAGCGTCGTAGGGCTCACTCTCACCGAGAAAGTGCCCCTCTTCACCATCATAGGCGCGATCCACGACGTAGCCGGCATCGGCCAGCGCCGTCGCAAGCTGCCGGTTCAAATCGGGATCGTCCTCGACCACGAGGAGACGCAAAGCTTCACCTCCTGCCCCAGCTTCCGAAGCTCAAGATCGATTCGCGGCAATCTTCCGACACGAACTTCAGCCGTAAGACACGAGCCATAGTAGTAGAATGGCACCAGCACAGCCGAAATTCCAGGGGCACCCTATGGTGTGAAGCTCCGTCTTGAAAGCAGTTCGTAGGGATGAACGTTTGGGCAATGGCCTCAAAGACCCCCGATCACCGTTCCATTGGTGGCATCGATGGTCACCTGGCGCACTTTGCCGTCGCGAGCGAGGACTGTCAGCCGATAGATCAGGCGGCCTGATTCGTGACAAAGCCGCGCCCGCACCAGCTCACCGCCCATGCGCTGGCGCAGCATCTGGCGCGCGGTCGCGAGCGGAATCGCTTCTCCGGCCGCAATGGCAGCGCGTTGCTCGGCGCGGCTGAGACAGCGCGGCTGCTCCTGCGCCGCCGCCGGCAAGGACAGCATCGCAAGCAGCGCGAGCGTCATCAACAGGAGCGATTTTGGCCTTTGCATAGCATCCAGCTCTAGAACTCTGCCGCTGAACCGCGGATGAACAATGGCGAAATTGCGTTTTGCTGTGTGCAACGGCGGAACGCAGTGACGCCAGAGGAGTTGAGCGAGTTGACAGGCGGGCAGCGGGTGCTTTCATTTCGCCATGGTCGGTCCATGGACCCTTGCGGCAACTCTCACCGTGAGCACTCTCATCGTGAGCACTCTCACCGTGAGCACTCTCATCGTGAGCAGTCTTATCGCGAGCAGTCCTGCCAACGCGATGGTCGGCGGGGCTACGCCCGCTGGCGACGGGATCGCGCAGTCACTGGTCATGGTGGTGGGCTCCCGCACCAACGGCGGCAGCGTCTGCACTGGTGCAGTGCTGGCGCGCGACCTCATTCTCACCGCCGCGCATTGTGTCGCGCCTGGTGCGACCTATAGCGTATTGCCGACCAAGAACGCGCCCGCGGTGGCGATCAAATCCGTCCAGGCGCATCCCCGTTACGATCCGCAAAGTTATGCACTCAACCGCGCCACCGCCGACGTCGCAGTGATCAAGCTCGCGGTCGCGCTGCCGGAACACTTCGTGCCGGTGGCACTCGAAAACGCCAGCACAGCCATTGCGGTCGGCGACCGCTTCACGATTGCTGGATTTGGCGTCACGGCCGCCGGCAGCGGCAACGGCATTGGTCTCGCACGCACCGCATCGCTGGTTGCGACCGGGCAGCCCGGCACTTTGCAAATTCGTCTGTTCGACCCGGCCACCAAAGGCGACCGGCCTGGGCTCGGGGCGTGCACCGGTGATTCCGGCGCTCCCGTGCTGCGCGACGTCGACGGCCGCCTGGTGGTGATCGGCGTCGTGAGCTGGTCGACCGGACCGAAACTTGGAGCAGGCTGCGGGGGCCTGACAGGTGTCACGCCACTCGTGCGCTATCGCGATTGGATCGTACAGGCGGCGGGCAAGCTTGGCTCACCGGTGGTGGCGCCATGATCCTCGCCATGATCCTCGCCATGATCCTCGCCATGATCCTCGCCATGATCCTCGCCATGATCCGCACCATGATCCGCCCGCTCGCCCTCCTCGCCATTTTGTTTGCGCTCATCGCGCCTGCGGCCGGCCTGGTCGGTGGCGCTCGTCAGGCCGACGAGACGTTGGCTCGCCATGTAGTCATGGTCGTCGGCGGGCACCGCACCGGCTGCACCGGCACGGCGATCGCACAAAATCTCATTCTCACGGCGGCTCATTGCGTCCCGCCTGACGAGCGCTATGGCGTGTTTGAGGCGGGCGCCTCTCGCCGCAGCAAACCAAACAGCGTCGCCAGCGTGGAGCGCCATCCGCTGTTCAGCATCGAAACCGCGTTCTCCGGTGGCGAAACGGCTGACGTTGCCCTGCTCAAGCTCGCCGAACCGTTGACCAGGCGCATCACGCCGGCTCCCTTCGCGACGCGCGAGTACTTCCCGATCGGCGACCGCTTCATCGTGGCGGGTTACGGGATCACCGAGCAGTCCGCGGGTGGCTACGGCACGTTGCGGGCCGCAACCCTGATGGTGGTGCGGCATACCGCAAGCGGCGCCCTGCGGCTCGCCGATCCAACGACCCGCGGCGAGATGGCGGGGCTTGGCGCCTGCAACGGCGATTCCGGCGGTCCGGTGCTGGACGATAGCAGCGGGCGCCTCGCACTCGTCGGCGTGGTCAGCTGGGCCACCGATCCGCGGCGTGGTGCCGGCTGTGGCGGCCTCACCGGCGTCGTCCCGCTTCCGCATTTTCGCGAGTGGCTGATCGAAGCATCGATAAAGCTCGGCAGCCCGGTCCAGCGCTGATCGCGCCGTTAACCATCCGCCGGCGCGACGTCCCAGGATGAGACACTTTCGCCCGGCATCCGCCTTGCAACCTCACTGCTGACGACACTGATGGCGTTGAGCGGCCGCCTATCGCGCTTCGTTTTGGCACGCTGTCCAACGCCTGGATTGGAAGGAGAGCAGCGATGGTTAAGACATGGATGTCGGTGGCAGGGCTTGTGACGACGCTCGCCATGCCGATCACCCCGGCGGCAGCTGACAGCACGCGCAGCACCAGCTGCGTCTATGGCCGAGGATCTCACTCCTGCGTGACGCGCTGGCAGCACTCTGAGCCGCGCATCCAGGTGCCGACCGAGCAGGAAGTCGCCGAGGCCCGCGCGCGCGAGCAGCAATGGCAGGCCTTTTGCCGCCCCTACATCTATCAGGACGACCTCGGCGTCCGACGCTACGGCTATGCGGAGCGCGGATGCGAATACGGCCGCGTATACTGAGCGATCTGCTAAGCAACATACCGCTCCACCCACGCTGAGCGCCGCTACGACTTTCCGTAGCGGCCGCCAGCGTGCATCCAGCCCGCTATGGCGGCCGCGCCTAGCCGCGCATATGTCGCCTCCGTTGATTGGCGAGGAGCCCGGTGCGATGGCCTATGTGATGGTTGATGTGGAATCGGATGGTCCGATTCCCGGCGACTACAGCATGATCTGTGTCGGAGCCGTGCTGGTGCAGGAGGGATTGCGGGAGACCTTCTACGGTCGCCTGCGGCCGATCTCGGAACAATGGATCCTGGAAGCGCTGGCCGTCTCCGGATTCTCGCGCGCCGAAACGCTAAGCTTTGATGATCCCAAGGCAGTCATGGAAACGTTCGCGCATTGGATCGCCAAGAACGTCAAGGGCCGCGCCCAGTTCGTCAGCGACAACAACGGTTTCGATTTTGCCTTCGTGAGCTGGTATTTCTGGCACTTCATTGGCGCCAATCCGTTCGGCCATTCCAGCACCAATCTCGGGTCGCTCTATAAAGGACTGGTCAAGGACACCTTCCAGAACTTCAAGCACCTGCGCCAGACCGCGCACACCCATCACCCGGTCGATGATGCCAAGGGCAACGCCGAAGCGTTGCTGGCGATGAAAGCCATGGGTCTCAAGATCGCGCTTTAGCCAAGCCCCCCTCGAAAATATTGGTGCGACGGGCTGCCGCAGCCTCCCCCAACGTGCTACCAATGGGCCCGAAGCGGCCTGCGGGCCGGGGGAGACAACACCATGTGGCTTCTGATTGTCTATGTCGGGCTCGTGCTCGTGGGCGACGTCGCCGACTACCTGATCGGACTGGTCGTCGAGCAGATGTGGGGCTCGCAGGCGAGCCTTGTGGTCTTCCTGGCGCTGTATTTCATCTTCCTGTGGGTCGCCTGGGTGGCGGCGGTGAAGATCACCGAGCCGCGCGCCGAACCCAAGATTGCCTGAACCAAACTCCGACTGTGCTGCATGAACGCAGTCAGGACCTGACCGCGTCGCGGCACTCAGTGCGCTGGCGCGGCGATTGGCGCGTGGCTTCGGCGTATACCCTCCTCAAGTGGCCACCAACTGCTCTGGGGGGCTTGTCGCGAGGGATTTGCCAGGAATTTACGGATACTTTCCTGGCAAAGCCAGGAACCCAGTGTGCCGTTGCAGGGTTGACACCAAACCCATGTTCGGGAGCAGTGTCATGATTCCTGTCCTTCCCGCGATTTTGGTCAGTGCCACCGTGCTGGTGGCAGACCAGGTCCCCAAGCTCAATGTCACCCCAAGCTGCCGCGCAAGCGCCGACGGCATTCTCGGCGTGAAGCAGGATATCGAATCCTGCCTCCAGAGCGAGAATGCAGCGCGCGATCAACTTGCTCAGGAGTGGAGCACGTTTGCCGCGGCCGATCGCGCCAGCTGCACCAGGCTGACCACGATCGGCGGCACCGGCGGAACCTATACCGAGCTCATCACGTGTCTGGAGATCAAGCGCGAGGCAGCCAAGCTGCCTAAGGATCCGAAGGATAACGCAGCGCTGGGGCAGGTTACGCGATAGTTCGTTCCTGTCCCGTTACGCTTGCCTCTGCGGCACGTTCCGCCGCCAACAGGCCTAGGATGAAGGCCTTCGAAAGCCCGCCGACATAGCCTGCGCGCGGGCCGCCTTCGAGACCGGCCACTGGCGTGCCGACCGCATAGAGGCCGTCGAATACACCACCCTCGCGCTTCTGTGCGCGCGCCTGTGCGTCGATTACGACACCACCCATGGTGCCGGTGATGCCGGCGCACAGCGGCACCGCGTGATAAGGCGGCCCCGCGAACATCATGGGCTTGTGCTTCTTGACGCTGCGCGGGATGGCAAGGCGCGCGAAATCATTGGCCGCCACCGCCTCGTTGTGCGCACGCACGGTATCGGCAAGCGCTGACGCCGGAACGCCGACCTTCGCTGCGAGCGCATCGAGATCGGGAGCGCTGATGAGCGCGCCGCCGGCCGTGACCATGGCGGAGTTGGCCGCCACGGTGGTGGTGAGCTTCGGCTCTGCCTGCCACATCGCATTGTCCATGATGAGATGCGCGCTCAAGGGATCAGCAAGGCGCGCGATGGCGTTCGCCTGGCACACTCCGCCGAGCCCCTCGTCGGTGAAGCGTCGGCCATCGGGCCCGACCAGCAACGCGACCTCAGCCACTGCATCGAGATGCGGATAGGGCCAGAGCCTTGGGTTCTGCATCGCGGCGCGGTGGTGAACATGGCCGTAGAACGCGCCGAAGCCGCCGATCGCGGCGCCCGCCGCTTCAGCCAGCCTGATGCCGTCGCCGTTGGCGCCCGGCCCCACCCGCGCCAGCACGCGATCGGCGCGCGGGGTGATGTATTGCGCGACCATCTGCGGATTGGCGGCGAAGCCGCCATCTGCAATGACGACGGCGCGGGCGTCGATCCGTACGCTGGCGCCATTCTGCCGGGCGATAACGCCGACGCAGGCGCCGTTCTCGACCACAAGCTCGGTCACTTGCGTGCCGCGCTGCACCACACCGCCGCGCTTGACCAGGTTCTGCTCAAGCTGCCGCATGACGACGTCGCCGCCGCGGCCTTCCCAGTCGAGGCCTGCGATGAGCCGGCGCGGCGGCGCCAGCACTTTCTGGCCGGGCTGGTCTTTCTGCAGCGCACGCGTGATGAAGCGAGCCCCCTGCGCGGCAAGCCAGTCAATGGCACGCTTGCCATTGTCCGCAACGGCGCGGGCCAATGCAAGATTGGCGGTGCCGCCGCTTCCGCCGATGATCGCCTGATAGAGCACGTCCGGGTCGGCCAGTATTGCGAGCCCCATGACGTTGCTCACGCCCGTCGTGTAGCGCGAGCTGCAGGGGTAGCGGTCCTCAGTGCGCGCCTCCAGCACCGCGACTTTCAGTCCCAATTCGGCCGCGCGGGCGGCGCTGACCAGCCCGGAGAAGCCGCCGCCAATCGTGACCAGATCATATCGCATTGAATCCCCTCATTCTCTTCCGTCGCGCCACCATAGCACCGGGCCATGTGCGACCTCAGGCGGAACCTTGCGCCGACCTCAAACACCGCCCTTCCCTTGAATCATTCAAGAGCGTAATCTCTCTAAAACTTCTGCATGTCGGGAGGACGCTCATGCGTATCGTGCTGTCAGCCGTCGCCTGCGTTGTTCTTTGGGCGAACGGCGCCTCCGCCCAGCAAGCCGGTGATAACCTCAACGACGTGCAACGTCACGGCCGCCAGCTGCTGGCGCAATCCTGCGGCGTCTGCCACCTGCCGCCTTCCCTCAACGCGAGAACCTACGGCCCGCCGCTGAACAAGGCCGCGGCCAACGGCGACGACTCCATCATGCGCGAGTACATCGTCAACGGCACGCCGCGCATGCCGGCCTTCAAGCACTACCTGAAAGACAACGAGATCGACGCGATCATTGCATACGTCCGGACAGTGCCCACTCCCGCTCCAGCCGCGCGCTGAGCGGATCGTTTCACCTCAACGGAGAGAACGACGTCATGACCAACATGCGAAGCATTCTGTTGGCAAGTGCGGCTCTTATGATCACCGGCTTCTCGGCGCAAGCCGCCGACCAGCTGCTGGCGGGCGCGATCACGTCAGCGTCCGGGCAAAA
>Ga0137397_10003746_pt1 | contig 10610 bp, 7 predicted proteins | sample czorhiz116metaG_FD_106658 | JGI IMG/M metagenome (GOLD analysis project Ga0137397, IMG submission 106658) | Vadose zone soil microbial communities from Angelo Coast Range Reserve, California, USA - czorhiz1.16 metaG | ecosystem: Environmental > Terrestrial > Soil > Vadose zone | place: USA...
CCGGTGCGGCTGGCGCGCGAGCTGGACCTCTCCCGCGCGCTGGCGGCCGCCTTCATCGAGGAGTACCGGCGCACGCTCTCCGGGGTCGCGGCCTACCTCGACACGATGCTCGAGCTGGCCCGCGAGCGGGGCTACGCGGAGACGATCTTGAAGCGGCGCTGGCCGCTGCCCGCGCTCCACGAGGACGGATCGCGGCGGGCCGAGGCGGAGCGGGTGGCGGTGAACATGCCCATCCAGGGATCCGCGGCCGACCTGATCAAGGTGGCGATGGTCCGGATCGACGCCTTGCTCCGCGATCGTCCCGAGCTGAAGTCGCGGATGATTCTCCAGGTGCACGACGAGCTCCTCTTCGAGACGACGGAGGGAGAGTTCGAAACGCTCCGGAAGCTGGTGACGGAGGTGATGGAGCGGGCGATCCCGCTCAAGGTCCCGCTCGAGGTCAACGTCGGGCACGGGAAGACCTGGGCGGACGCGCACGCTTGAGTTAGATTCACGCGATGCTCCGCATCGGAGTGACCGGCCTCATGGCCTCGGGGAAGACCGAAGTCGCGCGGCGCTTCGAGGAGCGCGGCGCACGGATCGTCGACGGAGACGCCCTGGGGTGGGAGGTGCTGGCCGACCCGGAGGTGCGCGGGCGGATCGGGGGCGCCTTCGGCCCAAGGGTTTTAGCGGCCGACGGGAGCGTGGACCGGCGAGCGCTGGGGAGGATCGTCTTTGGCGATGCTTCGGAGATGGACCGGCTGAACGCCCTGGTCCAGCCGATCCTCGAGCGGCGCGTGAGGAAAGCGCTGGAAGCGCCGGGCGGGGAAGAGGTTGTGGTGCTGGACGCGGCGCTCCTCGGCGCCTGGAACCTGGCCGCGGAGCTGGATGGCGTCGTCCTGGTCGAGGCGCCCGAGGAGACGCGCGTCGCGCGGCTCCAGGCGGCACGGGGGTTTCCGGAAGCCGAGGCGCGTCTCCGGATCGAGGGTCAGAGGCTCGCGCCGGTGCGGGGCGCGCGCCGGACGTGGCGTGTCGACAATCACGGATCGCGCGCGGCCTTGCTCCGGCGGGCCGATGAAGTGTGGGGAGAGATCGAGCAGCTTCGATCCGGGGCCCGGAGCGAGTAGAATCATCTCGGGAGGCAGATCCGATGGACTTGATCAGCACGCGAAAGAGGCTCGAGGACGGACGCCAGATCCTGGCGGAACTTCGGAGCTATCTTTGACGTCGAGAACGCGGAGCGGCGAGCGGGCGAGCTGGAAGGAAAGATGCAGGCGCCCGAATTCTGGAACGACAGCGACGCCGCGCAGAAGGTGGTCACCGAGCTCAAGTCCCTGCGGCGGATCTACGAGCCCTACCGGGATCTGGAGCGCGAGGTCAAGGACGCCGAGGGGCTGATCACGCTCGTCGAGCAGGAGCCCGACGAGTCGCTCGCGACCGAGCTGGACCGCCAGTCGAAGGACCTCCTGCCCAAGATCCAGGCGCTCGAGCTGCAGAGCCTCCTCTCCGAGGAGAGCGACACGCACGGCGCCATCCTCACCATTCATCCCGGCGCGGGCGGCACCGAATCCCAGGACTGGGCGGAGATGCTCTTCCGCATGTACACCCGCTACCTCGAGCGCCGGGGGTTTCCTTCCCAGGTGCTCGACCTCCAGCAGGGGGAAGAGGCGGGAATCAAGGACGCCACCATCGAGGTGGACGCCCCCTTCGCGTACGGCTACCTCAAGGCCGAGCGCGGCGTGCACCGGCTGGTCCGGATCTCGCCCTACGATGCCAATCACCGCCGGCACACCTCCTTCGCTTCCGTGTTCGTCTATCCGCTGGCCGAGGGGAATGGCGATCTGCAGATTCCGGAGAGCGACCTGCGCATCGACACCTATCGCGCGAGCGGGGCGGGCGGGCAGCACGTGAACAAGACGGAGTCGGCGATCCGGATCACCCACATTCCCAGCGGAATGGTGGTCACGTGCCAGAACGAGCGTTCCCAGCACCGGAACCGGGACTCCGCGATGAAGATTCTCAAGGCGCGTCTCTACGCCCTGAAGATCGAGGAGGACATGAAGAAGCGGGAGACGCTGACGGGCGGGAAGAAGGATATCTCCTGGGGAAGCCAGATCCGCTCCTACGTCTTCCACCCGTACACCCTGGTCAAGGACCACCGCACCGATCTCGAGATCCGGGACGTCCAGCGCGTCATGGACGGCGACCTGGACCCCTTCGTCGACGCGTACCTTCGCATGAAGGAGCCCAAGTGAGCCCGGTGAATCCGCAGATCTTTCGGGAATACGACATCCGCGGCCTGGCCGACCGCGATCTCACCGACGAAGCCGCGCGCGCGGTCGGACACGCCTTCGCGCAGCGTATGAGCGAGCGCGGGAAGAAAGTGATCGCGGTGGGCCGCGACGTGCGGCTCTCCTCGCCCCGCATCCGGAACGCCCTCGTGCAGGGGCTCCTGGATCAGGGAGCTCACGTGATCGACGTCGGGCAGGTGCCGACGCCGGCGCTGTATTTTGCGATTCTTCATTTCAAGGCGGACGGCGGCGTCATGGTCACCGGGAGCCACAATCCCATCGAATACAACGGGCTCAAGCTGAGCGACGGGATCAACTCGCTTCATGGGGAGGAGATCCAGGACCTCCGGCTGCGGGCGGTCTCCGCAGGCGTGCTCCCGACGCGAGGAACCGTCGAGGAGCGGTCGATCGACAAGGAGTACCTGAGCGACCTCGTCTCCCGCATCAAGCTGAAGCGGAAGCTCCGCGTGGTCGTCGATCCCGGAAACGGGGCGGCCAGCATCGCGGGCCCGGAGTTCCTCCGCAAGATCGGGTGCGAGGTGGATGCCATCTTCGCCGAGCCGGACGGGCGTTTCCCGAACCACCTGCCCGATCCCACCGTTCCCGCACTCATGCGCTCCTTGCAGCAGCGCGTGCTCGAGACCCGGGCCGACCTGGGAATCGGATTCGACGGTGACGCCGACCGGGTCGGCGCGGTCGACGAGAAGGGCCGGCTGCTCTACGGAGACCAGCTTCTCGCGCTCTACGCGGCCGACGTCCTGGCCACGCACCCCGGGGAGCCGATCATCTTCGAGGTGAAGTGCTCCCAGGGGCTCGTGGAGTGGGTGCGGGCGAAAGGTGGGGAGCCGGTGATGTGGAAGGCCGGGCATTCCCTCATCAAGGCCAAGATGCGCGAGACGAAGGCGCCTCTGGGCGGCGAGATGTCGGGGCACATGTTCTTCGCGGACGAATTCGCGGGATACGACGACGCGCTCTACGCCGCGGGGAGGCTGCTTCGCATCCTGGCGGCGACCGAAACGAAGCTCTCCGCGATGGTCGATGCGCTGCCGCAGTCGCGCTATGTCTCCACGCCCGAGCTCCGCCTCGACTGTACGGACGAGCGCAAATTTGCTATCGTGGATGCGGTTCGCGAGCACTTCGCCCGGCAGTACGAGGTCATCGACATCGACGGCGCGCGCGTGCAGTTCGGCGACGGCTGGGCGTTGGTTCGGGCGTCCAATACGCAGCCCGTGCTCGTGGTGCGCTTCGAGGCGGTCAGCAAGGAACGGCTGCAGGCGATCATGCGTGAGGTCTACGACGTGCTCGCCACGTATCCCGAGGTCACGGTCCCCGCGCTTCAAGTGTAAGCGCCGCCCCCCGCGTCGCGCCGGAAGGAAGAGAGCATTCGTGGCGTCTCGGTCCGGCCGCGCTCCACTCCCGGCTTCTTCGACCCTACTTCGAGCGGCGCGGCACTACGGTATCGCCGTGGTGCTGCTCGCGGCCGCGGCGATTCATCCCCCTGTCGCGCTCGCCCAGGACGAACAGCTCATCAACGACGACCGCCTCCCGCGGTCCCAGTTCGCGCCACGCCCGGCCCGCGGCATCACCGGCGCCCTCGTCGTGGCCTGGTCGGACGGGAGGAACGGTCCCGACAATTTCATCGACTACGACATCTATGCCATGACCATCCGCGATCCACAGGCGCTCGGCTCCACCGTGAACCGCCGCATCAACGACGACTCGGCCCCGGCGACCCAGGGCCTTCCGGACATCGCCTCCAGTCCCTCCGGCACGATGCTCTGTGTCTGGGAGGACAGCCGCGGTGGGAACCCGGACGTCTACAGCGCCGCGCTGGATTCGCTGGGTTTCCGCACCACGCCGAACCTCCGCATCAACGACGACGTGGGCGTCGGCGAGCAGCGGACCCCTCGCGTCTCGGCAGTGGGGGCCAACCAATACCTTGTCGTTTGGGGGGACCAACGAGCCTCGCATTCCGACATCTACGGGTCGTTTCGAAACGTGAGCGGCGGACCCCTGGGTCCCAATTTCATCGTCTCGCCGGATACGGTTCCTGGCGGGAGCTTTCAAGGGGAGCCGGCGGTCGCCACCGACGGAAACGGCCTGTCGCTCGTGGCGTGGCTGGATGGCCGGGCAGGAGGCTCCTTATCCACTACCTTCGATATCTACGGACAGTGGATCGACTCCACGGGAGCCATGATCGGGACGAACTTCCGGATCAACTCCTTCTCCCCGCAGCAGGCCGCTTCCCCTGCCGTGATCGCCGATCCAACCCGGGGATTCGTGGTCGCCTGGATCGACCGGCACCTGGGCACCTCCATCGATCCCGGGGACGTCTTTGCCCAGAGGTTCGGTCCCACGCGCGCGCCGATCGGCGGGAACGTGAAAGTGAATGACGACGGGCTGGGCCGGAATCAGAAGAACGTGCGGGGAGCACCCGGACCCGACGGCGCGTACCTCTTCTGGGAGGATCAGCGCGACGGCCTGGGGCTGGACGCGAACGTGCGGTGCGCGAGGGTGCCTTACGACGCCTCGCTTCCGGGCGCCAACTTTCGCGTGAATTCCAGCACGCTCGGAAGGCAAGGAACTCCGAGCGCGGTATGGGACGGCCGCGACGCGTTCCTCGCCGCCTGGGAGGACTCCCGCAACGGAGCGCCGGACGTCTACGCGATCTCGATCCTCCCCAACGGCACGCGCAGAGGATTCGATACGCAGCTGAATGACGACGCCGCGCGGAACGATCAGTGGGCGCCCCGCCTGGGGCACGGCACCGGAGAATACCTGCTCACGTGGATGGACCGCAGGAACAGCAGCAACGATCTTTTCTCGCAATGGGTGGCCACGAACGGCGGGCGCGAGGGAACGAACACGCTGATCTATTCGGAGACGACGACCACCCGTGCCGTCGCGAGCAACGCGGCGGTCGCGCAAAGCGGCGTCGCCCTCCTGGCGGCCCAGGTGACGCGCGATTCGGACGCGGGGGAGATCCGGGGATTTCTCTTTCTCACGCGGGGAAACGGCCCGGCGGCCTCGTTCTGGATCAGCGATTCCCTGCAGAGCGCGCAGGCCAACCCGGTGGTGGTGTCGCGTGCCGGTGTGTTCGCCGTGGCCTGGATCGATTCGCGCGAGCCGGTGCCTCGGATCTACGGCCAGAGGCTGAGCGAAGCGGGGATTCGGCTGGGGCAGAACCACCCGCTGCTCTCCGTGGCTCCGGCCGATCCGCCGCTGGGATTCGATCTCGAGACCGATGGATTCAACGGAGGCTACTGGCTCCTCTACGCGGACGGAGCGTCCGCCGATCAGAGGCTCTGGCTGGCGCACCTCACGTCCACGCTCGATCCCGACGGACCCCCTACCGAGGTGGCCGCGGCGTTCGGCGGGCCGAAGCAGGATCCAAAACTCGCGGCTTCGCCCGTGGACGGGAGAGTGGAGGTCGTGTGGCAAGGGGTGAAGCCCTCGGGTCAGAGCGAGGTCTACCAGCTGACGCTCACTTCCAACCGGGTGCCGCTCGGACCGGTGATCGAGATGGGAGATCCCAGTATCGACGCGGCGCGCTCGCATCCCTCGATCGCGCTCGTCGATACACGGTCCGCGATCACCTGGCAGGAGAGGCGGGACGGAAACTGGAGTATCTGGATGCGGGTGATGCAATCGGGCGTGAACCCCGTGAGCGGCGCGGTCCGGGTGGACCAGGATCCCGGGCAGGCGGATCAGTTCGAGCCCGCGGCCGCGCTCGATGCCGCGGGGCACGCGTTCTTCGTCTGGACCGACCTCCGTTCCATCTCGAGCGGCTCGGACATTCTCTCGAGGGTGATGGAGCTCACGCCCACCGCGGTCGACGACCTTCCGGCGCCGCCACCGGACCCGCCTCCCGCGCCTCCGGCCCGGATGCGGGTCGGGCCCGCGATGCCCAACCCCTTCTCGGGAGTCATGGGGATTCCGATCGAGGTGCCGGCGGACCGGAGCTCCCACGTGCGCGCGACCATCCTGGACGTTCAGGGCAGGGTGGTCAGGCACCTCTATGATGGAGAGGCCTCGGGAGGCAGGATCGTCCTGCGCTGGAACGGCTCGGACAGAAACGGGCGGGAGGTATCGAGCGGCGTGTACTGGCTGGTCGCGGAATCAGGAGGGGAGCGGCATGCGATTCGTCTCGTGCGGATTCGGTAGAGCCGCGCTCGGGCCGGTCCTCCTGTGGGCCGCTCTGGGTTCGGGCGCCGCGTGTCCTTTCGCGGAAGCGACGACCGCATCAGCCGCCGTCCCCAGGGACGCCGAGGCACAGGCAGCCCTTGCGGCCTCCCTCGTGTGCTCGCCGGCTCCCGCCGGGTTGCGGGCCGTCTGGTACGACGTAGCCGGCGACCCCGCTTCCATCCTCGACCGGCTGCGGCGCGCCGGGCTCGAGGTCGCGGTGGCGATTCCGCCCCACCTCTATTACGTGCGCGAGACGGGGAGGACCGGGGTCGCGCTCCCGGCCGGATTCAGCTTCCGCGGCGCGCCGGGGCTGTCCCCGGCCCGCAGCGAATCCGAATCGACCGACCTCTTCCAGGGAACATCGGATGCCCTGCCGCCGCTGCTACAGCCTTCCACGCCTCGCCGGATCGCACGCGCCGCGACCAAGGACGGTCTCCCGTTCGGAGCGCGATGGTTCGACACCAGCGAGTTCATGATCGGCAGGGTCGCGGTCTCCATCCTCTTCCCGGAGAGCGACGGCAGCCTGGATCCCAATCTCTACGACTGGACCCCGGCGCTGCGCGACTCCGTCGTGCGCTCGGCGGTGCGGGGCCTCAGCAGGTGGAGCTCCTTCGCGGCGGCACGGGGCGTGCCGCTCACGTTCGCGATCGAGACGCACTTCGGGCTGGCGACGAAATACGAGCCGATCAGCCGGACGGTTGCCGAGGAGGACAACTGGATCCAGGACATGCTCTCGGGATATCTCGGCTACAAGAGCGATGTGATCACGCTCGCGTACGACGCGGCCAATCGAGCCCGCTCGCGGCAGGGGGCGCAATGGGCCGCGCTCCTCATCGCGGTGCAGGATGATTCCAGCCGCACGGGAACCTTCCCGGACGGGCTGTTCTCGCACGCACGCCTGGGAGGGCCGTACTTCGTCACGCCGGTGAAGAACGCGGGCGTGGCGCTCGGGGGAGCAACCCTCGATTCCTACATCGAGCACGAGATGGCCCACATCTTCTGGGCGCTGGACGAGCACATCCCCTCGAACGGCTGGTGGTCCTGCGTGCTCACCACCGGCTACCTGAACATCCCGAACACCAACTCGGTGGTCCCCGCGGACGGCTACTGCGGCTCCTCCGTTCATTGCGTCATGAAGGGGAACTATCCGGACGACGCGTGCCTCTTCACGCAGGGTCAGATCGGATGGGCGGATCGAAACGGCAACGGGAAGCCCGATCTACTGGAAACGCGCTCGGCGGTGGCTCCCGACTCCGATCAGTACCGCACCACGGCGGGAACTCCGATCACCTTCCGCGGGCGGGCGCTCGAGGTTGCGCTGGCCAATCAGAACCCCTACCACTACTTCTTCGGGGACTCGATCTCCGCGGCGACCGTCGATTCGGTGGTGTTCAGCATCAACCACGGACCCACCCAGCAGACGCTTCCGGCGGACGGCGTGTTCGATTCGGGGCGCGAATACTTCACGTTGACCATCCCGCCGCTCCCCATCGGGGACTATACGGTCGAGTGGTCGGCATGGAACTCGAACGGGCTGCCGAGCGCCCAGAACGTCATCACCAACCTTTCGGTACGCGCCCCCGGTTCTCCGCCGGGTCCCGGAGGCCCGGTGACGCCGGCCTCCATGGAGCTCCGGTACGGGCCGACTCCCAGCCAGGGATCGGTACGATTCACCCTCCGTGGGAAGCCCTCGAGCGAGGGATGGGGCAGGGTGTATGACGTGAACGGACGCGAGGTCGCCCGCTGGAGGCTGCGCCTGTCCGCTTCGGGCGCGGCCGACTGGACCTGGACGGGACGAGTTGCGAGTGGCGCAATGCTTCCCAGCGGCCTATATTTTCTCTCGATCGAGGTGGATGGCGCCGCCCTGAAGCGGCGCCTCGTCATTTCTCATTGAGGGAACCGTCCCCCGTGAGCTCCCTGGAACGACTCGCGCCGGCCCAGCCTGCCCTGGAACCTCCTCCGTCCTCTCTGCGAGGAAAGCGTTACGGGGAGGATCGTCTCTATCTTCTCGTGCGCGATCCGCGCACGGTGCTCGCGGTCTGGGAGGTGACGCCGGCACTCCACGCGCGCGCCCAGGCCCTGGCGCGGGATCGCGGGGCTCCCCTTCGCTATCGGATCGTCATCGAGCGGCGCAAGGAGGAGGACGGCCCGTCCGCGGTCGCGGCCACGGTGGATCTCCCCGACGCGCTCCAGGGCGACCGGTGGTACGTGAAGCTGCCTCAGTCGGGGGGAGAGTGCCGCGCCGTTCTCGGGATCTGGATCGCGGGGGCGCTGGAGCCGCTCCTCACGTCTTCGTGGGTTCCGGTCCCGCCAGATGGTCCCTGCGCCGAGGACGGCGCGTGGGAGCTGACCGAGGAGGCGAAGTCCTGGCTCCTCGAGCGGGCCCGCGCCGCGCGCGCCGCGGCGGGTGCGGCGAGCTCGGCCAACCGCTACCTGGATCCCGCGCCGCGCGAGACTCCCCGCTGAGCGAGACCCGGATGACCCAGGGCTACCTCTGCTTTCTCCTCCACGCGCACCTGCCGTACGTGCGGCACCCCGAGATCGAGGACTCGCTCGAGGAACGCTGGCTCTTCGAGGCGCTCACCGAAACCTATCTGCCGCTCCTTCGCATGCTGGAGGAGCGCGCGCATCGGGGAGCGCGCGGCCGCATCACGATCTCGCTCTCGCCGACGCTCCTCGGAATGTTCGAGGATCCGCTCTTGCGCAAGCGCTACGCCTACCGGCTCGGGAGGCTGGTGGAACTGGCCGAGCGGGAGGTCGCGCGCACGCGGCACGACGCGCGCTTTCAACCGCTCGCGCTCCATTATCGCGACCGGTTCCAGGAGAGCCTCGCGCAATTCGAGCAGCGCTACCGCCGCGACGTGACCTCCGCCTTCAAGGCACTCTTCGAGGCGGGCCAGGTGCGGCTGATTACATGTGGTGCGACGCACGGATACCTGCCGCTCATGAGTCTTGGCGCGCCCTCGTGGCGGGCGCAGATCGGGACGGCGGCGCGGGAGTTCCAGCGCCATCTCGGCCGGCCGCCGGAAGGGATGTGGCTTCCCGAATGCGGCTACACGCCCGGAGTCGAGTCGGTGCTCCAGGAATTCGGGATCCGCTTCTTCGCGGTCGACACCCACGGCATCCTCGACGCCTGTCCGCGCCCGCTCCCCGGCACCTACGCGCCGTTTCGCACCGGGGCGGGCCCGTTCGCGCTGGGGCGCGATGCCGAATCCTCGCGTCAGGTGTGGAGCGCGGAAGAGGGCTACCCCGGGGACGCGAGCTATCGTGAGTACTATCGCGACCAGGGCTTCGACCTCCCGATGGAGCAGGTGCGCGAGTTCCTTCCGTCGGGAGGGACGCGGACCCATCTGGGGCTCAAATATTATCGGATCACGGATCGGAGAAGCCCCCACCGGGAGCCCTACGAGCCCGCGCGCGCCAGCGCCCGCGCCAAGGAGCACGCGGCCCACTTCCTCCGCGAGCGTGCTACCCAGGCCCGTGCCGCGGCCGAGCGCATCGGGCAGCCCGCGCTGCTCCTCGCTCCGTACGACGCGGAGCTGATGGGGCACTGGTGGTACGAGGGGCCCGAGTGGCTGGGGCAGGTGCTGGAGCAGGCGGAGCGCCACCCGGAGATCGAGGTGGTCGATCCCATCGAGGCGATCGACCGGATTCCGCGCGCGTGCGCCGGAAGCCTGCATCCTTCGAGCTGGGGGGAGGGAGGCTACTCGGCGGTGTGGCTCGATCCTTCGAACGACTGGATTTACCGGCACCTGAATCATGCCGCGGAGCGGATGCGGCAACTCGCTCAGGCGAGGGACCGCTACGACCCGCTCCAGAAACGAGCGTTAGCACAGGCGGGGCGGGAGCTCCTGCTTGCCCAGTCGAGCGATTGGGCGTTCATCATGCGCACCGGCACCCTGGTGCCCTACGCCGTCCGGCGCACCGAGCTTCATCTGGGGCGCTTCGGCAAGCTGGAGGAGGGACTGCGCCAGGGCCGGGTGAACGCCGTGGAACTGGCAGAATTCGAGGAGCTTGACCCGATCTTCCCGGCCCTCGACCCCGGGCTTTTCACTTGACAGCATTTCGCGACAGAACGTAGGCTACGAAACGCGTTCCCCCCCAAGGTCCGTGTGATCAAAGGAATATAGATGCCCCGGAGTTCCATCGTTCGAG
>Ga0137397_10003747_pt1 | contig 10606 bp, 13 predicted proteins | sample czorhiz116metaG_FD_106658 | JGI IMG/M metagenome (GOLD analysis project Ga0137397, IMG submission 106658) | Vadose zone soil microbial communities from Angelo Coast Range Reserve, California, USA - czorhiz1.16 metaG | ecosystem: Environmental > Terrestrial > Soil > Vadose zone | place: USA...
CCCTCAGTCAACCCCGGCGCCGATCCACATCGGTCCTCCACCCCCGACTCCACCGCCACCGCCACCTCCACCGCAGCGGCGCCCCACGGGCATTTCACGCGCAAGCACAGCTGCGGAGGAGATAGAGCGCGAGCGCGAGCGCCGTCGCCGTCAGTCGAACGACAATCGCTCCCCAGCAACCCCAGCAACTCACGCCGCGCCGCCGCCGCTGCCGCCACCGCCACCGCCACCACCACCACTCCACGTCCATACCCAGCGCCTGGCGCAACCTCGCCCATCAGTGCAATCACTGAAGGATGCGACAAAAGCTCACGCAGCCGAGGAAGGTATGCAGCGCCGGCCTACCTACTCTGAGCGGCGTTCTGCGAACGAGAGGCGCCCTTCGATAGGGAAGCCGCAGTGGGTTCGTTCGCCGCCACAGGAAGCGTGAATACCCCTATATGAGCTGCGCTCGTCACTTATTTGATTATAGGCTTTCATTTCATTCTCATAGTTCATGTACCATCTGCATGCGTCACACCCAAACCCATTGAACACTCCTAAGTGCCCCTGTCTATGGTACTTTATGTGATCACTCTCGTTGCATTCTTTGTATTGTATCTATGTAGAGGAGTCAACCCAGAACGACCCAGAACATCGTGTACGCAGTGCGTTCGGATCTTCGTGCCTTGAGACATGCACCAGCCTACTTCGTCCGAGATATACTAATGCGCTCAGCTTCGAGGCACTCGTGACTGACATGGTCTCTGGACTCAGCAAATCAGGGGTCCGTATCTCCCTAAGAGTTAGCGCCCAATGCGCCACAGCGAGACGGAAGCAGAAGGCATGTATGGGCGTTTATGGGTCACAAGAGAGCATATGGCTATAGGAGAGGAAGAAGCACCGACAGGTCTTAGCACGGGGGATGTACGGTTGGGGGAATGGCAATGCTAGTCAGATCAAATCGTGGACATGTGGTCGAAAGGGTGCCACTCTTCACTTGGCTCCACAGCGCAGCGCAGCACCACAGAACTGCGCCATAATCATCCAAAGAATCACCTGAGCGTAACGCACATGTCACCCGTCAGGAACAGGATAGTGGGAAAAGCGAGGCAGCCTCACCAGAGCGACGAGGACGCCGAGTGCCAAAACGCGCTTGTTCTTCCACCACATCTGGCGTCGCACCGTGCGCGCCCCACGACGGAAGGCCGTCGCTTGGCTCGCCATGTTATCTGTCTTGTCGACGAGCAGCTCAATGCGCTCCCCACGGCTGAGGATCTGCTCTACGTTCTGGACCATGATGTCCTTCACCTGGGCAAGCTCCGATTGCGCGCGGGAAATGTCATCTGTCGGGGGGGATGTGTTGTACGTGTACACCAGCTGCGATATGACCGGGCCAAAGGTCGACTGCAGGGCGTGGGGAGGCAAAGAGGGGGAAGAAGTCGATGCCGAGGGACTGGCCAGAAACTACGCAACGGTGAGCGCATAAAGAACGCAATGAAATGAAATGATGTACCTTGCGCTGGAGTTCTCCGAGGAACGTGAAAGGCATTCTCCTAGACGTTTCTTAAGTACGGGGAATATTTCCCGACGCCGCTGAGGAGACCTGGACACACACCTGCCGGCTGAATCATCTGCCATGACGAGATAGGTGAACCCGCCCTCCGAAATGTAGTGAAACAGGTATTGCTCCCAGACATATGTGAGCTTGCTGTTATTTGGTGGGATCTTTGAAAGGATTGTCTGGGTAGCTAGCACGACGACGAAAGAGACGTTGAGCAATTGAATGTGTGTGTGAGACTTGACATGTGAAACCGACCTTGGGAGAAGTCGCGTTTGCCCGCCTGGTGCTCGGCGAGGATGGTCGAACCCTGGGCGACGAGTGCGTGTATCTGCACATACTTCAGTACCAAATATTGTTCTAGGGATGCATTGAGTAATCGCACCAGAGACATGATAGCAGAAAAACGTGGAGACGGTGGAGGCTGTGATGCGACAAGCGTTGCGAGCCTCGCACCACAACGGGCCGAGAATATCCGCGTCCGCGTGCCACGGCCGAGCCCGGCCCGCAGACGCGAACCAGATCTGTTCTGTTTCGGCGCTCGCGACTCAGACAAAACCACAACCACCACGCTCGACTGGACGTCGGAACAATAAAGCAACCGTCTTCACGCGCCTTCTGGACCTGGCCAAGCCACAACCAAGAAAGTGGATATCCCTCTTGTTTCTTGTGGTACTGCGAAGGCATGCGCTTCAGTGCCCGTTCACCCTCGCCGTCACCCGTGCGCCGGTACGTATCGGTGGATCTGTGTTCGATTAGGTGTACCAACCTTTTCTGCAGAAGGAGGAGTCTCTCCTACGGTTTACAATCCTCTTCTTATTCGACCTCAAATTCGGAGACGGATGAGTCGCAAACGGACTCGTCTGATTCCGACGAGTACAACTCTAGCGGCAGTGGCAGTTCACCTGTATATGCTAGGGCGGTCAGAAAGACCAGCCTGCCATCTACATCTACTTCGTCGTGAGTGCCGCCCTTTCTACTTTCTCTTCTGTCTGAGCGTAGAGTAGACGACGGGCTGGTGTTGTCTCTGGGCACGCGCAGATCGATGACACGGTGACCGCGATTCGCCTTCGAACGAGACATCATGACCCCTATGAAGAATGGGCGAGGCTGACGCGAAGAGATGCCTTCGTATGTCCCCCCTCCCTAGATCGAACGTGCTTCCCGTTGCTCACATCCTACTCGATTCAGAAAACCGCAAGCCGTGCAGTTGCATCGGCACAAAGTCAATTGGATGCGTTGCAAGTGGCAGCTCGTGAACTAGATGCTGATAGGCAAGCAAACGACTTAAGGAAGGAGGCGGACTTAGTAGCAGAGCGCCTTGCAGAGTTGTCAATGCGGCATGCGGTGGAGGAAAAAGAGAGTGGGACCCGTTGGAATGAACAAAGACAGGCAAGACAAGCGCAAACCGAAAATATCATTCACTCCGAAGTAGACAAACAGCGTGCAAAGCAGAAGGAGGAGGAGCGCATAGCAAAGGAAGAAGCGGAGCGCATACGGAAGGAAGCTGAGAAGGCAGCTGTAGAGGAGCAGCGCAAGAAGGAGGAAGCCGCTAAGGCTGTCAAGGAGGCCGAGGAGGCGAAGGCCAGAGCAGAAAAGGAAGAGGCCGCGAGGAAAGAAGCGGAGAGGGTGGAACAGGCCAAGACACAAGCCCTCGGAGCTCAAGCCACGGAACGAAACGCTCTAGGCATGACGACGCCAGATGACGATTGGCGTGCAGCCAGACTCGCGTTAAAGGTGAGGTTTCTGCCACGCATTCGATTGCCATCACTCAACACGTCAACGCAGCAATTGAAGTCAGGACCGATCGCGCGCGTCAAGGCTGACCGTGACTTGAAGAAGATGTGGAATGAAATCAGACGCAAGATCACGCCGAGGGTCGGCCAGCTGACGAACGAGCCTCATGTGATCGCAAACATAGTGAGCAAACTATCACCAATGTTGCATTGAGGCAAATCCTGATCGTGATGAACAGTCGCAGCAGATCGTGCAGCTATTGCGCTCACCGGCTGCACTACCCTCTGACGTATACGAAGCGTCATTGTCCTCGCTCGCTAAGGCGATCCTTCTGCAAGCGGAGACTGAGGTCACCGCCGAGAAGCGATCCGCGAGGCCGCTCGCTCAGCTAGCGTTAAACTCGATGAACATGCTAGACGGCTTCAGCACCGTCTTTTGGGCGAAACTGTGTCAGAGAACAGGCGGTTGGGCGATCCCGGCACCGGTGCCGTCCAAAGACGCCGATGGCACGCCGTTCACCACCGCCACGCGCGTGAAAGCGTCCGGATTGCGCGAGGAGACAAGCGCAGATCACATCGCGCGCGTTGCAGGCATTATGCGCGTGTATTTCTCGTTGCTGCTTCTGCCACCACCCACCCCACTTTCGCGCGAATTCCACACGTCGCGTCTTTGGACGTTTGTGGCGCGGCTCGTCGGACAGCCGGCCTTGTTGCAGTCCTCGCTTGCAGCGCAAGTTCTCTCGGGTATGTCATGATCAAAACTCTTTGTGATTTTATTTTGCGTTATCGCGCTTTTGCGATCACGCTGTCTTTTGTGTCTTTTGATCTATGAAGGCTGATTGAAAGCACAATAGTTGCTTTGGAGGTCGGAGGTCCTCACGCTCGCAATGTGTGGGGTTCGCAATGGATCAAGCTTATGGCCCTGTTATATGAAGGCGTCACGACCTATCCTTCTCCTCTTGGTGGCTCGGGACCAGAGGCCCATGCATCGCGCGTGCGATTACAGCTGGAGATTGAACGTGTGATGGGTACCGGGTGACCCCGGCAAACACACAAGAGGTCGTCGTCGATTCGTTAGATCCCCTAAAGTTCCCAATTTTGTCTGGACAAGTTCCGATATCTAATGGGGGAGCGGGAGAACCTTAGGGTCTATCGGCTCATCGCGCATCGATGGTGGTGGCGATGAGAGAATACCGTAGATAGCCAGGGCAGTTCTCACTCGGATCTTGCGCAGATTTCTCCTGTTTTATACACACACACCCTTTTGTTGATGGAGAGCGATAGAGGAACCTGGACCGTGCCCGTGCCCGGGAAAGGCCATGTGTGTGCATGTGCATGCAACCGCACTACCCCTCGAAAGTGGCCGTGTGGTCATCCGGGACGCCGGACTGAAAGAGGTCCCGAATCCGAGCCCGGATCGCACTTCTTCCACGGACACGTCCTTCTCTTCGAAATTTCATTGCCCCCTGTCTATTTCCGGAGTGACCGCGTTGACCTGCAAGCACAGCCGCAAGCTCCCCACCGAGTCGGTCTCGCCCATGTCTTGGAGCGAGCCAGATCATGGATCCAGTGGCGACATATATATCTGGGATAGTCTACGGAACTGATTTTATCTCACACCAGCGCTTCTCGATGTCCGGCTGCTCTCAAATTCCGATCGGAGCGGGTGTATCTGCCTGTCTGCTGACTTAAAAAGATAACATCAGAGGCTTAGGAGGACTTGTCTCCAAGGAACAACAGTTCCTGCGTTGGCTCAGTGGTGTTTTTCTCACGCCAAAAAGCGCTTCAAGTAACAAATTCGTGGCATTAGAATTCTCTCCAGGTGGGCATCCTGTGATCCCACTGGAACCCTAATCGAAGCCGTAACAAGACGTATGCAAGGCGTTAAGAGAGTCGTAAACTGTTTGCTACAATGTAGTTAATAAGTACGAGGTGAAGGGGAAGAGGGGTAAGTATTAGGCGAGAGAGATGCAAAAGAAGTGAGACCCAACAAATCAAAAAGGTAATAAGTAAGAGCAGCGCGTTGCGCTAAACCAAACCGGATTTACAACGAAAACAAAGCTAATGTAGTCACTGCTAAAAGCGGGGTGTGAGGACTAGCTCCGTGATAAGATACGGCATTCGGCTCTGGGTATAGGTACCGTGCGTATGGAGAGAAAGGAGAAAAGACAGGGGAAAAGAAAGTTCCGATCGATCAAGGATCACGCCCTAATGCGAGGACCTAGTGGCCGGATGGCTGTAGGGGCAGAGGGCTTTGAGGCCATGAGAGCCGCCGGCCACTGGTCACTGGGAGGTAAAGGGGGAGGGTGTTGCTGCGATATCGACATTGTGCGGGACTTGCGAATAGGCGATGGCGATGCAGGGGTACTAGAGCGGTACGACGGTACGGCAGGTGTCGCAGATCGGTGAGTACCAGAAGAAACGCCAGGGGTTGAAATTCGAGGGGGAACATTAGACGACGAGCGCGAATGAGATGTAGGGGCAACAGACGCCGAGCGTGTAGGTGGGGCTACGGACGCTGAACGACTGAGCCCCATGCGTGAAAGAGACGAAGTAATATTGGAAAGATAAGACGGTGAAGAAGTAGGTGACGCTACACGGGAGCTAGGGGGAGATGCTGATGACCGCGACGCGCTCGACAAACCAGCGTGAGCAGTCGCCGCTGAAGATGCCGTTGTCACGGCAGGGTTGGACACGAAGCGACTGAGCTCCGTGCGGAGACTCTGACACTCTTGGACCTTTTGGTTGTATTGAACTTTCTGTGAGAACGTCAGTATTGTATATCACGATTGTGATGGTGACGACTAACCTGCCTAAGAAGATGTTAGCACCGCTATCAATAGAAACTAACGAACTCGTAACTCACTTGTGAAGTTCGACTTCATATCTACCCTTCTCGAGTTCAAGCTCGTCTACTTTTAATTTTAAAGACGCCTCCGCATGCTTGGCAGCCTTGGTTGCATCGGAGAATGCAACGTGGTTTGCGAGAATGGCCTTGAGAAGCAGGGAACTCAAATGGAGAGCCGAGGACTGTTTATGCGAAGGAGTAAGCGAACTGCTCTGCGCAGACGAGGACGGTGCACGGACAGCATCGGCCACAACGGCCTCTGTAAGCCAGCGGTCAACCTCCTTCCGGAGGGCATTGACTTCTTCCACCGAACATTTTTTGGAAGCCACTCGGGCGACCTTGGACTCTAGCATGCGAGCCTCGCGGGAGCGGGTCTCCCCAAGGTCAGGAAGGGCAGGCGTGGAAGCTTTAAGGAGGAGATCGTTGGGAAAGTCGTCCTCGATGAGTGGGGGCCGAGGGCTATTGGGACTTCTTTTGGGAGTGCTCCAGCCACTGCTGGGGCCGTTGAAGTCAATGCGAATGAGACGAACGGTGCCACGGGTGAATTGTTCGCGGCAGAATGGGCAAGCGGGGGCTAGACGTGATGTAGTTTTTTCGAGGATGTTACTGCAGCAACTCAAGCACAATACATGACCTGAAATGATGTGGGTTAGGTTGAGCGAAAAAAATTCCGAGGTAAAACCAAGTGAAGGCGAACCGCATGGGATACAATGGGGTAAATTACGAGGACCAAACTCGTCCGCGCAGACGTCGCACAGAGAGCCAGGCTCGAGGGTGAGCATGGTAGCATATAAAGAGGGGAGAGAGATCTAGGGGAGCATAAGGAGGAGGAAGGGGAAAAAAAGCGAAGGCGTCGGCGAGTGGGTCTCACAAATAAATACCGTGCCTTTGACTCACTTCACCCGATTGGGCGGTCTTCCGGGGTCCTTTGCATTTCTCATCCACCACCTCCACATACCCTTTCCACTTCCCCCTTCTTTCACCAGTATCCCCGGCTCCGGCCACAGAGCTTACTGCATCATATATCCTCCTGAATCATCTTGTGTCGAGGCTTCTCGAATGCGGACGGGATAACGATCTCTGGGCGACTTCAAAAACTGTACAGTTCTTGTGCCTTGTAGGGTTAGGGCTGAAATCCACAATGCCAAGAACCGGTCACTTGGCTCCTTCGCTCCTCCCACCTCGGCTTCGGCACGGAACCATTTTTTCGCTAGTCAACTTGCTTCCGATCCACACACAATACGGGAGTCCACTCTTCCACTCGACTTTGTTAGACTTTATTGTTCCGCTCTCGGTCGCATGGGATGTGGTATCTTCAATCGTCTAATTCATCAAAGATCGTTTATGGCCGACGGCGGCGTGATGTGGCGATGCTGAAACACGTTCAACAATGTAGCGCCGGCTAGCTCACCCTCAGATAATCCCGACTTTCCGAGTATCTAGTTTCATCCTAATTTGGTGCCTGCGTTTCTTTACATTATCTTGCGTGGGCAAAAATGTTTCCATTGGAACTAGAATTGCTCCGAATCTCCCAGAACTTTTCGTGTCCAAACCTCGAAACACAATTTATCCGGAGCCCCGGCCTTGTGCCCTTTGCCCATAGCCCTGCGCGCTTATGCAACATTCAATCTTTCCTCAATCTTTGCTGAATCACTCATTCATTTTCATTAATAACTCTGCAATACTCTCAACTGCGAGGATCACAACGTACCCATGTTCGTAGTGACGACTCTTTGCTCTAGACCGCGACCTGTCTGTTTCCGATCACGCCGAGCACGAGAGCACTGAGTACCCTTGCGCGGTGATTGCACAACAATGACTCGGGCGCTCTCTTAGGCAGCCTCGAGGACGTCAAGTTCCCTAATATCGACGCCACAGAAAAGTTATCCTAAGAAAAAAGCATACTGTCAACTCCCGACTAGGTATATCCTCCGCCCAAAATCTCAAATCGATGATCGGCTAGCACCCAGCATTGTACGCTCCGTAGTTGCCGGACGCTTTCCCTGTGGATACCTCCGAGGTCCCAGTGTTCTATGAGACTATTGTTGGATGGGCTGTGCTACTCTCATTTGAATTGCCAGTAATATAATCGCCATATCGTTATCATGCCACGGTTTTCCGAAGCATTCACGTTAGGTCCAAAAGAAGGTTATAGGATTCATTGCGAACCATGGAATCACACCGTGAACGTATGGCACCTCCCGTTTGATTTTGGATAGACCTACGTCTACCATTATCGACCATCTATTACCGCACATTCCCCCTTTATTAGAACACGTCGAGGTGAAGACCGAACTGTAACTTTCCAGACTGACCCTCATTGGAACCACCCTTTCGATGCCCCGATGGGCTTTTCCACTCGTGATCGACCCAGGAATGACGCGGTCCTTTTCCGTTATGAGCAATCACACGTGGGGTTTGCGTGGAGCGAGCCGGGGGCGCGAAAGTTCGCTCTTATAAAGTTGACAGCGATGGTGCCTGCAATTCGCTAGATTCCGTATGTGGTGACACCGTGTTACGGGAACATATCTGCCTCGAGTTTTCTTTGGTACCGGCCATGTCTGGTAAAGCCGCCAAAGAAATACACGTCCCGTCGCACGAGGCATTCGACCCCACACCTAATTTAGTGAGTTGCGCTTTCAACACGTCAACGTGAACAACGGAACGCCCCATCTCTCTGATCCGAGTATTATAGCCGTCCAGATTTTCGAAAACCAAGGAAAAAAAATTGCGTGGCCCACGAGCTGCGCGCGCAATTTACCCTGAACCGACGGGTTCGAATTTCGAATGAGGCTGCGACGCGACGACGGACTTAGTGATAAGCGCATAAGCAGGCAACGCCTTATCCACGCGGCCGTCGAGTCCCCTTTGGGGCCAGTCGCTCAGCGGGGATTAGATGAATCATCTACGACACGCAAATCTCTCTTTTTCTTCAACTGGTAAGGCCTCTCTGATCGCTCATGAGGATCGTGTGTACCCTTGCGCCACGCGCGTCGCCGCACTGCCCGCTGTCCTGGTCCTGGCCGCAGTGCCTACAATTTTGGAACTGATGCATCATGGGCGACGCGATGCCAACACCATATCCCGTACCGCCAGGGAGATGATACGTTGGCGTCCATCACAAAGCGGGGGCTTTAATAGACTAACACGTCTTGTTGCCGTTTACCAGTGCCTTATCATTCTAAACTTTCTTGCACGTGTCTAGAGACACCTACACGCACACATACATCAGCGAGTTACACGTAGCCGCCTCGATTTCACCTTCCGGAAAGGTGTTTTGGTCATCGGAAACCACCCTCGAAGTTTTTTTCTCGTAGAGCCATTTCTATCTCCCCGTGTACTTTGATAGGACACTTCCATACCAAATGTAAGCTCCAGGGCAATCGGGCAACTGCATTCAAGAAGCGGTGCGCCGGTAACTCATGATGAACAACCAATTGCGAGAACCTTCCTCACGGCCGCATTTGAATTCGCTGATCTGTACAACTCATTTCCCACTTTGAGCCAAATTCAACGACACAGAAGCAGGCAGACATTGAAGCAAAGGAATCACATTCGAAAGGGAAATGCACGACCACGGGACAAGGCCTCGTAAACAAGGACTTGTTGCGCGTCGTGCAGCGACAAATTGCTCATTGGATAGCACATATTACACGAGGTAAAACACATGAAAATTCATATATTCGCGATCATAGACGGCGTCCCCGGCGACCACCCTGTCATGGGTCAGCAAGATAAAACGCTAGCAGAAAATCGGGGCTGACCTTGCGACGCGTAGAGTCAGTCGGGATAGGGGTGACATCCTCGATGCGACCAATGCGCATCCCAGAACGCGCGAGGGCACGAAGGGCACTCTGCGCACCAGGGCCAGGGGTCTTGGTGCCAGTTCCGCCCGTCGCACGTAACTTGACGTGGAGTGCAGTGATACCAACCTCGCGGCAACGAGTAGCGACATCCTGGGCAGCAAGCATGGCCGCATAAGGAGAAGACTCGTCACGATCAGCCTTGACTTTCATTCCGCCTGGCGAGAAAGTTAGATGTGAGCGGACGTCTAGCAGGACCATTTGCGCTCACCTGTCACACGAGAGATCGTCTCCTTGCCGGACAAGTCGGTGACATGGACAAATGTATCGTTGAACGAGGCATAGATGTGGGCAACGCCGAACACGAGCTCGCCCTCGCTGACCTGTGGTCCTAGCTGGACAGTGGTTTCTTGTGCGACACGCGCTTTTTTGGGAGGCTATCCGGATGTCAGCAAACCCATCCATCGAACAGCTGACCACTTCTGCCCGTTCAGAAGCATGGCAGAGTGCAAATCCATTTCGGCTCATGAGGACGTACCATTTTCTGAGCTTTTGCGGTAACGAAAACTTGAATTTGAGCTTAGGAGGAGGTCATAGCACTCGCAAAATTAGAGTTACATCGGAGTCGGTCAATGCCGTAAGTAAACATGCACATACAAGTGGCCCGTGCTCGAGCACG
>Ga0137397_10003749_pt1 | contig 10603 bp, 9 predicted proteins | sample czorhiz116metaG_FD_106658 | JGI IMG/M metagenome (GOLD analysis project Ga0137397, IMG submission 106658) | Vadose zone soil microbial communities from Angelo Coast Range Reserve, California, USA - czorhiz1.16 metaG | ecosystem: Environmental > Terrestrial > Soil > Vadose zone | place: USA...
CCCAGGGTGCGCAACCGGTGCAGATGACGGTGCGGCGGGACGGCAAGGAGCTGACCGTCACCGTCAAGCCGCACCTCAAGAAGGAACGGGACGAGACCGGCGTGCTGCAGGACGTTCCCGACCTGGGCGCGTCGCCGGACCTCAACGCGTTCGGCGACCCCGAGCGCGTCTGGGTCCGCTACGACCTGCCGGACGCCGCTCGCCGCGCGGTCACCAACACCGCCGGCTTCGTGCGCGCGCAGGCGATCGGCATCGTCCGCATCGTCACCGGGCACATCTCCAGCCGCGCCATCGGCGGACCGCTGATGATCGCCGACGTGGCCCGGAGGGCTGCGGAGAGCGGCTGGCGCGAGCTGATCGTGACCATGGGCGCGATCAGCGTGGTGCTGGGCCTGATGAACCTGATCCCCGTCCCGGTGCTGGACGGCTTCCACGTGCTCACCGCGCTGATCGAGGGCATCCGCCGCAAGCCGCTCTCGGTCCGCTTCCGCGAGGTCGCCAACGTGGTGGGGATCGCGCTCCTGCTTACGCTGATGCTCTACGCGTTCCGCAACGACGCGATGCGGAAGTGGTTCGAGTGAGGGTTCTGGCGCTCGACACGTCCACCCCGCACACCTCCTGCGCGCTCCTCGAAGACGACCGGGTCATCCGCGAAGAGCGGATCGACCCGCCCGCGAAGGCGGGTGACGTGCTGCCCGCCGCGCTCGGCGATCTCGACGGGATCGCAGGGTTGGCGGTCGGGCTGGGCCCCGGCTCGTTCACCGGGTTGCGCGTCGGCCTCGCGGCCGCGAAGGCCATCGCGTACGCGCGGCGGATCCCCATCGAGGGCGCCTCCAGCCTGGCCGCGATCGCCCTCGACGAGACCGGGCTGGTGTACGCGGCCACCGAGGCGCGGCGCGGGGAGCTCTTCGTCCAGCCCTTCTGGAACGGAGCTCCCCAGGGCGCAGTCCAGATCGTCCAGGCCGCGGATCTGCGCCTGCCGGATGGCGCGCGCCTGCTCCGCGGGCCCCCCCGGGCGGCCGCCGTCGGGCGACTTTGTCTCGCCCGGCTGCGCGGGGCAGCGTACGATGCGGCGGCGTGTTTCGCCCTGGCACCGGACTATGTCCAGGGCTTTCCAGCCCGAGGCGGATGAGATGAGGAAGTACAAGGTGGCGATCGCTGGCGCGACGGGCGTCGTGGGCCGCGAGATGATGAAGGTGCTCGAGGAGCGCGAGTTCCCCGTGAGCGAGCTGGTCCCGCTGGCCTCCGAGCGCAGCGAGGGCCAGAAGCTCGAGTTCATGGGCGGCGAGGTCACGGTGCGGCGGCTGAAGCCGGACTCCTTCGCCGGCGTGGAGATCGCGCTCTTCTCGCCCGGCGCCTCCGTCTCGCGCGAGTTCGCCCCGCACGCGGCGCGCGCCGGCGCGGTGGTGATCGACAATTCCAGCGCCTTCCGGATGGAAGCCGACTGCCCTCTGGTCGTGCCGGAAGTGAACCCGCGCGACGTCGAGCAGGCCATCAAGCCGGACGGCCGCCGGATCATCGCGAACCCCAACTGCAGCACCATCCAGCTGGTGATGGTGCTCAAGCCGCTGCACGACGCGGCCGGTCTTTCCAAGGTGATCGTCTCCACCTACCAGTCGGTGTCCGGAGCCGGCCAGAAGGGCATCGACGAGCTGGAGACCCAGGCGCGCGCCCTCTTCAGCCTGGGCGAGGCGACGCCGCAGAAGTTCCCCCACCGCATCGCCTTCAACCTCCTCCCGGAGATCGGCAAGGACAGCGGCAACGGCTACACCGAGGAGGAGATGAAGATGGTGAACGAGACCCGCAAGATCATGGGCCTGCCGGGCCTGCCGGTCTCCGCCACCTGCGTGCGCGTGCCCGTCTTCTACTGCCACTCGGAGGCCGCGAATCTCTTCTTCCAGCAGCCGCTCGCGCCCGACGAGGCGCGCCGCATCCTGGGGAAGGCGCCGGGCGTGAAGGTGGTCGACGACCTGCGCGAGCACATCTACCCGATGCCGATCCTGGGCGCGGGCGACGACAACACGCTGGTCGGCCGCATCCGCACCGACCTGAGCGGACCGAACGGCCTGGCGCTGTTCGTGGTCAGCGACAATCTGCGCAAGGGAGCTGCGACCAACGCCGTGCAGATCGCGCAGCTGCTGACGCGCGAGCACCCTGACAAGCTGTCCGCCCGGGCCTGAGGCCCGCTGACATTTTGTCAGCAGGCGCCGCCCGATCCCGGGCGGGGAACCGTCTGCCGGGCTGGCCCCTTCCTTGCTATGACCGGTCGCGACATGCGCATCGGACTCGCTCTGGCGGCGGCCCTGGCGCCGCTCGCGGCAAGCGGCGTCACGCTGACGGTGAACAACACCACGGCGGGGATCCTCGTCGGCGCGAGCAACTGCAAGTCGCTCCAGCTCACCGCGCGCTGGGACCTGCAGACCACGCCCACCGGCACGGATCGCGTCCGGCTGATCGGCGCCGCCAACGGCAGCGGGATCTGCGGGACCACCAACGCCACCACGGCGCCCGATCAATCCTTCCTGGACCAGACGCCCACGCAGCAGACCGACGCGTTGAGCGTCAACGCCCAGCAGATGGTGCTCATCTCTTCCGACGCGGGGGTGCAGCCCTGCGACGACCCGAGCGTCACGTCGCGCTCCTCGGCGAACCCGATCAGCAACACGCTGTGCGTGCAGTACATCATCAACTCCCCGCTCCAGGGGACCCAGCTCTCCACCGCCTCGGTCCCGGTGAAGTTCGCGCTGGCGCCGCCGTTCCCGCCGATCGAGGTGGGAATCACGCCCGGCGACTCGCACCTCAAGATCTCCTGGACGCCCGGCGATCCGGCGGACACCATCGCCACCTACGAGGTCCACGTGGTCCCGGCGGGAGAGGTCCCCGACGGAGGCCCCGTGAACACCGTGAGCAGTACCAGCGCGGACGTCTCGAGGACCGACAACGGGCAGCCGCTCCAGAACGACGCCGGCTACTCGATCACCGTCTTCGCAAGGGACACCTACGGCAATCTCTCGGATTCTTCGGGCGAGGTGATCGGCACCCCCGTCGCCTCGGCAGACTTCTACAACCACTACCGCGACCTGGGCGGCACCTCGACGGGAGGCTGCAGCACCGGCGGCGGATCGGCGCTGATCGCGCTCGGCGCGCTGGCACTGGCGCTGCTGCTGCGGCGGCGGGCCAAAGCGCGCAACGGCGCGGCGTTGATCGCCGTCTTCGCGCTGCTCGCGCCGGCCGCGCGCGCCGAGGATCGCCGTCCCATCCGGTTCCTGTTCGCGTTCAAGATCGACCGGTACGATCCCAAGGTGGATTCGCAGCAGGGGCTGAGCGGCACGCCCTATCACGACGTGTTCAGGGGGCGCGCTCCGGCGCGGTACCAGATCGAGTTCGATTGGGAGGTCGCGCACCCGTTCGGGGCCATCATGCTCGGGGCCACCGCCGGCTTCTGGCAGAACTACGGCAAGGGGATCCTGCGCAGCTCACCGCCCAACGATCCCCAGCAGTCCGGGGACACCACGCTGCTCAACGTCTTTCCCTTCGGGCTGATCGCCACCTATCGATTCGACTACCTGGCCGAGCGCTGGCGGCGCTTTCCCCTCATCCCCTACGCGCAGATCGGGCTGATGCAGGCTCTCTGGGTCTCCTACAACGGCACCGGCGACGTCTCGATCGACCGGGTCAACGGCGGGAAGGGCCAGGGCTGGACCCGGGGGTGGACCACCGCGCTGGGGATGGCGCTCAACCTCAACTCCATCGACACCGAGCTGGCGCACGAGGCCTACATGAACACCGGCATCCAGCGGACGGCGCTGTTCGCCGAGTATGGCTGGACGCAGCTGGACGGCTTCGGCAAGAGCGGCGTGTTGGTCCTGACCGACCACGCCTGGCGGTTCGGGTTGTCCGTCGAGTTCTAGGCCCGGCGCGGCCGTGCGAATCGCATCAGCGGCCCCAGGTCGACTCGCCCCTGCTGCACCAGCGCGACCAGCAGCCCGCGTCCCACCCGCGCCAGGTCCACCATCTTCCCCAGCCGCTCGGCGATCTCCTCCAGCCGGCCCCGCTCGCCGGGAAGCGGCAGCGAGCGCAGCTTGTCGCGCACGCGCTCGAACACCTCCAGCGATCGCTCGATCTGCGTCAGCTCGCGCTCGCGCAGAACCCGCGAGATCATCCTCCAGACGTCGGTCTCGGCCTCGAAGTACTCCCTGCGGTCTCCCGGCCGGCGGATCCGCCGCACCACCGCCCAGTGCTCCAGCTCGGCGAGGGCCATGGACGCCGCGCCCGACGAGATGGAGAGCTGCTCGCAGAGGTCGGAGGCGGGCAGCGCCTCGCCGCGCAGGTAGAGCAGCGCCCAGACGCGCCCCATCACCCGCTTGAACCCCCAGAACTCCATCAGCGCGCCGACCGCGTCGGCCGCCTCGTGCACGAGCTCCCGTTCCTGCTCCTTGGGACCCATGCCCCCATTCATATCGGGTGTGGCGCGGGGCGGCATGCGTTCAATGCGTCCGCGAGAGAAGCGCCCGCGCCACCTGGCTGAGCAGGTCGCGGGTGGCGCTCCGTGGCACCCGCTCCAGAGCAGCGAGCGCCGCGTCCCGCTCCTTCTCGGCGATCCGCCGCGCGGCTCCCAGCGCCCCGGTGCGCGAGAGCCTGCCCGCGAAGGCCCGCACACGCATGCGGACCTCGTCCTCCGGCGTTCCCGGCTCGACCTTCAGCAGGGAAGCCATCTCCTCGCGCAGCGGAGGCAGCCGCTTGAGCGCGATCGCCAGAGGCAACGACGGCTTGCCTTCGGTCACGTCCGCCAGCACCGCCTTGCCGAGCGTGGCCGCGTCCGACTCGAAGTCCAGCAGGTCGTCGGCGATCTGGAACGCCGACCCGGCGCGCAGGCCAAAGTCGTGCAGCGCGACCGCGACCTCTTCGGGCGCGCGGGCCACCAGGGCGCCGGCCTCGCCGCAAAACGCGAACAACGATCCGGTCTTGAGGTGCGCGACCTGCAGCGCGTCGTCGGCGGTGAAGTCGGTCCTCCCGCGCAGCGCGATCTGGCGCGACTCGCCCTCCACCAGCTGGCGCAGCGTCCGGACCAGGGCGGGCAGGGCGCCCGGCGCGTCCGCCCGGAGCGCCAGCTCGAGCGAGGCCGCGAGCAGCCAGTCCCCCGCGATCACCGAGACGCCGTTGCCGTAGGCGACGCGCGGCGCGGGAAGGCCGCGGCGGGTCAGCCCATCGTCGATCACGTCGTCGTGGAGCAGTGTCGCCGAGTGCACCATCTCGGCCACCAGCGCGAGCGCCACGCGGCCGCGGGACCGCTTGCCGGGGGCGGCGGCGCGGGCGGCGAGCAGCACGAGCAGCGGACGGACGCGCTTCCCGCCCGCCCGGATCAGGTCGAGCGCGGCCCCGGTGAGCTCGCGGGGAGCCTTCTGGGCGGCGGCGAGCAGCAGTCGCTCAAGACGGGGGATTCCTTCCGCCGACTGCGCGCCGGGCAGGAGCTGCGCGGCCGAGGGCCGTGCCAGCGGGCTCGACGCTGCTTCCTGGAGCTCCGTCAGGCCTGCCGATGAGACTGCCGCCATCGCCGTCCCGCGCTAAGTTTCAAAACTCTCTGAAACTTCTAACGGCTGGCGGCCGCGGTGTCAACCGGCCGCAACAGAGCGACGCACCTGGCAGACGGGCGTGTGATAAACCCGCCGCGCATGCGAACGCGCCTGTTCTTCTGTCTGCTCCTCGCCGTCTCGTGCGTGAAGCGCATCAACCCCGACCCGGGCGACTCCCGGACCACGGTCTCGGGCGTGCCGATCCGTTTCGGCCAGCCGCAGGAGCTTCCGGAGGGAACGCAGATCGTCTGGGACTTCGGCGACGGCACTCCGGCCCAGCAAGGGGCGAGCGTGGTGCACGCGTTCCCGAAGCCCGGCGTGTACACCGTGGTGGAGACGGTCCGCGACAAGGACGGCCAGACGCGGTCGGCGCGCACGCACGCGGCCATCCTCAAGCGGCCCGTCCCGATGGCGCTGCCCGCGGACCTCCGCGCATCGCTGCTCGTCCCCTCTCCCTGGGCGCGCCTCGCCGTCCACCGCGAGGTCGCCGGCAAGCTGGCGCTGGGGGGCTTCTTCGACGATGCCGCGCGGGGAGCCAGCGACGCGCTGGGCTTCGACGTGCTCGATCCGCGCGCGGCGGAGGCGAACGGCTTCGATCCGGACGAGGGCGTCGCCTTCTTCACCTTGCCGCAGGATCCGGAGGCGCTGGTGCTCGCCGCCGGCACGCTGGACGACGCCAGGTCGCTCGAGGCCGCGCGCCGGCTCCTCGCCTCGAAGCGTCCGGTGGGCCCGCATGGCGCCGGGCCGTTTCAGCTCTCCGAGGCGCAGCTTCCTGAGGGCATCCCCATCCTCGTCGGACGCAACCGTACCGGCGATCAGGTCGGTGTCCTGCAGCGATTCGGATATCTCTACCTGCGGCTGGCGGGACCGTCGGATCCCGCCATCGCCCTGCGCAGCATCGCGGCGCTGCCCCCCGACAAGGGGCTCGCCGCCGATCCCAACTTCCTCTTGGCCGCGCGACACGTGGGGATCGGCGACGCGGTCTTCTACTCGCGCTCGCCGGACACCCGCTTCCCCGGCGCCGGCCGGTTCTCGAACGAAGTGGGCGCCTCCGCGTTCGCCATCTACGCCAAGCCGGAGAACCGGGACTTCCTCCAGGTCAAGATGTTCGCCCAGCTCAAGAACCTCTCGGGCGATCAGCTCGTCGCCGCCTTCCAGCCGCTGACGCCCCCGGGCGACCTGGCCGTGCGCCTGCCGGCAAACGCGGCCGCGTACCTGAGGATCTCCGCGGCGCCGCAGGCGCTGTGGCGCGAGCTCACCCGCGCAGCCGGGACCGACGTGGCCCGGCTGCGCGATCGCATCCAGGAGAGCACCGGCCTGGACCTGGAGAAGGACCTGATCCCCTCCTTCGGCGGCAACGTCGGGATCGCCCTGTACCTGGACGCCACCGCGCTGATCGAGGCGATCCTCGGCGAGCAGGTGGGCTCCCTGGATCGGTCCGCCTTCGTGGTGGCCGCCCAGCTCAAGAGCCCCGAGACAGTCCAGGCGGCGCTCGATCGCGCGATGGCCAAGCGATCCGTCACCGACCGCGCCGAGGTGCGCGGCTCGACCTGGTACCGGCTCGGCGAGGCCGCCCAGGCCGCGGTGAAGGACGACGTCCTCTTCCTCGCCCTCGGCGGCCCACCCGCCGGCGCTCCGGAACCGCCCCGCGGGCGCGGCCGCAAGAAGCCGCAGCCGAAGACCCTGACGCTCGCCGACCTGGGCATCCTCGGCAAGGTGCTCGCGCCGCAGGGACCCTCGTTGGGACAGCACTTCAAGAAGAGCGGGATCGAAGGATTCAACGTGTCCGGGCAGCAGAACCTCTGGGTGGACGTCGCGGGCATCGTGCGCTCCATCGAGCGCGCGGCAGGCGCGCAAGGGGGAGCGGTCGGACAGGGAGCGCGCCTGGCCGCGGAGCGGGCCGGCGATCTCCGCGACCTGCTGTTCGAGATGCGGCCCGGCAAGGAGGGCATGGACGCGGATCTCTGGGTCCGGTTCCTCGCGGGGAAGAAGAGCGCCACGCGGTGAGGGACGGGACCGGCTCGATCGGGAAGAATCACAGGCCGCCGCGCCGGCGGCGGCTGCAGCTTGCGAGGTGACCCATGCGCGATCACGCTTACGACCGGATCCCGTACCGCGCTCCGCAGATGGAGCACAGGTACGGACCGTCCGTCCAGATCCTCGCGGACCCGCTCGCCCTCACGCAGCTCGCGCGGCTGTGCGCGAAGGGCACCTACCAGCCCGAGATCAACACCCTGGTCTCGGTGCTCTACCGCGACCTGCTGCGCGTGATCGTCAACGCCGAGTTTCCCCGCCGCCCGACCGCCACCGCCACGCGCATGATCGACTCCACCCCGCAGGGCGTCTTCCAGGGCGAGACCATCGACCCCGAGGTGCGCGCAGTGACGGTGAACATCGCCCGGGCGGGCACCCTGCCTTCGCAGATCACCTACGACTTCCTCAACACGCTGCTCGACCCGCGGGTGGTGCGCCAGGACCACTTCGTGATGGCCCGGGTGCTGGACGAGGCCTCGCACGTCACCGGCGCGCAGATCTTCGGCAGCAAGATCGGCGGGGACGTCGACGACGCCATCCTGCTCTTCCCCGATCCGATGGGCGCGACCGGCGGCAGCATGTGCACCGCCATCGACGCCTACAAGCGCGACGTGATCGGCAAGCCGCGCAAGATCATCGCCGCCAACCTGATCGTCACCCCCGAGTACCTGCGTCGGGTGACCACCTCGCATCCGGAGACCATCGTCTACGCCCTGCGCCTCGACCGGGGCCTCTCGCCGGAGGACTTGTTCGACTCGGTCCCGGGCACGCACTGGGACCGCGAGCGCGGGCTGGACGACAAGCAGTACATCGTTCCCGGCGGCGGCGGCTTCGGCGAGATCATGAACAACGCGTACGTGTGAGCCAGGGAGGAGCCCTCGTGAAGCTGGCGCAGGATCTGGAACAGATGTTCTCCGCAGAGCAGATCGCCAGGCGCGTCCGCGAGCTCGGCGCGCAGATTGAGCGCGATTACCAGGACAAGGACCTGGTGCTGCTGGGCGTGCTCAAGGGGTCCTACATCTTCATCTCCGACCTGGCCCGGGCCATCGATCTGCCGCTGACCATCGACTTCATCGGCCTCTCCAGCTACGGGGAAGCAACCGAGTCCTCCGGCGTGGTGAAGATCACCAGCGACCTGGCGAAACCGATCGAGCGCAAGCATGTTCTGATCGTGGAGGACATCGTCGACACCGGGCTGACCATGCGCTACCTGCTCGACAACCTCGCCACCCGCCGGCCCGCCTCGGTGAAGCTGTGCACGCTCCTGCTCAAGCCGTCCCGGGCGCGCACGCGGATCCCCATCGACTACCTCGGATTCCAGGTCGAGGATCGGTTCGTCGTCGGGTACGGGCTCGACGCGGCCGACAAGTACCGCAACGTCCCGTTCATCGGTGTGCTGCGCAATGGCTGAAGCGACGACGACGAGGAGGGGAGGGGGCTTCCAGCGCTTCGTCCTCTGGTTGGTGATCATCGGGTTGCTCGGGGTCGTCTTCTGGCTGGCCTCCGAGCGCAACGAGCACCGGTTCCGCATCATCTCCCAGGGCAACGCGCTGGTGATCGAGCGGGGGCGCTTCTTCCCCACCGGATCCGCGCCGGTCCCCCCCACGGACAAGGTCTACGGGCCGCTGCCGGTGCCCGCGGGCGAGAAGGTGCCCGCCGACGTGGAGTTCGACGGCCAGAACTCCCTGGACCGCTTCATGTTCGACCTGCTCTCGGCCTGGGCGCGCAACGCCGGCAAGAGATCCGACAACAAGAGCGCGGCGGCGCTGGTCGATCGGGCCAGCGCGCTGCCCGGCCTCACCGGGGCCCAGGTCGCCGAGCTGAACGGGCTGCGCGCGGACCTCTCCTGGGACGACGCGCAGGGCGACCTGGCCAACGCGGCCGGCCTGGTGGAAGCCGCCCGGCGCAAGCTGGAGGCGGTGCGGCAGGGAAACGGCGCACATGCCGCCGACGCGGCCGCCCTGTCGGGGAAGCTGGAAGGTGTCCAGCGCACCTTGCGCGACCTCGGCAAGCAGCAATGAAATTTCGGCCGGATTCGAGCCCGCAGTAGCATCTTCGGGCGCGATGACGACGCCCATCGGCAAGTACAAGCTGGTCCGGCTGATTGCCTCCGGCGGGATGGCCGAGGTGTACCTCGCGCGCCAGGCGGGCGCGGCGGGATTCGAGAAGCTCGTCTGCCTGAAGCGGATCCTGCCCCACCTCGCGCGCGACAAGCAGTTCGTGGAGATGTTCCTCAACGAGGCGCGGATCGCGGCCCGCCTCGATCACCCGAACATCGTCAGCATCTTCGACCTGGGCGAGGCGAACGGGAACTACTTCATCGCCATGGAATTCATCGACGGGCCCTCGCTGCGCGCGGCCGGCAAGCGGGCGACGGAGCGCGGAGAGCGGCTGCCGATCCCGGAGATCGTCAGGATCGTCTGCATGGCCGCCTCCGGCTTGCATTACGCGCACGATCTGGCCGGGCCGGACGGAAAGCCGCTGGGGCTCGTCCACCGCGACATCTCGCCCGACAACATCCTCGTGCACCGAAACGGCGCGGCGAAGGTGGTGGACTTCGGCATCGCCAAGGCCGCCAACTCGGGCGGACTGACCCGCACCGGCACCCTCAAGGGCAAGGTCGCGTACATGCCGCCGGAGCAGCTCCGCGGGGATCCGTTGGATCGCCGCGCCGACGTGTTCGCGCTCGGCGTGGTGCTCTACGAGATGCTCGCCGGCCAGCGCCCGTGGGCGGGCGACAGCGAGGTGTCGCTGATCGGGAAGATCATGACCGAGGACCCGCAGCCGCTGGCGAAACTGCGCCCGGACGCGCCGGCGGGGCTCGCCGCCGTGATCGATCGCGCGCTCGCCAAGGATCGCGCCGCCCGGTACGCGAGCTGCCACGACCTGCAGGCGGATCTCGAGGCCTTGCTGGTCTCCCTCGGCCAGACCATCTCGGCCGCGCGCATCTCGGATTTCGCCAGGGCGTACGCCGAGCCGGTCGCGGTTCCGGACGA
>Ga0137397_10003751_pt1 | contig 10599 bp, 7 predicted proteins | sample czorhiz116metaG_FD_106658 | JGI IMG/M metagenome (GOLD analysis project Ga0137397, IMG submission 106658) | Vadose zone soil microbial communities from Angelo Coast Range Reserve, California, USA - czorhiz1.16 metaG | ecosystem: Environmental > Terrestrial > Soil > Vadose zone | place: USA...
ATTCTCGGCATCGGCGCAGTCTCCGGACGCCGTCAACGCGCCATTGCGCGAAGTCCACGTCGACGGCGAGAAAATTCTCACTGAGGCACAAGTCATCGCCATAACCGGTTTGGTTCCTGGCGCTCAAATCGGCCGCAATGATTTGCAAACCGCTGCCGACAAGCTCGTTCAAAGCGGCCTCTTCGCCAAAGTGAGTTACAATTTCCAGACCAAGCTCGCCAGCGTCCTCGTGACTTTTCACGTGGAGGAATCTCCTCGAATTCCCGTCTACTTCGATAACATTCCGTGGTTCGCCGATTCAGAGCTGGGTGATGCCATCCGCAGCAGGCTTTCCTTCTTCAATGGGACGCTCCCGGAAGCCGGTCCCGCCGTGGATCAAGCCGCTGACGCGGTGAAGGAGTTGCTCTCTTCACGCGGACTGCAAGTGTCCCTTGACCACGCCGTCATCGCAAATCCCATAGGTGAAGGCAATGTGCAGGCATTTCGAATCGAAGGCGCCGCGCTCCAAATCGCAAAACTAGAATTCGGCGATCCAGGGCTCCTGGCCTCCAAAGCCGTGCAGCAGCACCTGTCCGAGATCATTGGAAAACCATATTCACGAATGGCCATCGACCTCTTTCTCTCTGAAGCAATAAAACCCGTTTATTTGCAGCAGGGACACCTGCGCGTGAAGCTCGGGCCGCCGGAAGTCCGGCTGACGGGCGATCCCAATCAGAAGCTGCCCTCGCAAATTCCCGTTTACGTACCGGTGGCGCCGGGCGGGATCTATCATTGGAAGGAAGTTCATTGGACGGGAAACACTCTCGTATCGGAATTCACGCTGAGCGCTCTGCTCGGGATCAAGCGCGGGGAAATCGCGGATGGCATGCAGCTCGAAGCAGGGTGGGACCGCGCTCGTGAAGAATACGCTCATCGCGGTTACCTGGAGGCCAAGCTCGATCCAGTCCCCGCGTACGACGAGCAGTCGCAAACGGTTTCCTACTCCGTGAGCATCCAAGAAGGCCCGCAGTATCGCTTCGGCAAAATGATTCTCACTGGAATTTCTCCTGCCGCCGAGCGAAAGCTGCGCGCCGCATGGTCGATCTCCGCCGGCGACATTTTCGATAAAGCAAAGTTCGAGGAACTCTTGGCAAAACTCCAGGCGCGCCAGGAGCAGGTCTTCGGCGAATTGCCGGTGCACTACGATAACGTCGGCCATTGGCTGCAAACGGATGCAGGCAAGGGCACCGTCGATGTTCTTCTGGATTTTAAGTGACTCCTGGCACGGCGCAATCTTCGATGCCAATGGCACTCTGAGATATACTCAGCACTGAGATGAAACAGCTCATTCATATTCGCAATGCGGAGAGCGCTGCCGTACCCGCAGAAGAAAAAGAGAATCTTCTGCTCGCGCGACTTGCCGAAATTCCGTCCCTTATTGTCGCGCTCTCGGGTGGTGCAGACTCTGCCTATCTTGCCTGGGCCGCCGACGAAGCGCTCGCCGCCCGCGCCCTCTCCGTCACCGCGCTCTCACCGAGTTACTCCGCCCACGATCGCGCCGTCGTGGAAGAATTCGTAAGCAAACTGGGCCTGCGCCACGAATTCGTCGAAACGCACGAAATGGATAATCCCGCCTATCGTGCCAACGCAGCCGACCGCTGCTATTTCTGCAAAGACGAACTCTTTTCCGTGCTGGACGATTTGGCGAAGACGCGAGGCTTTACCGCCGTCGCTTACGGTGTGAACGCCGATGACACGCTCGACTTTCGCCCCGGCCATCGTGCCGCCACCGAGCACCAGGTTCTGGCGCCGCTTCTCGATGCCGACCTCCACAAAGCCGAGATTCGCCTGCTTTCTCGCCGTGCAGGCCTGCCCACTTGGGACCGACCCGCCTCCGCTTGCCTCGCTTCGCGTCTGCCTTATGGCACGGAAGTTACGTCCGAACGTCTTGGACTGGTCGAGCGCGGCGAAGCCGCATTGCGCGCTCTTGGATTCCACCAATTCCGCGTGCGCCTCCACGACAAACTCGCTCGCGTGGAAATCTCCCCCGACGAAATGCCCCGCGCTCTCTCGCCAGAAATGGCCGCCGCCATCGCCGACCGGCTGAAAGCAGTAGGCTTCGCATACGTTGCCCTGGATCTGCAGGGATATCGTCAGGGCTCACTGAACGAGACTCTTTCACGCGGCGGCCCGCGCTCTGCCAAGGCTGCTCGGGGAACATAATTCCCAGCTCTTGCGTAACTATTAGTGGGACTGCTCACGGTAAGTCTCTGCACTGTTACGGAGGATGAATGGCGCGCCACCACAATTCTCGCTTACCGCTCGTATTCTTTTCGGTCATCGTTGTCCTGGCGGGTTGCCACAGCGGACCTTCCGTTAGCGGCGCGTTCGATCGCAGCTACGTCGTGACTGGCCCCATTCGGCTGGAACTGACCAACGCCTCGGGTGACGTTGACATCACCGGCAGCGTCGACGGCAAAGTGCACGTGCGCGGCGAGGTGCGCGCCTCGGGATTCGGCTTTGACAATCCGCAGAAGCGCCTGGACGACACGCTCGCGAATCCTCCTATCGAACAACGAGGCGACACCATTCGCATCGGTAAGGACATGTCTCGCATGCGCCACATCAGCATCGCTTACACCATTCAAGTTCCGCACGATACCGAAATTAGCGCCACTGTCGCGTCTGGCGCTCAGACCATTCGTAATGTAACCGGTCCCGTAACCGTGCGCGCCGCCTCTGGTTCCATCCGTCTCGAAAAAATCGATCGTGATGCCGACATCACCACGGCAAGCGGGACAATTTCCGCCAGCAATGTTGGCAGTGACCTCCGCGTTTCAACCGCTTCGGGAAACGTAAACGTATCAAGCGTCAAAGGCGACGTGCGCGCCAATGCCGTTTCCGGCGTTGTCCGCATCGCGAATCCGGGCGCGCGCGTGGAGGCCAGCGACACGAGTGGAGAAATCGAGATCCAGGGCGCTTCGAACGACGTGAAGGCACACGCGATCTCCGGGCTGGTTTCCGTGCAGGGGAATCCCGGCTCCGGCAGCTATTGGGACCTGAAGACCGTTTCGGGCGGAGTGCAGCTGCGTGTTCCTACAACAGCAAATTTCCATTTCTCGGCCGAAGCGGCTTCGGGTGAAATCCGTACTGATGTTCCCATCGTCATCGAGGAGCAGGGCAAGCATTCTCTTCGGGCCCACATGGGCAGCGGTGGCGGACGCGTGGAGGTCCATACTGTCTCCGGCGAGATTCGCGTCAGCGGCACGAAATAGTTCTTTCCTCTACAAGTTTGGACTTTCTGGCCAGCCAGGCATTCTGAGCCGCGGCCTAAGAACTAGCGACAATTCTTCCCGATAGCTTTAGAATCCCGGCTATATGCTTTCCAGATCCTGCTCGGCCTGCGCGATCTCAATTCTCTCCCTTTGTGCTCTTGCTTCGCCGGTCCGCAGTGGAGGCGCGGCGCAAAATGAAAAGGGTCAGAAACCGGCGTCGAAAGCCGCCGCCAAGCAGGACGCTTCCGCCAAACAACCTTCGCCGGAGGAACAATTGCAGCAGGCCATCAACAACTCCGGAAACGACCGTGCGGCGCTGGTCTGGAACTTGGAAGCTTTCTTAATGCAATATCCGGATTCGCGTCAGCGCCCTGAGATTTACCGCGCGCTGGTGGAAGCCTGCCTGCAGTTGCGGGACAATGCGCGCGCCGCCGATTACGCCGAACGTATTGTGGCGCTCAGCCCGGACGATATTTCCATGACCATTCTGACCATCCAGTTGCTCGAACAGAACGGGGACGAGGCCGCTCTCCGCCGCGCAACGCACTATGCCACCCGGGTGCTCGAATTTGTCGAGCGCACCTCTTCCGGAGAAAAATCTCCAAAGATTTCGCAGGAGGAGTGGACCATCGAAAGGAAACGCGATCGCATGTCCGTGCTCACGTTGCGCGGAAGGCTCGAACTGAAATTGAAGGACACAGTTTCCGCTCAGAAAGACTTCGAGGCGAGTTACGCGATCCTCCCCAGCTCGGCAGCAGCAGAGCAGCTCGGCGAAATTGCCGAATTGAAAAAAGATTCGAAAGCCGCGATAGAGCAATATGCTCGCGCCTTTGCCCTGGCCGATGCAACGAATGGCGCCGCGGCTCGCCGTGAGATCCGGCAAAAACTCGGCAACGTGTGGCGGCTTACACACGGCTCGGACGTCGGATTAGGCGAGTATCTGCTTCTCACTTACGATGAAGTCTCGCATGCATTCATCATGGCAAGGCCGAAGAAGAATGCGGACGCCCGCGAACCCGCCGATTTCACTCTCAGGAAAGCTCCCGAAGGCGCCGCGTTTCCACTGAAAGATACGAAGGGAAAAGTTCTAGTCGTCAATTTCTGGACCACGTGGTGCGGCCCTTGCCACGCGCTCGAACCTTTGTTCGCTCACGTCGCCGTGGATTTCCAGGCAAATCAGGACGTGCTTTTTCTGGCTGCCAACTGCGACGAGGATGAATCTCTGGTGAAGAGCTACTTAGAAGCGGACAAGCCGCGCACACCGGTCGTGTTTGCGGACGGCCTTGACCGGTTCTTCGCCGTCAATTCCTTCCCGACCGTGATGGTGATTGACCGCGTGGGAAGTATTGCCTACCGCTCGGGCGGTTTCGAACCCCAATCGTTTGAACCCAATCTGGCAGCAGCCATCCGCCGCGCCCTCGCTCCGGCGAGCGCCTCATCGCCAACCGGAAATTCCGAGCCCTAGTCTCGCGAAGTCCTAGAATCTCTCATCGATGAACTGTGTGGATATTTCTCCGCCACTTCGTGAGCGGCCAGGATCGTATTGACGTGGATTCGAATGGTGTCTTCCAAACGGCGCGCGTAGCCCCCCGCAAGTGCCGTCGCGACAGGAATGCTGCGGCGGCGCGCTTCCGTGAACACTTGCTGATCGCGCTGCTTTAGACCGTCCTTGGTCAATGAGAGTCCACCCAACTGATCTTCGCAGTACGGATCGGCGCCACCAACGTAAAAAAGTATATCCGGCTGAATTTCGTCGAGCGCCTTCTGCACCACTGGAATCAGCGCGCCCAGATACTCATCGTCATCCACGCGGTCGGCCATGTTGAGGTCAATGCTCGAAGGCGGCTTGTGGGCCGGATAATTGTTCTCCTGATGAATCGAAATTGTGAAAACCGTAGGATCGTTTCCAAAGATGGCAGCGGTGCCATTCCCGTGATGCACGTCCGTATCGACGACCATCACTTTTTTCACAGTGCCGTCTGCTTGCAGCTTTCGAATCGCCACCGCCACATCGTGGATCGCGCAGAATCCTTCTCCATGACCTGGATGGGCATGATGGAATCCTCCACTGAGATTCGACCCGAATCCGTCGCGCAGCGCCGATTGCCCCGCCAGAATTGTTCCACCGGCCGCGAGCCACACGGCTTCGGCCAATTCTTTCGAATACGGCGCTTCCAGTTTCATCACTTCGCTGGCCGTGAGCGTTCCGGTCTTCAGTTTGTGGACCCAATTCGCCGTGTGCACGCGCAGCAGATCCTCGTCAGTCGCGGGGTTCGGACGCAGGAAATCCTCCTGCGTTGCGATGCCTTCGCGAAGCAGCATTTCGTAGATAAGCCGGAATTTCTGCGACGGAAAAACGTGCGGGCCGAGATTCAGATCATATCGCTCGTGATACACGAGCTTGAATGGAAGAAGCGCTGTCATTAATCGGAATCTGGACTCTCTTTTGCCTTTTGCCTTTTGCCTTTTGCCTTTTGCTTTTTTGCCTTTTTGCTTTTAACCTTCGACTGTCAACTTTCTTCAGTTCTCCCTTTCCAAAATAAAATCGGGGAGCGTGGCAAGCGCGCGCGCAAATTCGGAATCGGAGCGGCCATTGAGGCACGCCTTCGCGCGTTGCGCGTAGTCGTGTGCGAGATTGCGGGCGCGGTCGAGCGCGCCGGATTCGTGAACGAGCGCAACGATTGTTTCTGGCCGAACGGAATTAAATTCCTTTTCCGCGAGAACGCGAGCCACCAGCTCGCGCGCGTCGCGATGGCCGTTTTCCATCGCATAGATCAGCGGCAGCGTAACTTTGCCTTCTTTCAAATCGCTGAGAACGGGTTTGCCAAGTTGCTCCGCTGACGCCGTGAAATCCAGCAAATCGTCGACAAGCTGGAACGCCAGGCCCGCATATCTCCCGTAGTCCGCGAGCGCCTGCTCTTTTTCGCCTTCAAGACCGCCGAGCACCGCTCCGAGCCGGGCGCAGCCGCTGAACAAGCATGCAGTCTTGTACGTGGCCAAACGCAGCGCGTCTTCTTCGCTCACATCGATGCGTCCGATTTTTGCGAGCTGAATCAATTCACCTTCGACCATTTTTTGCGTCAGGTCGGTCAGAATGTCGAGGATCCGAAAATTGCGCTCTTCCAGAGCCATCTGAAACGACTGCATGTACAGCCAGTCGCCGGTGAGGACGCTGCGATGATTGCCCCATTTTGAATTGGCGGAAGGGCGGCCACGGCGCGTGTCGGCGCTGTCGATCACGTCGTCGTGGATCAACGTTGCGCTGTGCAAAAGTTCGACAACCGCGGCGAGACGGATCGCGCTGCGATCTTTGCGGCCCGCATAGCTCGCGGAAAGAAGCAAGAGCGCGGGACGCATACGCTTTCCTCCGCCACCCAGCAAATACGCAGTGATTTCCGAAACGGGAGGAAAAGCGGCATCGCTTTGGCGCGCAAGTTCTTCCTCAACCAAGAGGAGGTCGTCGCGGACCAGATCAAAAATCTCTTTAGCCGTAAGCAGCGCGATGGCAAATCTCCTGATCTAACCCTTGTCCCTGAGACCTGGGGCCGCGAGAGTTGCCGGCCGGGCAAGACGAAAGAAGCGGCGAAAATTCTCGGAAGTGGCGGCTGCAACTTCGCCCGGCGACAAGTTTCTCACACTCGCGAGCATGCGCGCTACTTCCGCAACATAGGCAGGCTCGTTGCGCTTGCCGCGGTACGGTTGTGGCGCGAGGTACGGAGAGTCCGTTTCAATCAAAACCTTCTCAAGTGGCAAAGCTTTTGCAACATCGCGAAGGTTCTGCGTTTTCGGATAAGTTGAATTTCCCGCAAAAGAAATCATAAAACCCATTTCGATGCCGCGGCGCGCGTCTTCGATAGTGCTGGTGAAGCAGTGCAAAATTCCTCCGAGGCCGGTCGGACGCCAATGTTCTTCGATCACGTTCAAGCAATCGGACCAAGCATCGCGGCAGTGAATGATGATAGGCAATTTTGCCTGCTGCGCGAGAGCCATCTGGTCGCGGAAGACGCGGTGCTGCACGTCGCGCGGAGAATGATCGTAGAAATAGTCGAGACCAATCTCGCCCCAGGCGATGACTTTGGGATGCTTGGCAAGCTTAGACAATTCGTCGAGGTGCCCCGGCGTGACTTCCTTCGCTTCGTGGGGATGTATGCCGACGGTGGCGTAAATCCAATCGTGCTGTTCGGCGAAAGGCAATGCAGCATCGAGCTTCTCGGGACCTGGGCCCGTGCCGATGGCGAGGAGTGTCGTAACGCCGGCGGCCAACGCGCGGTCGAGCATGGCTTCGCGATCTTCCGCGAATTGCGGAAAGTCGATGTGCGCGTGTGAGTCAATCAGTTCCATATATCCATTTCGATCAGTCTGCCCTTCTTGAAAGCCGGTTAACGGGGAGACGAAGGACTAGAAAGTAGGAGGCGATCCCGACCAAGAGAGCGATCAGGAGACAAATGGCATCGCTGCCAAAGTACTGCTCACGCATGCCGGACGGCGTCGTTACGAAAAACAGACGCATACACCGACCAAAGAGAAGCCATGCGAGCAGGAATGACAGGCCTAAGGCGAGGCACCTTGTCAGAATTTTCGTCCCCTTTGTCATGCTGTTGATTGGCTGCGCTATTTCAAACGGGCGCCGATTTCGACGTCTTCGTCGGGGAAGCCGGCTAGGACGGGGCGGCCTTCGGGGCCGACGGAAGCGGCGACGATCATGCCGTTGGATTCGACGCCGCGCAACTTGCGTGGCGCGAGGTTGACGACCACGGCGACTTTGCGGCCGATCAATTTCTCCGGCTCGTAGTATTGGGCGATGCCGGCGCAAATCTGGCGAATCTCCGAGCCGATATCGACAGTGAGCTTTAGCAATTTGTCGGCGCCGACGATGCGTTCGGCGGTCTTAATCTGGCCTACGCGCATCTCGATCTTGGTGAAGTCCTCGATGCCAATTTTATCCGTTGCGGCCGGAGCAGCAGCGCCATTAGTAGCGGGCGTGCTTGCAGGCGCTGGCGTGGTTACCGGCGATGGCGCGTTCTGTGCTTCCTTTTCCATGGCTTCCATCCTCTCGATTGCTTCTGCTTTTTCGATGCGGGGGAAAAGCGGTTGTGACTTGCCGAGCGGAGTGCCCGGAGCAAGCTGTCCCCATCGCAAACCATCCAGCGCAATAGATCCAGGCTGCCCCGACTGGCCGAGCAGCGACCATACTTTTGTGGTGCTATCGGGCAAAACCGGATGCGTCAACGCGATCGAGATTCGCAGGACTTCCGCGGCGGTCCAGAGAATCGTGGCGCGGCGCTGCTGATCGGCTTCGCTCTCGCCAAGTGACCAGGGATGCTCGGTGGTGAGATATTTGTCCGCGGCGGCGATGAGCGACCAAATCTCTTCCAGCGCGAGCGAGAATCCCAGCTTGTCGTATTGCTCGAGGACTTCGCCGATCACTTCTTGCGCTCTTGCGGCAAGTGCCGTGTCCTGCGGTTGAAGCGCGGAGGGCTTGGGAATCTTTCCGCCGCTGTTCTTCTCGATCATCGCGGCGGTGCGGCTGGCGAGGTTGCCGAGACCGTTGGCGAGGTCGCTGTTGTAGCGCTGGACGAGGGCGTCGTAGCTGAAATTGCCGTCCTGGCCAAAGACCGTTTCGCGCAGGAGATAATAACGAAGCGCGTCCATGCCGAGGACATGAACGATGGGACGCGGGCGAACGACGTTGCCGAGCGACTTGCTCATTTTGGCGCTGTCCATCAATAGCCAGCCGTGGGCCCAGACTTGTTTCGGCAATGGCAGGCCAGCGGCCATCAAAAACGCGGGCCAATAAACGGCGTGGAACCGAATGATCTCTTTGCCGACGAGATGGAGATCGGCGGGCCAGAATCCGGTTTTCTCATATTGCGGGCCGCCGACGGCGCTGAGATACGCCGTGAGCGCGTCGAACCAGACGTAAAAAACGTGCGGCTCCTCACCGGGAACGGGAATGCCCCAGCGAACCGAGGTGCGCGTGATGCTGAGATCGCGGAGGCCGCCTTCGACGAAGCTGAGAACTTCGTTGCGGCGGGCTTCGGGCTGGATGAAATCGGGATGCTTGGCGTACCAATCGAGAAGCGGCTTCTGGAACGCGGAGAGCTTGAAATAGAAATTGGCTTCGGTGACGGTTTCCGTGGGACGGCCGCAATCGGGGCAGTTCTCGCCGGGCTTCACGTCCACGTAAGCATTGTCGTAGATGCAGTATTGCCCAGTGTAGTGACCGGGGTAAACGAAACCGTTTTCGCGGCACAGTTTGAAAAGCCATTGCACGGTGTGGGCGTGCTTCAGGTCGGTGGTGCGGATAAATTCGTCGCCCTGGACTCCGAGTTCGTCCCAAAGGGCTTTCCATTCGGCGGCCATTTTCGCGACGAATTCGGATTCAGGGACGCCGGCTTTTTTGGCGGAGCGCTCGACGTTGACGCCGTGTTCGTCGGTGCCAGTGGTCATCACCACGTCGTACCCGCGCATGCGTTTGTAGCGGCGGATGGTGTCGCACACGATGGTCGAGTAGGTGTGGCCGATGTGCGGCAAGCCGTTCGTGTAGTAGATCGGCGTCGTCAGATAGTATTTTGGTTTTCCGGGCATCGTCGAGTTTTCAGTTTTCAGTCCCAAACAAGAAAAATTAACCGGTCGACTCGTAGGCGCGGAGGGCTTCGCTGATCACGCGCTGGAGAGGGACATTTTTTTCGACGGCCAATTTGCGGCAGTCGTCGTATTCGGGCGCAACGTGCAGGATGCGGCCGCTCACTCGGGAAATTTTAATGCGCACGTCACCGAAATTTGTGGCGACGCTCACGAACTCGCGCGGCAGCGTTCGGCGCTGGGCGCGGTAGGTGCGCGCGCCAAAGGTGGTTGTTTCTGCAAAGATGAGCGACATCAGCGCGTTGGTGTCCTGCGGCTTGCACAAGACCGTGAGAAGCGTGCCGGGGCGATTTTTTTTCATTTGCACCGGCGTGGTGTAAACGTCGAGAGCGCCTGCTGCCAATGCTTTTTCCAGGAAGTAGCCGTAGATTTGCGGGTTCATATCGTCGAGATTGGCTTCGATGACGCCAATTTCTTCGTCGAAGCCGGCGAGAGTTTTTTCTGCGGATTCTCCGATCATTATGCGGACAACATTAGGCTGACCCTCCAGATCGGCCGTGCCTGCGCCGTACCCGATGGCTGTAACGCTCATCGGAGGCTGGGGGCCGAACGAATCGCAAAGGGTCGCAACAATCGCAGCGCCCGTGGGTGTGACGAGTTCTCTTTGCACGCCATTCGAGTACGTCGGTTTGCCTTGCAGCAAATTCGCCGTGGCAGGCGCGGGGACGGGCAAAACACCGTGGGCCATTTTTGCTGTTCC
>Ga0137397_10003752_pt1 | contig 10598 bp, 8 predicted proteins | sample czorhiz116metaG_FD_106658 | JGI IMG/M metagenome (GOLD analysis project Ga0137397, IMG submission 106658) | Vadose zone soil microbial communities from Angelo Coast Range Reserve, California, USA - czorhiz1.16 metaG | ecosystem: Environmental > Terrestrial > Soil > Vadose zone | place: USA...
CGGCGAAGTCCCCACGGAGTGCGGAGAGCATCGAGGCGATGGCCGCGTGGCCACGTCGGCAGAGCTGGATCGGGAGCTGCGGGACCGGAGGTAATAAGCGTGGCCTTTTTGTTGATGGTGCCGTGGCAATCCACGCAATCAATTTCAACGGCGGCGCGCGGCTCGCCGTAAATCTTTCCGTTGCCGTGATTGTCCTGATTGAAATGGCAATCGGCGCACTGCATTCCCTTTTCGAGATGAATGTCGGCGAGATGCACTGCCTTGCCGAAACGGTCGGGATCGTCGAATGGAATAATTTTGTCGTCTTTGTCGAGCCAGTTCCCTTTTCGGTCGTGTTTGTAAACGCCGCGGAAGACCCAACCGTGTCCGTGGAAGTCGGCGAACTGCGTGGTTTTGAGCTGCTTGTTGAATTCGGGCGTGCCAACTTCGGCCAGGAATTTCTGGTCGCGCCAGAGTCCGCGTGTTGCAGCAGCTTCCGGATTTCTCAGCGCGATTTGATAGCGCTCTTCCTCGCTCGGATTGTGCTGCTCCTTCGGATACATTTTCTCGCCGTCAATTTCGTTGTCCCACCAGGTAAGGCCGAAGTAGGTGGTGAGCATGTTCGTGCCCGGATGGATGTGGCAGACCATGCATTGGCTCGATGGAATGGAACGCGTGAAGACGTGCTTGATCGGATGGCCGGATTCGTTTTTTGGAATCGTGGGATCGACGGTCGCGCTGAAGCCAAGATTCCCGTACGCGGCGTATTGCGCAGAATGGGCGGGATCTCGGTCGTTTGCGTAGATGACGTGGCACGCGGTGCAGCCGCTGGCGCGATAGTCGCCGGGATGATCGTTCGTTCCCGGGAGCGACATGACCGGATCCACTAGGCGCGTTTTTTGCAGGCCAAGAAAAACGGGGTCAGTGCGGAGTTCTGTGCCGAAACCGCGCTCGCCTAGCTTGTCATCGGGCTTGCCGGGATCTTCTTCCTTCTTGGGATTGCCGACTTCACCTTTTTTGCCGCCGCCGCGTTCGAAGACCCGCAGGACATTTCCTGGTTGAGAAATTTCCCAACGCAAAAGTGGTTCGAGTTCTGGCAAGACGCCTTTTGTGCGAGTTTCTTCAGGCGTTGGTGCGGGTATTGTTTTCAGCGATTGAGGTTTTCCTTCGCGGTCGTAGCTTTCGCCGAAGCGCGTGTTTTTTGCGGGATAGCCGCCGTTGTTATAGAGCGCCGCGCCCCACAGCATTCCCGTGTGGGTCATCATGCTGTTTGAAACGGTGCGGGTTTCGGATGCGTGGCAGCCGGCGGGCCCACAGGTTTCGGGAGCGACGCGAAGATCGCCGGGGTTCACGAACTTTATGTACTCGGCCGGTTCCTTGAGCCACTTTGCGTAAACAATTTCGGGAACGGCGCTACGATTTTTGAAAATAGCGTCGCGCGGCTGCACGTGCGCTTTTTCTTTGGCGGACTTGTATTCGGAGGAGTTCGGATCGGCGCCGGTCGCAACGGAAATGGAAGAGTTACCGCCGTGGCAATCGGTACAGGCGAGGTGAACGGTTTTGGTGGGATGCATCGTGGGTTCGTCGGTTTGGCCGTGGCAAGAGATGCAGCCGGCTGATTTGCGGGCGGCTTCTTCTTCCGATTGGCCTCGGAGAAGCGAAATGGGTTCAGCTGGTTGCTGAGCGGCAGCAGAATAATTCCTTGCAGTCGCAACGATGCAGCAGACGCAGACCAGAAGCGACGCAACGAGGGAGATGCGAGTGCGGCCTCTCATCAGAAGGTGAACCTCACGGAGGTGAAAAGCGAAAAGAGTGTGTGACCGCCGTAGATGTCGCGAAGACCGTTATCCGGCGTGAGAGCAGACGCGCCGCCGGTGATGACGATATTTTCTGAAAGCGGGGGGCGGTAGGTTACGCCGAGACCATAGTCGGTGCCAATGCCGTGGCGAATGCTGGATTGTAAGAGGATGTACTCGAGCGATTCGGTGCGATCGAAGCGGAGGTAGTTGACGTTGGCGAAGGCGCGAAGTTTTGGAGTGAGATCGAAATCGGCGCCGGCGTTTACGAGAAAAATTCCCGGGTTTACAAAATTGGCCTGGCCTTCTTCTTTGTTGGAGCGGAGTGAGGGAAGCAGGCTGCCGGGTGGCGTGAGCGAAACGCCGGAACCGGTGAGGCGAATCTGTTCGCGGTTCCAAAAGCTGAAAAGACCACCTGCGAAGGATGGAAGATCGAGAATGGAATCGAAACCGCGCGCGCGATTGTCGCGGGGGTTTGCGTCACCGGAAGCGAAGAAGCCGGAAACGCGGTAACGAATCCAATTGTGGTCGTAAGAAAGTTCCGCGGCGGCCATCTGCGCGTTGACGGTAACGGGTTTGCCTGCGATGGGATTGAAAGTATCTTCGCCGACGGCTTGAAAAAACGCATGTGTGAGATTAATGCGTTTAATGTGGCCGCTGCCGAGCCAGCCGAAATAGCCTACGCGAATGCCGTGAAGAATCGGTCCGGCGCCAGGATTTTGATTGATGACGTTGCCAACGGGCGAAGGACGAACGAGGAAACCGTTGTCGTCGTAGTGCAGGCCGCCGTCGTCCTTATTAAAAGCAATGAGAAATTCGGCCGTGTAGCCGGGGAAAAAGAAATCCTGCAAATAGGTGTTACCGAGAAAGACCTGCTGGCTGCGGCGTTCGAAAGTGTTCAAGCCGCTGTTCGTGTTTTTTTCCAGGAAATCGAAATAGGCGACGTTGTATTCGATTTTGCCTGAGTGCAGATTGCCGAAGACACGGATGCCGGGCTGTTCGTCCTGAAAAAGAAAGCCGCGGAAGTCCGCGTTGAATTCCTGAATTCCGGCGCGAATGGAAATGAAATCATAGTTGGAGCTGAGGTCGTGAATCTTGTATTCGACGAAGGCTTCCTGAAGGCCGACGTGGCTGTCTAAACGGTTTGTACCGGCAAGAGGACTTGGCTTGACGATGCCTAACTCGCGGACGTTTAGATTATTGAGGCTGACTTCGGGTGTGATGCGAATGCGCCAGTCCACAGGTTTGAAGGAAGCGTCGCCATGGAAGAGATCAAAACTGACGCGGAAAGTCTGATCGAGAAAGGCCTGTTCGCCGCGGCCGAAAAACTCCGAACTGCCCGGATTTGCGGTGCTGACATTGCTGGGAGAAGGAACGCGGCGGCCGTCGAAAAAAGTTTCAGAAGTTGCAGTGAAATTGAAAAACGTTTGCTGGCCGAGCACTTTGGGCCAGATGGGTTCATCGCCTTTAAATTTGTTGCGATTGAAAGGGTCGTACCAGCGCGGCTTGGTGTAGAGATATTCGCCCTTCGCGTCATAGCGGCGATATTCGGGCTGCTGCAGCGCCCAGCGATCAGGAACTTTGTTGAAGACATCGGCGATGGGTGGGAGAACTTCCGGAGCGGGATTGAGAACGTACGCGGGATCGGAATCGAGACGATGGCGAAATTCACGATACGTGCCGAAGGATTCGTTTCCGAGTGGAGAGAGTGCGGGGCCGAGCTCCGGCTGACGCGGAAGACGCGAGCGCGCTTCGATGGCGGCGCTGGTGACGAGCGAAATTTCGAGAGTGACGACTTCGTTTGGCTGGAAGGACAGATCGCCAATAAGAAACGGACTGTAATCGGGCGCGGTGACGCGCAATTCGTAATGGCCGGGTGGAACGGGAAAGATTCGGAAGATGCCCTCGCCGTTCGAGGCGCTGGAGATCGTCTGACCGGTCTGCAAGTTGCGTAACGTAAGAATTGCGCCTGGCACGGGAACGGTGATGTTCGAAAAACCGGAGTCGCGAACGAGGCCGTCGAGCGCGGCGGTAGTTTGCGCCTGCTGGCGCGGGATGCGAAGCGTTTGCGCGGGTGTTTGCCGGGACTGTTGGGCGTTAGCCTGCTGATTGGCGGGCTGTTGCGCGGTGTTTTGACGGGCGGGGGAACGTGCAAACGAGGCGGGCGCAACCAGGCATAGTGCACCAGCAGCGAGGGCTGCGCGAAGGGCGCGTCGGGGAAGCCGCGAAATCAGGATGTGCATGCGTCGAAGCCGGAAATGCCGGCATGGGACCAGGAGCCGCACACTAGCTAACAATATCGGCAGGCGCTGGGCAATGGTTTTTGCGCGTGTGTGGCAACATTTCATAACTCAGAGTGGAAACGGGAGACGTTCACCCTTGGAGCAGAAGGAGAAGCAAAGGCGTTGAGTCGTACGGCGCGAGTGTGTTACCAACTTTGGTACCTTTTGCCATGGCGATCGTCCCCAGACTCCGCAAGCCAATCGCGTCCACGACGATGCTTTCCCGGCGCAGAAAAGTGCTGACGTTCGGAATCGTGTTGACGCTCGGAATTGCCGGTGTGCTGGCGTATCTTTTAGCGGGTTGTGGCGGAGGGATCACACCTGCGCCGCCCCCGCCCCCGCCGCCTGTTGCGTTTCAAGCGCTAAGCGTGAGCGAAGTCACGCAGATCGTTACGGCGGCGGCGGCTTCAGTGTCCACGGACACGCTGGTGATTGCCGTGGTGGACCGGCAGGGCAAAGTACTTGGGGCGTTTCACAAATCAGGCGCACCGATAGGCGCGCTCTCTCTGGGAAATTTTTCGGTGATGGAAAATGCGGATGATGTCGCCGTTCAACTGGCGCGGACGGGTGCGTTTTTCAGCAACAATCAAGCACCGCTGACTTCGCGGACGGTGCGGTTCATTAGCGGGATTCATTTGCCGCCGGGAGTGATGAACCAGCCGCCAGCGGACTTGTATGGAATTGAAAATACAAATCGCGGGTGCACGCTTTCAGCGGAACTCGAAACACATGGATTCTTGCCCTCGCATCCGGTGAGCGGAGCGAAACCGCTCGGAATTATCTCAGGAAAAAAAGACACGAACGATTCGGATGCGTCCGTGGTGAATCCGGGCGGGATTCCGATTTACCGCGGGAATGTACTGGTGGGTGGAATTGGCGTGACCGGCGGAACGATGGACGTGGATGAGTATGCGGCGTTCGTGGGAGCAACCTCGAGTGGCTTTGGCGGATTTTTTGGAGCGCTGCCGCCGCCGGGAAGGGTTTTTCTTGGCGGGGTGGTGCTGCCTGCCGTGGACAACACAACGCCGCCGAATGGAATCGGGCCGGGCACGGCCACGGGCGGAACGTGGGTGGTTGCGGCGACGAATGGAACGGGAACGCCGGAGTTTGGCGATTTGGTGACACCGGCGGCTGGACCGCTCGGAGGATTGTCCTCAGCGGACGTGAAAGGAATTCTGGATAATGCGGAGAACGAGGCGAAGTTGACGCGCGCGGCGATTCGTTTGCCGGAAGGCGAGCGAGCGCGAATGGTGATTGCGGTGGCGGACCTCGACGGAAAAATTATTGGGTTGAGGCGCATGGATGATGCGACGGTGTTCAGCATTGACGTTGCGGCAAGCAAGGCTCGGAACATGGTGTATTTCAACAGCAACGCGAGGTCGGCGGCGGATTTGGATGGGGTGCCGCTGGGAACCGCGGTAACAAATCGGACGATCAGTTTTGGGTCGCAGCCGCTTTTTCCGCCGGGGATTGACGATTCTACGATTTCACCCGGGCCGTTTTTCGATTTGTATTTGCACGACACAGCAAATCCTTGCTCGCAGGGACTGGGCAGCGGCCTTGCGAGCGGGAATAACAGTGGGATTGTGTTTTTTCCGGGGAGCGCGGGGCTCTACAAGAACGGCGTGCTTGTGGGCGGACTGGGCGTGAGCGGCGACGGCGTGGATCAGGACGATTTTGTGACGAGCGCGGGGACGAAGGGATTTGAGGCGCCGGATGCCATGCGAGCGGATCAGGTCATGATTGAAAATGTGCGGCTGCCGTATTTCAAGTTTCCGAGAAATCCCACCAATTAAATTTCAGCGAGCTGTGGAAGGATCGGGCGACGTCGCGGCGTTGAGATCCAGATTGTAGTGGTGCGCTGTGTCGAGTGCGGCGTAGCAATTGCCGTCTTTTGCATAGCCAGTGCAGCGACGGGCGGAGTCTTTGTCGCGCGGGGAGCGGACAAATTGCCAGACTTGCGCGTAGGCGATGCCGCTTTTTGCGGGTGACGGCGGAGTTAGCGTTGAGTTACAGCCGAGCGAAGGCGGGCAAGCGTCATTAAAAACCCAATAAACGAGCTCGATTGGTTTGATCTGGTCGCGGATGAAATCGGAAGTGATGAGCCAAAGGCCTTCGCCTTCATCAATCGGAATCGCGGAGCAATAAACGCCTGCGCGGAAGCCCGCTTCGGCGAGCGTTGAGGCCCATAGTTTTAGGTAGGTGAAGTAGGTAGAGGGAAGACGGCCGCCTTCTTCGATATCCAGAAAAATTACGGTGCCCGGCGGGAATCCTTCCTTGCGCGCTGCCGCAATGGCGGCTTGCGCGTCATCAGCGACTCTCTTTAGCGTATAGCGCGAGTCGCGCAATTCGCCGGAAGTCGGGCCGGAGAAAAGCGGCAGGAAACCATAACCCAAAGAGTGAAGGAATTCGCGCTTGCCGGACCAGGAGTTTGTTTTTGTTTGAGGAGGATTGCCGAGCCAGTATCCGGTGAAAGCAAATTGTTTTCGCAAGAGCCTCATGGCGTCATCACCGGGATAGTCGTTGCGATCGAAACCTAGGAAAGATTGTGGTGCCGGAGGCGGCGGGCAGAATCCAGGAGGACAAAGCAAGAGGAGAACGAAGAGAGATGAAATCATGCGCATGGAGAAAATTCCAATCAGCGCTTGTAAGCGCCGGACTTGCGAAGCACGGAAACATGATAACCGACTGTGCCGAGGCTAATATCGAGGTTGCGCGAAATTTGCTGCTGGCTGATGCCTCGTTTGAGGGAGGCGAGGATTTTTTCGCGGAGTTCACGCGAGTGGCGGGTGAGCGGCTTAAAGCGTCGAGGAAATTCTGGTTTGCGCATCGCGTGTGAGGGGTGAGTTTACAGAAAACAGAGGAAAAGGAAAGCGGAAAGGAAATGCAAAAGGATTTGCTTTGTAAGGATGGAGACTACCCTTCGCGCAACTTGTGGCCGGAAAGATTGCCAAGGCCGTCGTAAGCGGCGTATTTGTACATTTCGCTGAGCGTCGGATAGTTGAAGACCTGATCGATGAATTCGTTGATGGTGAGGCCGTTGTCGAGGACCATCATGCCGATGTGGACGAGTTCGGTTGCACTTTCGCCGATGATACTGAGGCCGAGAAGTTTCTTGTCCTCAGGAGAGAAAATAATTTTGAGAAGACCCGCGGTATCACCGGTGATGTGACCGCGAGCGTTGTTGCCGTAATGCGCGCGGCCAACGCAGTAGTCAATTTTCTTTTCCTTGCAGGAGTCTTCGGTTTCGCCGGCGGCGGAAATTTCTGGAATGGTGTAAATCCCCATCGGCAGCATGGATGCGACTCGCTGTTTGTATTGAAAGCCAAACGCGTGACAGACGGCAACGCGTCCTTGTTCCATGGAAGTGGAGGCGAGCGCGGGAAAGCCGATGACATCTCCCGCAGCGTAGATGTTGAGGACTGCGGTTCTGTAATTCTCGTCAACGGCGATATAGCCGCGGTCGTTAACCGCGAGGCCGGCTTTTTCGAGAGCGAGGCCGTCCACAGCGGCGCGACGGCCGGCGGCGAAGAGTGCGGCCTCCGTCTCCAGAACTTTTCCGGATTTCATGGTGAGCTTTGCCCCTGTAGCGGAGTTTTCCACTTTCACGGGACGCTCGTTAAACCAGAAATTCATGCCGAGTTCCTTGAGGCGGTCGCGGAGGCGATCGGAAATTTCCGCATCGAGAAACGGGAGAAGACGGTCACGGCCATCTACCAGCGTCACTTTCACGCCGAGGGCCATGAACATCGAAGCGTATTCGCAGCCAATAACGCCGCCACCGATGACAGCCAATGATTTCGGGATGCGATCCATCTGGAGAAACGTGTCTGAATCGAACGTGTGCACGTCATCGAACGAAATTTCCGGCGGGCGGTTCGGTTTGGAGCCGGTGGAGATGAGAATAATTTCGCCGGTGAGCCGACGGTTGCCGAGAGTGACAGTGTGCGCATCCTCGAACGCGGCTTGCCCCTGGATATATTCGATTTTGTGGAGCTCAAGGTTTTTCAGGATGCGGCGGCGTTCCATTTCGACCACTTCGCGCTCGTGATGCATGAAATCATGGACGGTGAGGTTTTCCTTGAGTGAATAGTCAATGCCGTAGAGACCGCGCTGCCTGAGTCCGGAAAAGTAGAGCGCGGACTCACGCAGGGTCTTGCTGGGAACGGTACCCGTGTTGATGCAGCTGCCGCCCGGGTTCGACGCGCGCTCAATGACGGCGACACGCTTGCCAAAGTACGCGGCCTGCGCGCCCGCTTTTTCACCGGCTGGTCCGCAGCCGATAACGATGAGATCGAATGAGTCGCTGGATGCCAACGGAACCTCCAAGCAAAAACAGCTAGGGAAATTCTAAAAGAGTAGAAGGTTTGTTCGCAGAATAGTTCCATAGGCTGTTCCGACGAATCAACTCATCGGGTCAGCTCACGAGCACGGCGGTCGAATGCCGCTGCCCTGCATGCTTGTTGCTACTGAGGCATGGCTCTGGCACCTTCGATAGTACGGATTTTGTTTCGTGGCATTTTTTTGAAAGCGCGGGCCAACAAGGCGATGGAAAGCATCCAATGAAATGGCTCGCAATAAATGGGCATGAATAGCCGGAAGGGAAAGGGCCAAATTCCATGGCAAAGAAAAAAGTGGTTAAGAAGAAAGCCAAGGCGAAAAAAGTAAAATCCCCGGCCAAAACGGCAAAGCGCAAAGTTGTGAAGAGCAAGGTGGCCAAAAGCAAAGCGGCAAAGGGCAAGAAGAATCGCCTGTCCGGCCGCGTCGAGGTAGCGAGCATTACGTCCGGCAGCGAAGCGAGCTCGCTCGATCCGAAGGGGCGGTTGATTGTGGAAAGTGAAGAAGAAGCGTCGCCAGGCGTGCACAAGGGAGACTTGTCTGGAGACATTCAGGGGCTTTCGACGGTGGAGCTGTACGATTCCGAAAGCGTGAGCGAACTAATTGAAGAAGGTCAGGACCTGGAAGCGGAACTGATCGAGGGCGTGGAGGAGGCTCCGGACGCCGATCAAGGTGAAGTCCGCGTTCACAAGGCGCCGCGGAAGGACATTCCAGACTACAAAGATCGAAACAAAATTTGAAGGCATTTGCCGGATCTTGGCAATGACGATCTTTGCATGCCAGTTTTTCAGCGGTTACGCGAGCGGAAGGACGCCACTTGCTCGCATAAGGTCGACTGCTTGGCGCGTCTCGGGTGGGTGTCTCTCGCCGACCTGTTCGGATAGTTTCCGAACTCCGTGACATTCATCGCCCTGCCCTCGACCGTCGGGCGTCGGGATTTTGCGACGGGTAGGCTGTTTCAACCAACAAATCCTTAATCGTCTCGCCCACTGTGCGCGGAAATCGTTGTGCGTAGTCTCGAAGCTTGGCCGGAGTTAGAAACTGCAATTGGAGTTCGTCTAAGGGCGTCGGAAGTCCTTCTTGACGGTTTAGGTAGATCCAATCCAGTAGCGCCTTCTCGGGTTCCGCGATGAGATATTTGTTGTAGCGAGTAGCCTTTTCCTCAAAGCCCCAATAGAGCTCAGGAGAGATCTTTCTATACACAATGCTGACAGATTTGCTTCTGAAAGACTGCGGATAGCCCGGTGTGACGCAAGTCAGTATTGACGGACTTTGAGTAATGATACCTCGCTCCACTAAAGCGGACTCAAGTGAAATGTAAGAACGAGGTCGAAGGACGTTCACCAGATCGCGAGGCGAAAATTGCTGATTGAAGTGGTTGATGTAGATCTTTTTTGAAACGCGTTCGACCAGACGCTGTGCCTCATATCGGCGCAAAGCATCCCGTATAACACGTTCAGAGAGCTTGTGTTTGCGAGCCAAATGGTCGGTGCGCACGATGCAATTGTTTCGGGCTTCTTCTGTCAAGATAGTTGTCCAATTCATTGCGTTTCCTTCCCGAGCCAGTGAGCCAATACGACTCGTAACGAGTGGCGGATGGCCTCAAATTCGTTCTGGGCAAGCTCTTCAAAAATGGCGAGTGGCAAGACCGGGCGGAGTTCGACCGTGCAGAGCTTAGCATTGATATCCTGAATTCGAGTTTCGATGGATTCTTGGTCTATTTCCTTCATTGCGATGAAGTCCTCGAGGTGTGCTTGAAGATTCTTGTCCAGGTGCGCACCACGGGTAAGCAGAAGATGGATGTCGAAGGCATCCCTAGCTTTCACATGACGGCGATTGAGAAAAGTTTCGCATTTTTGAAACAGCAGATAGTTCGCGCTTGGTGTGGCGACGATTTTTTCTGGAGCGTCGGCAATTGCCTTCTTGACGATCTGGGTCTCCAAGACATTCCCGCCGATGCTGGTTAGATCGATGCTGAAGAGGGCTCTGTGATTGGCGAGGACCCACTGCTTGACGAAGCTGGCGCTCTCGATGTCTTTCCGGAATTCGAGTTGGCCCAGGCCGAGGGTCTCTGCAATTGATTGGATACTGGAACGAACAACATCTTCGATTTCTTCGGGCCTTGGGATCTGCGTTGGGGAGGCGAGCAGGTCCAAGTCTCGGGACAATCGAGGGCTCTCGTAGAAAAGCACGAGGGTGGCTC
>Ga0137397_10003754_pt1 | contig 10596 bp, 13 predicted proteins | sample czorhiz116metaG_FD_106658 | JGI IMG/M metagenome (GOLD analysis project Ga0137397, IMG submission 106658) | Vadose zone soil microbial communities from Angelo Coast Range Reserve, California, USA - czorhiz1.16 metaG | ecosystem: Environmental > Terrestrial > Soil > Vadose zone | place: USA...
AACGTTCTCCTGCACGATAAGCCGCCCGCCGCATAGTCGGACGCGGCGAAGGGGCGCGCCGGCCCGGCCGACGGAGGGGGCGGACGGCGTGCAGCCAGGCCCGGCGATGGACGCGAGGGCGGCCATTCCGGCCCGGACGAGCAGGCGTCTTCTGTTCATCGGTCGCGCTCGAGGTGGCGCCGGGCCATCGTGCCAAGCCACGGGCTCGTGGTCAAGAAACCGGCGGGGGATCTCCCACCCCTTGGGCCGGCGCGGATTCGGTGGCAAGATTCGCCACGCATCCGGCCGCCGGCTTGCGTATGATGGGGCCCCGGAAGCGCCCCTGAGGCCGGGAAGGGCGGCGGGCGGCGACCCGGAGAGAGACCCGCATGTGGATCGTCAGGCTCGCGCTTCGTCGGCCCTACACGTTCGTCGTGGTGGCCCTCCTCATCGTGGTCCTCGGCGTCGTCTCGATGGCCCGCATGCCGACCGACATCTTCCCCGACGTGGACATCCCGGTCGCCAGCGTGGTCTGGTCGTTCACCGGCATCTCCCCGGAAGACATGGAGAGGCGCGTGCTGCTGCCGACCGAGCGCGCCTTCACCGGCAGCGTGAACGACATCGAGCACATGGAGTCGCAGGCCATGGTCGGGGTCGGGCTGACCCGGATCTACTTCCATCCGGGGGCGAAGATCGAGGCGGCGGTCGCCCAGCTCGTCTCGACCTCCCAGAGCGTCCTGCGCGCGCTGCCGCCCGGCATGTCCGCGCCGCTCATCATCCGCTACAGCGCCTCCAGCGTGCCGATCCTCCAGCTCTCGGTGGCGAGCGAGACCCTGCCGGAGGCGGTGCTCTTCGACTACGCGCAGAACTTCGTGCGCACGCAGCTCGCGACCGTGCAGGGCGCCTCGGTGAGCCTGCCCTTCGGGGGCAAGCCGCGGCAGATCATGGTGGATCTCGATCCCCGCGCGCTCAAGGCCACCGGGCTCGCCCCGAGTGACGTGGTGAACGCGATCAGCGCGCAGAACCTGATCCTGCCCACCGGCACCGCCAAGATCGGCGCGCGCGAATACAGCGTGCGGGTCAACAGCAGCCCGGACACCGTCGAGGGCCTGAACAATCTGCCGATCAAGCAGATCAACGGCGCGGTGGTCTATATCCGAGACGTCGCCCAGGTGCGCGACGGCTACTCGGTGCAGACCAATATCGTGAGCCAGGGCGGCCGCCGGGCCAGCCTCGTCACCATCTTCAAGAGCGGCGGCGCCTCGACCCTCGACGTGGTGCAGCGGATCAAGGACATGCTGCCCAAGGTCCAGGCGACCCTGCCCCCGGAGCTGGATCTGAAGCTCATGTTCGACCAGTCGGTGTTCGTGCGCGCCGCGGTGAACGGGGTGGTGCGCGAGGCGATCCTCGCGGCGGGCCTCACCGCGCTCATGATCCTGATCTTCCTGGGGAGCTGGCGCAGCACCCTCATCGTGACGGTGTCCATCCCGCTCTCGATCCTGTCCTCGGTGATCGTGCTGGGCCTCATGGGCTACACGATCAACATCATGACCCTGGGCGGCCTCGCCCTCGCGGTCGGGATCCTGGTGGACGACGCCACCGTGGAGATCGAGAACATCCACCGCAACCTGGGCATGCGCAAGCCCATCATCCGGGCGATCCTCGACGGCGCGCAGCAGATCGCGGTGCCCGCCTTCGTCTCTACCCTCTGCATCTGCATCGTGTTCGTGCCGGTGGTCTTCCTCCAGGGCGCGGTGCGCTTCCTCTTCACGCCCTTGGCCCTCGCGGTGGTCCTGGCCATGATGGCCTCCTACTTTCTCTCGCGCACCCTGGTGCCGACCATGGTGCATTTCCTGCTGGCCAGCGAGGTCGACCGCTACGCGGGAGGCGAGCACGGCTCGGGTACCGGGCTCTTCTGGACCATCCACGGCGCCTTCAATCGACGCTTCGAGCGGATGCGCGAGTGGTATCGGCGGGCGCTCGGCTGGTCGCTCGCTCGTCGCGCGACAGTGCTGGTGACTTTCGGGCTCTTCTTCCTGCTGTCGCTCGGCCTCGCCTTCTTCGCCGGCGAGGACTTCTTCCCGGCGGTGGATGCGGGTCAGCTCCGCCTGCACGTGCGCGCGCCCGCGGGGACGCGCATCGAGGAGACCGACCGGATCTTCGGCCAGGTCGCCGAGGCCATCCGCCGGGTCATCCCCGACGACGAGATCTCGCGCATCATCAACAACGTGGGCATCCCGCTCGGCAGCAGCAACATGGCCTACAGCGAGGGCGCCACCATCGGCCCCGCCGACGGAGAGATGCTGATCTCGCTCAGACCCGACCACCAGGGCTCGACGTTCGACTACATGAAGGCGATCCGGAAGGAGGTCTACCCCCAGTTCCCGGAGCTGACCTTCTTCTTCCAGTCGGCCGACATCGTGAGCCAGACGCTCAACTTCGGGCTGCAGTCGCCCATCGACCTGCAGGTGGTCGGCAACAACCGGGTGGCCAACTACGAGATCGCCCGCCGCCTCGCCGACCGGGTGAAGGCGGTGCCGGGGCTGGTGGACGTCCGGGTGCACCAGGTGGTGGCGGCCCCGCAGCTCCGGGTGGAGGTGGACCGCACCCGCGCCGCCCAGATCGGGATGACCCAGCGCGAGGTGGCCAACAACCTGCTCATCTCCCTGGCCTCGAGCAGCGACGCGGCGCCCAACTTCTGGCTGAATCCGCAGAACGGGGTGAGCTACCGCGTCTCGGTGCAGACCCCCCAGTACCGCATCGACAGCATGGACGCGCTCACGAGCGAGCCGATGGTGGCCGCCGGCGTGCCGGTGCCCGAGCTGCTGACCAACCTGGCCCAGGTCGAGCGCGGCACCACGCTGTCGGTGGCGAACCACTACAATATCCAGAACGTGTTCGACGTCTACGCGAACGTGCAGGACCGCGACCTGGGCGGCGCGGCCCGCGACGTCCGCCGGGTCATGGCGAGCATGGAGAAGGACCTGCCCCGCGGTACCTCCCTCGTCCTGCGCGGCCAGGTGCAGAACATGGACTCCGCCTTTCGTGGCCTGGCCGGCGGCCTCGTCTTCGCGGTCATCCTCGTCTACTGCTTGATGGTGGTGAACTTCCAGTCGTGGCTCGACCCGTTCATCATCATCACCGCGCTGCCCGGGGCGCTCTCCGGCATCCTGCTCGCCCTCTTCGTGACCCAGACCACCATCAACGTGCCCTCGCTGATGGGCGCGATCATGAGCATCGGCGTCGCCACCTCGAACAGCATCCTGCTCGTGACCTTTGCCAACGACCAGCGGAAGGAAGGCCTGGACGCCACCGCCGCCGCGCTGTCCGCCGGCTACATCCGCCTCCGCCCGGTGCTGATGACCGCGCTCGCGATGATCATCGGCATGCTGCCGATGGCGCTGGGCCTGGGCGAGGGGGGCGAGCAGAACGCCCCGCTCGGCCGCGCGGTGATCGGAGGTCTGGCGCTCGCCACCGTGGCCACCCTCTTCGTCGTCCCGGTGATCTATAGCCTCTTGCGGCGCCGGCCGCCCTTCTCGCCCGGAGAGCTGCATCCGGAGCTGGCGGAGCCCGGCGTCGTGCCCGCCCGGTCCGGTCCCCCAGAGGCGCCCCAGGAGGCGCATTGACGATGGAGACGCCACCACCGGAGTCGCGTCCCGTGGCTCTCCCGCGGGCCGCGAGCCCGCGCCGCCGGCGCGCCCTTCGCCTGGGACTCCTCGGCCTGGTCGGCCTGGCCGTGCTCCTCGCCATCGGCATCGTGCCGCGCATCCAGCGGCACACCGAGCTGGCCGAGGCGGTGAAGGCGACCAGGAGCAGCGCGCTCGTCGTCTCGGTGGTCAAGCCGACGCCGGGGGCGCGCACGGCAGATTTCATGCTGCCCGGCAGCATCCAGGCCATCCAGGAGGCGCCGATCTACTCGCGCGTGGACGGCTATCTCAAACGGCGGCTGGTGGACATCGGCGATCGGGTGCAGAGCGGCCAGGTGCTAGCCGAGATCGACACGCCGGATCTCGACCAGCAGCTTGCGCAGGCCCGCGCGGCCGCGGCGGCCTCCGAGGCGGGCCTGGCCCAGAGCCGGTCCGCGCTGCAGCAGGCGCGCGCCACGCTGCAGCACAACCGGGCCACCTCGGAGTACGCCCGCACGAACCTGAGCCGCTGGCGGGCCCTGCTGGAGCGGCACCTGGTCGCGCAGCAGGACGTGGACGACCGCCAGATCGCCTTCGACGCGAGCCAGGCCGACGTGGATGCGGCGCAGGCCAACGTGGAGGCGCTGCAGTCGAGCGTGATCGCGGCGCAGGCCAACGTGGACGCGAGCCGCGCCAACGTGCAACGCCTGCTCGAGCTCCAGGGCTTCCAGCGCGTGCGCGCTCCCTTCGCGGGTGTCATCACGGTGCGCTTCGTGGACGCGGGCGCGCTGATCGGGGCGGGCAGCTCCAGCGCCACCACCCCCATGTTCCGCCTGGCCCAGACCGACGACCTCCGGGTCTTCGTCAACGTGCCCCAGACGTTCATGACCGCGATCGTCCCGGGCATGCGCGTGCAGGTCCTGATCCGCGAGTTTCCGAAGAAGCCGTTCGAGGGGGTCGTGGCCAACGCCTCCGGCGCGCTGGACACCGCCTCGCGCACGCTCCTCACCGAGGTGCGCGTGCGCAACGCGGACAGCGCCCTCCGACCGGGCATGTACGCGGACGTGAAGCTCCACCTGGAGCGTGACCACCCGCCGCTGCTGATCCCCACCAGCGCCCTGATCATCCAGGCGACCGGCCCGCGTGTCGCGGTGCTCGGGGCCGACCAGAAGGTCCGCTTCCAGTCGGTGGAGCTGGGCCGGGACTACGGGGCCATCGTCGAGATCGTGCGCGGGATCGAGGCGGGTGACCAGGTCATCACCTCGCCGCCGGACGGCCTGAACGAGAACAGCACGGTGCGGATCGCGCCCGCGCCGACGCCGCCTCCGGGCGGCAAGAAGTCCTAGGCCTGATCCGCAGCCGCTCGCCTACACGTTTCCAGCTGGGCCCTCTTGAACTGCGCCCCGCCCGTACCTATCCTTTCCACATCTGCCGGACGCAGGGCCGGCGACACTCCGTTCTCCTGCCGGACACGAGGGCCGGCGACAGACGCGTCCACGTGACGGAGGGTGCCATGTCCACATCTTCGTTTGCCTTGTCCTCCCGTGTCGAACAAGCCGTGCTCATCGTCTTCGCGGACCTCACCCGGTTCATGGTGAACTCGCGGAGCACGCCCGATGCCGCGCTGGCCGAGCTGCTCGACGGGTACTACCGGCGCGCCGAGGGTCTCGTCGAGGCCGAGGGCGGGCGTGTCGTCAAGTTCATGGGCGACGCGTTCCTTGCCGTCTGGCCCGAGGCGCGCGCCGGCCACGGGGTCGAGGCGCTGTCCGGACTCAAGCGGGACATCGACGCGTGGTGGGCGGCGAAGGGCTGGGACTCGCGCGTCGTCCTGAAGGCCCACTTCGGCCGCGCGATCATCGGGCCGTTCGGTGCGGACGCGCGCCTCGACGTGATCGGGAACGAGGTCAACGTCGCGGCGACGCTTCCGGCGCGGACGGTGTCGCTGTCGACCGAGGCGTTCCGCCGCCTCGAGAACGGCAAGCGCGGCAGGTTCAAGAAGCACACCGCGCCGGCGGTGTACATCCCGGTGGACGATCCACGGCCTTGACCCGGCCGGGGCTGCAAATCCGAACGAATACAAGGGGTTGGCGGTCGACTCGTCAGCTCTGTCCTCTTTTTGGCGCCGGACCATAGTGGACTTTGGTCCACTACCAGGGTCGCCCGCGTCTCTCTACACTTACTTGTACGCACACATTCTACGAAGCGCGAGGAGATGCCTTATGCCGTCACTGAATACGACGTGGCTCAAGCCAGGGGTCTGGGGTGTAGTCATCGGCAGCATTCTCACGATGATCGTGGGTTTCAGCTGGGGAGGATGGACGACCAGCACCACGGCACGCCAGCAGGCGATGATCCAGTCCGAGACCGCGGTCACCGCGGCGCTCGTACCGATCTGTCTCGCCGGAAGGAAGGCGGACGTGTCCTTCGCCAAGAAGCTCGCCCAGCTCACCGCCATCACGTCCTCGTACGAGCAGACGGAGTTCGTGATGAAGAGCGGATGGGCGACGTTCCCGGGGCAGGCGGATCCGAATCGGGCCGTGGCCGAGGCCTGTGCCACCGCGCTCCTCAAGACCGCGGAAGCCAAGTAGCGATCACGATCCCGTCGGCGCTGGCCGGCGTATCGCGAAGCCGGAGGCGGATGCAATGAAGGTGTGGCGGGAGACCGCGGTGGGAGCCGCGATCGTGGACAAGGTCTACCCGGTGACCCCCTCGTCCATCACGGTGAAGACCGGGATGATCACGGGTGAGGTCATCGAGCTGAAGGTCACCGAGCGCGTCGACAAGGGCTCCGGGCGCGTGGTCTCACCGGCGCGGCTCACCGGAAAGCTGCGGCTGGAGAATACGTCCGCGAATCGAACGGTGCGGCTCGTCGAGGGCAAGCTCCTGTTCATGGATGCGCACGGGCAGCGCATCCAGCTCGACGCGGCCTGCACCGATCCGATCGTCAAGTTCACCGCCTACGGCAGCGAGCGGCTCGACCCCGGACAGGATGCGAGCCAGGTCCTGGACGTGGAGTTTCCGGTCGAGGCGCTCGAGGCGAATCGGCTCAAGGAGATCCGGCTGGAGCTCGCCTACGTGGCGTCCCCCTTCCGGGAAGAGACGGTCAACTTCGTGGTCTCGATCGGCGTCGGCACGTAGTGGTGGAGACAGGCGTGTTCGCTCAGCGGTTCCGAGATCACGAAGGTCCCTACCATCTCTACGACTCGGCCGACCATCCCGTGATCCGGGCGGAAACCGGTGCGCACGTCCTGGGGGCCCTGCTCGACCGGCGGAGCCGACTGGTCTTCGTGGACGATCCCGGATGTGGGGAGGGCTCGGTGCTGAGGATGACGTATCCGACCAGGGAGTGGTCGTCCGAACCCGTCGAGCCGACCGCGTGCTCCTGCGGCGACCTCCGCTGCCAGGGCCGGCTGGTGATCACGCTGCACGAGTCGCATGCCGGCCCCAACTGGAAGCTGACGTTCAGGGGGTAGGCGTGAACGAGGCGACCTGCCTGACCCTGGCGTGCGCGATGGACAGGCTGGCCGGGTCCGGGTTCAGCGAACACTTCGGGGTCAGGGGCGGGGCGCTGCTGTCATTCGATAGCGGCAGGAGATTCAGCGCTCACCAGGTGGTGGTCCGGGAGTACCACCGCTTCGAGGGCGTCTCGGATCCCGACGACATGGTGATCGTCTACGGGATCGAAGCGGAAGGCGGCGTTCGCGGGACCCTGGTCGATGCCTTCGGCGCCTACTCGGACCCGGCGGTGAGCGCCTTCCTCGCCGAAGTGCCGATTCGCGGAGCCAGGCGGTTCAACGGAGGGACAGGCCGAGCCTGGGTATTCGACGCGCGCGGGAAGATGAGCCCGCGCAGCACGGTCCGCGCGCCCTCCCGTTTCGGGTTCTACCACCATGGCTATCCCGCGCCGGTCGCGCCGTGGCACGACGAAGGGGGCGAGAGCGGCGGGATCACGTAGTCGCGGCGAGGGGACCGCTTCGGTGGCCGAGGGCTTCGTGGGGCCAGTCCTGGTAGAGCCAGTCCTGTGAGCGCAGGGTGGCCCCGCCGCCCGCCCGGATCCGGATCGGGCTCCTGCTGGCGAGGACCCGAGGACCCTCCACGGTATCCGAGAGTCCTTTCATCTCGGGGCGCAGGCAGCAGATCCCGCGGACGATCAGATCGATCGTGACGGAGGCTACCCAGTGGACCTTGGTCGTATGCCTGGCCCGGCTCGTGCGCTGCCACCGGGCGCCCGGGGGGAGACGAAGGTCCACTATCGCGTCCATCGCTAGCCTGCAACGATTGCCTAGAGATGCCATGCACAAACCCACTCCGTTGATATCCATCGTGGACGACGACGTGTCGGTGGCCCGGGCACTCCGGCGGTTGATTGGATCAGCGGGCTACCTCGTCGAAACGTTTGCATCGGCTCGAGAATTCCTCGGCTCGACGCCGTCGACCCGCACCGCGTGCCTGGTCCTGGATATCTACCTGGACGGCATGAATGGATTCGAGCTCCAGGAGCAGATGAAGGCGGATCGGCTCGCGATTCCGATCATCTTCATGACCGCACACGACGACATCACGACACGTGAACGCATCCGCCGGTCGGAAACGGCCGGGTACCTGGTGAAGCCATTCGATGGTCAGGTTCTGCTGGACGTCGTCCGTCGGGTGGCTGGACCGGCGATGGCGGGCGCATGATACGGAGCCACGGCACTCGGCCCTGAGCTGCTCGCCGCGTGACGGCTCGTGTCAGCCTGCCCTGGCGCCCAGCTGTCCGAGGATCTGTCCTCGTCGTCGCTTGCATCAACGAATACACGAGGTTAGCGACCCGCCGCTTGCCCCGTCAAAGTGCCTCCCCTGATCCCGCGCCGCTCATGTAGAGTGTGGTCAACCAGAAGGGAGTGCGATGGCTCAAAAAAGGCCGGGGATGTATCGCGGCGACCGCCGCCGCAAGGAAGACCAGCGCAAGGCCAAGCAGGACGCGAAGCGGGCGCGGAAGGCGGAGCGTCGCGAGAGCGGCACCAGTGGGCCCGAGATCGAGGCGGCCGGGACGAATGGCCAGGGCTCGAAGGAGTTCGTCTGGTTCTCGCCGAGCAAGGCGCGAACCCTGACGACGACCACCGCCGCGGCGCCGACCATCGAGGGCGTCGACGACTGGACGCTCGTCGGTGATCCGCGGCTCAATCCGGGCGCCTGATTTCTAGTCCGTCTCAGTAACGACCGGCCTCTTTACTCTCCTTCCAGATCCGCGAGCCTCGTGTTCATATTCACGCGGGCGCCTCACGCTCGGGCTCCACGCCGAGCCCCTCGGCGACGCGGTTCGTGTAGTTGAAGTACGCGGTGGTGAACGCGATCTCGAAGATCTCCGCGTCGGAGAAGCCGTGGCCGCGCAACGCCTCGACGTCGGCCCGCGTCATCGCGCGCGGCGCGCGGGTCAGCTTGAGCGCGTAGTCCACGATCGCCCGGTCCGCGGACGGCAGGAGAGCTCCAGCGGGATCGGTGGCGAGCCCGTGGACCAGCGTCGGGTCGGCGCCGAGCGCGCGGAGGAAGCCGCCGTGAAGCTGGGTGCAGTGCGCGCAGCCGTTCTCGGCGCTGACCGCGGTGGCGATGTACTCGCGGCGCAGCTTGGAGAGCACGCCGGGTCCGCCGAGGGCGCCGTAGAACTCGAGGTGGGCACCGAGTAGGCGCGGGCTCGGCGTGAAGACGCGGTAGAAGGGGATCATGCGGCCCAGCGCCCTGGTGACACGCTCGTAGCATTCCTTCAGGCGGCCCTCGGCCGCGCTCTCGTGCACCTCGGCGATCCAGGACATGGCGGGCGTCTCCTAGGGCCGGCGCGTCGCCCGGACCATGGCGTCGATCGCCTCGCGCGAGGCGCCCGGGTCCTCGACGGTCCGGTGCACGCGCAGGGCCTTCTCGATCCGGAGGTCCCCGATCTCCGCGACGACGTCGGCCGGGGTGAAGAGGACGTCGGGCTGCGTCGGGCCGCCCGAGCCCTCGGTGAGGTTCAGCAGATCGTGGCCCACGACCAGGAGGGTGCCACCCGGCCGCACCGCGGCCGCCGCGTGCGCCAGCGCGAGCGGCCGCTCGCTCGCCGGGAGCTGCAGGTAGAAGACACACACCAGCTCGTAGGCGCGCGCCGGCGGCGTCCACGCGACCACGTCCGCCTCGATCCACTCGACATCCACGGCTCGCTCCGCCGCGAGGCTTCGCGCCATCCGGAGCGCGACCCCGGAGAAATCCACCGCGGTCACGCGCCAGCCCTGCCCGGCGAGCCAGACCGCGTTCCGGCCCGCGCCGCACGCGAGGTCGAGCGCGGTCCCCGGACGCAGGTCGGCGACCTCCGCGACCAGGAACCGGCTGGGGGCGGTGCTGGCGTGGACCCGCTCCTCGCCGGCCCAGCGGCGGTTCCAGCGCTCGCGCGACGGCTCCGAGGTCTTGGTCAGTCGCACTTCTTGAGCAGGATGGACCAGAACCTGGCCGGGCGCTTCCCCTCGTTGCGGGCCAGGTGGGCCGAGCCCTCCGGGAGCCAGTGGGCCGTGCCCGGCGCCAGCGCCTCCCGCTTACCCTTCGCGTAGAGCGCCAGCTCGCCATCCTGGACGATGGTGATCTCGGCGCCTTCGTTGAGGTGGAGATCGGAGTCGGCGCCGGGCGGGTAGGTCATGAGGACGATCCGCACCGAGTCGTTGTTCAGCAGCTCCTGCTCGGTGACCTGCGCCTGGGGCGAATGCGCCATCGAGGCCCGTCCGATGAACACGCCCAGCACGACCAGCAGGCCGCAGAGCATCAGCTTCGCCGTCATCCGGTATCTCCTTTGACGGCGATCCTACCAGAAGATCAGGAGCACGGAGGCGGCGAGCAGCGCGCCCATCACCCCGTTGAAGAGGCGCCGCGCACGCTCGGAGCGCAGCACGCGCTTCAGGACGGCGCCGAACGCCAGCCAGGGGAAGCAGCTCGGCAGGGACGCGAGGACGAACGTGAGCCCGAAGGCGGCGGACTGGGCCAGCGCGCT
>Ga0137397_10003757_pt1 | contig 10591 bp, 15 predicted proteins | sample czorhiz116metaG_FD_106658 | JGI IMG/M metagenome (GOLD analysis project Ga0137397, IMG submission 106658) | Vadose zone soil microbial communities from Angelo Coast Range Reserve, California, USA - czorhiz1.16 metaG | ecosystem: Environmental > Terrestrial > Soil > Vadose zone | place: USA...
CGCGGGCGCGCCGCCACGACGAAGACGGCGGACGAGACGATCGATCGCCCGCTGGACCGACAGAGCCAGATCGTCCACGGACATCGTCATTGCTTGTCCGAAGCCCTCGCCGCTTCGGAGACGCGCTCGCCGACGCGCTCGAGGCTGATCATCGAAATCTTGACGGCGACACAGCGGACGCCCTGGACGTAGAACGCGGCCGTCTCCCACACTTCGCCTTCCCAGACGCCTTCCAGCGCGGCCGTGTCCGCCGAGTCCGCGCCCACCATCGCCGTACGTGAGGCCGCAGCGTCGTGGTGCGCGCAGCCGACCGGCACGCAGACGGCGAGGAAGCTCCACGCTACTAGTCCGATGACACGCCTCAGATTCATCATGATCGCCTCCGGCGCAACACCTCCCACGGCAGCAAGATCAGCGCCAGGATGCGCACGGCCATTCCGTCGCGGTTCACGGAGGACATCGGGTGGAATCTCACCCGCTGCGCTGGGTGCGGCCGCATCCCAGACTAAGGCGGCGTCCAGGCCGCCATCACGCCGCGCCGAACGAAGGTGACGGCGATCGCCGCGAGGACAAGGCTGAGACCTTGGTGATCGCCCGGGAGCCGGCCTCGCCGAGAACGCGGCCGATCACCGCGGCCCACCGAAGCGCGGCCCACACGATGACCAGGTTCAGCGCGAACGCGATCAGCGTCATCGCGTAGCCGTGAGTCCGGGCAAGCGTGAGCAAGGTCGTCAGGACCGCGGGGCCGACGATCATCGGAATGCCGAGTGGCACCACACCGGGATGGGCACCGGGCTGGCGCAGTGGCAGCTCCGGATGGAGGAGATCGTGGATCGAGAGGACGAGCAGCAGCACGCCGCCCGCAACCTGGAAGTCCCCGACGCTCACGCCGAGAAAAGAGAGGATGGCGTCGCCCACCAGAAGGAAGCCGAGCCCGACGGCGGCGGCCGTCATCGTCGCCTCGAGCACGAGCCGCCGGGCTGCCGTCTCGTCGAGCGGCATGCCGATCCCGAGATAGACGAGGACGACGGCCACGACATCCACCGCGACGAAGAGCGGGATGAACGTCAGGAGCAGCGTGCGCACTATGCGACGGCTCGCTCGACTCGCCGCGCGATCTCCGATTTGGGCTGCACGCCCACGATGCGGTCGACCTCGCGACCGCCGTTGAGCACCAGCAGCGTCGGGATGCTGCTGATGTTGAAGCGGGCGGCCGTCGACGGATTCTCGTCCACGTTGAGCTTCGCCACGCGCAGACGGCCCGCCATCTCGGCGGCGAGCTCCTCGACCACCGGCGAGATCATCCGGCACGGGCCGCACCAGGGCGCCCACGCGTCGAGCAGCACCGGCAACGGCGAGCGCTCGACATCCGTCGCGAACGTGGCGTCGGTCACCGTCAGGGGCGTGCCCCCGACGGACAACGGCGCCTTGCAGCGGCCGCAGACGGGCTCGAGCCCCGCGCCGATCTTGTCTCGGGGCACGCGATTGGTCGCGCCGCAGGCGGCGCATCGGATCATGAGCGTGTCGGACATTCGCGGACCTTCCCGTCAGGCCGCCTTGAAGCGACAGCCCGACTCGACGAGCTTCTGGCGAAGATAGTCGCGCGCCTGCTCGAGGATGCGCCGGGTCTCCGGCTCCGAGCGATGGAGCGCCCTGGCGAGCTCGGCGCCCGCGAGCCCGTCGACGTGGCGGAGCAGCACGGCCCGGCGCCATTCGGCCGGCAGCCCCGCCAGCGCCGTGCTCACGCACCACCGCAGCTCGCGGGTCTCCGTTTCCTCCTCCGGCGTCGGGACGTCGATGTCCGGAATGACGTCCTCGACCTTCAGGTCCTCGTCGAGCTCGTGGAAATCGAGGACCTCGTCGCCGAGCGTGGACACCCATTCGGTCGGAGGCGTGTCCGGAACGTCGTGCTCCGTGCGGACGGCGGTGCGCGCGCGCCAGGCCTTCAGGCGCTCGACCTCGGCTCTCAGGTGCTCTCGGGCGAGCTCGATCAGCCAGCTCTTGACCTTGCGGTCGCGAGGGTCCTTCACGAACTCGCGATACGCGCGCAGCAGCACCGCGTCCACCACCTCTTCGGCGGTCAGCTCGTCCGCCGGCAGGTCGCCGACGGCCTGGAGATATCCGAGCTCGTGGCGGACCACGTGATAGAGCGATTTCAGGTGCTGGCTGACCAGGGAAAAGAACAGCGCCCGGCTGCGATGTCCGGACTCCGCCGTCTCTTTCATCGAGGCCTCCCCTCGCTACTGACCGGCACCTCGGCGGCCAGGACGTCGACCTTCTCGATGACCGGGTGGTCGAAGAGCTCGGCCGCTCTCGCCATCAGAGCCGCGGCGACGCGGCCCGAGAGCACGAGCAACGCTACGCTGACCATGTCCTGTTCGCCTTTCCTCACAGTGTCAGATTCAGGACGCGGGCGGCCCGCTCGAGCTCCCAGCGCGTCGGCTCGTTGGGGGTCCCCCGCAGCAATCGCTCCAGGCGCTCCTCGGGGCTCATGCTCGCGGGCTCGAGGAGGGCGATGACGCGCGCGGCGAGGGAGAGCATGGCGGCCATGAGCCGTGGGATCTCCGCCTTCACCAGCTCGTCGAGCGGCCCGGACACGCCGGCGTCGCCCAGGAACACGAGCAGTGGTCGCAGCTCCAGGACGCGCGCGGAGGCATCGGTCTCGACGAGCAGGGCACGCAGGCCCTTGGTGATCGGCAGATCGTGCCGCATGATGCGCGCCCGGCCGTTCGCCAGCGCCGCCTCCGCCGCCACGTCGAACAGGTCCACCAGCTTGCGCTCCGCGAGGGCGGCGACCTGCTCCGCCTGCGCCTCCGTGAAGCTGAGCGCGCTGGTCCGCCGCAGAAAATCCTGCAGCCACGCCGCGCTGTACCCGACGGACGGCAGGCTCGACCGCACCGCGCCCTTCCCGAGGTGCTCAGCCGCCGGCATCGCGGTCCTCGGACGGCGCGCCGGAGGCCAGCCAGGCCTCGAAGGCCGGCAGCGACGCGGTCAGCTGGTACTCCCCGTGGATCTCCAGCGCCATGGCACGGACGGCGCCCACCGAATGCGTGCGCGCACCGGCCAGACACTGCTCGAGCAGCCACGCCTCGAACGCCTCCGGAGCGGGATCCTCGGCCACGGCGCGCTCGAGCAATTCCCGCTTGATCGCCATCCCGACCGCGTCCGGGGTCGTATCGCGCTTTCGGCGGCGCCGGCGCCCGTCGAAGGCTTCCAGCGCGGCCAGCAGCTCCCGACAGAGATCCGCGGGGCGCCGGATCATGGATCGGCCGCCACGACGCGCGTCCTCATGACGTACGCAGGCTCGTCCGGCCGTGCGTATCCGTGCTCGAGCGCGGCGATGTCGAGCTCGACGGTGTCCAGGTCGACGAGCGTCACCTCGTCCGGCGGAGTCGCCCGGAGCGTGGCGATCGATTTGACGTAGCCGCGGCACGCCTCGCACGTCTCGACTCTTCGGGTCTCCAGGGGCGCGTCGGCGACCAGGGCGCCCAGCCTCGCGTGGTCCGCGTTGTCGCAGTAGGGGCAGCGGAGCCAGTCCGTGCGCCAGTCACCGCCGCACCGCCCGCAGCGAAGCCGGCGGCTGCGCTCGAGCCCGCGCGCCTCGGCGAGCGTCGGCCAGGCGCTGCAGACGGGACAGTAGCCCTGTCGCCAGCCCGCCGGCAGCCGGTCCTGCCAGGCGCGTCTGCATGCGTGGAGCAAGGGCGTCGCCGCGACGGCGACGACGGCGCGCAGCACCACGGGCTCGACGCCCAGGCCGGCCGCCCAGTCGTCGAGACATCGCGCGTCCTGGCGGATCGCCGCCTCCAGGAGCGCCGGGACGTCCAGGTGCTCGCTCCGCGCGGCGGCTCGCAGCGTCGCCGCGGACTCGCCGCCGTTTCCGGCGACCTCGAAGAGCCGGCGGAGGAACCGGTCCGTCCCATTCCGATCGACGGTGAGCCTCGCGGCGTGAAGGAGCGGGGCCGGCCCCGGCGAAGACGGCGCCGCGCCCCGCGAGTCGGCGGGGACGGCACGGGCCCAGAGCGGATCGTCCAGCGCGCGCCGCGCCTCGGCGAGGAGCGCGAGCCACGGCTTCCACTCCGGATGGTCGCGGGTGAGCGCGACCGGCGTGGCGGCGGGTGGGCGCATCACCGGCGTCCGCCTTCCGCGGCCTTCGCCTGACTGGCCGATCGTCGCGACGCGCCCGGCGTCTCCGTCAGTCGCGGCGTCTCATAGTAGGGCTCGGCGCCGTCATGCATCCTGACGACCGCCCCGTGGTTCCCCGGATCGGCCCCGGGGCCGCCGCCGCGCGCCCGCGTGGCCTCGGGGCTGGTACAACCCGCCGCCGCGGTCACGAGGACGACGCCGGATGCCGCGAGGAACGCTCGTCGCATGTCACACCAGTCCCAGGCCTTCGGACGACAGGACGATCACGACGCGCAGCAGGAAGCCGCCGACCAGCACCAGCGCGGCGGCGATCGGGGTCGTCAGCCGGCCGACTGCCACGAGACGCCAGTGCAGCGCGAGCGGAGCGACGATACCGATGATGACCATCGCGAGCAGGAACGCGCCCCAGGCACTCAGCCATATCCGCGCCACGGCGCCCAGCGAGGCGACGAGCGCAACCAGGACCAGCAGCTCGAGTACCAGGGCCCACGCGTCGAAGCGCCTCAGCGCGTAGACCCCCGTGCTCAACCAGCCGTCGACGTAGGACACGAGCACGAGCAGGGCCGCCGAGATCGACGCCGCCGAGACGATGAAGGTGAGGCCCAGCAGCCAGGTATCGGCCCAGATCGGCCGGTTGGTCACCGAGAGCAGAACGCCCGTATAGCCGGCTACGAAGAACCCGAGCAGCCCGCCGATGACGCCGACGACGTAGCCCGCCGCGCTCGGTGGCCGCAGCCGGCTCAGGCCTCGCCAGGGGAGCCGGCCGGCGTCGGCGAGTGCCGCGAGAAACGACAGGGACGAGACGGCGCCGAAGAGAAGGAGGGCCCACGACCCGACGGACATCGGCGACCATGCCTTGAACATCGGCCGGCCCGTGTGCGACTGGACGAGCATGTGCCAGAAGCGCTGCGGCTGGCCGAGGTCGATCGTGAGGAGAAGGCCGCTCAGCACGATCGCGCCGAATGCGATCGAGTAGCCCGTTCGCGCCAGACGCCGATCGCCTGGGTCGCCGAAGACGTCGGCGAGCACCGCCAGCATGTAGCAGCCTCCGGCGAGCCCCCCGACGAAGAAGTAGAGGATGATGAGCCAGCGCCAGTGCGGCGGCGCCGTGAAGAACGTGTCAGGCAGTCCGATCGCGCTCATCGGCGAGCTCCTCCTCGCGCGCGGCGGCGTTCGCGCCCCGCATGCGGAAGCTGATGACGCCCATCAGACCGAGCACCAGCGCACCCAGCGCCGAGAAGAGTGAGCTCGGCACCAGATTGCGCGTGGGCAGCCGCGGGTTGGGCGGCAGACCATAGACTTCAGGCTTGTCGACGAGGAGGAAGAAGGAGTTGAGCCCTCCCAGCATCTTGTCGTCGGCGCCGTAGAGATACGCGCGCCGCTCACCCCCGGCGTGGAGCTTCCCGACCCGGGCCTGCGCCTTCTGTCTGAGGTCGGCGATCGTCCCGAACTGGATCGAGTCGGTGGGGCAGGCCTTGGAGCAGGCGGGCTCCAGCCCGGCCTGCAGGCGGTCGTAGCAGAGCGTGCACTTCTGGGCCGTGTCCGAGACCGGATTCATCCCGATGACGCCGAAGGGACAGGCCCCGATGCAGTCGCGGCAGCCGTTGCAGGTGTCGGACTGGATCACGACCGTGTCGAACTCGGTGCGGATGATGGCGCCCGTCGGGCACACCTCGAGGCAGCCGGCCTGGACGCAGTGCTTGCACACGTCGGACATCAAGAGCCAGCGGCCGTCGCGCCGGTCGGGCGAGAACTGCTCGACGAACCTGACGTGGCGCCAGTGGATGCCGTCGAGGCGCCGCGTGTTGTCGTAGCTGTCGCCGGACAGCGTGGGAGCGCCGCCGGCGCTGGCCGGCAGCTGGTTCCATTCCTTGCACGCGACCTCGCAGGCCTTGCAGCCGATGCAGACCGTCGTATCGGTGAAGAAGCCCATCGGCTCGGCCATCAGGCTTTCTCCACGTTGCACACGAAGGCCTTGCCTTCGTGGATCGTCACGTTCGGGTCACCGACGAGCGGCGTCAGCTCGTTCACGATGTCGCCCGTGACCAGTCCCTCGTAGCCCCAGTGCCAGGGCATGCCGACCTGGTGGACGACCTTGCCGTCGATGGTGAACGGCTGCATCCGGCGGGTCACGAGGGCCTTGGCGCGGACCTGGGCGCGCGGCGTGCTGACGCGGACCCAGTCGAGGTTGCGAATGCCCTTGACTTGCGCCAGCTCCGGCGACAGCTCGATGAAGAGCTCGGGCTGGAGCTCCGACAGCCACGGGTTCCAGCGGCTCATCGCCCCCGCGAGGTAGTGCTCGGTGAGCCGATAGGTCGTGATCACGTACGGGTAGCGCGGGTCTCCGACGGGAGCCAGCGCGTTGTCGTCGCGCTTCCAGTACTTCAGCACCGGGCTCGCCTGCTGCGCGTAGAGCGGATTCTTGACCGGCGACTCGGCGGGTTCGTAGTGGGTGGGCAGCGGACCGTCCACGAGACCGCTGGGCACGAACAGCCAGGCCACGCCGTCCGGCTTCATGATGAAGGGCTGCTTCCCCGACAGCGCGTCCATGCCGATCGCGCCCGGCTTGGCCGGCGCGGCCGGCGGCTTCGTGGCCGCGAAGTCCGGCACGTCGTAGCCGACCCACTTCCGCTGCGCCTCGTCCCACCACACCCATTTCTTGCGCTCGCTCCACGGCCGGCCCTGGAGGTCGGCGGAGGCGCGGTTGTAGAGCAGACGCCGGTTGGCCGGCCACGCGTAGCCCCAGTTGAGATGGGCGCCCGGCGCACCGGGCGGGTCGGGCTCCTTCGAGGCCGCGCGGTTCTTGTCGGGAGCCGGGAACACGCCGCAATAGATCCAGGACGCGCAGGTCGTCGAGCCGTCGTCCTTGAGATCGCCGAAGCTCGCCACGTGGCGTCCGGGATCGTCGCTGTAATAGCCGTTGACCTCCTTGAGGAGCTTCGCGGCCGAAGGCTCGCCGCGCGCCTTCTCGTTCGGGTCCTCGTGCTCGTAGTCGAAGACCAGGTTCTTGAACCCCTGATCACGGGGCGCCGGGCTGTCGGCGTAGAGCTTCTTGAGCCGCTGGCCGAGCTGATACGTGAACCAGACGTCGGTGCGACAGTCGCCGGGCGCCTCGGCCGCCTTGAAGTGCGCCTGCAGGAGACGTTGCGTGTTGGTGAACGTGCCCTCCGTCTCGGCGACCTGGGACGACGGAAAAAAGAAGATCTCGGTCTGGATGTCTTGCGGCTTGACCTCGCCGCGCTTGACCTCGGGCGCGTTCTTCCAGAAGGTCGCGCTCTCGTGCAGCCAGTTGTCCTTGACCACCAGCCACTCGAGCCGGCGCATGCCGGCGCGCTCGAGGCGGGCGTTGAGCGAGGTGGCCGGGTTCTGACCGACGAGGAGCATCCCCTTGACCTTGCCGTCGGCCATGGCCACGAACATCGGCAGGTGCGAGTGGTCGCCCAGAATCTTCGGGTGCCAGTCCCAGCCGAAGCCGTTCTCGCGGGTGGCGGCGGACCCGTACATCGACTTGAGGTACGAGACCACGAACTTCGGCGTGTTGGCCCAGTACCCCGTCGGCAGCGTCTCCGCCCGCAGGTAGTCCTGCAGCGAATCGTGCTTCTTGAGCGCCGTCGGCGCCGGCATGTAGCCGTGGATCGAGTGATAGAGCGTCGGCACGTCGGTCGAGCCCTGGATCGACGCGTGACCGCGGAGCGCCATGATCCCCGCGCCGGGCCTCCCGAAGTTTCCGAGCAGCAGCTGCAGGAGCGCGGCGCAGCCGATGACCTGCGGTCCATTCGTGTGCTGGGTCCAGGCCACCGCGTAGGCGAACGAGCACGTGCGGTCCGGGCCGGAGTTGTCGAGCAGCGTCTTGGCCACCTTGAGGAACGTCTCCCTGGGGCAGCCGGTGACGCGCTCCACCATCTCGGGCGTGTAGCGACTGAAGTGGCGCTTGACGATCGAGAAGACGCAGCGGGGATGCTTGAGCGTCTCGTCGCGCTCCGGCGGCGGCTTCAACAGCGACTGGACCAGCCCGTCGTACGGCGGGCCGGCGGGCGTCTCGCCGGACTGCGCGGTCGCCGCGCTGCGGCCCTGGTCCCCCGCGTGGGTGCCCGCATACTGCCAGCTCTTGCCGTCGTACTCGCCGACGAAGCCGTTGTACGGCCATTCAGGGAGGCCGCCCTTGTACTCCATGAGGCCCGAGAACGCGCCGTTGTTGTCCTCGGCGTCTCGGTACTGCTCGTTGATGATCGTGGCGGCGTTCGTGTAGCTCACGAGCCAGGTCTTGAAGAAGGGCTCGGTCTGCCAGCGCCGGCTGTTGATGACGTAGTTGATGATCCCGCCCAGGAAGGCGATGTCGGATCCAGCGCGGATGGGCGCGTGGATGTCGGCCATCGCGCTCGTGCGCGTGAAGCGGGGATCGACGTGGATCAGCTTGGCGCCGTTCACCTTGGCCTGCATCGGCCAGCGGAAGGCTACGGGGTGGCACTCCGCCATGTTGGAGCCCATGACCATCACGCAGTCGGAGTCGGCCATGCTGCGCGGGTACATGGTGGCGGCGCCCCGTCCGAGCCGTGTCCCCAGCCCGGGGACGCTGGAGCTGTGTCAGATCCTGGCCTGATTCTCGATCGCGACGACGCCGAGCCCACGCATGAGCTTCTGCTGGATGTGGTTCCACTCGACGTCGAGCGTGGCGCCGCCGAGCGAGAAGATGGCGGTCGTGGCGTTGACCAGCTTGCCGCTGGGCAAGCGCTCGATGAACGTCTCGTCGCGCGTCTTCTTCACGAGCTCGGCCACGCGGTCCATCGCGCGGTCGAGCGGCCATTCCTCCCACTCGGTGGCACCCGGCGCCCGGTGCAGGACCCCGGTCGGTCGATTGGGATTCACGTGGAGCTGGTACGTCGCCGCGCCCTTGGGGCAGAGAGTGCCCTCGCTGTGCGGGCTTCGTGGATCGCCCTCGATGTTGACGATTGCGCCCTCGACCGTGTGCACGAGCGTGCCGCACCCGATCGAGCAGTACGGGCACACGCTCGGCGTGGTCTTGGCGCTCTTGATCCGGAGCGCCTGAGCCCGCGCCACCGCCGGCGCCAGGCCGGCGCCCAGGGCGGCCAGGCCGCCGAGCGCGGTCCCCGGCCCGGCGACGCGCAGGAAGTCGCGGCGAGAGACGTCCATTCGCGCTCTCCTCAGGCCCGAATCTGCCGAGATGCCAGTCGTCCGGGCGCAGCTTGCGCTGCAGCAAGAGCGACGCCAGGCTTCTCCGGCTCAGCGCCCAGCACTATTGAAGTAACCGGTCCGCCCCGTCCGCACGGACGTAAAGCCGGGGTGTTTCGATCGCAGAGCGAGGCGCGAGGCGGGTAGTCTCTCCACGGCGTGCAGGTCCTACGCGGGCAGGGCATCGGACGGCGTCGGGTGAAATCTCACCCACTCGTCTGGGTGACGGCCCCCACAAACGCCCGCAGCAGGTCTGTCTCGGTCGACGCCGCTTCGCGGACATCGCGGCTGGGGCCGACCGTGAGGACCGCCTTCGTCATGATCTCGCCGACGCTCAGCCGCGCCAGCAACGCGTTCATCTCCCAGACCGAAAGGGTCGTCGCGGGCGAGGTCATCACGTCCCCGACGACGGGCTTGCTACTGTTTGGCCAGCGCCAGCTTCACCGCGGCGAGCAGGATGTCTCCGTCGACCGGCTTCGACAGGAACGCCACCGCCCCCGCCTCCAGCGCGCGGGTACGCACGTCATGCTCGGCGTTCGCCGTGAGGATGATGATCGGAATCCGGTGACCATTCGCGATTAGCCTCTGCTGGAGCTCCCGCCCGCCCATGCCGGGCATCCAGAGATCGAGAATCAGGCATCGGGTCGTCAGCCGATGGGGAGATCGAAGGAAATCTTCCGCCGAGGCGAACGCCCTCGTCTCGAGTCCGGCCGACCGGAGGAGGCCGTCGACCGCCTCTCTGACTGGCTCGTCGTCGTCGACGATCGAGACGTGCTCGGCGGCCATGACGGCGGAACCGTAGCGCCCGCGGGGGCGAGCCGCCTAGCTATACGTTGGTATAAGTCGCCTACCGCCCAGGACCTCTTTCTCCGTCAGGGGCTCGGAGATCACCCACACGTCAGTGTCGTTGCCATTGCTTGCCTCTCAAGGGTTCAGCCGTCGCGCCGCTCGATTCCCACTCCCTGTCGTCCTGCTGTTGCCCTCTGGCCCGTACCTATTCCGGTATTCCTGAGGCGACACCCCGATGCGCTGACGGAATGCCTTGTCGAAATGCGGCAGATCGTAGAACCCGGAGTCGATCGCGACGGCCGTGAGCGAGAGCGGGGAGGTGAGCATGAGCTGGTGGGCGTGCTGGAGCCGGAGATCTCGGACGTAGTCGCGCAGGGCCATGCCGGCCACGGCGTGGAACGTGTGCGAGAAGTGAGAGCGGCTCATCGCGGCCATGGTCGCGAGCTCCCCGAGGGTCGCGCTGTAGCCG
>Ga0137397_10003758_pt1 | contig 10590 bp, 5 predicted proteins | sample czorhiz116metaG_FD_106658 | JGI IMG/M metagenome (GOLD analysis project Ga0137397, IMG submission 106658) | Vadose zone soil microbial communities from Angelo Coast Range Reserve, California, USA - czorhiz1.16 metaG | ecosystem: Environmental > Terrestrial > Soil > Vadose zone | place: USA...
GCGCAAATCTCCGCGCGCGATGAAAACTTTGCCCCCCTGGAAATTCGCGGCGGCAAATTGCGCGGCATTCATTACCAAATGCCGATGGCCAGCGCTCAGGTGAAGTCCGCGGTACTCCTCGCAGGCTTATTCGCTGACGGCGAAACATCGGTCATCGAGCCGGCGCGCACCCGCGATCACACCGAATTGGCGCTTCTGGAATTTGGCGTACCGCTGGAACGCCACGGCCGTACCGTCCACATTCCCGCGAACGGCGAACGAAAATTGACCGGAAAGAGAATGGAAGTGCCGGGTGATCTTTCTTCCGCGGTGTTTTTTATCGCCGCAGCTTCCATGTTTCCGGAGGCCAGTCTGCATATTCAAGCAGTCGGATTGAATCCCACGCGCACTGCGATATTGGATGTTTTTGCGCGCATGGGCGCTTCCATCCAGATGCTTTCGCTGCGCAGTGCGCAAGGCGAAATCATCGGCGACATCGCAGTGAAAGGCGCGGAGTTGAAAGGCGGCGTCATCGCCGGCGCGGAAATTCCGCTGGTCATCGATGAATTGCCAATGCTGGCCGCTCTTGGGCCGTTCACCGAAGAGGGAATTGAAATCCGGGATGCCGCGGAACTTCGTGTGAAAGAAAGTGATCGCATCGCGGTGCTAGCGGAAAATCTGCGGCGCATGGGTGCGCAAGTCGAAGAACGTCCTGACGGATTGAAAGTGGCGGGCCGCAGCGCCGGGAAAATTCACGGCGCGGAAATTGAGCCGCACGGCGATCATCGCATCGCTATGGCATTCGCTGTTGCTGCGCTTGGCGCGGAAGGACCAACCACCATTCGCGACGCGGAATGTGCCGGCGTTTCGTATCCCACTTTTTACGACGATCTGGCTCGCGTCACCGAACACACCGAAATTTAACGACCCGTTTGCGGTCAGCGTGCGAATTCAGGATTATGCGGAAACTGGCACCAGCGCCTTCTTCGAATCTTCGATCCCCTTCCGAATATTCGTTTCCCAGTCCAGATGCGGTACCGGCGAATTCGCTGCGGTTTCGTAAAACCGCAGTGCTTCGGCCGGACGATGCAAATTCTTCAACGACAACCTGCCCGCGGCAAGCAACGCCAGCAGTGCTGGCCGCTCCGCCGGACAAGCCTTGGCAAGCAGGTCGTATTCGCCAACCGCGCGCTCGTGATTTCCTTGCCCTTCAATCGCCCGGCACAGCTCCAACCAAGTTGCGCTCGGCAGCGCTTCGCCGCCGGAGTTCTTGAAATCCTGGTACTCCTGCAAAGCTCCATCCACGTTTTGATTCTTCAAATGCACCTGAATCAGCTTGCTAATCGTGTCGCGATATCCGGGCAGGTCGTTTTTTCGCCATTGTGCTTGATGCAGCAGCGTTAGCCCTTCCACCGAATCGGGTTTGCCAGTGACGAAGGTCTTCAGCGTGGCAATCGCCGAATCGACGCGACCTTGGCTCATGTCTTCCGTTGCGGTAACGATCGCGGGATCCGCGGTCCAGCTCACCTTGGCTTCGATCGCTTTATCTGCAATTTGTTCCAGCCCGGAATAGCGCAGCCCGAGAGCAGCCAGCCCGCCAAAAATAAATCCGCCCACATGCGCCCAGTGCGCCACGCCCGAACTTTTTCCAAACAGAAAGCCGGAAAAAATTTCTGAGAGCAGCCAGAACGGCAGCAGCCAGTACGCTTTGGCTTGAAATCGAATCCCTTTCCCTAACGCCAGATTAGCGATACTCCGCAGTGAAAAAATTACTGCCACTTCAATCTTGGTGTTCGGAAAGCGCACCAAAAATGCGCCCATCAACGCTGCCACCGCGCCCGACGCTCCCAGCGCCGGAACCATGCTGCCCGGGTTGGTCCAGGCATGGAACTGCAGCGCGGCTGCGCCTGCGACCAGGTAGAACGCCGGATAAATCAGGCGTCCCCAGGTGTCTTCCAAAATTGCGCCGGCCAGCCACAGAAACCACATGTTACCGATCAAGTGCAGCCATCCCCCGTGCAAAAAATTTGCGGTCAGATAAGTCAGTGCCCGCGGATGCGCCGGAATGAAGGCGTACTTATCGGCAAAAGACTCGACGGTTGGCGCGTCGTACTCCTCGACCAGTGCATTCATCTCCGCCTGCAGCGGCGCCTCCTCGTCGAGCAAGCGCACACGCGCGTCCCAGCCGTCGGCAATTTCGCGGTTGCCAGCTTGCGCTTGCGCCCACAGATCCGGATGCTCGGTCTTGTAGGCGTCGACCATATCTTTTACGTTTGCGGGCATCGCGAGTTCCGGATGCGATGCAACGAGCAGAAGGATGTGCGCGCGTGTTGTGCCGCGCTGCGGAGCTTCTTGTTGTTCCTGGATTTTCCCGTTGGTGGCGAGGAACACCACAAGATTGATGACCACTAGCGCGAGGGAGATCACCGGCAAGCGGCGGCCCTCGGAATTTTCATGACGCAAAGGCAAGAACACCGGGCTCTCCAGATCGCCGGACCTTGGGCGAAACTTCGAGAACGTATTGCAACCATCATAGTTTGCGGATACGGCGCGCCGGACCCGCCGTGAGGTTGCGGTACCAATCGATAAGCTGGCCCAACGGCCAGTGGGTGATGCGGAACCGCCTTGCCCGAAAACGCAGGACTCTATTGGCGGGAAATTTCTCCCAGATAGCTATAGTGGCCGATAATTTTCCAGTTGAACAAAACGTCTTCCATCTGCGGGCCCTGCCCGATATTGTGGACAATCATATTGCGCCCGGTCTGCGGCGATTTTTCGTTCACCACAATTCCGATGTGGGTGATTCCACCGCCCAAATTCCAGGTGACCAGATCGCCGGGACGATAGTCCTTCGCGTCCGTGGAAAGCGGAAGCTCTTGGCCGTGACGGCTGAAAAACACCATAAGATTCGGCACGTGGCGATGATCGATGTTGGAATCGGTCGCGGAATTCGCTCCGCCGCCGGAGCGATTCCATTTCCGGGGATAAGCAGAAAAATGATTCGCCATATCCTCGTGAACTTCCTTTTGCAAATCGATGCCTACGGCTCGGTAGGCCCGGATGACTTCGTCAGTGCAGACGCCTGTTCCCGCGGGGACATCGCCACCGGGGTAGGGAATGCGAACATAGGCGGGATCGTAGCGGACGACGTGGTGGGTGCGTTCGACGGCGGCCGCGACGAAGCGATCCAGAAAGACTTGCCTTTGCGCCGGAAGCTCAGAGATGTATGCCGAGGATGCCGTAACCGAGAGAAGCAACGCGCCGAACACAGCAAGAACGAGCTTCTGAAATCGTACTGGAGTCATGGGCGAGAATCCCCCCTCGTATCGATTGGACGCGCGGTTGAAGATGTTTGCGCCTGATCGGATAAAGGACGCGAGAACGAGCGCCTGGATAATGCAGCGTACACCATCCCCCAATAAAGGCAAACTGACCTCGGGAGAAGACCTTCGCGAGTAGCGCGTACAGCATGGCATCAATCGCGGAGAGCCTGTCGGACGCAAAGGCTATTCTGGTCTGCGAAACCAATCTGTGATTCCATAGTCACGGCGCCCAAGTATGCGCGCGATGGAGCTGCGACCGTGAGCAATCAGAATCGTTCAGAAGTGCAATCGAAGACAAGTACGCGACGGCAGGCGATTGTCACCGCTGCCTTCGCAGTGGGTTCGCTCGCTTTTGGTCCCGCGAACGGAAAAGCAATTGCTGCGGGCGACGGGGAGGTTTCGCACAGCGCGGAATCGATCCATCAAGAAGTAATTTTCAAGGCCAGCCGCAAGCGAGTCTATGAAGCGCTCACTCAGGCCAAAGAGTTTGACAAAGTGGTGCGGCTGAGTGCCGCGATGCAGGGCGGAATGCCGCCCGGGGCGCGGCCGACCGAAATCAGCACAGAAGTCGGCGGCACGTTCGCGATTTTTGCCGGGCACATTATCGGGCGGCATTTGGAATTTGTGCCGAATGAGCGAATCGTTCAGGCCTGGCGAGTGGTGGACTGGAAAGCGGGCGACTTTTCGATTGCGAAATTCGAATTGGTGGAGCAAGGCGCGGAGACGAAACTCGTCTTGGAGCACAAGGGATTTCCGAAAGGCTTGGCGGAGCATTTGGCCGAAGGCTGGCGAATCAATTATTGGGAACCGCTCGGGAAAATGCTGGCGGGTACGTGAGAGTGCAATGACCGGGCATGTCGAAAAGCAACACCGTTCCTACGTCCGCTCTCTGCTCATTTCTTCGCGCGTTGACTTGCTCGCGTGCGCAAAATAAGATGATGCGCACATGGCTGGCACAGACGCGTTAATTGGCAAGACGTTTTCGCACTACCGCATTGTCGAACGGCTTGGCGGCGGAGGAATGGGCGTTGTATACAAGGCCGAGGACACTCGCCTCGACCGCTTTGTCGCCATCAAGTTCCTGCCGGACGATCTGGCCAATGACGCTCCGGCCATCGAACGGTTTCGCCGCGAAGCTAAAGCGGCGTCCGCGCTGAACCATCCCAACATTTGCACGATTTACGACATCGGTGAAGAAGGCGGCGACCGCTTCATCGCCATGGAATATCTCGATGGCGTGACCCTGAAGCGCCGCATTGCGGGCAAGGCGATGGACTTGGACGAACTACTGGCGCTGGCTATCGAGATTGCCGATGCGCTGGACGCGGCGCATTCCCAGAACATCGTCCATCGCGACATCAAGCCCGCCAACGTTTTCATTACCAAGCGCGGCCACGCCAAGGTTCTCGATTTCGGGCTGGCCAAAGTCTCGGGCTCGTCACGATCGAGCGGGCAGATGAGCTCGTCACCCGCCTCCGGGCTCAGTTCGATGGACACCATCGGCGTGGACACTAATCAACTGACCAGCCCGGGAACCTCATTGGGGACGGTCGCCTACATGTCACCGGAGCAGGTGCGTGGCAAAGAACTGGATGCGCGCACGGATCTTTTTTCATTCGGCGTGGTGCTCTACGAAATGTCCACGGGGCAGTTGCCATTTCGCGGCGAGACCTCCGCGGTAATTTTTGAAGCGATCATGAACCGCGCGCCGGTTTCGCCGGTTCGACTCAATCCCGAATTGCCGGTGAAGTTTGAGGCGCTGCTACAGAAGGCTTTGGATAAAGACCGCAACCTGCGTTACCAGTCAGCTGCCGAGTTGCGCACCGATTTGATGCGCCTGAAGCGCGAGATTGAATCCGGTTCGAGTTCCAGTTCGTTCACCGGACTTCCCGCCGCCGAATCGCATGGTTCAGGCGCGGTCCCTGTGGCGTCAGGCTCCGCGCCGGCGGCTCCTGCGAGTGGTTCCGCGCCCGCGGTCGCTTCTACTTCCGCGACTGTGCCCGCCGCACCGGGATCTTCTTCAAGCGTGTCGGCAGCAGTCGCGTCCTCCACTGGCAGCGCGTCTTCGGCTTCGTCCGCGTCTGGTTCGCGCAAATGGGTGCCCTGGCTTGCCGGAGCGGCGGCGTTCGCGCTGGTCGCCGGCGGCGTGTTCTTCGTTTCCACGCGGCATGCGGGGGCACTCACGGAAAAAGACACGGCGGTGCTTTCGGAATTTGTGAACACCACCGGCGATCCGGTATTTGACGGCACGCTCAAGCAGGCTCTCGCAGTCCAACTCGACCAGTCGCCGTATTTGAACCTTCTCCCCGACTCCAAAGTGCAGGAAGCGCTGAAATACATGGGCCGCAAGCCGGATGAGCGGGTTACGCGCGATCTAGCTCGCGAGATCTCGCTACGTGAAAATGCAAAAGCCATCATCTCGGGATCCATCACCGGATTAGGCAGCCACTACGTCATCACCGTGGAAGCGATCAACGCCCAGAGCGGCGATTCGTTGGCGCGCGAGCAGACCGAAGCATCCAGCAAAGAAGAGGTGCTGAAGTCGCTCGACAAAGCAGCTTCGGGGCTGCGCCAGAGACTCGGCGAATCGCTGGCTTCCGTGCAGCAGTTCGCAACGCCATTGGCCGAAGCCACCACCTCTTCGCTGGACGCGCTGAAGGAATACAGCATCGGCAACGAGCTGCACAATCGCTCGCACGATGACGACTCATTGGAGCACCTGAAGCGGGCCACGGAGATGGATGGAAACTTTGCCCTGGCTTGGGCCACGCTGGGCACCGTCAATTCCAACCGTGGTTCCCGTAAACTCGCCGACGAACAGATTCGGAAAGCGTATGACCTGCGCGAGCGGGCCAGCGAGCGCGAAAGACTCTACATTACCGGACACTACTACGGCATTGTAACCGGCGACATCGAGAAAGAAATCGAACTGTACCACCAGTGGCTTCAAGTCTATCCGCGCGACATTCGCGCGTGGGCCAACCTGTCGCTGGAATTAGAACAGCTTGGCGAACAAGAAAAGGGCCTCGAAGCTGCAACTCAGGATCTGGTGGTGTCGCCCGGAGATACGTATGGCTATCAGAATCAAATGTCCGCCTATCTCTACCTAAATCGTTGGGACGAAGCCAGAGCGGTCGGAGATCTGGCCACCTCGCAGAAGAAGGACACCGTCGCCATCCATAGTTTCTTCATGTATCTGGCCGCCGCGAAGAGGGACGAGGGCGAGTTGCGGCGGCATCTGGCCTGGGCCGCCGGAAAATCCGCAGAGTACGGTCTGACCGCTCGCTTGTTTGGATACCAGGACACGCTGGGCCGAATCAAGGCATCCCGCGAGACAGCACAGCAAGTGCTATCGCTCGCCCAGAAATTCGGCTTCAACGAAGCAGGCGCGAACCAGGCTGGCGCCAGAGCGATGCGAGACGCTTTCCATGGGTTTTCGGAGAGCGCCCGCCAAACCGCCGCAGAGGCGGTACGTCTCACCGACGAACGCACTTCCCGCTCCAACGCCGCGGTGGCGTTTGCCCAGGTGGGAGAAACAGCGCAGGCGGAAAAAGTGATCAATGATCTCGACAAAGCCTCTCCGGGGGACACGGTCATCAAATACGGATTTTCGCCAGCGGTCAGAGCCATGTTGATGCTGCACCGCAATCAAGCTGCCCAGGCTATTGTCGAGCTGGAGCCTGTGCGCAAATACGATCTGGCATTCCCGCTGGGCGGAAACAACCCCGCGTTTCTGCTGTTGTACGTCCGCGGGCAAGCGTACCTCCAAGCCAAGGACGGAGTGAAGGCCGCCGGCGAATTCCAGAAAATTCTGGATCACAATGGATTGAACACCACCAGCGTGTTTCTTCCTTTGGCGCAGCTGGAACTAGCCCGCGCGTACGTACTGCAAGGCGATCTAGCGAAAGGCAAGACGGCTTACCAGGATTTCTTCGCAGTTTGGAAGGATGCTGATCCCGATGTGCCGGTGCTGGTGGCGGCAAAATCGGAATACGCGAAATTGAAATAACGGGGTTGTGGCGAAATCGCGAACTGGCACGGCGCGTTGACTTGACATCGAGTAATACCTAAGATTGGCGGCAAATGACCGACTCTCCTTCGTTGATTGGGCAGACCATTTCGCACTACCGCATTCTGGAAAAATTGGGCGGCGGTGGAATGGGCGTGGTTTTTAAGGCGGAAGACACGCGGCTGGACCGCGCCGTGGCTCTCAAATTTCTTCCCGAAGATCTGGCGCAAGATCCGCACGCTCTGGAGCGCTTCAAGCGCGAAGCCAAAGCGGCCTCCGCGCTGAATCATTCCAATATTTGCACCATCTACGATATCGGCGAGCAGGATGGCCGCGCCTTTATCGCCATGGAATTTCTGGAAGGCGTCACGCTAAAGCACGCAATGGCTGGCCGCCCGATGGAAACCGATTCGCTGCTTTCGTTGGCTATTGAAATTTCCGAAGCGCTGGAAGCGGCGCACGCCAAGGGCATCGTGCATCGCGACATCAAGCCAGCCAACATTTTTGTCAGCAGCCGCGGCCACGCCAAGATTCTGGATTTTGGTTTGGCAAAAATTACCGCGTCGTCGAGTTCTACCGCCAAAGCCGGAGCGACTTCCGCCGACACCCTGGACGCCGACCACCTCACCAGTCCCGGCACAGCGATTGGCACTGTGGCGTATATGTCCCCGGAACAGACCCGCGGAAAAGATTTGGACGCGCGCACCGACCTGTTTTCGTTTGGCACGGTGTTGTACGAAATGGCCACCGGCGCATTGCCGTTTCGTGGCGATACCTCGGCGGTGATTTTCAACGCGATCTTGGAAAAAGAGCCGACACCCGTCGTTCGGCTGAACCCGGATCTGCCGCCCAAGCTGGAAGACATCATTAGCAAAGCGCTGGAGAAGGACCGCAATTTGCGCTATCAAAGCGCGGCGGAGATACACGCGGATCTGGCGCGGCTGAAGCGTGACACCACCAGCCGGGCCGTACCGGTTGCTGTGCATGACTCTGATGCGAAAGTTGCTTCTGCGTCAGCCGTATCGCCGAGTGCTTCGGCTCCTGTACCGGTCTCGCCATCCGGCAGCCAGGCTGCAGCGAAATCCGGCTCAACGACCATCACCGTGCCGGCGTGGACCACTAGCAAGAAAGCCTGGGGAGCAATTGCCGCGTCGATTTTCGTGGTTGTGCTCGGAGTATTCTTCCTAACCCATAAGACCGCCCACGCGCTGACCGACAAAGATTTGATCCTGGTAACCGATTTTACCAACACCACCGGCGACGCGGTGTTTGACGGCACACTGAAAAGCGCGACGGCCGTTGGACTTGGCCAGTCGCCATTTTTGAATGTGGTCAGCGATCAAAAAATTCAGCAAACCGTCAAATTGATGGGGCAAACTCCGGACACGCGAATTACTCCTGAGATTGGCCGTCAGATCTGTTCGCGTAATGGCATCAAAGCGATGATGACTGGCTCGATCGCCGCGATAGGAACTCAGTATGTGATCACTCTGAATGCGGTTAATGCCGCAACCGGGGACACCCTCGCGCAGGAACAGGCGCAGGCCGCCAAGAAGGAGGAAGTGCTGAGTACGCTGGGAACCGCGGTTACCGCCATGCGCGGCAAGCTGGGCGAGTCCCTGGTCTCGGTAAAGAAATTCGACAAGCCACTCGAAGAAGCGACGACCCCTTCGCTGGAAGCTTTGAAAGCCTACAGCGACGCGCTCGCCATGCGACTGAAGGGGAATGAGACCGGTGCGGTGCCGCTGCTGAAGCACGCCATTGAACTCGACCCGAATTTCGCTTCAGCCTACGCCTACCTGGGAACCACGTACCACAATATGGGCCAATGGGGACTTTACGGGCAATACCAGAAGCAGGCCTTTGACTTAAGAAACCGCTCTAGTGAAAAAGAGCGGCTGTACATCGAGGGGCATTATTACGACGCGATTGGAGATATCGACAAGGCGCTGCAGACTTGGGCTACTTATCAGCAAACCTACCCGAATGACGAAACCTCTTACTCGAATCTCGCTGTCTCGTATGCCCAGCTGGGCGATCAGGAAAAGGCCCTGAAGTATTCCCTGGACGGGATCCGTATAGCTCCGGATTCGCAGTACGGGTACCTTAACGCGGCATTTGGTTACACCGCGCTGGGACGTTTTGAGGAAGCCAGGGCAGTGACTCAAACTGCCTTGCAAAAAACGAATGACGCGCCGCTTTTTCACGCGACCCTAGCCGACATCGCTATTGTTCAAGGCGACTCCGCGACATTTACAAGAGAGCAGCAGTTAGCAGCTGGCGACCCGGCTAGCGTAATCGGTCTCGCTCTCCTTCCACAGGCCGCTCGGACGGCGGGCAACGGACAGTTGCGCAAGGCGGAGGAGTTGCTTTCCCGTATGGAAGATACGTCGCGCCGCGCAGGACTCCCAGAATCGCAGGCCCGGGCGGTTTGCAACCGTGCGCAATATGTGGCGCTCATCGGACCCAGGAACCACCCTAAAGTGGACCTGTCTCCCGCCCTGGCCATCGAGCAGAGTACCCCGATAATATCTTGCGTGGCGGAAGCCCAAGCCATGATGGGGAACGATGCGGCGGCGCTTAAAGTTATCGATGACCTGGCCCGCAAGCGCCCGCAGGACACCTGGGTACAGTCCCTTTGGGTGCCGACAGTGCACGCGCGCATTGAAGTCAATCACGGCAACGGCGCCAAGGCGCTGGAACTGCTGAAGACCGCGGCTCCCTACTACAACGCCTGGCCCGAGGTCCGGATACTGCATGGACAGGCTTTCCTGGCGAACCACCAGCCGCAAGAAGCGGAAAAAATTCTGCAGTCCGTCGCAACCATCCACGATTCATACCAGGATCCTGCCGCCTGGCTGGCACAGTTGTACTTGGCGCGCGCCTTCGCGATGGAAGGGGACAAGGTCAAAGCGCGTACCGCTTACCAGGATTTTCTCGCCTCTTGGAAAGACGCCGACCCTGACTTGCCTATGCTCGCCGCCGCTAAATCCGAATACGCCAAGCTGCAATAATCGCTCTTTTTGCATAGTGAAACTGGCGTTGCTTTCGCGCTTTCCAGCAACATTTCTCCACCTAAAACGTTTGCGGTTAGGAGTTCGTCCTCCACGCTTGCAATTTCCAGAATGGCGCGCCGGATAGCCTCACCGCTCCCAGAAAAAACAAAACCGCGATCACCAGAATTCCCGGGACGATTGAGTAGCGATGCTCCAGGCAGTCGGGAATTACGTCCAGCAATTGGATTAGGCCGGTGAGCAGCATCAGGCTGTTGAGAGCCGA
>Ga0137397_10003759_pt1 | contig 10588 bp, 9 predicted proteins | sample czorhiz116metaG_FD_106658 | JGI IMG/M metagenome (GOLD analysis project Ga0137397, IMG submission 106658) | Vadose zone soil microbial communities from Angelo Coast Range Reserve, California, USA - czorhiz1.16 metaG | ecosystem: Environmental > Terrestrial > Soil > Vadose zone | place: USA...
ATGCAGCCCAGCGGGTTCAGGCCGGAGCTCCCGGACCTGTTCTATCAGAACAACATCAAGGGCTGGGGCCCGCAGCTCTGCGAGAAGCGCCCCGACCTCACGATGACGATGGTCCACGACTTCCTGACCAGCATGTACACCAACCGCGCGGATTTCGTGTTCACCGTGTCGCGTGACTTCGTGCGCTCCATCAAGACGCCGTTGCTGGTCGCGCCCGACGACGTGCCCGCGCATCCGTACAAGGTCGCGATGGAGGTGGCCAGCCTCGCGCAGAAGGCCGAGGTGACCATCTATCCCTGGAAGGATTCGCCGGCGCACATCGACGAGGTCGTGGAGCACGCGCGGCGCTTCCTCAAGGCGCACGCCCCCGTCAAAGCCTAACGCCGCGCGAGCGCGGGAGCGTCAGGCCGCCGGTGGCCGGCGCTCCCGCCAGTTCGTCGCCTGCTCGTACGCCCACGCGATCCGCAGCGCCAGTGACTCCTGCCCGCCGGGGCAGAGGATCTGCAGCGACGTCGGCAGTCCCGCGCTCGTGAAGCCGCTCGGCACCGCGACACCGCAGAGCCCGAGATAGTTGCCCGGCCGCGTGAAGTGCGCGGGTGTGCCGGTCTGGTCGACCTGCTCGAGGGGAATCGCCGCTGTCTGCGTGGTCGGCGTCAGCAGGGCGTCGACCTCCGCGGTGGCCGCGGCGAACTGCTGCTGGTGCTCCTTCTGCTGAGCCAGGGCCAGGATGTAGTCGCGTGCGGAGACGCCGCGGCCGAGCTGGATGCGCGGGCGCACGTGCGGATCGACCGGCAGGCTCGCGTCGTCGACCAGGTGGCCGACGAAGCGGTACCCCTCCGAGCCGATGATGCGCCCGGTAAACGTCACGTAGTCGCTGAAGCGGTGCGGCAGCGCCGCGGTGACGATCGTGGCGCCGCGGCCGCGCAGCGTCTCGACGGCGGCGTCGTAGGCGCGCAGCACCTCGGCGTCCGCGCCGGCGCGCTCGGTCTCGGGCAGCACGGCGAGGCGCAGCCCGGCCACACCACGGCGCAGCGTGGGCAGGGGATCGTCGTGCGTCCAGGCGCCCGTGGACGCATCGTTCGGATCGGGGCCGTTGAGGACGCGATAGAGCAGGGCCGCGTCCTCCACCGAGCGCGTCATCGGGCCCGGAGTGTCGAGCGTGGTGGAGAGCGGCAGCACGCCGAAGGTGCTGATGCGCCCCACGGTCGTCTTGAGGCCGACGATCCCGCACCACGAGGCGGGCAGCCGCACGGAGCCGCCGGTGTCGGTGCCGATCGCGGCGGGCGCCAGCCCGGCGGAGACCGCGACCCCGGACCCGCTCGACGAGCCGCCCGGCGTACGATGGACCTTGGCGTCCCACGGGTTCCACGGCGTGCCCATGTGCGTGTTGGTGCCCCAGCCGCCCATGGCGAACTCCACCGTGTGCGTCTTGCCGAGCACGATCATGCCCGCGCCGATGAACCGGCGCGCCAGCGTGGCCGTGACGGCCGACACGCGCTTGGCCCACACCTTGGAGCCGCCGGTGGTCACGCGCCCCTCCAGGTCCACGAGGTCCTTGAGCGCGACGGGCACGCCGTGCAGCGGGCCCGCGGCGTGGCCGGAGCGGATCGCCTTGTCGGCGGCCTCGGCGGCCAGCCGCGCGTCGGCGGCGTAGACGTCGATGTAGGCGTGCAGCTTGGGGTTGAGCGTGTCGATGCGCTTGACCAGCGCATCCACGACATCCACCGGCGAGAGCGCGCGGCGCTGGAAGGCGGCGGAGAGCTCGGCGACCGTGGCAAACGCGGGATCGACGCTCGACATCACTTGGCCCCCTCGTAGGAGATGCGATAGATGCGCCCGGCCTTGTCGTCGGACACGAGCAGCGCGCCGTCGGGCATCACGAGCACGTCGGCCGGCCGGCCGGAGGCTGTGTTGCCCTTGAGCCAGCCCGCCGCGAACGGCTCGTACGAGACGGCCTTGCCGTCCTCGATCTTCACGAAGCTCACGCGATAGCCGACCGGCTTGGAGCGGTTCCACGAGCCGTGCTCGGCGATGAAGACGCTGTTGCGGTACTCCGCCGGGAACATCGAGCCCGTGTAGAAGCGCATGCCGATGGCCGCCACGTGCGGGCCCAGCAGCCGGGCGGGCGCGGTGAACTCGCTGCACGCCTTGCCGCCGTTGTGCTCCGGATCCTTGATGCCGTCGCCGTGGCAGAACGGAAAGCCGAAGTGCTCGCCCGCCTTCGAGAGGTGGTTCAGCTCGTCGGGCGGCTGGTCGTCCCCGAGCCAGTCGCGCCCGTTGTCGGTGAACCACAGTTCGCGCGTCCGCGGGTGGAAGTCGAAGCCCACGCTGTTGCGCACCCCGCGCGCCACGATCTCCGGCTTGCCGCCGGCCACGTCCATCCGCGTGATCGTCGCGTGCAGGCCGCTCACCTCACACACGTTGCACGGCGCGCCCACCGGGACGTAGAGCTTGCCGTCGGGCCCGAAGGCGATGAACTTCCAGCCGTGGTGGCGATCGCCGGGATAGGCCTCGCTGACCACCTCGGGCTTCGGCGGCTTGTCGAGATCGCGCGCGACGTCCGGGAACTTCAAGATCCGATTGACGGCGGCCACGTAGAGCGCGCCGTCGCGGAAGGCCAGGCCGCTCGGCATGGTGAGGCCGCTGGCCAGCACGTACACCTTCTCAGCGCGGTGATCGCCGTCGCGATCGACGACGGCGTACACCTTGCCCTCGCTGAGCGAGCCGACGAAGACGACACCGGGCGGCCCGAGCGCCATCTGGCGCGCGTTCGGCACGCTGCCGGCGTACACGCCGATGTGGAAGCCCGGCGGCAGCGTGATGTCGCTCATCTCGGCGGCCGCGCTCGGCAGCACGCCGGCCAGGTAGCCGCGATACCAGGAGCCCACGCCCGCCACGGCGGCGGCCACGATCACGACGAGCCCGATGAGGGCGTGGCGCAAGCGCATCGGCTACTTCTTCTTCGACTCGCGCTCGGCGACGGGGAAGCCGGCGTTCTTCCAGCCGGTGAAGCCGCCGTCCATCTCCAGCACGCGCGGCAGGCCCATCTGCTGGGCGGTATCGGCGGCCAGCGCCGAGCGCCAGGCGCCGTTGCAGTAGAAGACGAACTCCTTGCCGGAGGCGAAGACGTCCTTGTGGTACGGGCTGTCGGGATCGAGCCAGAACTCCAGCATGCCGCGCGGGCAGTGGAACGCGCCGGGGATCATGCCCTCGCGCTCCAGCTCGCGCACGTCGCGCAGGTCCACGAAGACGACGTCGTCGCGCCCCAGGCGGGCCTTGGCGTCCTCGAGCTTGATCGTGGTGATGCGCGCCTTCGCCTCGTCCACCATCTGCTTGAAGCCCTTGCGTAGCTTCATCGCGGTTCTCCTCTCAGCGGCCTGCTCCACATACTAGACTCTGCGTCACGCTCATGCACCCCGGACGCCGCTCTCGCGCGCATACCCGTTCGTGAACGCGCGGACCGCGCTCGCGGTGGCGCGTCGTGGGCCTGGCACTCGTCGGCTCGCCGGGGCTGCGCGCGGGCGGCGGCGTGGCCTGGCTCGGCGACGTGCTGTTCCTGATCGCCGGCGTGCTCTGGGGCCTCTACACGGTCTGCGCGCGACTGTGGCGCGCCGATCCATGGCAGGCGACGGCCGCCGTGTGGGCGCTGAGCCTCGTCTACGTTCCGATCTACGCGGCGGTCGTCGGACCGGCGCCGCTGCTGCAGGCGCCGCGCGGCGAGGTCATCTCGTTCGCCATCCGTGCCCTCGGCGCCTCGGTGGCATCGCTCTTTATGCCGCTCACGCCGGTGTTCGGCGTGCTGCTCGGCGTGCCGATCCTCGGCGAGGTGCCGGGCCCCGGTGCAGATGCTCGGCATGCTCGCCGTGATCGGCGGGATGGTGGCGGCGACCGTCAGGTCAGGCGCCGCGCGACGAGGACGTCGAGCACGGTGAGGCCCGCCACGGCGGCGATCCACACGGCCACGCGCGCCCGGCGGGAGCGCGAGCGCCCGAGCGCGCCGGCGAGGACGCCGAGATCCATGCCGTCGCCCGCCACGCGTGCCCACATGCCGGGGGCCGGCCGGCGCGCGGCGAGGACGCCGAGACCGGCGGCGATCTCGCGCACGCCGAGCTTCGGCAGCAGCCGGCGCTCGCGGCGAAGCCCCATGATGCGACCCATGCGTCGCGGCGCCAGGATCTCCGCGGCGCCGAACACGATCCCGAGCCAGCCCAGACCACGTGCGAGGACGCTGTAAGAAATCATGGGCCGGGGGTATAGCAAGGCGGGTGCCGCCGAGCGATCACGCGCGCGGGGCGCTAGCGATGCAGGAACTTCCTGATGCTGGCTGCGAGGCCCGCCGGGTCGAGCCCGTGCTTGGCGTAGAGGCCCTTGGGATCGCCCGACTCGCCGAATCCCGTCACGCCCAGGCGCTTGAGCGGCATGGGCAGCACTTCGGCCAGCGCCTCCGCCACCGCGCCGCCGAGGCCGCCGTGGATCGAGTGGTCCTCGATGGTGACGACGTGCTTCGTCCTGGCGGCCGAGGCTACCAGCATGTCTTCGTCGAGCGGCTTGATGGAGGCCGCGTTGATGACCTCGGCCGAGATGCCGTCGGCCTCGAGCTTCTTGGCCGCCTCCAGCGTGTTGAACACCGTGCCGCCGCTGGCGATCAGCGTGACGTCGGTGCCGGGACGCAGCGTCAGCCAGCGGCCGAGCGCGAAGCGATAGTCGGCGGGGCACACGGGCTCGAGGTTCTGGCGCGTGAGGCGCAGGTAGAGCGGGCCCTGGTGCTCGACGGCGAAGGCGATGACCTGCTTGGTCTCCAGCTCGTCGGCCGGCTGGATGATCGGCACGTTCGGCAGCGAGCGGATGCAGGCGATGTCCTCCAGCCCCATCTGGCTGTAGCCGTCTTCGCCGATGGCGATGCCGGAGTGCGTGCCCACGATCTTCACGTTCGCGTTGGTGTAGGCGACCGACATGCGGATGGTCTCGAAGCGGCCAACCACGAAGCAGGCGAAGGAGCACGCAAAGGGGATCTTGCCAGTGAGCGCGAGCCCGGAGGCGACGCCGATCATGTTGGACTCGGCGATCCCGAGATTGAAGGCGCGGTCCGGATGGGTCTTGGCGAACTTCACCGTCATGGTGGACTTCGAGAGATCGGCGTCCAGCGTGACGATGCGCGGGTCACGGGCTCCCAGCTCGACCAGGGCTTCCCCGAACGCGGCGCGTGAGGCCTTGGCAGCCATCGGTCCCCCTCTATTTCTTCTCGAGCGCGCGCAGCTCGTCTACGAGGGCGCGGGTGGTGGCGTCGGTCTTGAGATAGTCGGCCCAGGCGGCCTCACTCACGCCGAGGATCTCGCGGATGGCGGTGATCGCTTCCTCGGGTTTCGGCGCCTTGCCGTGCCACTCGGGATTGTTCTCCATGAAGGACACGCCCTTGCCCTTCACCGTGTGCGCGACGATCAGCGACGGCGTGCCGTGCGTGGCTTCCGCCTGGTCGAGCGCCTTGCCGATCTGCGCCAAGTCGTGGCCGTCGATCTCCTGCACGGGCCAGCCGAACGCCTGCCACTTGGCCACCAGCGGCTCGAGGTCGAGGATCTTGGCGGTGAAGTCGTCGAGCTGGATCTTGTTGTAGTCCACGATGGCCGTCAGATTGTCCAGCGGGCTGTTGGGCTGTCCCAGCTTGGGCGCTGACATCGCGGCTTCCCACACCTGGCCTTCCTGCAGCTCGCCGTCGCCCATGATGCAGTACACGCGCGCCGGGGACGTCGCGAGCTTGAGGCCGAGCGCCATGCCGAGGGAGACCGAGAGGCCCTGGCCGAGGGAGCCCGTCGCCGCCTCGATGCCGGGCAGCGCGACGCGATCGGGATGGCCCTGGAGCGGGCTGCCCAGCTTGCGCAGCGTGATGAGCTGGCTCTCCGGGAAATAACCGGCGCGCGCCATCACCGTGTAGAGCGCGGGCACCGCGTGGCCCTTGGAGAGCACGATGCGGTCGCGATCCGGCCAGTCGGGACGCTTGGGATCGTGGCGCAGGCGGCCGAAGACGATCGACACGAGCAGGTCGATCACCGAGAGCGAGCCGCCCGGGTGGCCGGAGCCGGCGTGCGTCAGCATGCGGATGATCTGCACGCGGCAAGCGCGAGCGATCGCGTCGAGCTGAACGTCAGCCATCAGAACCCCCTCATCTCTGTGTTACTCCCCGGGCATGTTTTCGGCAATCGCATCGATGCGAACGTTGGAGACGGCGATCTCCGGGGCGTAGACGACCTGGTCGGCCGCCCACACGATCGTGCCCTTGGTGTCGCGGGTGACGCCGACGACGTTGTTGAGGAAGGTGCTGATGTTGTCGTTGATGCGGATCGTGTTGGGCTTGAGTGGTGCCACCATTCGGCCGTCGCGAATGATATAGGAATCCGCCACGACGGTACAGGTGAAATCACCGGCACGCATTCCGTTGATCGGGTACGTGTACCAGATCCGGCCGATGTAGAGGCCATCGCCCACGCACCGCAAGAGCTCGTCGCGTGAGACCGGCTCGCGCCCTTCGACGACGACGTTGGACGCCGACACGCCGGGCTGCGTGTCGAAGTCGCGCCCGCCGCCGCTGCCGAAACGGAAGCCGTTGCGCGGCACCAGCGCGGCCTCCGCCTCGCCTCCGGTGGCGCCGAGCTTCTCGCGTAGCGCCGGATCGCGCAGCAACCGCTGGCTGTAATACCAGGTCGTAAGGCAGCCGCGCAGCACGCCGTCCCGGATCAGGTCGGTGCGGCCGGTCGGCAGTCCCTCGCAGGTGATGCCCTTGGAGCCGAGCAGCCCGCGCCGCGCGCCGTCGTCGTAGATGGAGAGCAGCGGCGAGGCCACGCGCTGGCCGAGCCGTCCGAGAAACGGCGTGGCCGAGGCGTAGAACGCATCGCTGTTGCACGCGGGGATGATGAGGTCGTTCAGGATGTCGGTCACCGGCTGCCGCCCGAACACGACGGTATAGCGGCCGGACGGCACGCGCTCGCCGCCGACGGCGTCGATGGCCGCCTGTGCCGCCTCCACGCCGGCCTCCTCGGTGAACTCGGCCAGCCGCGTCGCCGTCGACCAGCCCGAGCCCTTGGCCCCGCGCGCCTCGACCATCGCGGTGACGAACGCCGTGATCAGCGCCGACTCATCGGTCTGCACCTCGGGCATGTGCGTCGACACGATCGCCGCGCGCTCCTGGAGGATCGTGACGTCGCCGCTGACGATCAGGCCCAGCTTGCGCAGCGCCTCGTCGCTGCCGGCCAGCTCACCCAGCCGCGAGGAATTGAGGAACGTGCGCAGGGCGCCGTGGACGATCGTCCAGCCGCACTCCACCAGCCGATCGTCGGAGATGCGCATCAGCTCGGCGTCGTGGTAGTCGGTGAGGAGCCGCTTCTCGCGGCCGGGGCGCGGCAGCGAGACGAACTCGGGATCGTGCACGGCCGCCTTGCGCGCCTTGGCCAGCGCGCGCTCGGCGCCCGCGACGCTCAGATCGCTCGGCTCGCTGCCGAAGCCGACCAGTGTGCCGTCGGGCCCGTCGAGCGCAATCTGGATGCCGAGCCCGTACGACTCCACGGACTTCGGCTCCTCCACGCCGTTGCAGGGGATGTGCGAGGTGTAGTTGAGCCGCGTCAGCAGCGCGCCGTTGGAGGCGACGAAGACCTCCGCCTCGCGGATGTCACGCTGGGCGCGTGTCAGCTCGAACGCCGCCTGGGCCGCCCGCGCCAGCTCGGCCAGGCCGGGCATCCTAGTGCTTCGGCGCGGCCGACAGGTTGGTGCCCTCCACCGGGTAGCCCTTGGTGTGCCAGCCGGGGAGACCCTCGTCGAGGACGCGATGGTTGCGCCAGCCGAGCGCGTAGAGGATGTGGCTGGCCCCACTGGCCAGCGCGTGCGGGCAGGTTCAGTAGAAGACGACGATCCCGGTCTTGGAGATCTCGGTGGGCGCGCGCGCCTCGATCACCCTGAGCGGCATCGAGCGTGCGCCCTTGATGTGCATCTCGACGTACGACTCCCAGTGCCGCACGTCGATGACGTCCACGCGCCGGCCCTGGCCGAGGAGCGTCTTCAGCTCCTCCACCTTGATGTAGTTGATGGGCCCCTCGGGAATGGCTGCGGGCGCCGCGAAGCCGAGCAGCACCGCCGCCAGCACCGCCGTCGCGACCAGGTGGCGCACGGCTCAGCCGCCCGCCAGGCGGGCGCGGCTGCGCATCGTGGGCCCGCCGTTGCCGAGCTTCTTGCTCTGCATGGGTTGTCCCTTGCCGCAGTTCGAGATCGGATAGAGCCGGAAGTCGGAGCCCACCGCGTCCACGTGCATGAGGAAGTCGCGGCTGTCGGCCATGATGCCGCCGTCGCGATAGAGGCGCCCGAGCTCGCCGTTGCGGATCTCGTAGACCTTCCGCGCGGAGATGCGGAAGTTCTCGCGGCTCTCGGCGATGGACGGGATGCGATGGCCGGCCAGGTACCAGCCGCGGTCGATCTCCTTCACGATGTCGCGCGCGTCACGGACGCCGACGCCGAAGACCGTGTTCGACATGCGGATCAGCGGTACCAGCGAGGCGTCCACGGCCTTGAAGTGGCCGTTGGGCGCGCCGCCGAAGACGGCCGCGGTCTGCCGGCTGTTCATGAAGCCGCGGAAGATGCCGCGCTCGATGTGCGTCACGCGCTTGGCCGGCGTGCCCTCGTGGTCGTACACGTAGTGGCCGTAGCCGGGAAGGGCCGGATCGGAGTACGCGCTCACGAGCGGCGAAGCGATGCGGCGGCCTACCTGGTTGTCGTCGAGGCCGGCCAGCAGCCACGAGCGCCCGGCGTAGGCGGTTTCCATCTTCAGCGCGCGGTCGAGCTCGACCGGGTGGCCGACGATCTCGTGGGAGAGCAGCGTGTTGTAGTGCGGGTCGGTGACCACGACCTCCTCGCCCGCGCTCGTCGGCAGCGCGGGCGCGCGGGCCAGCTCCACGCTCTCGCGCGCCAGGGCCAGCGAGAAGTCGACGAACGGCGGGAAGCCGAGCAGAGGATCGTCCACGCCGCCGGTCAGGATCTCCCAGCCGCGCTGGTGGCCGAGGACGTCGTAGAGCTCCTGGCTGATCTCGCCCTCGACGCCGATGACGAAGCACATGCCCTGCGTCAGCGCGAAGGATTGGTCGATCAGCGCGCCCTCGCTGGAGGCGAACAGCTCGCGCGAGAGCTGCGTGAGCGTGGTGATGTAGTTGTGCTTGATGGCCGGGTCCGCCGCCGCCACCCGCCGCGAGACGTCCGTGGTGAAGGCCACCATCTCGCCGAGCGGCAGCGTGCGCGGGTCGATCGCGTACACGGCGGGCACGGTGTCCTCGCGCACCTCCACCGGGTGCAGCCGCGTGTCGGCCAGCGACTCACCGAGCGGGCCGAGCTTCTCGCGCGCGGCCGCCTTCATCTCGCCGTTGACCATGGCGCGGCGGTACGCGCGCTCGAGCGCCTCGCGCAGGCGCGCCAGGAGGTCGTCCACGTCGGCGGTGCCGAGCGTGAGGCCGATCCAGCCCGGCGCCACCATGCGGTCGCCGGCCAGCACGCGCACGCCGGCCGCGAAGCCGTAGTCGTCGCCCGAGAACTTGCTCTCGCCGTTCTCGGCCGCGGCGGACTTGCCCTCGGCCACCTCCAGGCGGCAGTCGGCGTACGCGAGGTGCGGCAGGCGCCGCGCGGCGTCACGCAGCAGGTCGCGGACGTCGCCCTTCACGCAGTCGATCAAGGCGACGGTGATCGCCGTGCTCACAGGGGATCCGTGAAGGGCTCGACCTCGACCATCTCGCCGGCGGCGACGTCGCCGCGGTCCTCCTGCAGCACGATCAGGCAGTTGCCCGCGACCATGGAGGAGAGGATACCCGAGCCCTGCGGCCCCGTCGTGCGCACTTCCCAGGCGCCGTCGCGATAGGCGAGGATGCCGCGCTTGAACTCGCGGCGGCCGGTCTTCTTCGGCAGCCGCTCCATCGCGCGCGCCTGCCACGTGGGCGGGAAGAGCCGGCGGCGGCCGGCCAGCTTGTAGAGCGCCGGCCGCACGAACAGCATGAACGCGAGCAGCGAGGCGACCGGGTTGCCCGGCAGGCCGAAGAACGTGGTGGTGCCGAGACGGCCGAAGGCGAGCGGCCGGCCGGGCTGCATCGCGACCTGCCAGAAGTCGATCGTCCCGAGCTCGGCCAGCACGTCCTTGACGAGGTCGTAGACACCCACCGACACGCCGCCGGACGTGAGCACGACGTCCGCCATGACGGCGGCCTCGCGCAGGCGGGCGACCAGCGCCTCGCGCACGTCGGGGACGATACCGAGGTCGAGCACCTCGGCGCCGCACTGCTCGATGGAGCCGCGCAGCGCGAAGCGGTTGGCGTCGTAGATCTGGCCGGGCCGCCGCGGCGTCCCGGGCTCGGCCACCTCGTCGCCGGTGGACAGCAGCGCCACGCGCGGGCGGCGGTGGACCTCGAGCTGCCAGAGGCCGAGCGAGGTGATGAGGCCGATCTCCTGCGGGCGCAGCACGCTGCCCCGCTCGATTACGATGCCGCCCGCCTCGACGTCCTCGCCGCGCGCGCGCACGTTGACGCCCTTGGCGATCGGCCCCACGCGCACGCGCTCGCCGGTGCGCTCGACG
>Ga0137397_10003761_pt1 | contig 10587 bp, 10 predicted proteins | sample czorhiz116metaG_FD_106658 | JGI IMG/M metagenome (GOLD analysis project Ga0137397, IMG submission 106658) | Vadose zone soil microbial communities from Angelo Coast Range Reserve, California, USA - czorhiz1.16 metaG | ecosystem: Environmental > Terrestrial > Soil > Vadose zone | place: USA...
CTCGTGCGGGCTGCGGGCCACGATTCCGCCCAGGCGGACGCTACCGACGAGTCGCGGGCTGGACGGGTTGCTGACGTCATACTGGCGGAGCTCGCCCGTTCCCCAGCAGGAGACGTAGAGGAACTTGTCGTCGAGACTCAGCTCGATGTCGGTGACCAGTGGAGGTACGGCCTTGAACGGCTTGAGAGCGGGTGGGAGATCGTCCGGGTCAGCTGGCTCCGCGGGGATCTCGATCACCTTGCGCACACTCCAATTATCGCCGGCGCGATCCCACAGCCAGACGGACGCTGAGAGGTCCTTCAACGAGACCACGACGCCGACGAACCCGTACGATCTCGTGGGATCGTGCGAGGGCCTCAGCTCGAGCACCATCTGCTGCTCCGCGCCCAGGTCGAGCGCCTGCAGATGGCGCCGCTTGCGCAGGTCCCAGAAGTGCAGGGAGTGGCCGTAGCGACCCTGGAGGAGGAGCTCGGGGTTCAACCCGGCCTCGATCATCTTGGGCGTGCCCCATTCGCTGGTGATCAGGGTGTCGTGACCCAGGTGCCAGGCGAAGTCGTAGGCCAGCTGCTGCGGCCCGCGGTCGACTTCCCAGCGCCCCAGGACGTTGAAGCTGTCGTGATCGAGGACGAGGATGCCGCCCGGCCCCTCTCCTTGAGGCGACCCGAGGGCGCCGACGTAGATGCCGTCCGGCGCGCAGTGCACCGTGTGCAGCCTGCTGTAGCCGGCGCGGGCCATCACTTCCTCCGGCTCGATCACCTTGACGATCTTCGGCTGCCTGGGGTCGGGCTTGGTGTCGATGATGTGGATGCGAGAGGAGCGCAAACCCGGCACCACCAGGTATCTACGCTCCACGTGAGGATGCGGCGCGTAGGGGCACAGGGCCGAGCTGCAGGCGTTCCAGCCGAAGTGATGGAGCTCGTCCCCGGCGTTGGGCATCTCGACCCGGCCCACCACTTGCGAGTAGCCGGATGAACCCGGGTCGACGTCGACCACGCAGATCGCGTCGGGTGCGCCGGTGAGCGTCGGGTTGAGGGTGGCCAGGAAGGCGTACCGCTCGGCGGGACCCTGCATCGCCATGCGCGCCGACGGGTAGAAGGTCGGATCTGGACTCCAAAACGGCATATGTCCCCCTTTCGGGCGGAACATAGGCGCCGCGAGCGCCGCGCCGTCAAGGCCGGGACAGCTCGGTACCCGGGTTGACCCGCGGTTGCGAGCGGCTGTAGCGGAGCTTCAGCGCGAGGATGATGAGCGACATCAGCAGCGTGAGCGAGTTGGCGATGATGATCGGCGCCGAGCGGATCAGGATGCCGTAGACGAGCCACAGGATCACGCCGGTGCTGAAGATGAGGAACATTCGCGCGGAAACGTCCTTGCCCGACTTGGTGGCGTAGAGTTTCAGCAACTGGGGCACGAAGGCGATGGTGGTGAGGGCCCCGGCCAGCAAACCGAGCAGATCGATCATGTCATCTCTGATGCACTGGATCGGAGAGGGGCGCCACCTCAGTGTATGATCCAGGCGTGACCCCGGAAGACGAGGCAAAGCGCCGCGCGGCCGCGCTGGCGGCCCTCCAGCAGAAAGCCCCCGCCACTCCCCCGGCGCAGGCGTTCTGGCAGCGCAATGGAGCCCGGATCGCCATTGGCGCCGCCCTGCTCCTCGGCTTGATCCTGATCGCGCGAGCAGTAGGCTCCTTCATGCGGGCGTCGGTGTCGGAGACCAACCGCGCCGAGCAGGAGCTCCGCAAAGGCATGCGGTGATTACCGCCGGGCGGTCGAAATGTATTGTTGAATGTGGCAGGGTAGCCCCCATCGCGTTTGCGCGATGCGCTCCGCCTCTCTAGAATGCAGGTCGGACCTGGGTTTGGTCGAGGGTCCGTGTCGGACAAAGGCAGGCGAGGATGGGACCATCGCGCGTTCCGGACAGCGGACGACCAGGCGTTGACGACGCCGCTGAGCTGCGCGGCGCTGCGCTGTTCAAGCTGATCTGGGATTGCGTCGCGGACGTTCTCGGCACTACCGCCACGGCGACGCTCGTGCGGCGCGCCGCGCGGCGGGCAATGCTCCGCAGCCCGGAGCTCGGCGAGCTTGAAGTCTTGCGGACCGACGCGGGATACAGCTACGCACTGCCCCGGGCTCTCGTTGGGAAGGTCGAGTACACGCCGGTCGCGCTGCGCGAGCTGGTCGGCGAGCTTCGGCCGCTGCTGGTGGAAATGACGGGGCAAGTCGTCGTCCGCCGCATCGAGCAGATTCCGTCGCTGCAAGAGCGGGCAATCCTCTCTCCAGCTTAGAGGGTCGGTGACCAAGAACCAACCCAACCTGGAGCTGCTCGCGACAGGCAGCCCCGACCTCGATCGCATCCTCGGAGGAGGGCTACCCGCCCGATCCATCAACCTGGTCGCCGGCGAGCCGGGTGCGGGAAAGACCCTGCTTGCGCTTCAGATCATCTTCCACCTGGCCCGGCAAGGCCGGAAGTGCGTCTACTTGACCACGCTCTCCGAGCCGGCGTTGAAGCTGGTCGGATACATGCGGCAATTCTCCTTCTTCGATGAGAGCCTGCTGGATCAAAAGGTCGTCTTCGCCGACATCGGATCCGTGGTCCGGAGCAAAGCCGAGGACGCGATCCTGACTGAAATCGCCACGCTCGTGGAGCGGGAGGAACCGGCGGTCGTCGTCATCGACAGCTTCAAGGCCGTTCGCGAGATGGTCCCGGAGTCAGCGGTCCGGACCTTCGTCTACGATCTCGCGGTCCACACCGCAAGCTGGGGAGCAGCGAGCCTGCTCGTCGGCGAGTACTGCGAGGCCGAGGTCGCGAGCTACGCCGAATTTGCAATCGCGGACGGCATCATCCGCTTGATCAATCGACATCAGGAGCTGATCGCGGTGCGCGAAGTCGAGGTCGTGAAGCTCCGCGGTGCTGACTATGTGACGGGCCGCCACTTCTTCGAGATCGGGTCCGCCGGACTTACGTTCTTTCCGCGGGTGCGCAGCCCGGAGGCCGTCGACAGCGAGCCGATCGCGCCCAGCGAACGCGTACCCACGGGGGTCGCCGGTCTCGATGCGATGCTGGGCGGCGGCCTGCCGCGCGCGAGCGCGACCGTAGTCCAGGGCGGGACGGGAACCGGGAAGACCCTTCTCGCAATGCACTTTCTCCTCGAGGGAGCGCGGCGCGGCGAACCAGGGATCCACTTCACCATGGAGGAAACGCCGGACCAGCTCCGCGGAATCGCCCAGGGTTTTGGCTGGGATCTCCGCGCGCTCGAGGAGCGCAAGCTCTTGACCCTGGCCTACGTCTCGCCTGTCGAGCTCTCGACCGATACGTTCCTCAATCGGGCGCGCCAGCAGGTACAGCAGTGCGGGGCACGGCGCGCGGTCCTCGACAGCCTCACCAGCATGGCGCTCGGCGTTCTTTCCGAACGGCGCTTCAAAGAGCTCGTCTACGCGATGACGAAGCACTTCCGCGCCATGGGCGTCACGCTCCAGATGAACATGGAGATCGCCGAATTGCTCGGCTCAGCGCAGATCTCCGGATACGGCGTCTCGTTCGCCGCCGACAATGTGATTCAGCTCAAGTACGTCGAAGTGAACGGTGGACTCGACCGCGGCATTTTCGTCTTGAAGGCCCGTGGGGTGCGGCACACCACCGAAGTGCGCGCGATGAGCCTGGGAGCGGACGGGATCAAGGTCGGATCGCGCTTCCAGGGTGGGCGCGGAGTGCTGACGGGACTGCCGGTTGCGTCTTCCCCGAAGAAGCGCTGACGGTCCCGCGCCCGCAGTGACGCACAGGCTCACACTGGCAGGCGCGGCGCCGCGGCCACGTGTGACGTGACGAGGGTGAGCAGCTCTTCCATGGCGAACGGCTTTTGCAGGATCTGCGCGCGCGCGGGAAAAGTAAGCCCGTTGCGGATGGTCAAGAGGACGATCACCGCCGAGCGCGAGAGCACCACGTCGTCGTCGAGCGCCACCTGCAGCGTTGCCCAGTCCGGGTCCGGCTCTCCGGCTCCCAGCGCCAGCACGAACGCGTCGGGCGGAGGGCCCACGCTGCTCCGCCAGGCCAGCAGTCCGGCGCAATCCGGAACGCACTCCACCCGGTGCCCGTCGAGCAGCAGCCCCGTGCGGATCACGGCCCGCAGATCCAAGTCGGATTCCATCACCAGCGCGAAGCCCGGAGGCCCCGGTTGGGGTCTGCTCTTCTTGATCGTGCGCATTGGACGGCCTCTGCTTCCTGGCCGTTGCGCGGTTGTTACGGCCCCTTCTTCGATACGGATCTGGGCAGCTGAATGGTGAACGTGGTCCCGCTCTCCGCGGAGGATTCCGCGAAGGCCAGCCCGCCGTGCGCTGCCGCGATCTGCGCTACGATGAACAGGCCCAGGCCCAAACCGTGCTGCCGACCAGTTGCCTCGCCGCGGATGCCGCGGCGATAGGCCCTGAACAACTCCGGCAGCACATCCGCCGGAATCACTGCCCCTCCATTGTGGACCTTGATCTCGACGATGTGCGCCGCCGATGCGACGGATTGTACGCGCACCGGCGCGGTGCCGCCATATTGGATGGCGTTGGTGATCAGATTGATCAGCGCTTGCTCGATGCGGTCAGCGTCCCAGGAACCGGTGGCGTCGCCGGCCGTTTGGAGCGTAATCGTGGTCGCCGGATACGCGCTCCGGCACTCCTGCACCGCCTCGTAGCAAATCGTGTGCAGATCCGCCCGGGCGAGAATCACCGGCAGCCCGCCCGGTGCGCGCGTGCGGGCGTAGTCGAGCAGGTCGCTGATCAGCCTGGCCATCCGGGCTGCGCTGCGCGCCACGCGGTCCAGCGACTCCACCGACGAGGGCGTCAGTCCTGCCTGGCGGCGCAGCAGGCTGATGGAGCCCGTGATGGTCGCCAGCGGGTTGCGCAGGTCGTGCCCGACGATGCCGATGATCTGCTGCTGGAACTCCAGATTCGAGCGCGCCACGTCCATATCGTGCCGCTCGCGCGTGACGTCGCGCAGGGAGATGACCACGTCTTCGACCTTGCCACGGACGTCGCGCAGCGAGGTGGCATCCGCCATCAGCGCTGCGCGCCCGGCGTCCGTCTCCACGTAGAGCTCGCCGTGGAACAGCTCGGGCTGCTCTACGGCGTGCGTCAGGAGCGCGGCCGCGTCGCGCTGGCCACTGCCGTCCGCACACCACCAGCGCTCGTCCTGGAACTGAGCGCCGACCAGCGCCTGGCGAGGGTGACCCAGGATGCGTTCGGCGGCATTGTTGACGAGCTTCATCCGCCCGGTCGGATCGACCACCAGCAAGCCTTCCTGGACGGACTCGAGGAGTCGCGAGAGCGCTTGCTCCTTGGCAGTCGCATCGGCCAGCAGGTCGCCGACCAGACGATTCGCTTCCTCGACCGCCCGGAAGGCATTGCGCTCGTCGGTCACGTCCACGGCCACGATGCCGACGCCGATCGGTTGCCGGTCGCTCGGCCGGAGCACGGGATGCAGCTTGACGAGCACGCACCGGCCGGCAAGAGTGAATTCGACGTCGTGCGCATCTCCGGAAGCCGTCTGGCGCAAGCCCTCCGCGAACGCGTCCGGCAGGCGCGCCAGGATGTCTCCGCTCTGGTAATGCGCGTCTACGGAGAGTCCATCGAAGCCGGCGAGCGCCTCGTTGACGCGGACGAAGCGCAGCCGCGTGTCGCAAAGTCCCAAGCCGACGGGAACGTCCCAGACGGCGTCCAAGAAGCTCCAGGCGGCGTCCTCTTCCTGGGAAGAGGAGGGCACGGCCGACAACTTGCGCTCAACGAACGGGTCCGTGGGTGCGCTCCGAGCGGGGATTGAGGTAAATGACTGCCGCATCGGGTCGGACAAGAACGCCGAGAACAGCAGATGCGATCGACCTCCGCTCTTCTAACACATGGCCGCGCGCTTTGCGTCCCGACACGGAGTCGTGCCAGTGAGAGATCTGGCGCTTCCTGCATCGCCGTGCGATTGACGGGCCGTTCTGCCCGCCGGCCGCTAGGCTTTCAGGAACCCACGGCGCTTCGTCGCCAATGAGCGACGCGGTGCAGCCCGTGCCCATCAGCACCACAAGCCCGACTTTGCTTGCGCGCAGAAGGAGCGGGACGCCTCCCCGGAGGCGACCCGAGAGGGTATATGACGATCGCCTGGCTCGCCGTGCTGGCCTGCATCTCTCTCCTCGTGTTTCTCCTCTTCTACCGGGGGTCGCCACGCGATCCCGGATCGCTGTCCCGCCTCGCGCTGCTGCATGGCGTCCAGCGGGTCCGCGGCGAGTCCGAGGAAAGCCTGCGCCACCGCACCACGGCCGCTTCGCGTTGGCCGTACAGCCATCCGGAAGCGGAGTTCGTCTGGTGGGCACGGGCGTGGCGGCGCATGACGGCCGGAATTCGCGCCAAGTAGGGCGAAAGAGGCGAGCTTCGAAGCTGGCCCAGCGTTAAACCCAGAACACGCCCACCGCCCACCGCCCTGGCCGAGTCGACGACCCACGTCGAGTCGACCTTCTCGACGCGGTGGGTGTCGCTGGACGGCTCCGGGCCCTCAATCCCTGAGTCTTTCTCTCACGCAATCTGCGCGGGACCCGGCAAGGGAGGCCTCGATGGCCATCATGGGTTACGACCCGTACCGTCAGCTGTTGCAGTTGCAGGACCGCGTCTTCCGCGCCTTCGATCAGCCGTACGGCCTCGGCCGCGGCAACGTCGAGCCGGAGGTCTCCGTGACCGGGACCTGGACGCCGCAGGTGGACGTTTTCGAGGACGCCGAGGGGATCACGCTGAAGGTGGAGCTGCCCGAGGTGGACGCAAAGGACGTGGAGATCCAGATCGAGGGCAACGCGCTCACGCTGCGCGGCGATCGCCGGCTGGAGAAGGCCGATCAGCGCGAGCTGTACCACCGCATCGAGCGGAGCTACGGCCCGTTCAGCCGCACCTTCACCGTGCCGTCGACGGTGGAGACCGAGAACACCACCGCTGAATGCCGCAATGGCGTGCTGCGCGTCAGGCTCCCCAAGAAGGCCGAGATCAAGCCGAAGCAGATCAAGGTGCAGGTGGAGGGAATGTCAGGGCTCGGCGAGAAGACGAAGCACTGAGTCGCACGAAGCCTGCGGGAGAAGGAATCGCTCCCAATAGCACGCAGCGCGTCGACAACGAGAGCGGGACACCCGACAAAACGGGGTCCCGCTTCCGTATTTCAGGCACCACCTGTTCGTTGCGCCCCTGCCGGCAAGTGGATGGTGAAGGCGGCGCCCGCGCCCGGAGCGCTGTCGACTTCAATCGTTCCGCCGTGAGCTTCCACGATCCGCCGGGTGATGTAGAGGCCCAGCCCGAGCCCGCCGTAATGGCGGCTGGACACGGCGCGCTCGAATCGGTTGAAGATGCGCAACAAGTACTCGGGTGGGATCCCGATCCCATGGTCGCGCACCGTGATGTGAAGCCCGGACGCGTCGCCCTGGAGCGTGACATCGATCGGCTTTCCGGCGCCGAACTTGATGGCGTTCGAGAGGAGGTTGGTGACGACCTGATCGATTCTCGAGCGGTCTGCGCGGCCAACGAGAAGCGCGGGAAAGTGGATCCGGAGCGGCGAGCCCGCTGCCAGCGCCGGTTCCGCAAACCGCTCGACGATATCCCTGACGACCGGCACGAAGTCGAACCCCTCGAGGTCGAGCTGCAGCTGTCCCGCGCTGATGCGCGTCACGTCGAGGAGCTTCGTCACCAACTCGGCCAGCCGGGCGACCTGGCGGAGCGCGCGCTCGATCTTCGGGACCAGCTCGTTCGAGTTGTTCAACTTGCGTGCCGTACCCTCGAGGCTCTGCAGGATCAGCTGGATCGTCGAGAGCGGCGTTCGCAGCTCGTGCGAGGCGACGGCGAGGAACTCATCCCGCACCCCGACGGCTTGATTGGCTTGTTGAAAGAGACGAGCGTTTTCCATCGCCATGGCGCAGCGCGACGCCAGCTCCATCGCATGCGTCAGGTCCTCCGGGCCATATCGACGATTGGACTCGGCAAAGGCGAGCGTCAAGGCCGCCCTGCTTTCGCCCCGGATGACGAGCGGCACGCAGATCTGGCTCTTGAGCTTCAGCAACTGGAGAAGCCGGAGGTTCTCCGCGTCGGAGGCGATGCTCGCCAGCACCTCTTCGCTGAATTCGGGGATCAACTCCGCTTGGCCTGTACGCATCACATGAGGATAGGCATGGGGCAGATCGGCGGCGGGTGGGTGGCGGTCCAGCAGCTCGCGGACGGCCCCTTCGTTCCCATGCGCGTGGTAGAGGCTGGCCAGCCTGAAGCCTTGTTCGCGGATGTGCAGGGCGGCCCAGTCGGCCAGATCCGGGATCGCAAGACGGGCAATCGTGTCGAGCGTGACCTGGACGTCCAGGGACTTCGATAGCTGCTCGCTGGCGTCCGCCAGGAACCGGGACCAGCGATGCTCCTTCTCGACGGCGGCGCGCGCTGCCTGTTCCCGCAGTAGCTCGTCGTGCTCCTTTTGCGCCCGGTGGCGATGGATCCCCAGCTCGATGACGATCTGCAGCTCGCGGTCGTCGAACGGCTTCAGCACGTAGCCGAACGGCTCGGTCTCGCGAGCGCGGTGCAGGGTGGCGTCGTCGGAGAAGGCGGTCAGGTATACGACCGGCACGTCGAGGCGACGGATCCGGCTGGCGGCTTCGATCCCATCCATCGCGCCGCGAAGCTGGATGTCCATCAGCACCAGGTCGGGCTCGCGCCGCTCCACCTGCTCGATCGCCTGGGGACCGGTTCCCACCGTACCGACGACCTCGTATCCCAGGCGCGTCAGGGTGGTGCGCAGATCCATCGCGACGATGTTCTCGTCCTCCACGACCAGGATTTTCTGGGCTGGCGAGTTCATGTGACGGCTGCGCGCCTGGGAAAGCTGACGATGAACTCGGTACCAGCCTGACGGCTCAGGGAGATGGTTCCCTCCAGTTGATCCGTCAACGTTCGAACCAATTGCAAGCCAAGGGTCTCGGTCTGGCGGAAGTCCATTTCCTCCGAAAAGCCCACGCCGTCATCCCCGACGCGGAGCGTGCAGCGGCGCTGGTCGGCATCCATGCGGACCCAGATCCGTCCCGCGCGGTTCGAGGGGAATGCGTGCTTGAGCGAGTTTGCCACCAGCTCGTTGATGATCAGGCCGCAGGGCACCGCTTCGTCGATTTCGAGCATGCCCTGCTCGACGTCGATGGTGTGCTTGACCTGCCGCACGTCGACGCCGTACGAGCGCAGCAGCTGCTGCACCAGGCTGCGTGCGTACTCGCCGAAGTCGATCCAGGCGAGATCGTGCGAACGGTAGAGCATCTCGTGAACCAGCGCCATCGATCGGACCCGGTCCTGGCTTTCGCGCAGCAACTGCTTCGCCTCGGGGCTCGGGATCCGCGCCGCCTGCAGGCGCAAGAGGCTCGAGGTGATCTGGAGGTTGTTCTTGACCCGGTGATGGATCTCCTTGAGGAGGATCTCCTTCTCGTGCAGCGAGGCTTCGACGATTTCCTGGGCCCGCTTGCTCTCGGTGATGTCGAAGGCTACCCCCTGCAACAGCACCGGCCGCCCCTGCTCGTCGCGGATGAGCCGCGCCTCGCCGTGGACCCAGACGACGCCGCCGTCGCGGGCGATGAAGCGGCACTCGGCGCGGAAGGGCCCACCGGTGCTGCACCCGCGCGCGAACTCCTGGTTCCAGAGATCGATGTCGTCCGGATGAAGCTGCCGGAACCAGAGCACCGGGTTGTTCATCCACTCTTCCTGTTTGAACCCGAGCAGCCCCTCGATCTGCGGGCTGACGTAGACCTCGTTCAGGCCGCCGTCGAGAGAAGCCATGAACGTGACGGCAGGGATCTGCTCGACCAGCGCGCGGTAGCGCGCCTCGGCCACGTGCAGAAGCGCATCGGATGGCAGACGGCGCGCCGCTGGAGAGGCGTTGTCGATCGCAGCCCCGAGCTGGGCCAGGACGGCCAGACCCTGCTCGAGCTCGGAGGTCATCCCTCATCCGCCGGCTGCATTCCGGGCGTCGGCGGGTGGCACACGTGGAGGACCTTGCCGCCGCCCAGGTACATGTGCACGCCGCACGGCAGGCAGGGGTCGAAGCTCCGCACCGTCCGCATGATGTCGATCCCTTTGAACGACTCCGGTCCGTTTTCCTCGAAGAGGGGGGTGTTCTGGATGGCCTCCTCGTATGGCCCCGGAACCCCGTCGCTGTCCCGCCCGCTCGCATTCCACGGCGTCGGCGGGTACGGATGGTAGTTGGCGATCTTCCCCTTGCGGATGACCATGTGGTGCGAGAGCAGGCCGCGCACCGCTTCGTGGAACCCGCAACCGATCGCCTCCTCCGGGACCTTGAAATCGGACCAGGTGCGCGTGCGCCCGGCGTGGACCTCCGCGCGCCCGCGCTCGAGAAAGTAGAGCGCGGCCGCCGCCGCGTATGCCTGGAAGTAGGTGCGCGCGCGGTTGCGCTCCAGGGTGTTGGACCAGCGCGGGACCTTCCACTCCAGCTCGGTCTCGGGGAGGTTGGCGGTCTTCGGCAGGCGGATGCGCACGCTCTTGCCCGTCGCTTTCACCCATCCCAGGTCCACCTTGCCGGCGAGCGCGGTGACCCAGAAGCGCGCGAGC